>Ga0308411_10002471_pt1 | contig 12453 bp, 11 predicted proteins | sample HotsprottomLayer_2_FD_203530 | JGI IMG/M metagenome (GOLD analysis project Ga0308411, IMG submission 203530) | Hot spring phototrophic mat microbial communities from Octopus Spring, Yellowstone National Park, Wyoming, United States -... | ecosystem: Environmental > Aquatic > Thermal springs >... | reverse complement strand
CGACAATAGCTCCATCCGCCGCTCCCGCAGCAGCGGTCATGCCATCGGGAGCGACGGCCAGACTCAGCAATCGTCCGCGTTGCCAAGCATGAGCGGCCAACAAGCGGCCCGATTGCAGACACCACACCCGTGCCGTGCCGTCCCAACCCACAGAAACGACTTGCTCACCGCCAGGGACGAAGGCCACCCCGGTCACAGGAGCCTGATGTCCGACCAGTCGCAACACGGGAGTTCCAGAGGGTAACTCGCTGACGACCACCAGACCATCATCGCTTCCTGACGCGAGATAGCGTCCATCGGGAGAAAACCGCACGGCACGCACCCAATCGCTATGCGGTGTCAGCAGCAGCAAGGGCTTGCCAAGCGACGTGAACAACCGGACACAACGGTCGTGACTGCCCGTCGCCATCAACTGGCCATCGGGGGAGAAATCGACGGTACTGACGGGGCCGTGATGGATACGACGGATCGGATACTGTCGCTCGATGTCGGTCATGAAGCCTAGGCGAACGGTGCCATCGCCCGCCCCAGTCAACAATTGACTGCCATCGGGAGCATAAGCCACCGACCAGGCACCGCCGACGTGGCGATCGAGAAAGGCTAGCAGGCGGTTGGCCCCCGGATGCCAAACCCGCACGGTATCGTCCCAACTCGCGGAGGCCAATCGCTCGTGTGTCGGGCCGAAGGCCACCGACCGAATCCAGTCGGTGTGACCGGTCAGCCAGCGAAGGCGAGAGCCATCCCGGCTCCAGAGACCGATCAACTGGTCGTCGCCGCCGGAAGCAATCCACTGGCCGTCTGGGCTGATCGCCAGACACCGCGTCGGCCCGGTGTGTGCTTGCCAGATACGCATCCAGGCTCCTTTCGGACACCGTCTCTGTAGGACGGTTACTTTTCGTCTATCGGATCTGGCCCAACAATGCCAGTGACGGATGGTGGGTGGGGAGTGGCGAGAGAAGACGAGGTGTTTCTTTCCCCCTCCATGCTTCCCCCTCCCCCCTCCAGCCGTTGGGCGGGGAACACGGCTCGCAAGGTGGTTCCTTGTCCGGGTTGCGATTCGATCTCAAGGGTTGCCCGATGATGATCTAGGATCGCCAAGACGAACGACAGGCCAAGTCCCATGCCGGTGGAGTGGCCCTGATACAAGGCGTTGTCTCGCTTGGTAGTGAAATGGGGTTGGGTACATTGTTGTCGGATTTCCTCGGTCATGCCGACTCCGTTGTCGGTGACCTCAAGAACCACCCAATGGCGAGTTGGCTCCAGCCGACGATAGGCCCGCAGAACCGCCCGACCCCGCCAGGCTGCCGCTGTCAGGACGGCTTGCCGGCGTGCTTCGGTCGGCAGAGTTGTGTCACGCCTGGCCGCCTCGCGCAACTGCGTGCGTCGCTCGAAGGTGGCATCCCGAGCGTTGAACAACAGGTTTTCGATAGCCTGGAGAAGGTGCGATTCGTCGCCCTCGATGGCGAGAGGCTCGTCGGCCACTTGCAGCACCAGATCCAACTTCCAGCGTTCGGCAGCGAGTTGTCCCCAAGTGGCGACTAGCGAACGGAGCAGTTTGCCTAGGTCGAGGGGGCGAGGTTGGCAAGCAGAGGGGTCTCGTCGCACCGTTTGCAGAATCTGCTGCAAGCGTTCGGTCACCAGCCCCAGCGTCTGCTGTACCTCGCGAAGCATCCGTTCCTCTTCACTGGATATCCCCGGTCGTTCCAAGCAACGTCGCAACAGATCGTTGGGTCGAAGCAGGAGGTTCTTGATGTTATGGGCGTAGGAGCCTGCCATGATACCGATGGAGGCGTAAAGTTGCGACTTCAACTCTAGAGCCACCCGCTGGGCCTTTTCTGCCGCCATACGCTGATCGAGCAACTGACGTTCCATCTCTATGCGACGCCGTTCCTCGTCGAGTCGTTCCCGTTCTGCGCGGTCGAGTTGTTGCCGCGCTAATTCCCGCTGCCGTTGCTGTTCGCGTTGCTCGGCCAGACCAAAGGCGACCCAGGAGACGCCCAACACCGTGGCCACTCCTGTCAGTACCACTAACAATCGCAATCGCCAGAACCGCTGCTGTTCGGCCTGTTGGCGTTTGTTCCAGGCACGCAACTGGTAATGAATGCGAACTCGGCTGCCCTGCCCCAGCGAGACCTCCAATTGGCGATACTGGCTAGAGCCAGGCTGAATACCCGAATCCCAGACAATCGGCTCAGCAACCGGAGGCAATCCCTCCAAAACCACCGCCTCAGGCATCGGCGGCAAATGCACTTCTAGACGATAGATCTGAGGAAACAAGGGGAGTTGCCCGGAATAGATCTTGGTAGGCGGTTCCCCTAGAGAGCGAAGGTGTTGATAGATCTCCTCGCGTTTAACCGCCACGCTCTGCTTGGTATCCTCCAGGGCGAACAATAATCGGGTCGCCTCCTCGGGATTGTCGCCGATGGCCTCGGTCAGTTGAGCGTAATGATGGATCTGCCGCCGGTAGGCGGCCACCAACTCCGCTAGAGTCCAGTCGGCGTTGCGAGCTTCCTCGATCCACTCTTGAATGGCTCCTTGATCGTGCCGCTGCTCACTGTCTAACCAGTCCAGAACGGGGCCAGCCAGCGTGGTGGCCAGCAACAGCCAGATCAACAGGGGAATCAGCAACGGCTTGGCATAACTCCACCACGAAGGAGTATCAGCGCGGGTTTCGATCGACATCTGACTCCTCGAACTCGTCCCAACTGACTACCAAGGGAGGACAGACGTGGCGGAAGGCCCGGCCGCGCTGATGGGCGTAAACCTCCAGATAGGCTCGCGGCAAGATACGTTTATCGCGAAAAATCGGTCGCAATACCACCACATGTTCGCCCGTGCCGCTGTTGCGGTTGCCCTGGTCATCTAGCAAAGCGATCCCCCTGGAATTACTCAGCGACAGGCGATCTTCCTCATAAGTGACGGCGCGTAGACCACGAGCCAGTCCGTCGGCATCGACGGGCGAATCGGCTCTGGCCAGAGCTAGAGCTGTGGCTGCGATGAGGTCGCGAAACAGCAGCACATCTTCCGTGCCGCTAGTGGAAGATCGGGGATCACTAACAGCCTGCGATTGGTATCGGAAACCCGCCTGCGCATCCACAGGGTTGCGATGGGCGAAGAACACTAGGGTGAACGGCAAATCCTGAATGGGCCACGCAACCTGTCGATCTCGAAAGATCGTGTTGAAGGGCAGAGCATCCCCAGTAGCGACCACGAATTGCCTTGCCGCCTCGGGAGCCGATCGCGCCAGTTCACGAAGGAGACGACGACTCGGCTGCGTCTGTCCTGTGACGATGAGCAATGGTCGTTTGGGCAGCGGATTGGGAACTCGGGTCGGATCCTGGGGTTGCAGGACAGCCAGCAGGCTGCGAACGACCCGGGCCTCATAGGGATTCGGAGCAGCGAAGGTACCGACACTGCTGTCCACGAAGAGTTGTGAGGTAATATCCTTGCGAAAGCCGGAGGTACACCAGCCAACCAGAGCCGCAGGCGGCAAACCCAAGCCGAACGCGCCACTCACCCAGCCAAACTGTTGCAAGGCATTGTCAGCAGCCCGGTCGGCCAGAACGAGGAAGAAGGCCTGGTACAGATCACGCGAATAGGCATCGTCGGTGTACTGAACCAGAAAAGCCGGATCGTGATCGGGTCTTAGGCTGGGCTGCGTCCACAGAAAGCGGGTGATGACTGAGGCCATTTGGCGATTGCTGAAGCAAAAGCGAAAGGTGCGGCCGGGGTAGAGATTGGTCAGGGCCGGCTGGTCGAGCGGGGTGTTACCAATGCTTTCCAGATGCCGATTGCTCTCCAGACGGCCTTTGGGCACTCGATCCGCCGTGGCGGTCGTGAGCAGGAGCAAGGGCCGTCGATTGGCAGCGACGAATTGCGTGTGGTGCTGCAATTGACTGCCCAGTTCTCGGGCCCAGTAGCTGGTGCTTCCGCCGACTACAGCTAGTGGTGGCCGATCACGCTGCAACAGAGCGGCGATCCAGGTGGCCGGCGACCACTGACTTGTCAACTTGTACCAGCGAATGACCAGCCGACGACCTTCGGGCCAGACCAGCGACAGACTCGGCAAGGAGGAGCCGGATGGCATATTGCGTTGTTCCCAACTTAGTCCCGGATACTGGGAGTGCAACTGCTCGCAGGTCTGAGCTACCGCCTGTACCAACCGTTCCCAAGCGGTGGTGTTAGTGGCCGGATAAAGCCAGGCGATTTCCTCTTCGTCGGGTCTCAGCGTCGCCACCGGCGGACGGGCCGCTCCTTGGTTGTCCCAGAGCAAAACCAGCACGGCCGCGACTGTGACCAGTAGCAGCGAAACGCCAAGAAGCAAGGGAAGAATCCGCCCCTGTGCCGCTTGTCGCAACCAGATGATCCAAGTAGCCATGCCTTGGTCTCGTAGAACTGGACTCCGAAAGGGACTCGCGGTCAGACGATCAGGTCTGACGGCAGGTTCCTTTCAAGAGTGCCCGCTGGATGCTTCTGCCTGCACGACAGCATACCACAGTTCGTTCATCCGAAAGGGCTTGCGAAGGATACTGGTATGCGGTTGCTGCAAGAGTTCTGCGACAGCGGGCGAGTGCCCCGACAGCCCTGTACAGACTAGAACCGGCATCTTAGGGAGTCGTTGGCGGACACGTCGCAGAGTAAATTCGGGATTTTCGCCCGGCATCATTAGGTCGAGAATCATCAGATCGACAGGGTTGCCAGCTAGGAGATGATCAATGGCTTCCTGGCCTGTCCGCACGCAGACTACCTGATGACCGGCAATTTCCAGGAAGCGTTGCACGACATCCAGAATGACCTCCTCGTCATCGACGACCAGAATGTGTCGGCTGCGGTGATTCTCTGGCTCGAAGAGGTTATTGTCCATGATGGCCTGATCGACTGGGCCAGCCTGTTCGCGTGACCGGGGCAAATAAAGCTCGACTCGGGTTCCCTGGCCCGGTTGGCTTTCGATATTCAGATAGCCTTGATGTCCCTGGACGATGCCAAACACCATCGGCAGGCCCAAGCCAGTGCCCTGTCCGACCTCCTTGGTGGTGAAAAAGGGATCCAGAGCCTGATTGAGTACTTCCGGGGTCATGCCCGTGCCGTGATCCTCGACGCTAAGCCGAAGGTACTCTCCAGGGGGCACATTGTGGGGGAATCCGGGCTTCACCGAGGAAAAAGTGACCGCTTGCAAGCGATAATGCACTCTCGGATCGACTGCCTCCGGGTTTTGAGTCTGACTCTGGCGTTCTCGAATGGCATCTCGGGCGTTCAGAGCGAGGTTGACTAGAGCTTGCTGTAACTGATTGGCATCGGCCAAGGCGAACAGGGAGTCGCTGGTCTCGTCGGGCAATTCGAGAACGGCCTGTTGATGCAGGGTGCGGGTGATGAGATCCACCGTGGAACGAAGCAGATCGGACAACAGAACACGTTGTCGAGTCAGGGCCGGTTTGCGAGCGAAGGTCAGCAATTGACGAGCCAGAGCGGCGGCTCGTTCCGACAAGTTGACGATGTGCCCCAGGAAGGTGCGGAGGTTGTCGGTCAGTCCCTCTTCGCGTAGCCCCAGAGCGGCATAGCCGTTGATGCCGGCCAGTAGGTTGTTGAATTCGTGGGCAATCCCGCCGGCCAGGGTGTTGACCGATTGCATCTTTTGCATTTGTAGCAACTGTCGTTCCAGTTGCTTCTGTTCGGTCACGTCACGCTGAATGCCGACAAAGTGCGTCAAGCGACCCTGTTTATCGAAAATAGGCGAGATGGTCATGTGCGTCTGACGCAACTGGCCATCCTTGCGACGATTGGTCAACTCGCCGCTCCAGTTCTGTCGGGCTAGAATGGTCTGCCACATCTGGGCATAGAATTCAGGCGGATGCAGGCCACTGCGGAACAGGCGAGGGGTCTGGCCGAGCAGTTCTTCTCGTGAGTAGCCGGTCTGGGCCACCAACGCTGCATTGACTTCCACGATGGTGCCTTGCAGATCGGTGATGAGAATGCCATCGCTGGCGGATTCCAATGCCTGCCCCAGAAGTTGCGTCTTCTGTTCCAGGCGATAGCGACGAACGCATTCCAGAGCCCGCTTGGGCAATTCACAGAGAAAATGCAACGCATCGTCCTTGACGACGTAGTCGAGGGCACCAGCCTGCATGGCCCGGGTCGCCAGTTGTTCATCGCCCTGGCCGGTAATCATCAGAACGGGGACGGCGATGCCTTCCTTGGCCAACCGTTCCAGCAACTGCACGCCCTGCATGTCGGGTAAGCAGTTGTCCAGCACCACCAGATCGAACGGGCTATGTACCAGCACAATGAGAGCATCGGCTCCGCTGCGACAACTGAGTACCTTGTGGCCGGCTCGCTCAAAGGTTCTGCGGATGAGCAAGGCCACATCGTCGTTGTCCTCGACGAGAAACAGGTGAACCGAATCGCTCATGGGATCGCTTCTCCGCCAGGAAACCAGCAGCAAACCTGGGTTCCCGATTCAGGGCTGGAGAGGAACGTCAACCGACCGTGCCAGCGAGATAGTGCCTGACGCACCAGCAACAGACCACTGCCTCGTCCTGTACACCCGGACTGCCGAGCAGCCGCAAAAGGATCGCGAATCAGAGACTCGGCACCGTCAGGAAAGCCCCGGCCGTTGTCACTCACACGCAACCACCATCCTTTGGGAGTTTCTTCAGAACTCGCGTCGATGTCAATGGTGCCCGGTCGATCCGACCGCAGAGAGGCCATCGCGTTGTGGAGTAGTTCCGTCAGCACCGCCGACAACAACGGACGGGATTGAACGACGGACAAAGACGGACAGCGAACCTGAAAGCGACAGGCGACATTGGCCTGTCGAAGTCGAACTCGTGCCAGCGATTCCTCGATCAACTCGTCGAGCCGATAAGCCGTGTCTAGAGCCGGCAGACGCAATAGGCGACCGATCTCGGCCAATCGGCGTGCCTGGCGGTCGGCTTGTTGGGCACGCTCCGCCAGGCGGTTGAGCAGATCGCGTTCCTGATCGTCAGCCTGCTCGAGCCGCTCGGCTAGCAACAGGCGAGCCGTGCCTTGCAGAAACACCAGATGATTAGCCAGATCGTGCCCGACAAAGTGCTGCAACACCGTCGTCCACTCATTCAGGCGGGCCGCCTCGGCTGCGGAATCCACATCCGAAACAGACCCAGCCTGCGTGTAATCGAAGACCAATTCCATGCGTTCGTTCATCCCTCGGCAGAAAAAGCAACAGTAGGGCCGAGACGAAAGCGGCAGGTCGGAACAATCCGGTCAGGCTCCCTTTATTTGACGTGTTCGAGGATCTTGCGCATCTCCTCTTCGGTGAAGGCGCGAAGGGTTTGGGTGTGGACATTACCCTGCGCGCCGATGCTCAAGCCAAAGGCGGTGAGGGCGGCCTCGCTGGGAGCATCAACGATCAGAGCCGTATCGAACTGCCCGTGCGTCCAGTAGGCATCGCGAACCGTGATTCCCAGGCTTTTCGCCAGTTCGCGAATGCCCTCGACGCGATGGATCGTCTCCTTGATGTTCTTGGCCCCTTGTGCCGTGAAAGTACCCAAAAGGATGTAGGTGGACATGCTGAGACTCCTGTCAAGTTGGATGCCTGGACGACAAACGTCACAACACTGAGCTAGCTATTCGGATATGAAGCAATCGACTGATTGCCAACGCCTCTTAGACGATCCTCTCGAAAAACTCATTGGCGCGAGTCGCGATCTGCGGCTTACGCGAAGAGACGAAGTAGTGCTTGCTGGTAGTTGCTCTTGTGCCAATAGCCGCAGTGATTACCCTTGCTGGTAGTGCGGCGGAACAGACTTCCCAGGAGTTAACCAGGGAGAATCATGGAAGCCTTCATCGGACTGCTACAGCAAGCCTTGCTGTTCGTGCGTGAATTGAATGTCCACGTCAATCAACTAGCCGAATACAACCTGCCGGCCTTCTATGTGCTGACGTTTGCCATCATTTTCGCCGAGACGGGGCTGGTCATCACGCCGTTTTTGCCAGGCGATTCGTTGCTCTTTGCCCTGGGAGCTGTGGCTGCCATGCCTGGCTCGCCTATCAACTTGCCGCTGCTGATCGTCTTGCTCATCGTGGCCGCTGTACTAGGCGATGCCGTCAATTACTCGATCGGCTATCGAGTGGGGCCGGTCGTCTTTCAATACGAACGCTCCTGGCTGTTCAACAAGAAACACCTCCTGCGTGCCCAGGCGTTCTACGAGAAATACGGCAACAAGACGATTGTCCTGGCACGATTCGTACCCATTGTCCGCACCTTCGCGCCGTTTGTCGCGGGCATCGGCAAAATGGAGTACAGTCGCTTCGGCTTCTACAACGTGATCGGAGCAATCTTCTGGGTCGTCCTGTGCGTCCTGGCGGGCTACTTCTTCGGTGGCTTCGAGTGGGTCAAGCAGCACTTCGAGGCCGTCGTCGTAGCCATCATTCTGTTGTCGGTGATCCCGATGGGAATCGAGTTGCTGATCGAGTGGCGGCGTGGTCGTCGTCAGAACGCTTCATCGGAAACCGCCCAACCCGAAAAGAACGGGGCAGCCGCCTGACCCGAGCTTTGGCTCGCCTAGTTAGCAGCGATCAATTGGAAGCGAGCTGGCAGCGTGAGCGGCCGGTTCGCCTCCGACCTTTCACCTGGGGCCAGCTTGTTGCCAAGGCCGTCGTTGACGTTGTCTTGGGCATTTTGGATAATACTACTGCGTGGCAGTTGTGCCTTGCAAATACAGATCGGCTCTGACTCATTCGGCCAACTGCAAGCTCCGCAACAGCGAACTATCGCATGATCTATTCCAAGCTCAAGGTTTTCAGCGGGCGTGCCAATATCCCCTTGGCCGAGAAGATTGCTCGTTGTCTGGGCGATACCCTTGGCCGGATCACCTTGCAGAACTTTCCCGATGGCGAGATCTCCGTCAAGATCGAGGAGGATGTTCGCGGTCGGGACATCTTCCTGGTTCAGCCGACTTGCCCGCCGGTCAACGAGAACCTGATGGAATTGCTGGTCATGCTCGACTGCTTCAAGCGGGCCAGCGCTGACCGCTTGACCGTGGTCATCCCTTACTACGGCTACGCCCGGCAAGATCGCAAGGATGTCGGCCGCGTGCCCATCACCGCCAAACTGGTAGCCAACATCATCGCCAAGGCGGGAGCTGATCGCGTCCTGGCTCTCGATCTGCACGCCGCCCAGATCCAGGGCTTTTTCGACATCCCCGTCGATCACCTGCACGCTGGCCCGGTCATCAACGATTACGTTCGCTCGCTCAACATCCCGCCGCGCGAATTCGTGGTACTCAGCCCCGACGAGGGCAGCGTCAAGAAAGCACTCATGTACCAGAAGAAACTGGGCGGAGCCATCGCCATCGTCGATAAACGCCGTAGCAGTGCCACCGAAACGCGTCAGGCCAATCTCATCGGAGCCTCGCTGGAAGGCAAGACGGTGGTCATCTTCGACGACATGGTCAGCACGGCCGGCACCCTGGTGGGAGCGGCAAATGTCGCTCGCATGGCGGGTGCCCGCGAGGTCTACGCCTGTGCTACACATGCCGTGTTGTGTGGCCAAGCCATCGAACGCCTCCGCGATGCGCCGCTACGCCAACTCGTTGTTACCGACAGCATTCCGGTTCCTCCCAACAAGCATCTGCCCAACCTCACCGTCCTGTCGGTGGCCAAATTGCTCGCCGAGGCCATTAAACGCATCCACGCCAACGAATCGGTCAGCAAGTTGTTCGAGTAGAGGTCTTTCGCAGGCATGTCTTTTTGCCACTCGATCAGCCTGACAGGCCGGACTTGTATTCGCAGAAACTATTGGGTAAGGATAATTCTTAGGCCACCATCATAGATACCGCGCCGTTTGCTGAGCCAGATCCTTCCGAAAAGCCCTCTCGGCTCGCTCCGCATGCTAGGTTGCATGCAGAGACACCCAAATGACACGGGGTAACGGGAGGAGATGAACGATGTCGGGCACGAACACCGCCTCTGCCAAGGGGAAAAAGTGGATGGTGATTCTGATTGTGGTCGGCGTGGTCAGCATTGGTGGAGGGATGGCGGCACCGATGCTGCTTGCTTCACTGATGTCACCTACGGCCCCTTCAGAAGCAAGTACCAGCCACAAGCCCGCAGCCTCAGGTGGACATGGGCCGGCCAAAGCCAGTCATGGCGGCGGACACGGCAGTTCCGGTGGACATGGGGCGCATGGCAAGCCGGCGGCAGCGGCTCCCAAGGGCAACCAGCACGAGGCGTTTCTGCCGTTTGGCGATGTGATCACCGTCAATCTGGCCGATGGCCGACTCAATCGCTATCTCCGCTGCAAGCTGGTTGTCGTCAGCGAACAATCCAGCAGTGCCCAGGTGATGGAATGGCTCGACAACAACAAGGCGGTTTTGCAAAACTGGTTGATCGCGCATCTGTCCGACAAACAGCTCAAAGATGTCACCGGGCGAGCATCGATTAACCGCATCCGTCGGGAGATCCTAGAGCATTTCAACAATGCTCTCAAACCAGAAGGGCAGGAGCCCCTCCGGGACATTCTGTTCGTTGAGTTTGTGGTACAATAATAATGACATCTCCCCAGGTCTACGACTTTCGCAAGCCCTCCCCCTTGATACCCGCCCTGCGCGAACCACTCGCTGGGTGGGTTTCTCAGGTTTGCAGCCAGGCCTTACGCATCTGGAGCAGTCAACTGCCCTTCTCCTTCGAATTAGAACCCGTTGGCATTTCGGTCGTTCAAGCGGGCAGTGTCTTCGCAGAACTGCCCGATGCCACCCTGCGATTCCGCTCCACCTTGCAGGGTCGCTCCGAATCGTCTCTGCTGATCGTCCCACGTCCGCTCATGCTGGCCTTGCTCAACGGACTACTGGGCGAAGCCATCGACCCGGATCAACTGGAACGAGAGTTGACCTCCGTCGAAGAAAGTGTGGCTGATCTGGTCGCACAGCAATTCTTCCTGCAACCGTTGCAATTGACTTGGCCGTTTCCCAATCGATTGCGTCTAGCAGACCCCGTTCGCGAACCGGACATCGGTGAACTGCCCTATCCTCTAGAGGAGGCCGTCTTGACCGCCCAGTTCCGCTTTCGAGCCGACTTTGGAGAAGTGGACTGGTGGTGGCTGTTGCCGCGAGCCGGTTGGCTAGAATCCCTGGCGGGAGTGGAGAGTCCTCCGCCGCCCAAACCGGAGGACATGGTGGCCATGGTTCAGGAGTTGCCGTTGCGTCTAACCGTCAATCTGGGGACAGCTCGACTGTCTCTGTTGCATCTAGGGGCCTTGCAAGTCGGCGATGTGCTGCTGCTCGATCAACCAATCGACCAACCGCTAGCCGCAACCCTGGGAGGACAGGTCAAGTTCCTGGTTTGGCCTGGTGCCAAGGGAACGCGCCAGGCTGTGGCCATTCACTCTCCCGTGGGAACTGCGAAAAATGACCACTGAACAGCAGAGTGCGACAGGCACAGGCACCTCACCCCTAGGCAGTCCGCAAGCGGTGCAAGCGGCGTTGGAGCGGTTGGCCAGTTCGCTGGGGGAAGGTTCTGGCGAACAGGGGCGGGTGGCTGAGGTTTTGACGCGAGTTGCCGATTTCTTGCAACTCAATCCCACCATGCCGCGTGGTGCTGGCATGTCGCTCGACTTCTTGCTCGACGTGCCGGTCTCGGTTCAGGCCGAACTGGGACACACGACCATGCCCATCGAAGAGATCCTCAAACTAGAACCGGGCTCGGTAGTGGAACTGCATCGAGAAGTCAGTCAGCCGATCGACCTGCTGGTAGCCGGTGTTTTGTTCGCTCGCGGCGAGGTGGTCGTGGTCGATGACCGCTTCGCCGTCCGCATCAAGGAACTAGTCAGTCCCCGCGCCCGCAAAGGAGTGCGTTGAGCATGGCCTGGCTGCTGTTGCTGGCCTTTGAAGAAAACTACACCCCGCCTGTCTGGCCAGACTCGCCTCTGGGGTCGGCTCTGCTATGGCGGGTGGCTCTGCTGTTCGGACTGTTGCTTGTCATGCTCCTGGCCTTGATGTGGTGGTTTCGTCCATTGCCTAGTGCCAGTCGCGAGACACCAGGCAACGGGCTTCAGGTGGTCGCCTCGCTGGGACTGGGAGCAGGGTGTTCCCTCCATTTGCTGGAATTCGAGGACAGCAATTTCGTCGTCGGTGTGGACGCCAGCGGACTCAAGATGATCCATCCGCTCAATGAGCCGTTCTCACAACTCGTCGAAGAGCCGATTCCGCCGGCGGCTGCGACTCCCGATCACGACCGGCGGGCAGACAGTTTGGAAGACTCCGCCCGCTAACGCGGGGCGGCTCGCTAGCGAGCCAGCTGGCGTCAGCGGCTGGAGACGGCTCTGGTCAGTTCCTGATGGGCTGCTAGCCTATCTGCTGAACGAGGGCAGCCCATCGAGGAACGAGTATGACGTGGTTCGAGGCAGTGATTCTGGGCATGATCCAAGGGCTGACCGAATTCTTGCCCATCAGCAGCACGGCACATCTTAAAGTGATACCT
>Ga0308411_10002468_pt1 | contig 12454 bp, 11 predicted proteins | sample HotsprottomLayer_2_FD_203530 | JGI IMG/M metagenome (GOLD analysis project Ga0308411, IMG submission 203530) | Hot spring phototrophic mat microbial communities from Octopus Spring, Yellowstone National Park, Wyoming, United States -... | ecosystem: Environmental > Aquatic > Thermal springs >... | reverse complement strand
TTCAGGGTGATCGGATACTCCAGCACAGACCACGTATCGTCACCGGCGGTGAGTGCTACTTGTTGAAGTGGGCACCCGTTAACACCAAGAGCCAGTTCGACCGGTCGTGTCTCCCCTGGGCGAGTTGCTGCGTATAAACGCTAATCCCGCCAGGGTAAAACTCGGCTGGAGAAGTGTCAAAGAGTACGCGCATTGCTACCTCCAGGGTTTATGAACTCGTCGCCTGAATGGTTGCACCAGGATGCGCCTTCAGAATCTCGATACCGCCAATGATAGCATTGCGATCCTGACCATTCACCATGCCATCATTCAAGAACCAGATATCAAGGCTTGCCAGAGGAGAGTGGAGGATCACAGAGAACTCCACGACCGACCATGTCTCGTCACCAGCCGTCAGCGACGCATAGTGTAGGCGATTACCGTTTACACCAAAAGCCAACTCAACAGGAGGTGGCTTACTGTTGTATGTTGTGATGCGCAGCAGATAGGTATCAGGCTGATCCACTGCCACAATGAGCGTACCCCGACCCTTCCACCAGAAGACCCCTTGCGAGCCGCCATATGGGTAGTTCAGGGGAGTGCCAGAGGGCGCATCTGGGAGCGACACATCACGCACCCAGCGCAACGTCGCTCCGTTGACCGAAATCGGTTGCGCACCAACGCGAGGGGCCTCGAAGCCGGGGAGTGTTGCCTGTGCCTGATGTAACAACCCCAGGGTGCGAGGGTCGTTAAGCGGAATCGCTGCGACCAGCCGGCGAAAGGCCAGTTGTTCGGTGCGCTCGGGCCACCGATCACAAACCCGATCGTACCAGAGCAGTGCCATCGCGTGATCACCGCTGGCAAGGTAGGCATCCCCAACCGCTATGACTCGCTCTGGCGTATAGCCCAGTTCTGTTTCAAGCACGGCGCTCTGCTCGTAGCGCCCAGCCGTTTGATAGGCCAGGAGCAGTTCCTGACGTACCAGTATGCTTTGGGGGGCCAGGGTAGTGGCGCGCTCTAGTGCGGCGATAGCCTCCTCAGGGCGTCCACTTTGCTGGTAGGCCCGCGCCAGGTAGCGGAGCGGCAATGGGTCGTTGGGGAGCAAAGCGGCAGCGTGACGCAAATCGCCGATCAGCCCTTCGAGAGTGGCCGGATCAGTATGAACACGCTCCGCGACCGCAAGCGCAGCAGCGCCTCGCTGCATAGCAGCGAGACCGATGAGGGTCGGAGTTACGGCGTAAGTGAGGACTGCGAGCGCCCCAGTCAATAAGGTACCCAGTACCAGACGTACTGTCTGGCTCGTCTGGGGCGGAGGGGATGGCGTCTCCCGGTTCAGCGGCGGCGATTGTGGCGTTGCACTCATAAGCGCCCCTGTCTAGCGTGCCGCGACGCAAAGCTCCGGCGACACAACGCGGGAGAGGCGGGATGTGTGGTAGCCATAGATGGCGTAGATCAACTGGACGAGACCCTTCACCGCCTGCTGACCAACCCGTTGCGCCAGCCGCGCCCAGTGGTTAGCGGGCAAGGTGGCCTCGAAAATGCTAATCTGCCGGAAGCCGGCCGCCTGCAGCACGTAGCGGATGCTGGTCTCAGTATACCCGACCTCGTGCGTAAAGTCCGCATACCGGAAGGTGAGCCCGAGAAAGGGGTTGGCCATGTTCGGCGTTTCCAGCAATAGGACACCACCGGGTGCAAGGGAGGCGCGTATAGCGCTGAGCAGCGGAATGGCCTGCGGCTTCGAGACATGCTCGATCACGTGGAACGTGGCCACAGTGCTGAACTGGCCGCGATGGGCCTGCAGATACGTAGCCGTATCCTCTACGACCGTCACGCTTCCCGGAAACAGTTGATTGCAGTACTCCGCTACCTCGGGTGAAAGATCGATGCCACGCACGTTGCGGTACCCGAGATCGGCAGTCAGTAACTCCATGAACTCGCCGAACCCCGGGCCAATCTCCAGGATAGGAGCATGGAGATCCACAGGGAGATACCGGGCATAGCGATGACGGAGGCGGTCCTTGACACGTCCACGCCACTCACCGGGAGCGCGCAACTGTGTCATATGTTCCGTCATGTAGCGCTGAAATCGGGTTTGCTCATTGGCCATCGCATGGCTCCTGGTGAGGGGACAGCTTCATACCTGCGTCGCCGTAGCGGCTGGTTGGGTAGCGGAACTGCTGGCTTCAGCAGGATAGATGAACGGGGCGCCGGTCAGGATGCCGTCGCAGATCACGTCGAGGCCACGGTCACGACCCGGCGCAAGCTCATCGATACGCTCGATCTGGACGTCATAGGGCCACCAGCCAAAGGCATTGCGCCACGTTCGCGCGGTGGTCGGGGCAATAAAGCCTATCGGGATCATGCGGCGGAAAAAGAAATGATATGCATACTTGCGCGCCCGCTGGATGGTTGGCTCGTCGAGGCGCCGACCGAGGGGCAGACGGTCGAGAATGGTGAAGTACTCCTCAGCGTTAGGTGCGTCGATCGTCAGCCCCTTGCCCCGGATCCAGGCCTCACCGGCGACAATGATTGGTATGCCGAGGCTCGACAGTTCCACTCCGGTCTTCGTGCCGTAAATGATCACGCTGTCGCATTGCAGCATCGCAGCATAAGTGCTGATCGAACTCTCCGGGGGAATGATGTAGACATTTGGTGGGAGTGCAGGAAAAGCGCGCCGGATCTCATCAATAATTGGCTGGCGCGAAGGCATCAACCCGCGCAACTCGGCTGGATGGACGCGAATGAGCAACTGCAACTCGGGCCGCCGCGCGAAATAGGCGATTGTTCGCAACACCCAATCAAGCATATTCGGAAAGGCGTTGGCTGGATAATGCAGTTGAGCGTCCCACATGACATTCGTGAGCATGCCGATCGTGGGGCGGGCAGCAAAATCAATCCCTATCTCACGAGTGATCTGCTCGAGATCTTCCTGTGGTTTCTCATGAAAGAAGATCCAATCACGGGTGCCCTGCCAGCGGCTCTTCAGATACTCCAGCGTCTCGGCTTCGATGGCCGGCGTCCAGGGAATCTGCTCCCATACATCCAGTGGCTCGTCCATCATGGTGTGATGGTACGTGTCACCATGACTGAAGATGAAGCAGCGGGTGCGGTAGGCAACGTTCCAGTTGACCACGCGCACACCTTCCGAACGACACACCTCGCCGATGATGCCCTGTGGCACATAGATGCCGTGGTGGAAACAGGCCACCTCGATGCGCTGCTGTCTGATAAGACGCCGGGTAGCGAACAAGGTGAGCAAGGCTGCCTCCAGATAGCGACGCAGGACAGGTTCCACCTGAGGCTCATCAGCCAGGTCGCCGCGGGCGAAATAGCGTAGTGCACCGGCATGGGCATGTTCACCGACGGCAATCCCCTCAAAGATAAGCGCTGGAATCGTCGCGAACGGCGTTTCGGCAGCGACACGCGATGCTGCTGAACGCTCCGCTTTCGTCACGAGAAGACTGTAGTGATGGACTGGAAGATCGAGCGACTCGTATGCCGCGCGACCAATAGCAAAGCAGTTCCTGCAAAGCGATCGAGGTCCATTTCGCGCCATTTCCGCCGGTGGCAGGGCATCATAGATCGCGGCCCGTTCACAGGCCGGCAAGAACCCATCACAGAGCAGCATCTGCACATTGGCGCCCCGGAGCGTCAGCGCGACGGCAAGGGTGCTCGCCAGTGGATTGATGGTTGGCAGTGCACCGACGCTGGGAGCGATAATTACCCGTGGACCACTGGCAGCTTTCGTCCGGGCATCAGCCCATACCGCCCTGTCGGCGGCGAGAATCGCCTTCCAGTCGGGGTGCGGAAAACGTGCTGCAAGGGTGGATCTAATCCTGATCGGGCGCTTGACCTTGCGCAACTCCGTCTTCAGCAACAACCACAATGGCAGATCCATGATCACGACCCTTCTCGGCCAGAAAGTCAGATGCAGGCAGGCGCCGCATTACCCTCTTGGATGGGCAAGCGCGTGTTGGATAAGCGCAGAGACAAAGCGAGGCGCTCGCCGCAAGGCACGCTGCAGATCGGTGAATACGTATCGTTCGAGCCGGGCAAGCCCGGTGAAGGAACTGACAAACAGCAGCACGGACATGAGCGCTGATGCGCTGCTGGCGCCATAGAGCCCATAGCGTATGGCCATCAGATAGACCACAAATGGCCCGAGCAGTCCCGTGAGCGTCAGACTGAGACTGGTCAACTCGGGACGTCCCTTCGCATTAAAGGCAACCCAGCAGATGCCGGCAGCGCCGATAAAAATGACCGACGAGAAAAGAATGATTGCCGGACCAACCACTGGCACATATGCCTGACCAAACACCAGCGGCACAGCGAGTGGCAACGCCAGCGCCGCTATGAACGTAAGCACCGTGCCGAGGGCTATCTGAAGCAAAATACTGCCCAGGATAGCCGAGCGATCTTCCACCAGTTGCCCCGCGCGGTTGCGGTCAATGATCAGGTTTTGCAGTGGCGCCATGTAGATCGACAGTGGCAGCAACCCGGCGTCGCGAATATTGTTGGCCAGCGAGTACATCCCGACCAGCGCCGGGCTGAGCGCACTTGCCACAAACAACAACTCGATCCGGCTGCTCGTCTGTTTGATTAAAATGCCCCACTGAGCCCGCAAGCCGTATGAGAGTACCTCACGTGAACCGATCGCCAGAGGCTCCATCCGGCGCACCACCCGAAGCACTTGGACCACCATCAGCACCACAACGGCCAGTTGGGCCACAGCGGCAAGGATAAGGCAAAACTCCAGCGACACCGCATTAAGCGCGAAGGCGATCCCGATAAGCGCCAGTTGCAGCCCATTGATCGCGATGTTAAGCGCAGCGAAGAAGGTATAATTGCCGCTCGCCATCACCATGGCCAGGAGGATATTGAAGATCGTGCCCGTTACAATGAGGATGCCAAGGACAGCAAGGGCAGAGGGTGTGCGCATAAAATCAGATACAAAGGGTAACACCTGTTTTCCAACTATGGCAACGACAACCAGGGCTATCAAGGCCGACCACACAATGACCGCCACGAGAAGTCGGAGTAGAGCGGAGAGCCTTCGCGGTTCACTGCGGTAGAAATAGATATATGCCTGAGGCAGGCCCATATCGCTGAACTTAGCGACGATCGTCGCCAGGGCGATCAGGGTGGCATAATGGCCATATTCTGTAGGATCGAGCACGCGCACGATCATGACCCCCAGAGTCAGGTTGAACACCTGGCTGAGCGCGGTACCAACAGCCAGAATGCGAAGGCTGCCACTCAGTTCCTTAGCGCTCTGCATCGTGCACAAACTCCCGGAGCAACTTCGCTGGAAACCTGCCGATCACGCGTCGTTCGGGAAACGAGCCTGTAACCACCCTGTTAGCCCCCACCCCCACCACGCAATTCCTGCCGATCACAACGCCAGGTAGGATGCAGACATTAATGCCGCGCTGGGAGCCGTCGCCAATGCTAACCGGCCGTGGTACGGTCGCGCCCTGGTCCATCACTGTCTGATCAGGCTGATCGAAGCGATGGTTGATGTCGGAAATGCAGCAACGTGCCGTGATCAGCGCTTTCGCGCCGATCAGTACCTCCTCAGCGATAGAGATAATCGCAACTGAACTGAGGAGTCATTGGCTATCTCCTTGAGAATGTCCTGACACTGAAACCCGGTGCGTGTATCGTGTCATCCAGTACGCCAGAGGGAAATAGGTACGCCGCCAGCCGGCCGTCAGAAATCGTCCGATGACGGGGAATCTGCCGCGCAGCGCCGGTATCGGTCGATAGCCAGCCTCGCAGCGACGCAGGTACGCGACAATACGTTCCGTCAGGCCTGATGGCGGTGTCGCGACCGCGCCGCTCCCAGCGGCTGCCCGTGGACGACAGACCGCGCGCACTGTCTCATCAACAGCGAGCACCTGAAAGCCGGCCAGTTCACAGACATAACGCAACGTTGCGGCGCAGAAAGTGAAGGTGTGGGCGTTCTGCATATAGGACATCACATCGAGGTTGGTGCGATGGATGCGGAAGATCCCCGGAACCTCCAGCAAGAGTATGGCCGCTGACGACATAGCAGCGGCAAGGGTGCGAAGTTCGGAGACCGGATCCAGAAAGTGCTCCACAACGTGGGACAGCAGCACCAGATCTGCGCCAGCCACATCGCTGATCGCGTCGGCGACGAAACCGTAGCGCATCACACAACCGAACACCCGCTCACCGATCGCCAGATACTCCCGATCAACATCATAGCCGATACGCTCCCAGGTGGCCGGCAACGCGCCCAGGTTCCAGCCGCCGCCAGCGCCAATTTCGACGATCCGCGGCTGCGATCTGGCCAGGCCATAGCCGGCCATAGCCCTGCCGATCCAGGCTGCGAGTGCGCGCACCTGCGACGATGCGCCAAGCTCGCGGGCAAACTGCTCCTTCGATCCCATCACCGGGTTGTAGAGGTCTCGGTACTCATGCTGGTAGAACCGGGCATAGCGCTCTGCTGTCCAGCGGGGCGTCACCCGCAGCAAGCCACAGACACGGCATGCGACTTTGCGATAGGGTAGGCCATGGCGTTCTACCTGAGCGAGCACGATCTCGTCGCCGGTGGCGCCGCAGATGCACGGCACTGGCTCATAGTCATCGGGAGCATCCGCTGCCAGAATTCGGTCGCGCACCCGAGTCTGGGCCGGCGTAAGTTGGCGGAGCCGCGCTGTCTCCCGTGAGTATGCTGGACCCAGGACCGGTCGCTCTGCCTGTTGCGGCGTCACCATTTTCATTAGCTGTTCCTCGCCCGCAACAGCGCTTCGACGCGAGCGAAGTCATCAAGCGTGTCGATCGAGACCATCGGCTCATCGATCACCACGGCGGCTGTGCGCAGTCCGAGGATCGTCTGCTGGACAAGCAGACATGCACGGGTAAAGGCATAGGCCGCCCCATTGCGATGGTAGACGGGCGTAAGTTGCTGGCGCGCAATAATCGCGGCTCCGCGCTGGTCAAAGTAATCCAGGTGCCCTTCGGGACCAATCACAAGCTGTTTCAGCGGATGGTACTTCAAATCGGTTGGCGAGACGGTCCAGACGGCGTCCCAACCTTCGCTGACGAGTTTGCGGATCGTGGTATCCACGTGGCTGGCGGTGCGCAACGGTGAAGTGGGCTGCAGCATCACAACGACGTCATATTGCACACCATCAATCTGCTCCATCGTCTGCAAAGCATGGGTCAACACCTGAAGATCGCTGATCTGGTCACCAGCGAGGGCCTCAGGTCGAATAAACGGTGCATCAATGCCGACCTTACGGCTTACGGCAGCGATCTCGGGGTGATCGGTCGAGACGACCCAACGGTCGACGTATTGTAATGCAACGACAATCGACTCAAGGTGAGCGAGCAATGGCTTGCCGAGCAACGGATGGATATTCTTCAATCGAACGCCCTTGCTGCCACCACGGGCCGGTACAACGACGAGCACGCGTTGGTTCAGCAGCACAGCAACTCCCTCTCGGTACGCGATGCGAGCAGTGCCGGCAATCCGCGCAGGTCATCAAGCAGCGTCAGGCCAGCGGGATCGAAATCGTTGAACGGATTGCGCATGCCAACGAAGCAACAGCCGACGGCTCGCGCCGCCTCGAGGTCATAGCGACCGTCACCAACCATGACCACCTGGTCAGGCGCCAGCCCCTCAGCCTGAAGGATGCGGCGCAGATTCTCCACCTTGGTGCAGGGCCGGCCAAGCACCCCCTGGAAGTAGCCATCCCAGCCACGCTTTGTCACAATGCGGCGCAGGGGCTCCTCAGGCGTAGCCGAGTTGATATAGAGGGTATAGTGCGGGGCGAGGGCTGCGAGGGTCGCAGAGGCACCGCTTATCTCCGCACAGGTGGCGGCGAACGCTTCGCAGATGTTGTTATAGGCCAGGGCGCGCTCGCGTACGGCCGCGAGGTCGGCCTGCCTGGCAGGAACTCGCTGCTCCACCACGAGGCGGTCAAGGATCGCGGCGATAATCTGGTAACGGTCGTTATCGCCGTGATTGCCCAGGATCGCGTGCACCGATGCGCCAGCCGGATCAAGGTCGCTGAAGATCTCGAAGTAAGCGTGTCGCTTGACTGCATTCGAGTCCACGAGAACACCATCAAAGTCGAAAACAATGCAGCAGAGCTTTTGCATGACAATGTCAGATCTGATAACGACCCCAATGATTCACGATAGTTTTACGTGCTGATTGGGGTTGACGATTGATCTCCTTGTCTTCGTAGAATGAGTCGTCGTCATAGTGCATCGTCGATATCTCCTCGAAGATTACACCAGTATCAGTCCAGAACTCATGCCAGACCCCTTGCTGCACCAATTGAATGTCACCGGGATAGAGTGTGCGGTGGCGGCCATCGATTTCCATCTCGAGCACGCCGTAGAGCACCTGAAAGGTCTCCTCCTTGCGCTTATGGTAGTGAGAGGGATGGCGCTGACCAGGAAGTTGGATAACGATTTTCTTGCAGTAAGTACGATTGATACAAGTGATAATTGTCGCCCCAATCTTGAGAAAGTTTGCAATCCCCTTGTGATGCGAAAACTCGGCTTCGAACTCGGTATTGAGCACAATGCGAGCCTCGTTGAGCATCGCCTTGATCGAATGAATTGCCGTGAAGAGCACCTGCTTTTCTGCTTCTTCAGGGATAGCAAGGTCAGCGATGAGGAGGGGTTCATCCGCGGCCAGCGGCCGCATGGCAAGGATACCGCTGGTCCACTTGCTGGAAGCGAGTTGCCCCTCGCTCCAGGGCATCGCGAAGTAAACATCTTCGAGTCGCAGCTCTGTGCCGGCCTTGATCGGGCGGCGGGCATAGACGCCACGCTTGAGTGAAGCGAGTGCCTCGCGTTCCTCAGCGGGGGCAGGCTGGCGCTCGGTGTGCCCACAGATCATGCGGGCCTGTTCAGCGGCCTTGATCCAGGCGTCGATCTGTTCGGGGGTTGAGGAGTAAGCATTCAACTTAATTGTATCAGTAGGAATACCAACGTGGCGCTCGAGGATCCGCGCCCCCTTGGCCACTGCCACGTAGACCGGGGCGAGATCGCCCGGGTTCTCGTGGGTAGAGAAACCGATCACATAATTGGGATAGCGGCGGCGAAGTAACTCGATCTGATTCAACGCCAATTGGTGATCAGGAGTTGGATAGATCGAGACACAGTGCATGATCGCGAACGGCACACGGCGGTGGTCGAAGAAACTGACGAGGTCATCAATCTCTTTGAGGGTGAGCCCACCGGTCGAGAAGATCACCGGCTTGTTATGCTCGGCGATTGCCTCGAGCAACGGCCAGTCGGTGGCGGAGCAACTGGCTACCTTCACAATCTCGATACCCAATTCGACAATTGTATTGACTGACTCTTCATCGAACGGCGTGGCCATAGTGATCATCCCGGTCTCACGCACTTCATCAGCGAGCAGAGCGTACGCCTCCTTTGAAAGGCGTGTAGCCAGGAAGCGCGGAATATGCTTGTTCGAACTGCCCTGCTGATGGCTGGGATGAATAAATGTGTCGAGGTGGCGAAACTGGAACTTAAGCGCCGCCCGCACCTGATTGCTTGCAGCCACCCGCCCGAGCTCACGGATGATCCGCCGGGCATGATCAACCTGACCCTGGTGATTGTTCGCGAGGTCAAATACATAGAGTTGTTCGAAATCGAAGCTCGGCTTCACGTCACTACCTCTGGTTGCATACATATTCCCACGGCCCTATCGGTGCGCCGCGGCGAGAGCCGCCTCGGTATAACCGACCGCGTAGTTGATAGCGATCCGTTTGCCCTGCTGCTGCGAACGATGAGCGGCAGCAATGACCAGCATTGTGTCGAGGCCACGTTCGAGCGTGATGCCCGAGGGGGTATGCGCGCCGTCAATCTGGGCCTTGATGTGCGTGAGCTCCCAGATGAAATCATCGGGACGCGTCTTAGAAATAGGGTGAATCTCATCAGGCTGGCCAGGGCGCAGCACCAGTACGGCATCCCCAGAGGGATCATAGCCGTTCACCCACTCAATGGCAGCCTCACTACCCTGGATGCGAGCACGCTTGCGATGGGGCCGGGTCACGACATCCTGGACAATGCGGCCAACGAGGTTTCGCTCGGTGCGTGCGTTGATGAGGCAAACGTCATCGTACTCGGCCTCGCCGTCTTGAACATAGCGAAGCATAGCCTCGACTTCGACAATGCGGCCGGCCCCAACTACATGGGCCAGATGCTGCCAGAGATTGACCGCATGCGAGTGCTCGCCGCTGGCGCCGCCACCCAATCGCCAGAAACCAAGATAGCTATCGGCGGGACCGCTCAGCCAGGGATGTGCAGCGAAGATGCCACCCCAGTGCTCGCGAAACTCCACGTCCAGGGTCTTAATGGCCCCTGTCACGCCCGTTGCCAGCAACTCCTCCACCTTCGCCATCGCCCTGCCCACTACGTGGTCATAGCCGACAAAGACGCGGGTGCCCCCCTGACTTGCCTGCTCATAGAAAACCTGGACCTGATCGAGTGCGGGTGTACAGAGCGGCTTCTCGATCAGCAATGCAACGGGCTGTTCTTCTAGAGCGTGTAAAGCGAGGGGAATATGATGCTCGGGCGGAGTGCCGATGTGGATCAAATCAAAGCCACCACGGGGCTCATCGGCATTATTACAAAGTTGTATCGCTTCGTCCCAGGTGCCATAGCGCGCTGGGTAGATCTCATCGCGCATGCGTTTAAGCGCGGCATCGCTCACATCGCAGACGGTGACCGACCATCCGAGGCGGCGCGAGGCGTGAGCGAGATGGTTGCCGATTGAGCCAGCTCCGTAGATCTTGACACGAAACATAGCCTCTTTACTCCGATGCTCTGGCACTCACCAAGGCTTGCGCAAGAGGTAGATCCCTTCGCCACCCATCGCAGCAATAGGCATGACATCGGAGTAGAAGGGGTCAGTTACAATATCCTCGGCCATATACTGGCTCATACGCTCCCAAAGCGCATCGTCTACACCCTCGGGGCGCTGTAGCACAAACTCGACCCCTCGCTGGATGCGCTTGAGCGCCCCCTGAGCCTCGAGCCAGGCCAGAAACTGCTCATTTGGCCGCACGATTTTACGCTGCCAGGTGTTGTAAGCCTCGTAGTCAAACGACAGATCAAGCTTCGCATCACGAATGGCCAGAGGCATTCGCTTGATCATATCCTCCGCAGCCTTCTGATCCCAACCAAATCGATAGATGGCTCCCACTACACGCTCCAGAACAAAACCTGTCTCGGCACACCATTGCTCTATATCCATGTAGTCAACCTGGCGTAGATCGGCCAGCGACATCGGCAGATGCAGGAGGGTGAGCACCGTCATGTAGGAGAAGCCACGGGGGTTGAGAAAGTTCGGACAGGAGACAACAAGTAGTCCACCGGGTGTCAGCAAACGGTACAGGTCGCGCAATGTGCCCGGCGGGTCAGGTACATGCTCCAGAACACCGACAAGAGTTATTACGTCGTACGTGCGGTCGGCACGCTGGCAGAACGTCTCGATATCGGCAACCTCGAACTTGACGACACGCCCAGCGCTCAGGGCATTCAGCCTGGCGATAGCGATTGCCGTCTCAGAGAAGTCGAAACCCACTGTCTCAGCAGCGCGATGAGCCGCCATAATCGCCAGACGCCCTGCGCCACAGCCGACATCGAGCATGCGTCTCCCGGGAAGCTCATCCTTGATTAACTCGTAGATGACCGAGTGGACGCCGTGAGACTTTCTGTAAAGCCATACATCGGCAGAACGGTATATCTCGTCGTATTTTGCGAGAATGTTTCTTTGATCGCCTTCAGAGAGCAGCGAGCTGATCTTTGGTTGACTCACGTCCTAACTCCGGACAATAACGCGGTGCCGCAGAAAGCGGCTGCTATTATAGCACGCCCGAGGCGCCATCTTTTCACCTAGGACACCACCAGCACATACGTCGCCCCCGTCTGCACGTCCACCAGCGCCGTGTTTCCCTCGCGTGGGCACGCTACTGGCCCGCCGTCGCGGTTGGTGCAACTCACCTGCCCGCTGGCCGGCAACGGGACCGCCACCAGCCGTGGCTGGTCGCTCCAGATCACCACGATGTGCTCGTCACCCCGGCGCAGCACGTAGCCCTCAACGTCCTCGGGTACACCCGCCAGCTGCCCCAGGTAGCGCGCCCCGGCGAGGGTCCGGCTGGCGTGCCGGTAGGCGAAGTAGCCCGGCCGCGGCACCAGCACGTCGCCTGGCTCGATCAGCGCAGTGTTGTGGTACGAGTCACTATCATAGATATACCAGATGTTTGCGGCCAGCCCGTCGCGCAGCGATCGCGTGAAGAGCCGCGAGAGGTAGTCGGCCTGGGCCCAGCGACACTCCGGCGTCACTTCCCCGGCGCAGAGCAGCGCGCCCTCGGTGCGCAGCAGCGGTCGCTCGGCAATCCCGTAACGGGCCAGCACACCCCGCAGATAGGCCGGGCGCCAGTCAACCCGCGGGCCCAGGTCCGGCTGGCCCGGAATGCGC
>Ga0308411_10002462_pt1 | contig 12470 bp, 10 predicted proteins | sample HotsprottomLayer_2_FD_203530 | JGI IMG/M metagenome (GOLD analysis project Ga0308411, IMG submission 203530) | Hot spring phototrophic mat microbial communities from Octopus Spring, Yellowstone National Park, Wyoming, United States -... | ecosystem: Environmental > Aquatic > Thermal springs >... | reverse complement strand
ACCAGGAACTGGCGGCCCGGGCGTCGCCGCGCGCGAGTCCTTCCCGCATGGCGCCGGGCAGCCGCAAAATGACGCTGCCCCGGAAGGCCCAGGCCTCGGCCAGCGCGATCTCCGCGCCTTCGTATTGCAGGCTGTCGTCCGGAGGCGCGAAGTCGAGCACCGGCGCGCGCTGCGGGAAAAACCCGCGCAGCCAGGAGTAGACGTGGAGATTTGCGTTGATCCACGGCTGCTCGGTGGCGCCCGCCTCGCCGTCTGCGGCTTCGAGTCCCGGCCAGCGGCCCGCGCGCACCGCCGCCAGCGCGGGGCTCACGTCCTGGTGAGCCTGCGCCGGCGCGAGGGAGACGATGCGGATGAAGTCCCGGTGCTGCGCCAGCAGCGCGCGCAAGGCGGGCTCCTGTTCCGGGGCGGGGATCATCACGCCGCGGAAACCCGCGCGCCGGGCGGCATGGATCGAGGCAGCGTCGGCCGGGACGGCGGCGATGATCTCCACGCCAGCCGGCGCGGCGGGCGCACTGGCGGCCAGAGGAACCACGAGCACGCCGGCGCCGAGTTCGCCGGCGCGGCGCGCGGCTTCGGCAGACGCCTCCGGCCAGGAAAGAATCACCGTGAAAGCGGCGAGAATCAGCAATGCGCCTTCCCCCTTCGCAGATCGGTCCGCACGTCCTTGGGTAATCCCAGCATACAGGGCCGGCCTCGGCAGCCGTTCATGGGCGCAGGCGGCGGTGCAGGGCGAGCGCAGCCAGAGCGAGCGCGAAGCCTGCCAGGGTGTCGATGGCGAAGTGGTAGCGCCCGTACACGGTGGCCACGGCGATCAGGATGGCGAGCGCGAGGAACGCGGCCCCCGTGCGGCGACGCCCGGGCAGAAGCTCGCGCACCGCAAACGCGCAGGAAAACGCCGCCGCCGCGTGCCCGCTCGGGAACACGCTCATGTGGATGCCGTAGGCGCCGAGGATTTTCAGGTTGAACGCGCGCAGGGCGCTCATCAGCGGCAGATCGCTGTGCGGAAACACGGTGCGCGGCGGCTCGCTGGGGAAATACGGGTAGAGCGCGTAGGCGCCGAGCGTGGCGGAGAGGAGGATCGTGCAGGCGCGGTCGAGCCGGCCCCGTGCGCCCGCGGCATGGAAAACGGCCACGGCCGCCACGGGCATGACGTAAACCAGCAGGTAGCAAAGCTCGAGCACGTTCGGCAGCACGGGCCCGAAGAATTCAATCGCGGATTTCAGCCGGAATTCATACAAAATCAGCCGGTCAAATCGTATCCAGAAATTCTCGAAATTGCGGTTTTCATGCGGCAGCGCCATCCATCCCATCTGCCGGTAGGCGAGCAGGAGAAACGCCAGCGGCAGCCAGTCCCGCAGCACGGCCAAGGCCGGCCGCCGCGCGGCCGCGGGCCGCGACAGCAGCCAGAGGGCCGCCAGCACGGCGGCATCCGCGGTCCAGACTTCCATCCGGACGCGCGGCGGCAGGCTCCGCAGGGCGGCCACGCCGGCCGTGTACGCGAAGAAGGCGGCGCAGATCGTCTTGCTTCTGCGCAGGCGGCTCATCGGGCTGTTCCCCTCAGGCGCGGATTGCCGGCCGTTAGAATGAAGGCATGCCATCCACTCGGCGTCATTTCCTGAAGACCTCGGCAGCGGCCGCCGGAAGCCTGCCCGCCGCAGCGCGGCAGGCCGGGCGCTCGCCGAACGACCGTATCCAGTTTGCCACCATCGGCTGGGGCATCATGGGTTCGGAGGACACGCGCACGGCGGCCAGCGTGCCCGGCACGAAGCTGGTGGGCGTCTGCGACATCTACCAGGGGCGCCTCGTCCGAGCGCAGGAGGTTTGGGGCAAGGACATTTTCGTGACGCGCGATTACCGCGAAATCCTCGCGCGAAAAGACGTCGACGCCGTCATCATCGCCACCCCGGACCACTGGCACGCGCGAATCGCCGTCGAAGCGATGGAAGCGGGCAAGGATGTCTACATCCAGAAGCCGATGGTGCAGAAGGTGGAGGAGGGCATGCGCGTTGTCGAGGCGGCCCGCCGCACGAACCGCATCGTGCAGGTCGGCAGCCAGCGGGTCTCGAGCGCCGTTTACGCCAAGGCGCGCGAACTGTATCTCGACGGCGCCATCGGCGAGCTGAACATGGTGGAGGCGTGGTGGGACCGCAACTCGGCGCTCGGCGCGTGGCAGTATTCGATTCCCCCGGACGCCTCGCCCGAAACGGTGGACTGGGACCGTTTCCTCGGACACGCGCCGAAGCGGCCGTTCGACCCGGTGCGGGTGTTCCGCTGGCGCAATTACCAGGACTACGGCACCGGCGTGGCCGGCGACCTGTTCGTGCACCTGTTCAGCGGGTTGCACTTCGTGCTCGATTCGCTCGGCCCGGTGCGGATTTTCGCCGCCGCCGGCCTGCGCTACTGGAAGGACGGGCGCGACGTGCCGGACGTGATGGTCGGCCTGTACGACTATGAAAAGGCGAAATCCCACCCGGCCTTCAACCTCGCCCTGCGCGTGAATTTCATCAATGGCGCCGGGGAAAACTCGGGCTTCAAATTCACCGGCAGCGACGGCGTCCTGCTGATCGACCGCGGCGTGACGCTCGTCCGCGTGCCGCCCGAGCGCGACCCCGGCACGAGCGCCGGCAGCTTCGACAGCGAGACGCAGAAGAAAATTCTCGCCGAACACCTGAAGAAATACCCTCCGCGGCCGGAGACCGTCGAAACCATGGAAGGCCCGCGCGAGGAACGCTGGCTGCCGCCGCGCGGCTACAGCGACCAGTACGAGCACCACGCGAACTTTTTCCAGGCCGTCCGGACGCGGAAGCCGGTGGTGGAGGACGCGGTGTTCGGCTTCCGCGCCGCCGCGCCCGCCGTGCTGAGCAACACCAGCTACTTCGGCGGCAGGACGGTGCGTTGGGACCCGGAAAACATGCAGGTGAAGGCGTAGGAGGCGGCGATGAAACACTCGGCAAACGACACGATCCAGATTGCTCTGATCGGCGCCGGCGGCATGGGGCAGGGCGATGTGCGCGACGCGCTGCTCAACGAAGGCGTGCGCATCGTGGCCGCCGCCGACATCTACGACGGCCGGCTGAAGAAGATGCAGGAAAGCTATCCGGGCATCTTCACCACGCGCGACTACCGCGAAGTCCTCGCCCGCAAGGACGTCGACGCGGTCATCATCGCCACGCCCGACCATTGGCACGCGCGGATTTCGATCGACGCGCTCGCGGCGGGCAAGGACGTCTACTGCGAAAAGCCGATGGTGCAGAAGATCGAGGAAGGCAAGGCGGTGATCGAGGCGCACCGCAACAGCGGCCGCATTTTCCAGGTCGGCAGCCAGTACGCCTCCGCGCTCAGCTTCCACAAGATCCGGCAGCTGATCGGCGAGGGGGCCATCGGCGAGCTGAACATGGTGGAGGCGTGGCTCGACCGCAACACCGCGCTGGGCGCGTGGCAGTACTCGATCCCGCCGGACGCCTCGCCCGCCAACATCGACTGGGACCGGTTTCTGGGACACGCGCCGAAACGGCCGTTCGAACCCATCCGGCTCTTCCGCTGGCGGAATTACCTGGACTACGGCACGGCCATCGCCGGCGACCTCTACGTGCACCTGCTCACCGGCCTGCACACGGCCACGCAGGCGCTGGGCCCGGTGCGGGTGTATTCGACCGGCGGCATCCGCTACTGGCGCGACGGGCGCGAAACGCCGGACGCGCAATATGCGGTGATCGACTATCCGAAAACCGCGGCGCACCCGGAATTCACTTTCCTGCTGCGCGTGAATTTCAAAAGCTCCAAGCCGCAGGAGGATTTCGGGTTCCGCTTCATCGGCAACGAGGGCACGCTGACGACGGATGTCCGCACGGTGGTGCTCCAGCGGCATCCGAAGGAGCGCGAGCCGGGCTACACGATCGACACGTTCCCGAAGGCTGTCCAGGAGCAGTTTCTGCGCGAGTACCGCAAGAAGTACCCGCCCGAGCCGGTGACGGCGAAAAATCTCCCCTCGAGCGGCGAGACCCGCTTCGCGGGCGCCTCCGACGCGCACCGCCGGCACATGGCGAATTTCATCCAGGCCGTGCGCACGCGCAAGCCGCACTTCGAGGACGCCGTGTTCGGCTTCCGCGCCGCAGGCCCGGCGCTGCTGTGCAACACCAGCTATTACGAAAACCGCATCTGCACCTGGAACCCGGAAACGATGACCGCCGGATAATGGGGCCATGCGCAAGGCCGTTCTTTACGTCGACGGCTTCAATTTCTATTACGGCGTCCGCAACCACTTCAAGGCGGGCGAGCCGCAGCGCGGCTATTCGCTTTCGGGGCTGGTCTGGTGCGATTTCCGCGCCCTCATCGAGCGGCACTTCCACGAGCCGGACACCGGGCTGCACCGCATCCGCTACTTCACCGCGCCGGTGACGCCCGAGCTGGAAGCACGCCCCGCCGAGCACGAGCGCTACGCGCTGTGGCTGCGCGCGGCGGCGCACATCCAGGGGCTCCAGCCGATCTTCGGCTATTACCGCAAGCGGGACGGCGCCCTGCGGCAGGAGAAGGAAACCGACGTCAACATCGCCGTCGAGATGCTGATTGACGGCTTCGCGGGGCATTTTGACACCGCCTATCTGTTGAGCGGGGACACGGACCAGATCCCCGCCGTGGCGGCGGCGGCCTTCCGGCTGGGGCGGCAGCGGCGGGTGCGGGTGCTGGTGCCGCCATTGCAGCCGGTCGACGGGTGGAAGGCGAAATACCTCGACTACATGCACGGCCTCAAGCAGCGGTTCCCGATCGAACAGCAGGAGCCGCGGCTGGTGGATGCATTGCCGGTCACGGAAGAGATTCTCGCCAACAGCCTGCTCCCCTATGACCTGCCCGATGCGCCGTGCCCGCCCTATTGGCGGCTGCCCGAGCGCTACCTCGCCGCCATGTGCCGGCCGGAATGGCGCCCGGACCGCCGCGGGGCCTGAGGGCCGCGCGCGGCTTCAGGGCTTGCGCGTCCAGTAAAGAACGCAGTCGTGCGGCATCTCGACGAAGCCGCCGCGCTGGTGCTCGTCGAACAGCTGCCGCAAGGCGGCGGCCATGGCGGCGTAAGCGGGCGAGTCCGGGCGCGGCATCCATGACATGGAGGCGACGCGGGCCAGCAGAGCCTCGAAATCGACGCGGTGGATGTGAAGGAAGTGCGCTTCCTGCATGCCGGGCCAGCGGCGCTTGTCCATCCGTTCGGCCCAGGAGACGTCTTCGACGGCGAAGCGTTCCAGCAGGCGTTCGAGCTGCTCGAGAAACGGAGAACCCTCGCGCACGCGGTTGTTCCACAGCAGCGCGATCCAGCCGCCGGGACGGGCGATGCGCTGAAACTCCTGCCAGGCGCGGGGCTGGTCCATCCAGTGAAAAGCCTGCGCGCACAGCACCAGGTCGGCGCACGCGGCGGGCAGGCCGGTCTCTTCTCCCGTGCCCGGGCGGGCGTCGATGCCGAGCCGGAGGGCGGCTTCGCGCATGTCTTCATTGGGTTCGATGGCGATGACGCGGTATCCGCGGCGGAGAAAGAGAAGGGAAGCGGCCCCCGTGCCGGCGCCGATGTCGGCGACGAGCGAGCCGGGCGCCAGACCCTGGCGCTCCAGCTCGTCGACAACCGCCTCGGGATAGGGCGGGCGGCCTTTCAGATAATCGGAAGCGCGGCCGGCGAATCGGTTGACATGCATCCGTTTCCCAGCAAAACATTCTTTGCCCGCCTTGTTCAAGCCGCCGGCGGCGCGGGGAGCTGAAACATCGAGATGCCCGCAACGCCGGCAGCGCCGGCCGCGGCGCAAAGCGGGGCGTTTTCCGCCGTGATGCCGCCGAGGGCGAGCACCGGGATGCGCACCCGCGAACAGGCGCGGCGGAGCCCCTCCAGCCCGTGCGGCGGGCGCGCGTCTTCTTTCGACAGCGGCCGGAAGACGGGCGAGAAGAGGGCGTAGTCGGCGCCCTCGCGCTCGGCCAAAACCAGCTCCTCCTCGCTGTGGCAGGAAACGCCGATGCGGAAGCCCGGCGGACAGATGGGCCGGAAGGCCGAAGGCGGCGGGGAACCTGCGGGCAGATGCAGGCCTCCGGCGCCGCAGGCAAGGGCCACGTCGGCGCGGGAATTGACAAGGATCAGCGCGCCCGGGGCGCGGCGAAGCGCTTCCAGAACCAGTTCGGCCAGCGCGCGGCCGTCGAGGTCCTTTTCGCGGATCTGGATCCATTCGACGCCGGCGCGCGCGTTGGCTTCGATTCTTTCCAGCAGCGCCTGCACGCCGCCGGCGCTGCGCCGGTCAGTGATGTGGCAGCGGATCATAGTAGCGCTGGCCGGCGCAGCTCCGGCACAGGGTCCGGCCGCCGCGCTCCACCTCGCGGCCGAAGTTGATGCGCTCGCCGCATTCGGCGCAGACGACGCGCGGGCCCTTGTAGCCGGGCAGGTCCTGCGGCAGCAGCCGGACTTCGACCCACTCGGTGCGGAAAAGTTCGCCGGGCGGCAGCACGCGGTAGGCCTGCATCTGCTGCTCGTTCGGCTTTTCGAGGTGCGGGAAAAGCTCGCGCGCCCGGTCTTTGGCCGATTCCAGGGCGGAAACGCGCACCGCTTTTCCGGTTTCCAGGTCGCAAAATGTGGCTGCCATTTTCCCGAAATCGAGAAATTTCAGCGCGCGTTTTCCGAGGCGGCAGCCGGTGACCACGCCGATGGCGTCGGTGGCGCAGCGGTCGATCTCGACGAACGTGATGAGCCGCTTGCGGTGCGCGCCCAGGGGATCGTCGAGCCGCAGCAGGGAAAGGCCGTGCAGGGCCATGCGGATGCCGAGGATCTGGCCGGCGCAGAGGTGCCCGTGGGCGGCCCGGGCCAGTTCTTCGTATTCGGGAAGCGTCTTGAGCATCGTTTGCCGCTCCGGGGGCGACACTGCCATTGTGCGGGCGGAGGCGGGCCCGCCGCAAGGCGGGGCGCGTCAGCCCGCCCAGTCGGCTTCGGCCAGCGTGGCCGGGGCGGTGGTCTCGATGGTTCGGCCGCGGTAGCGGACGCGGCACGGCTTCGGGGAGGCGCAGCGGATGCGGGCCTCCTGGAGCCGCCCCTCGCGCCAGCGCAGGTCGACCTCGAAGCCGCCGCGGGCGAGCAGGCCCCGGGCTTCGCCGGCGGGCCAGGCGTCGGGCAGCGCGGGCAGAAGGTGGATGGCGCCCGCGTGGCTTTGCAGCAGCATTTCGAGGATGCCGGCGGCGCCGCCGAAATTGCCGTCGATCTGAAACGGCGGGTGCGAGCAGAGCAGGTTCGGCATGACGCCGCCGCGGCGGTACTCGCCTGGCGCGGTGCGGGCCGGCTCGAACAGGCGGGCCAACAGAGAGAAGGCGCGGTTGCCGTCGCCGAGACGGGCCCAGAGGCACACTTTCCAGGCGCGCGACCAGCCGGTGCCGCCGTCGCCCCGAAGCTCGAGGGTGCGGCGGGCGGCGGCGCAAAACTGCGGCGCCGCCTCCGGCGTCCACTCGACGCCGGGATGCAGCGGGTAAAGGTGGGACAAGTGGCGGTGCTGCGGCTCGCGCTCCTCGAAGTCCTCGGGCCATTCCTGAATCTGGCCGCGGGCGCCGATCCGGTAGGGAAGCAGGCGGGCGCGGGCGTCCGCCAGGCGGCGGCGGAACTCCTCGTCCAGGCCGAGGATCTCCGCCGCCGCGATGCAGTTGGCGAAGAGGTCGCGCGCCAGGGCGAGGTCCATGGTCGGACCCATGCAGACGCCCGCGACCCGCTTTTCCCCCTTTTCATCCCGGTAAACGAAAAGATTTTCCGGAGAATTTCCTGCCGGTGTGACCAGAAATCCGTCAGCATTTTCAATCAGCCAGGAGAGCAGAAACTCGGCCGCGCCTTTCATCAGCGGGTACGCTTCGGCCAGAAAGTTGCGGTCCTGCGTGAATTCATACTGCTCCCACAGGTGGCGGCAGAGCCAGGGGGCGGCCATCGGCCAGAAGGAGGGCATGGCGTCGTTGTCGACCGGCCAGGCGCCCCGCCAGAGCGTCGTGTTGTGATGGGCCACCCAGCCCGGACGGCGGTACATCGACCGGGCCACGCGGGCGCCGGTCCGGGCGAGCTCGCCGACCATCCGCAGCAGCGGCTCGGCGCACTCGGACAGGTTGCCGGTTGTGGCGAGCCAGTAATTCATCTCGGTATTGATGTTCAGCGTGTAGCCGGACGCCCACGGCGGAATGACCTGGTCGTTCCAGATGCCCTGAAGGTTCAGCGGCTCGGATCGCGGGCGGGAGCCGGCGATCATCAGGTAGCGGGCGTAGTGGACGTAGAGGGCCGGCAGGGCTGGGTCGGCGCCGGAAGAGAATTTCTCGATGCGCTCGTCGGTGGGCAGCTGCGACTGCTCGGTGGCGCCGAAATCGACCGTGCAACGCCGGAACAGGCGCTGGTAGTCGGCGATGTGGCGGTGCAGGAGGGTGTCCCAGGACGAGGCCAGGGCGGCGCGCATTTCCGCATCGAGATCGTTGTTGCGCACGCTGGTCCAGGAGCCCAGCACGAAGACGGCCTCCGAGGCGCCGTCGACCGCGAGCGCGCCGCGCTCGATGCCGGCCATGCCGTTGTGGAACAGCAGGGCGAGCCGCAGTTCGAACTCCGCCCCGCGGCGTCCGGCCTCCCCTTCGTAAAGCACCTGTTGCGCGCCGGGCTTGCGCGTGCCGTCGGCGTTCCACAGCTCGGGATATTTCCATTGCTCGCCCCGCTTTTCCACCCATTCCAGCGTGCGGCGGAGGACAAAGCCGGGGACGCGGCCGCGCAGGCGGAGGCTGGTCCGGCCCAGCGGCTCGGCGCGGGCGGTGGGATGGACGCTCGACAGCCGGGCCCGAAGGGATATGGAGCCGAACGACGAGCCCACAAAACGGAGAACCAGCACGCGGTGGGGAAACGAGGCGAAACATTCCCGGGTGAAAATGGTTTCGCCGCGCCGGAACACGGTGCGCGCGACCGCCGTCTCGAGGTCCAGCTCGCGCCGGTATTCCTCGGCCGGCCCGCTGCGGGCCAGAGTGAAGAAGGCATCGCCGGCCGGCTGGTAGCACTGCCATGAGCGTCCGGTCCAGCTCCGGGTGATGACCTCGCCTGCCTCGGCGAACCTGCGGGCGCGCAGCAGGGCGACGACCTCGTCGAAGCGGCGGGTGACGTCGAGCGGCAGCTCGTCGATGCCGGGCGCGCCCGAGACGAGCGTGTCGTCGTTGATCTGGAGCCGCTCCTCGTCGGCGCCGCCGAAAACCATCGCGCCAAGATGGCCGTTGCCGACGGGAAGGGCCTCGTTCCAGTGCGCCGCGGGCTCGTCGTACCAGAGGCGGAAGGCGGGTCCGGGGCGCTCGCCGCCGGCAGGCGCGAGGGCGGCCGCGGCGGCGGAGGCGAGGAAATCGCGGCGTGTCGGCATTGCAACAAAAAGCTGGAAATTTGATTTTATCCGCGGCGGCTACGGCCGGCACAGCTTGCCGAGTATGGCGGGCCGCCGGGCGCCGGTGGCCGAGGGGAGGTTCGCCGGGCGGCCGAGGAAAGTCTCGCGGGCCAGCACGGCGAAGGCGATGGCCTCCTTGGCGTCGGCGTCGATGCCGAAGATTTCGCTGCGAACGACCTCGCTTTCCGGGAGCTCGGCGCGGAGGAAGCGCATCAGGGTCCGGTTGTGGACGCCGCCGCCGCTGACAATCACCTGGTCCGGCGGCGCCTCTTCGGCGCCGGCGAAGCGGGCGAGGCCTTCCGCCACGGCGGCGGCGGTGAAATAGGTTGCCGTGGCCACAGTGTCTTCCGGCGGGAGGCCGAAGGCGAGCAGGCGGTCGACAAACGCGGCGCCGAACTGCTCCCGGCCGCAGGACTTGGGCGGGCGGAGGCGGAAGTAGTCGTCGTCAAGGAGCTGCTCGACGATCTCGGGGTGCACGGCGCCGCGGGCGGCGAAGGCGCCGTCGCGGTCATACGTCTCCTTGCCCCCGGTGAGGCGCGCCATGAGCTGGTCGATGACCATGTTGCCGGGGCCGGTGTCGAAGGCGAGGACCTCTTCGGCGCGGCAGCCGGCCGGCAGGCAGGTGACGTTGGCGATGCCGCCGATGTTGAGGGCGACCCGGGACGCTTTCCTGTCGCGGAGCAGAAGGTAGTCGACCCAGGGCACGAGCGGCGCTCCCTGGCCGCCGGCGGCGATGTCGGCCGGACGGAAGTCGCACACCACGGGCACGCCGGTGCGGGCGGCCAGAACGTTGCCATCGCCGATCTGAAGCGTGCAGGCTACCGGGCGGCCCAGATACGGCGAGGGGCGGCCTTCGTGGTAGATGGTCTGGCCATGGCAGCCGAGCACCGCGACGCGCCCGGGCTTGATGCGGGCCTTGCGGCAGGCCTCGAGGAAGGCTTCGGCGTACAGCTCCGGCAGCAGGAAATGCAGGCGCGCGATGTCGCGCGTGTGGGTGCTTGCGTCGGAGACGGCAAGCAGCGCGGCGCGGACCTCGCGCGGCCAGGCGACGGTGTGGAAGGCGAGCGTGTTGACGCGCGCGTCCTGAATCTCGACCACCACGGCGTCAATGCCGTCGAGCGAGGTGCCGGACATGATGCCGCCGGCCAGGAAGGGTGCGGACGTGGATGCTGGCATCGTCGGGTTGCGGGACTGCCTACAGGATATCCGCAAGCGGGCAAGGCGTGCACAGGGCGGGAACAAGAGCGCAGGGTGCGGCGTTATGGTAGTGACGAGGCCATGACCAACGAACAACAAGATACTCCGTTGTCCGAATCCGGGCGCCTTGCCGGGGTGTTTCTCGACCCCGCGCGCGCCTTCCCCGACATTGCCGAGCGCGGGCGCTGGTGGCTGGTGGCGCTGCTGCTGATCCTGATGAACGTGGCTGCCTTGTCCGCGATGGTGAGCCGTGTCGGCTATGACCGGATGATCGAAAAAGCGTTTGAACAGAACCCGCGGCTCCAGGAGATGACTCCGGAGCAGCGGATGCAGGCGATGGAAACGCAGCGGAAATTCCTGCCGGTCGCCGTGCGCGTGTTTCCTCCGGTGGGAATCTTCGCGGGCATGCTGGTTGTCGCCGGCGCGCTGCTGTTCAGCTACCGGTTCCTGCTGGATGCCGACGTGAAGTACAAGCAGGCGTTGAACATCACGGCCTACTCGTGGCTGCCGCCCGCGGTGGCCGGCAATCTGATGTTTTTCGCCGTGCTGTATGTGAAACCGCCGGACGAATTTGACGCCGAGTCGGCCAGCGGGCTGAGCATCGGGTCGTTTCTGTCTCGCGATACGGCAGCCTGGCTGCGGAGCCTGGCCAATTCCGTGGATCTGTTCACGATCTGGACGATTGTGTTGATCGCCATGGGATTTTCGGCCGTGTGTGGAAAGCGGAAAATGCCGTTCAGCCGTGCGCTATGGGGCGTGGTGGCCCCTTGGCTGGTGTATGTGCTGGGCAAGATGGGCATCGCCGCGCTCACTGGCTGAGGCCGCGCCGGGTGCGGCTCGAGCAGTGCGCGCAGGAGGATGAGCACGGCAGCAGAGCCATGCCGGCGCGGCCGGCCGCTTCGGCCGTGTCTTGCCCGGGCGGTTCCTGACCGCATCGGCCAGGCGTTCCTGCGGCGCGACTTTCTGCGACGCCCTTTGTGTGACAGCCTGCCCCAATGGAGGGGCAGTGCCGGTTCCATGAGCCGCATTCGGCGCGGAGGCAGCCGGGCGCACACCGCACCCGGTTGCATGACGGGTTGAGACGTTGTAACATCACAACATCCCGGAACCCGGCATGAAACAAACTTCGGTGGCAGAAGCAGCGGTTCGCTCTGCGGAACCCAGGCCAACTCCGCCCCGGACAGAGGGGGTTCTGGATACAAGCAAGGGCAACTTTTTCCGTTACGACGGGCCCGCCGGCACAGTGGTGTTTCTGGTGGCGCTGCCGCTTTGCCTGGGTATCGCGCTGGCTTCCAACGCGCCTTTGTTCTCCGGCATCGTCGCCGGCATCGTCGGCGGCATCGTCGTCTCCCTTCTGTCGGGTTCCCATACCAGCGTGACGGGTCCGGCAGCCGGCCTGGCGGTCATCGTGGCCGGAGCGATCGCCACGCTTGGCTCCTTTCCGGCCTTTCTGACAGCAGTGATTCTGTGCGGGGCGATGCAATTCCTCATGGGCATGTTGCGGCTGGGTGCGCTGGCGGATTTCGTGCCCAATTCCGTGATCAAGGGCTTGCTGGCGGGCATCGGGGTGGTGATCATTCTCAAGCAGATTCCGCACGCGCTCGGGCGGGACGAGAGCTACCTCGACGAGTTCGCCTTTTTCGAGCATTGGGGGCCGAACACCTTTACCGACATCTTTGCCGCTGTGTTGTCTCCGCACAAAGGCGCGGTGTTGGCGGCTGCTTTGACTTTGGGAGCGATTCTGGCATGGGAGAGACTGCGACCGAAGCTTCCCGGGCTGCTGCGGCTGGTTCCCGGGGCGCTCCTGGGGGTCGTTGCCGGAACGGCGCTGAATCTTCTGTTCCGTCTTTTCGTGCCCTCGCTGGCCATAACGGAAAAGCAGCA
>Ga0308411_10002459_pt1 | contig 12474 bp, 11 predicted proteins | sample HotsprottomLayer_2_FD_203530 | JGI IMG/M metagenome (GOLD analysis project Ga0308411, IMG submission 203530) | Hot spring phototrophic mat microbial communities from Octopus Spring, Yellowstone National Park, Wyoming, United States -... | ecosystem: Environmental > Aquatic > Thermal springs >... | reverse complement strand
CCAGGCGCCGGCGCGGTCACGAAGGAGCCGATCTCGCTGCGACCGTCGGGGACCACCGCGCGGTAGTAGTAGCGCTGCCGCGGCCGGAGCCCGCCGATGTCCACGTGCACCGCCAGCCCGGCCTCCGGCGTCGCCCGCACCGGGGTCGAGCGGCGCGCGCCGCGCAGTTGAGGGTCGGTGTCGATCTCGACAGCCACCGCGGTGGGCTGGGCGGTGCGGGCCCACACCACCGCGGCCTGGTGCGTGACGTCGCCGGAGGCGATGCCGTCGGGGAAGAGGGGGGGCTGGGCGCCGGCCGGAGCGGCCAGCGCGACGAGCGTTCCGAGCAGGACGAACCGGACGCGCACGCCATCCAGGGTACCACGGGCCGCCAGGCCCGGCGAGCGTGCCTCCGCCGGGCCTCGCGGGACGCCGTTGGGGAGGAAGGACGTTGTCGGACGTCTAACATCTTCGCCGTGTCCCCTCTCGCGCTTGGCCTCCTCCTCCTCGGGGAGCATCCCGTGGATCGGTTCGTCGCGATCGTCCGCACGGCGAGCGAGCTGGGGTTCGACGTCCTCTGGCTGGCCGACGAGAAGTTCTACCGCGACCCGTTCGTCGGGCTCACGGTGGCCGCGCAGCACTCGCGACGCCTGCGCCTGGGCACGTGCGTGACCGAGCCCTACACGCGCCACCCGGCGCTCCTCGCCATGGCCATCGGCACGTTGGACGAGGTCGCGGGCGGCCGTGCCATCCTCGGCATCGGCGCCGGGGGCAGCGGATTTCCGGCGATGGCCGTGCGGCGCGAGCGGCCCACGACGGCGGTGGCCGAGGCCGTGACCCTGGTGCGTCGCCTGCTGCGCGACGAGCGCGTGGACTTCCAAGGCCGCACCGTGACGTTTCGCGACGCGCGTCTGCACTTCCGGCCCCGGCCCGACATCCCGATCTACGTCGCCGCGCGCGCCCGCCGCATGCTGGCCACCGCGGGAGCGGTGGCCGACGGGGTCATCGTCGCCCCCTACGCGTCGCCGCCGGGGCTGCGGTTTGCGCTCGAGCAGATACGCCGCGGGGCGGCCCGCGCCGGTCGCTCGACAGCGACGCTCGACGTGGCGGCCCGCGTGGACGTCTGCATTGCCGACGACGCGGCCGCCGCGCGCGCGGCGGTCAAGCCCGCGGTGGCGCTCCCGATGTGGATCAGCTATCCCAATCTGGACTACCTGCAGCCGCTGGGCCTGCCGCCGCCGCCGGCGCCGCTGCTCGAGATCCTCAGCCGCCGGCAGTACGACCTGATTCCCGACGCCGCCCGGCACGTGCCCGACGCGTACGTCGCGCACCTCGCCGTGGCCGGCACGGTGGCGCAGGTTCGCGAGCAGGTGCGGCAGATCGTTGCCGCGGGCGTGACGCAGCTGCTCGTGCGGCCGGTGGCGGCGCCTGGCCAGGACCTGCTGGCCGTGCTCCACCTGCTGGCGGCGCAGGTCGTCCCCGCCGTCATCTCCGAGACGACGGAGGGCCGGTGATGAAGTTCGGCGTCGGGTTGCCGACCTGCACCGAGGGCATGATGTATCCCGTTCCGTTCGCGTCGCCGGCCGATGTGGTGCGCATCGCGGTGGAGGCCGAGGCCTTGGGGTACTACGCCGTCATGGGCAACGACCACATGACCACGCAGCGCTACGTCCGCGACGAGTACCGCGACCCGCCGAACTTCTACGAGCCGTTGATCACGTATGCCGTGCTGGCACCGCAGACGTCGCGGATCCGCCTGATGACCGGTGTGATCGTCCTGCCCATGCGCGCGCCGGTCGTCCTGGCGAAGCAGGTCGCGACGCTGGACCAGTTCTCCGGAGGCCGCGTGCTGCTCGGGGTCGGCGTCGGCGCCTACCGCGAGGAGTTCGAGGCGCTGGCACCCGGGCATCGGGCCCACCGCGGCCGGATGCTGGAGGAGCACATCCGGGCACTGCGCGTGCTCTTCGCCGAGCGCCGGGCGACCTTCCGGGGGCGGTACTACGCCTTCGAGGACGTCGAGCTCTACCCGAAGCCGCTCCAGGAGCCACTGCCGGTCTACGTCGGCGGCAACGCCGCCGAGCACCATCGTCGCGTGGCGCGCCATGCGGACGGCTGGCTGCCGGCGGCGCTGACGCCCGACGAGGTGCGGACGGGCCTGGCGCGCATCCGCACCTTCGCGCGCGAGGAGGGACGCGATCTCGCGCGGATGGACGTCGCCGTGCAGCTGGGCGTCTCGATCGCGCCGAGCCGCGAGCAGGCGATCGAACGCTTCGAAGCCTCGCAGCTTTACCGGCACCTCGTGTCGCTCAAGGACTCGACGATGCGCCACCAGGCGGTGGCCTCGTTCGCCCAGCGCAACCTGCTGGGCACGCCCGAGGACATCCGCCAGCAGGTCGAGGCCTACCGCGCCGCGGGGGCCACGCACCTAGCCGGGCTGCTGTTCGTGGCGAACACCGTCGAGGAGTTCCTGGACGGGCTGCGCTTGTTCGGCCGCGAGGTCGTGCCCGCGTTTCCGGAGGCCAGCGCGTGACCCACCCCCTGCTCAACCACGCCCGCGCGGCGCTGGTGATGGACGGCGACGATCTGGTCGCCCTGATCGCCGCGACCTTCCAGAACGTCTACTACGCCAGCGGGTTCTGGAGCTTCGGCCAGGCGCTGTCGCGGACCACCCAGGTGTACGCCGTGCTGCCGCGCGGCGCCCTCGACCGGCCCGCGGTCGTCCACGGCATGGGCGAGGCGGACATGGCCGCGCAGTTTCCCACCGTGGGCACGCTCCACACGTTCGGCACCTTCTTCATCGAACCGGGCGACGCGGAGGCGAGCGGCGGCGACCCGGCGGACGAGCGCCTCAGGCGCTACGTCGTCGAGGGCGCGCCGCTGCCGTCGCCTGAGGAGGCCCTGGCCGCGGCCCTGGAGGCCGCCGGGGTGCGGCGCGGTCGGGTGGGGATCGACGATGGGATGCCGGTCGAGGTGCTGCGACACGTGCAGCGGCGGTTCCCGGATCTGGCGGTTGTGCCGGCTGGCCGGGCCTGGCGGACCATCCGCGCGGTGAAGACCGCCGAGGAAGTGCGGCGCCTGGAGCGCGCCGCGCTCATCGTGGAGGACGCCGTGGACGCCGCGCTGGCCGCCGTCCGGGAGGGGATGACCGAACGCGAGATGGCGCAGGTCTTCGACGCCGCGGTGGTGGAGGGCGGCGGGACCCCGCTCTTCACCGTGATCGCGTTCGGCGCCCACGGCGCACACCCCAACGCCGTACCGGGAGACCGGCCGCTGCGGGGCGGCGACCTCATTCGCTTCGATGTCGGCTGCCGCTGGCAGGGGTACTGTTCGGATATCGCGCGCACGGCGGTCTTCGGGGAGCCGTCAGGGGCGCAGGCGGGGGGCTACCAGGCGATCCTCCAGGGCGAGGAGGCTGCGCTCGCGGCGATCCGACCGGGGGCCGCCGCCGCCGATGTGTTCGCCGCGGCCGTGGAGCGCACGCGGGCCAGCGGCCTGCCCCACTACCGACGCCACCACGTGGGACACGGCGTCGGGCTGGAGATCTACGACGAGCCCCTGCTGGCCCCCGGGGTGGGCGCGCAGCTGGAGCCGGGGATGGTGCTCGAGGTGGAGACGCCGTACTATGAGCTCGGCTTCGGTGGGCTGCAGGTCGAGGACACGGTGCTGGTGACCGCCTCCGGCGCGCGGCTGCTGACGCGGGGCGATCGCGCCTTGCGGCGGGTGTAGGCCATGGCGCGTGTCGCGAGTCTGCAGTGCGTGCGGTGCGGCGCGACCTACCCCGCCGACGACGGCATGGCCGCCGGATGCCCCGGCTGCGCCGCTGCGGGTGCGCCCAGCAACGTCGCCCCGGTGTACGCCGATCGCGTGCGCGGTGAGGCGCTCATGCGGACGGTCGCCGACGGTCCGGGGTCGATGTGGCGCTACGCTCCGCTCCTGCCCGTCGACGACGTGCCGGTCACCCTGGGGGAGGGGGGCACGCCGCTGATTCCGCTGCCGACCCTCGGGGCACGGTGGGGGCTGGCATCCCTGTTCGTCAAGGACGAGTCCCGCAATCCCACCGGCTCGTGGAAGGACCGCATGTTCTCCGTGGCGCTCACGCGGGCGCGCGCCGCGGGCCATCGGGTGGTGGCGCTCGCCTCCTCGGGCAACGCCGGCGCCTCGGCAGCGGCCTACGCGGCCCGGGCCGGCGTGCGCTGCGTCATCTTCACGACCGCCAGCGCGCCTGCGGCCATGCAGCAGCAGATGCGGGCGCTGGGGGCGATCCTGATCGCCACCCGTGCGCCGGCCGAGCGCTGGACGCTGCTGCGTGTCGGCGTCGAACAGTTCGGATGGCGCTCGCTCACGAACTTCGTCTCGCCGCCGGTGGGCAGCGACCCGTACGGCATCGAGGGCTACAAGACGATCGCCTGCGAGATCGCCGAGGCGCTACGATGGAGGGCACCGTCGTGGGTCCTGGTGCCCACCTGCTATGGCGATGGTCTATGGGGTATGGTCAGGGGCTTCGAGGAGCTGCGAGGCGCCGGCGTGGTGGAGGGGCGGCCGCGGCCGGTGGCCGCCGAGGTCTTCGGACCGCTCGCCGCCGCGCTGGCCGCCGGGGCGGAGCGCGTGACCCCTGTGCCCGCGGGCTCATCGGTCGCGGTCTCGATCGCGGCCGGGATCAGCACCTACCAGGCGCTGCACGCGCTCCGTCGCGCCGACGGCCTCGCCGCCGTGGTCACGGATGACGACCTGGTGACCACCCAGGCAGAGCTGGCGGAGCGCGAAGGTCTGTTCGCCGAGCCGTCAGCGGTGGCCGGCCTCGCGGCGGCGCGCACCCTGCGACGGCAAGGCGTCATCCGCGACGACGAGCTCGTGGTGGCCGTCATCACCGCCGGTGGTCTGAAGGACCCGGCGGCCGCGGCCCGCACGCGTCCGGCGGTCCCGATCATCGAAGCCACCCCGGACGCCCTGTCTCGCGTACTGCGCGATCACTATGGCATCTCGGTCGAGGGGGGAGCCACATGAGTCGGTTGCAGCGTTGCGTAGGGAGCGTGGCCGCCGTGCTGATCCTGGCCGCGCTCGGGTGGGGTCCGGCGGCAGGGCCTCAGGCGCAGGCCCAGACGGCCGCGCAGCGGCTGGTGATCGGGATCGGCTCGATTCCGAACACGCCCGATCCGCATCTCGACAGCACGGCGAACGCTCTGCCGGCGTACGCCACGATCTTCGAGAAACTCATCGAGAGCGACGGCCGCGGCGGGTTCAGGCCGGTGCTCGCCAAGTCGTGGCGCCTGGTGGACACGACGACCTGGGAGTTCACGTTGCAGTCGGGTGTCCGGTTCCACAACGGCCAGAGCCTGGAGCCGGGCGACGTGAAGTTCTCGATCGAGCGCGTGCTCAACCCGGCCACGCGGTCGCCGTGGCTGGGTCGCATCTCCGCGATCGAGCGCGTGGACGTCACCGGGCCGTCCACCTTTCGGATCGTCACGCGGGGGCCGTTCGCCCCGCTGCTCCAAGGGCTGACCGTGGTGGACATCCTGCCGGCCTCCTACTTCCAGGAACGCGGCCCCGCCGGGTTTGCCACCGCGCCCGTGGGCACGGGTCCCTTCACGTTCGTGGAGTGGCTGCGTCAGGACCGCATGGTCGTGCGCGCGAACGCCGGCTACTGGCGTGGCCGACCCAGGCTGGACGAGATCGTGTTCCGGGCCATCCCCGAGGATGCCACCCGGGTGGCCGGGCTGGAGACCGGCGAGCTCGATGTCGCGGTCCTCGTGCCGCCCGAGCAGGTGGAGCGGCTGCGCGGGCGCGGGCTGCAACTCGCGGCGGTCAATCTCGGACAGGGCATGGTCATCAACCTGCGGTCGAACGTGCCCGGACCGATCGCCGACCGCCGGGTGCGGCAGGCGCTCAACTACGCGATCGACAAGGAGGCGATCTTCCAGAGCATCCTGCGCGGTCACGGGCGCGTGCTCAACGGCCAGGTGGTCGGCCCCGACGCCGTCGGACACAACCCCGTGCTGCGGCCGTACCCGTACGACGTCGCGCGGGCGAAGCGGCTGTTGGCCGAGGCGGGGTTCGGGGGCGGCGTCGAGGTGACGTTCCACGGCACGATCGGCCGGTACACCAAGGACAAGGAGATCGAGGAGCTCATCGTCGGCCAGCTCGCCGAGGTGGGCGTTCGGGCGCGGTTGGAGATCGTCGAGGGGGGCGTCTACATCCAGCGGCACATCGCGCGGCAGCTCGGGCCACTGTGGACCTGGGCCTGGCAGTACTTCCCGGCCATGGACGCCGATCTGCCTCTCAACTTCTTCACCTGCGCCGGGGTCGGCAACTTCTTCTGCAGCCGGGACTTCGACGAGGTGCTGCAGCAGTCTCGCCAGACCATGGACGCGCAGCGCCGCCAGCAGCTCCTCCAGCGCGCCGCGCTGATCGTCCGCGAGGAGGCGGCGGTGATCTTCCTCGTCCAGACGCCGGGCATCTACGCGGCACAGCAGCGGGTCCGCGGGTTCACGTGGCGCCCGGACTACCTGATGGATCTGCATCGGGCGGAGGTGGTACGCCGCTAGCCGATGCTCGCGTACCTGGGACGCCGCGCGGGCGATGCGCTGCTGGCGGTGCTGGGCGTGTCCACCATCGCCTTCCTGGCGGTCCGCGTCTCCGGCGATCCGGTGGCGCTCCTCATCACCGAGTATGCGACGCCGGAGGACATCGCGCGGGTCCGGAGGATGCTGGGGCTGGACCTGCCACTGTGGCAGCAGTACCTGCGGTTCCTGGCCGACGCGCTGCAGGGCAACTTCGGCGAGTCCCTGCGGTTCCTCAAGCCGGCGGCGCCCCTGGTCTACGGGGCGCTGCCGGCCACGGTGTCGCTGGCGGCCGCGGCGCTGACGATCGCCCTCCTGGTCGGGTTGCCGCTCGGCGTGGTGGCCGGCGCGCGCCGCGGGTCGCTCGTCGACGGCGCGGCCGTCGCGATGGCCACGCTGGGACAGTCCATCCCGTACTTCTGGTTGGGAATCCTGCTCATCATGCTCTTCGCCGTCCACCTCGGGTGGCTGCCGGCGTTCGGCAGCGAAACGCTTCGGCACCTCGTCCTGCCGGCCCTGACCCTGTCGGTGACCCCGATGGCGCGCATCGCCCGCATCGTCCGGTCCGGGATGGTGGAGGTCTTGACCCACGACTACGTCCGCACCGCCCGGGCCAAGGGGCTGCGGAACGCACGGGTCTTGGTGCGCCACGCCCTCCCGAACGTGGCGATTCCGGTCGTGACGATCCTGGCCCTGGACTTCGGCACGCTCCTGGGCGGTGCGGTGGTGACCGAGACGATCTTCGCCTGGCCGGGCGTGGGGCGACTGGTCGTGCAGGCGATCCAGAGCCGTGACTACCCCGTGGTCCAGGCCGTGGTGTTCTACCTGGCGATGGCCTTCGTCGTGATCAACCTGCTCATGGATCTGGCGTACGCGCGACTCGACCCGCGCATCCGGTACCAGTAGCGCCGTGGAGCGGACGCTCGTGCTCCCGCGCGCCCTGGCCTCGGGCGCACCGATCGCCAGGCCCCGCAGGCATCGCGTGGCCGCGCTGGCGGGCGCGTTTCTCGCGCTCGTGATCCTGGCCGCGGTCGCGGCGCCGCTGGTCGCCCCGCACCCCCCGGGGCGCCAGCAGATCGCCCGCCGCCTGACGCCGCCGGCCTGGATGAGGGGGGGGAGCGCCGACTATCCGCTAGGCGCCGACCAGCTCGGCCGGGACGTCGCGAGTCGAATCCTCTTCGGCGCGCGGATCTCGCTGACCGTCGCGGTGCTGGCGGTGGGCATCGCCGCGGCGGTCGGGGTGAGCCTGGGAGTCGTGGCCGGCTACTACGGCGGCTGGGCCGACCGGATCCTCGCGCGTCTGGCCGACATCCAGCTGGCGTTCCCGCTGACCCTGCTGGTGATCACCCTGATCGCGATCCTGGGACCCGGGTTGGTCAACGTCGTGGCGGCGCTCGGGCTGGGCGGATGGGCCGCGTACTTCCGGATGACGCGGGCGCAGGTCCTCGTGGTGCGCCAGATGGAGTACGTCATGGCCGCGCAATGCCTGGGCGTGCCGGACGCGCGGATCGCCTGGCGCCACGTCCTGCCCAACGCGGTTTCGCCGCTCATCGTGCTGGCGTCGTTCTCCGTGGCACAGGTGATCATCCTGGAGTCGGCGCTCAGCTTCCTCGGGCTGGGCGTCCAGCCGCCCACGCCCACCTGGGGCGGGATGCTCGCCGACAGCCGCGACTACCTGGCCATCGCGTGGTGGCTGGCGGCGTTCCCCGGCCTGGCGCTGACGCTGACGGTCTTGGCGGTCAACCTCGTCGGGGACTGGGTGCGAGACCGGCTCGATCCGAGGCTGGTGGTGTAGGGCGGCCGCCCGCACAAGGAGGGACGCATGGGACGCATCTCGCTCTCGCGGCAGATTGCCGATCACCTGCGCCGGGAGATCCACGCCGGCCGGTTCGCGCGCACCGGCCGGCTCCCCTCCGAGGTCGTGTTGGGGCGCGACTTCCAGGTGAGCCGGGGGACCGTGCGCGAGGCGCTGCGGGCCCTGGAGCAGGAGGGGCTCGTGGTGCGCCGGCACGGCGTCGGGTCGTTCGTGCCGCGTCGCGTGACCGCCGGCCTGGAACGGCTCGAGAGCTTCACCGAGACGATTCGGCGGGCCGGCGGCCAGGCGAGCGACCACGTGCTCGAGATCCGGGAGGTGGCGCTCGACGCGGCGGCCGCCACGGCGCTCGACGCCGCGGTGGGCGACCGGGGGGTGCTCGTCCGCAGTCTCCGGCTCGTCAACGGCGATCCGGCGCTGTATTGCGAGGACCTGCTGCCTGCGCGCGTGGCGAGCACGGTCGAGCAGGTCCAGCAGCGACGCGAGCGCGAGTCGCTCCTGGACTTTCTGCGGCTGGACCTGCGCGTGGACGTGCGCGAGGCCGTGCTCGCGCTCGCTGCGGTCAACGCCCCCCGCGGGGTCGCGGCGATCCTGCGGATCCGCCCCCGCACGCCGCTCCTCAGGCTGACCGGCACGGCGTATGATGCCAGCGACCGGCCGGTCTACTGCACGACCAACTACGTCCGCACCGATCGGTACGTGTTCACCGTCGCCCGCCGCTAGGGGTCGGTGGGCTCGGCGTCGTCGGTCAGCCTGCGGTGCCACACGTGGTCCGCGTACCCGTGGGCCTCGACGATTCGCCACGCGGCCTTGAACTCGTCGAACCGACCCACGAGGAGGGAGGGCCGTGTCGGCCGGGGACCGGGCGTCCCGCCTGGCCGCCCTTCTGGCGGCTCGTCGAGGAGGGCGTCGATTAGGGTTTGCGCCTGCGCCGCGAGCTCCGGCAGGGTGGCCAGCGCGCGCTCGACCAGCTCCGTCCGGTCCGCGCTCACGTTGCCGCGCACGATCACCCCCCGATAGTCGAAGCGCACCATCACACGGCGCGGCCGCACGCCCACGCGGCGCAGCCGGGGGTCGCGCACCACCGGCTCGCGCCGTATCGCATCGCGCAGCGCGGCCGCCAGCAGCCGGCACGCCTCGGCCGGCGGCGCCTCGACGGCGAGGGTGCCGAAGGTGATCAAGAGCGGCGCCCCGAGATCGGCCTGGCCGCGCACGAACGGCATCGTGCGCACGGGCACGGGGGCCCGCCACGCATCCCGGGCGGCGGCGATCTCCCGCGGCTGCAGCACCTGCTCGTCATAGCCGACGACGATCTCCGCGCGGCGGTAGAACCGTCGTCCGGGCCGACTCATGCTACTCGTCGCCGATCACCAGCGCCAGGCTCGCGGTGAAGCCGTGAAGGTAGGGACGGCCCGCGACCGGGCCGATCTCGCCGTTGCAGAAGAGCCCGGCCAGCGGCACCGGGCCGAGCGTCCGCAGGACCGCCTGCGCATCCTGATGGGGGCGGCCGAACATGCCGATGCCGCGCCCGTTGCAGGAGCACAGGACGGCGGCGAGCGGCTGGCGGTCGCCCAGCCGGGCGCGCGCCTGCTCGAGCAGCGCGTAGAGCTCCTCGGTCGCGGCCGCCGGGTCGCGGAGCTGGAACTGCACGGTCTGCCCGACGCGCGGCAACGCACCGACGGCCAGGGCGCCCGTCTCGGGAATCAGGCCCACCAGGTTGCGGATGAGGAAGTCGCCGCGGCGGAACTCGTCGCGGCGCTCCTCCATCGCGAGTCCGACCAGCAGGTTGCGGCTCGCGCGGCGCTGCAGCTCGCTCGGCAGCGCGCGCAGGGTGTCGATGAGGACCTGGTAGGCCGGCCGCTGGCCGATCGTCTCGATCACGTTCCCCTGGGCGCCCGTGATGGTCCACGGCCGGCCGATCGGCGCCGCGCCCTGGGACACCACGGTCTCCAGACGGTACGGGCCGCCGAGCGCCAGCAGGACCGCGCCGTGGTCGTAGACCTTGCCGTTGAGGAACAGGTGGGTCCGCTGTTGCTGGAAGTGGCCCGAGGCGAGCCCGCCGGCGAGGGGCACGCCGGGATACGCGCGGGTGAGCGCGCCGAGCAGGCCTTCCGCGTCGATGGTGAAGGGGTCCGCGAAGACCAGCCACGCACGGACGTCGGCGGGCCCGGCGCCCGTCATGCGGTGCCACGTCGCCGGCTCGCTCCAGCGCTCGAACTCGTCCTGCACGACGTGCACCGCCCGCAGCGACGCCCCCGGCGCCGAGAGGGCCAGGAGCGCCAGCGCGGGCTCGTCCTCGATCTCCAGGCCCTGGCCGATGACACCCTGGCCCGAGCAGCCGACCAGCACCTGCGCGCGGGTCGCCGCGCGCGTCTCGGCCACCAGCTCGCCGAACTCCGCGGCGAAGGCCGCGTTCGCGAAGAGCAGGGCGAGGTGCACCTCGCTCCCCGGGCGCGCGAGCACGGGCATTTGCCGCACCGCGTCGGCGAGCGCCTCGCGCCAGTTCGGGTGGCGGGCTGTGGCGGCGTCTGCGCGCATGGTCTCGCCGCTCAGTTCGCGTCACCGCAGAGGCGTTCCTCCGGGAGGGGCGCGAGCACGGGCAGTCCGGGGTCGAGCCGCTCGACGTCCGCGGGCGCGTCCGGCGGTTCCGCGCGGGCCACAGGCGGCGACACGGCTGCTCCGCTCCGACGGCCACGGTCGCCCTGGCCTAGGAACCGCGCGCGTTGGGCACACATCCTCTGACAACTGAGCAGGTGAGCCCCGCGCTCACCCCTCTGCCGGAGAGGGTGGATCGATGCCTGACGACCGCGCGGAGGACGTTGCCCGCGTCCTCGCCGCGCTGCTTGAGGCCAAGGCGTGGTTCCGCCATGGCCTCACCGACGACCGCCTCAGCGAGCTGACCGGGATGTCGCTCGACCGTGTGCTGGCCGTGCGGCGCCAGCTGTTGCTGGAAGGTCTGATCGAGCGGCACGGAATGGGGACCGAGAACCCGGTCACGATGCTGACGCCGCGGGGCGTGGCCCGCGCGCAGCTCGCGGTGGAGATGCTGGAGACGTTCGACCGGGCACAGTAGAGCCCGCCGCCGGCCGCGTTGTGACCCCGATCGGGCGTGTGCTAGAATGAGCGGCGGCGCGGTGGCCGTAGCTCAGCCCGGTGAGAGCGCCTGGCTGTGGCCCAGGAGGTCGCGGGTTCGAATCCCGTCGGTCACCCCACCCAGGTGCTCGCCTGACGCCGCGCCCCGCGCTCAGTCGAACGGCAACCCCACGTAGTTCTCCGCCAGCGCCGCCGACGCCGCCCGCGAGCTCGTCACGTAGTCCAGCTCCGCCAGTTGCAGCCGGTGCTGGAACGGGTCGTCGCCGAACCGGTGCAGCATCGAGGTCATCTGCCAGGAGAACCGCTGCGCCCGCCACACGCGCGGCAGGCACCCTGCGGAGTAGCGTTCGAGCAGGTCGGTGCGGCCCCCCGCGTAGAACGCCGCGAGCGCCTGCGCCAGGCGCCGCACGTCTGCCACCGCCAGGTTGAGTCCCTTGGCTCCCGTCGGCGTGACGATGTGCGCGGCGTCGCCGGCCAGATACAGCCGGCCGTACTGCATCGGCTCGGCGACGAAGCTCCGCATCGCGGTGATGCCCTTCTGGAGAATCGGCCCCTCGGTCAGGGTCCAGCCCTCCGCGCCGAGCCGCGCGTGGAGCTCCTCCCAGATGCGATCGTCCGGCCAGTTGGCCAGGTCGTCGTCGGGCGCGCACTGGAGGTAGAGCCGGGTCAGGTCCGGCGAGCGCATGCTGTGGAGCGCGAAGCCCCGCGCGTGATTGGCGTAGATGAGCTCGTCCGACGAGGGCGGCGCCTGCACCAGCAGGCCCAGCCACGCGAACGGGTAGTCGCGGTCGTAGACCGTGAGCACACCATCGGGGATGGACGGCCGGCAGACGCCGTGGAAGCCATCGCAGCCCGCGATGACGTCGCACGCGATCTCGCGGCTCGCGCCGTCGTGGCGGAAACGAATCGCCGGCCGCGACGTCCGCAGGTCGTGCACGGTGACGTCGGCGACCTCGAAGAGGATCGTCCCGCCTGCCTCCAGCCGCGCGCGAATCAGGTCCTTGACGATCTCCTGCTGGCCATAGACCGTGA
>Ga0308411_10002458_pt1 | contig 12475 bp, 9 predicted proteins | sample HotsprottomLayer_2_FD_203530 | JGI IMG/M metagenome (GOLD analysis project Ga0308411, IMG submission 203530) | Hot spring phototrophic mat microbial communities from Octopus Spring, Yellowstone National Park, Wyoming, United States -... | ecosystem: Environmental > Aquatic > Thermal springs >... | reverse complement strand
GTTGGGATGCAGCGGCGTGAGATCCTCAAAGACGGTGGGCCGCAGTTTCTCTTCGGGAGGTCGGCCGTTGACCGCTTCGACCTGCATCAGGGCGAAGTTTTCCTGGCCCTCGATGGGCAGACGGATCGGCCCTTCGATGACCAGGCCGGTGCGGAGTCCGAGTCGGCGAATCTGGCTGGGCGAAACGTAAATGTCCTCGGGTGAGGCCAGATAGTTATGCGCCGCGCTACGCAGGAAGCCGTAGCCGTCGGGCAGCACCTCCAAAGTGCCGCTGCCACGAACCACCTCGTTGCGTTCGATCTGTTTGCGGACGATAGCGATGATGAGATGAACGCGGGTCATACCGGCGTGTTCGGTGATACCCTCGCGCTCGGCCAGAGCAAAGAGCCGAGGCATGGGCAACCGATAGAGATCGTCCAAGCGAAGGCCGGTTGATGGTCGTGTCGGTGGTGAGGGCGCAGCGACCGGAACAGGGGTAGACGGTGCTGAAGAAGAATCAGTAGTCGTGTTCGAGGAAGCAGCAGTCTTGCGAACAGTTCGACGGCGAATAGGACTGGCCGCTCCTTCGTCGCTGCGAGCGACGGTCATGGATCGTTCCTCCGTTGTAGACATGGGCTGAAAATGAGGGAGTTCCAATCAAAAATGGTTCGTCTGAGGGCACCACTGCCCTTTTGTTGATGGATCGAATGTAGAAACACGGATGCGGACTTCAGGAAACTCCTGGAACGTGAACACGAACCGTTGAGTTCGCGGCGATTCAGTCGATCCTTGGGAGTCAGAAAAAGTGAAGCCAGCGGATCAAGGTGGTTGGACGTATGCACCTCATTGACCATTCTACACAACCGTTCCTGTTTTTCCAGTCATTGTCCTGACAAATCTATTGAGGGAGTGTCGCCTGGCTGGGGGAAGTTATGCTATCGTGCTATCCTTTTAGGGAGGGAGATCCGGAATCAGGGGACGGATTCGATGCTCAACTTGACTCTGTCCCGTGGACGCTGCCTGCCTCTGGGAGCCTCGATGGCTCCAGGAGGGATAAACTTCGCCCTGGTTTCCCGGCACGCCACGGCAGTTTATCTGGTGTTGTATCCGCTAGAAGGCCAGCAACTGGCCACTCAAATCACCCTACACCCGCAGCGTAATCGCACCGGCAATCACTGGCATGTCCTTGTCTCAGGGTTGCCCGAGTCGTTCAGCTATGGCTGGCGGGTCGATGGGCCGCAAGGTCTGGGGCATCGCTTCGATCCAACTAACGTATTGCTCGATCCGGCTGCCGAACTGCTGTCTGGTGGCGCGGTCTGGGGCTGCCCGGATCTGCCGGATGCCCGCGTCACCTCGCGTCGCAGCATGTTTCTACAACAACACTTCCACTGGCACGATGATACGCCCCTGCGCATCCCACCAGAGGACAGCATTCTCTACGAACTGCATGTTCGCGGCTATACCATTCATCCTTCTAGTAACGTCGCTCACCCAGGCACGTTTCTGGGACTGGTCGAAAAACTGCCCCATCTACAATCTCTGGGAGTCACTGGCATCGAACTGTTGCCCATCCATGAATTCGACGAATCCGATTGCACCTTCGTCAACCCTGAAACCGGGCAACGGCTGTACAACTTCTGGGGCTACAACAGTATCGCCTTTTCGGCTCCTAAAGCCTCCTATGCCGCCAGTGCGGCCCACCACGGTCAGGTCAACGAGTTCCGCGAGCTGGTTCGCCGCTTCCATCTAGCCGGTCTGGAGGTCATCCTGGATGTGGTGTTCAATCACACTGGCGAAGGTAACGACCAAGGCCGCACTTCCTCGTTCCGTGGCATCGACAACAAGCTCTATTATTTGATCGGCCCGGATGGACAGTACCTGAACTTTTCTGGCTGCGGAAATACCTTCAACTGCAATCACCCGGTGGTTCGCGATCTCATCTTGACCTGCTTGCGCTACTGGGTCACCGACATGCACATCGACGGTCTTCGCTTCGATCTGGCCTCGATTCTGGGACGTGACCAGAGCGGTAGGGTCATGAACGATCCGCCAGTGATCGAGCGGATCACCGAAGACAGCGTACTGGCCGACATCAAGTTGATCGCCGAGCCGTGGGATGCCGCTGGTCTATATCAGGTCGGTCGATTTCCCTACGGCCAGCGTTGGCAGGAGTGGAACGGGCAGTTTCGCGACGAGGTGCGCCGCTTCTGGCGTGGCGATCCAGGAATGGCCGGGTCATTGGCCACTCGCTTGTGCGGGTCGCCGGATCTCTACGAAAAGACCGGTCGCTCTCCGTTTCATTCGGTCAACTTCATCACCTGCCACGATGGCTTCACGCTTTGGGATCTGGTCTCTTACAACACCAAGCATAACTGGGCCAACGGCGAGAACAATCGCGACGGCATGAACGAGAACTACAGTTGGAACTGCGGAGTCGAAGGACCGACCGACAATCCCCAGGTGCTGAACCTACGCCACCGACAGTGCCGTAATCTCATGGCGACGCTACTGCTGTCCCAGGGAGTGCCCATGTTACTGGCCGGCGACGAGTTCTTGCGAACGCAACGCGGCAACAACAATGCCTGGTGTCAAGACAACGACATCAGTTGGGTAGACTGGCGACTGGCAGACCACAACGCCGACTTCCTCCGCTTCACCCGCGAAATGATTGCTCTGCGAAAACGGCACACCGCCTTGCGTCGCCGGACGTTTTTGCGTGAGGGGGATGTGATCTGGCACGGCACCGAGCCATACCGCCCCGATTTTTCCTACCACAGCCGAACCTTGGCCGCTGTCCTGGACGGCCGGCGAACCGGACGCGAACCGGACTGCGATTTCTACCTGGCCTTCAACGCTTGGAAGGAGCCGGTGACGTTCCAGATTCCGCCTGCTCCCCAAGGCCGACCTTGGCGACGAGTGATCGACACGGCCCTGACCCCGCCGCTAGACATCGTGCCGCGCGAGCGTGGCCCAGTGATCGCCGTGGGGACACGCTATTCCCTTGCTGCGTTTTCGCTGCTCGTGCTGTTGAGCGAAGGGTGAGAAACCTCCGCCCGCTAACGCGAGGCGGCTCGCTCAATAAGCTTACTCACAGCAGCAGTGGCAGTATTCTCACTCCGCCCGCTTACGCAGGGCGGCTCGCTCGCTTCGCGTACCAAAATGCCAAAAACCGCCGCATTTCTCTTGACACTTCTGCCAAGGTCGATAGAGTGATAATCGTTTTGACTGTTTTGGCCGATTCGAGCGATTACGAAATCGTTCAAATCCCACACCAGAGGGGCTTTCATCGTGACGGAGTCTATAACATACGCGGCGAGGAAGCAGAAGGCATCGGCAGAGTGTCCCTACCATGTGGTTCATCCAAGTTTCATGGAGAAGGATGCCGAGGAGTACTACAGTCTGGACTCGGCACCGAGTACGACGCACGCCGGCTCGCACATGCCGGACGAGACGACTCGCGATCTGGCTCGAAGAATGCACTATGCCGCTTGGCGGATGACTCAGGCAAGCAGCGATAAGGAGCGTCGTCGCTGGAACGACAACTATCTGCGCTGTCGCGATCTGATCGTACTGGGCAACCGTAAGCTGATCTATCGAGCGGTACGCCGCTGGATGCCGCCCTCGACTTATGCCGACGACATGATCGGCGATTGTCAGATCGTGTTGATTCAGGCGGTGGCGGCCTACAACCCGTGGATGGGCATTCGCTTCAGCACCTATGCCTTCACCTGCCTGATGCGGGCCCTGTCGCGACTGTCGCAGCGTCAGGCGGCAGATCGGCTGTCGCGGTCGATGCCGCTGGAATCGCTGCCCGACGGCGAGCCGCGTGACCTGTCTAGCGAAGAACTGCCCATGACCAAACTGGCACGAATCGACGAGTTCCTTCGTGAAGGGCACGACCTACTTTCGACTCGCGAAAAGAAGGTACTCGTTCGTCGCTTCAGCCTCGATGATCAGGCCAAGGCCGGCACCCTCGAACAGGTCGGTAAGGAACTGGGTCTGTCCAAGGAACGCGTCCGTCAGGTGCAGGCCAGTGCCCTGGGCAAGCTACGCAAGGCTCTATTGGAAGGTCATCCCGCGGGCTGATCGTTTCCGCTCGCCCCTCCTTTTGCCTTGCGTTCTCCTCTTCAACTCATCGTTGGACTGTCGGTTTCCACCACGATCGCCAGAAAGGCGATCTGTCGGGGGGCCAGGTGCCAACTCCCCTGCCTTTCCGAACAAATCCTCGCGGCCGATATTTGACTTCGGATGCGCAGATCGTATACCACAAAGCACATCCATACCAACTCGGCTCCATGCGAGCCGCACCGGCAGGTTTACACCACGCCACTCGCTGCGAGGGACATCCATCCATGAACCATCCAAATCCGTCCACGCTGTCGGACTCGGGATACGCCGCCGAAGTCGATCAGGTCGGCACCAATGAAAAGATCCTCTTCTGGGCTAGCTTCCTGACGCTAATCGCGGCCGGTATCGGCTTTAGCGTTCGTGCCGCCATTCTTGGGGACTGGAGTCGCCAGTTCGGATTCACGCAGGGCGAACTGGGAACGATCACTGGTGGCGGCCTAGTCGGTTTCGGCATCACCATCATTTTCTTCAGCTTCCTAGCAGACCGTGTCGGTTACGGCCCGCTAATGGCCATTGCTTTCTTCTTTCACGTCTCTTCCGCTGTGGTCACTTTGGCCGCCAGTTACGCCTTTTCGGTGGGCGGCAAGGAGGCGACCTATTGGTGTCTGTATATCGGAGCTTTCCTGTTTGCTCTGGGCAACGGCACCTGCGAGGCGGTCATCAATCCGCTGACGGCAACGCTGTATCCGCGTAACAAGACCCACTGGCTCAACATTTTGCACGCTGGCTGGCCGGGCGGCCTGATTCTGGGCGCACTGCTCGGCCTGGCCTTTGAGGCAGCCAAGGTGAGTTGGGAAATCCAGATGGCCACCTTCCTGATTCCCACCTTGCTCTACGGTCTGATGATGTTCGGTCGGCCCTTCCCGCATTCGGAAGCCAAGTCGGCCGGTGTTACCCTCTCGGACATGTTGAGCGAACTGGGCATGCTGGGAGCGGCGGTCATCGTGTTGCTGCTGGGTTTGTGGCTGTCGCAAGACGTGTTCGGCGGCTTCAAACTGCCCGGCTTCCTAGGCTGGGTCGTGGCCGGCCTGCTGCTCGCGGTGTTCGGCTTCTACTCCCGCTTTGCTCTGGGCCATTGGATGATGGCCATGCTGCTAGTGCTGCACGCTCTAGTCGGCTACGTCGAACTGGGCACCGATAGCTGGATTAGCAACATCACCGGCACGATTCTGGAGAACAAGCAACTAGGGCTGATGCTGTTCATCTGGACATCCGGCCTGATGTTTGCTCTGCGATTCTTTGCCGGCCCCATCGTTCACCAGATTTCTCCGCTGGGTCTGCTCTTTGCTAGTGCCTTGCTCGGGGCACTGGGGCTGACCTTGCTGGGATCGGCAACGACGATTCTGCTGTGCGTGGTGGCCGCCACCATCTACGGCGTGGGCAAGACCTTTCTCTGGCCGACGATGCTTGGCGTGGTGTCCGAACGCTTCCCGCGCGGCGGAGCCATTACCTTGGGAGCCGTGGGCGGTGTCGGCATGCTCTCAGCGGGTCTGCTCGGCGGGCCGGGTATCGGCTACAAGCAAGATTTCTACGCCAGCAGCAAGCTCGAACAACTCAGCCCGGCGGCTTATCAACGCTACGCCGCTCGCGACGACAAGGGCAATCTAGAGAAGAAGGGCTTTTTGTTCTTCCCAGAGATCACTGGTCTGGACGGCAGCAAGGTCGCTCTGGTGCTGGGCGAACCCGATCGCGATTCCAACGGCAAGATTCTGCCCGGCACACGGCAATCGCTCGCTGAGGACATCCGCATTCTAGAGAAGTCCGGCCGCAAGCTGTCCGATGACAAGAATCTGGAGAAACTCGCCAAATGGTGGGACACAGAGGGCAAACCCAACGAAGAGGAGGATCTCAAGTACGTTAAGGAGGCCCGTCTGTATGGCGGCATGACGGCTCTGACCATGACCGCTCTGGTGCCGGGAGCGATGGCCTTGGGCTATTTCTTGCTGATCCTGTATTTCCGCGCTCGGGGCGGCTATCAGGCCGAGGTGTTGACCGGCCACAAGGCCGAGGACGAAAAGTTCACCGGCGGTACCACTGGGCCGGGCGAAGCCTGAGCGTGCGGCAGACGACCGGACAGCGCAAACAATCGACGCTGTCCGGTGATTCTGGATGCAACGACTCGATCTGTGATACGCACCATGCAGCACCGAGTGTTGCCAGGTGATGGTCTTCTGGAAGGATGTGGCAGGCATCGGCGGATCGTGATGTCGAAGTGTGGCCGGCTTCGAGTTTCGACCCGGCCTCAAAATAAGTCAGCAGCCTGACGCGTTCAACAGAAGCCCCTGCCAGACTGATATCTGCTCTTGCGACAACTTCCGGGCAGCCTCTTGACCACAGCTTGTAGATCGGGATACAGTATCCCTAATTCAATCAATCCTACCCCAGGAGATCCTCATTCCATGACAACTCGCATCAATCGGCGCGACTTTCTGAGCGAATCGGCCTTCCTTGCCGCCGCCGCCTCGCTAGCTCCAACAGTCAGCGGCTTATCAGCCGACGAGGAAGCTGCTGCTCGCAAAAAAGGCTCGGCAATGGATCGTCTGCGTGTCGCCGTGGTCGGTGTGCGTGGGCAAGGCATGAGCCACGTTCAGGCACTAGCGGGCCGACACAATTGTGAGATCGTGACCATCTGCGATGCCGACTCTGGGGTGATCACCAAGGCCATGCAACACGTCGAGAAGACGCAGGGCAAGGCACCGAAGTTCGAGCAGGATGTCCGCAAGGTGTTGGAGGACAAGAACATCGATGTCATCTCGACTGCCACGCCCAACCACTGGCATGCCCTGATCGCCATCTGGGCCATGCAGCAGGGCAAGCACGTTTATGTCGAGAAGCCGGTTAGCCACAACGTGCTAGAAGGCCGACGCATGGTCGAGGCCGCTCGCAAGTACAACAAGATCTGCCAGACCGGCACGCAGAGCCGCAGCATGAAGGGCATGCGTGAGGCCATCGCCTTCCTACACGCCGGCAAGATCGGCAAGATCCGCTTGGCTCGTGGTCTGTGCTACAAGTTGCGTGGCAGCATCGGCAAGGTCAAGGAGCCGACTCCTCCTCCCGCTACGCTCGACTACGACCTGTGGTGTGGCCCGGCTCCCAAGAAGCCGATCATGCGTGCCCGACTGCACTACGACTGGCACTGGGTCTGGGATACCGGCAACGGCGACTTGGGCAATCAGGGCATTCACGAGATGGACAAGGCGCGTTGGGGGCTGAACAAGAATACGCTGCCCAAATCCATCCGCGCCGTCGGTGGGCGATTCGGCTACATCGACGATGGGGAGACCCCCAATACCCAGATCGTCGCTTTCGACTACGGAGACTGCGAACTGGTCTTCGAGGTGCGCGGCTTGGCCTCCAACTCGCCGTATCCGGGCAAGCTCAGCCCGCAGACTGCCAAGAAACCGACTTCGTTCGTCGGCAATGTGTGGTATGGCAGCGAGGGCTTCCTGGTGTGTCCCAACTACAACAGTGGGGTGGCCTACAATAACGACGGCGAAGTCATTGCCAAATTCGGCGGGGGCGGCGACCACCACGGCAACTTCATCGCCGCCATCCGCGCCGGCGATTACAAGCAACTCAATGCCGACATCCTGGAGGGACATCTATCCAGTGCGATGTGCCATCTGGGCAACATCAGCTATCGGCTCGGCAGTCAGGAGACGTTGGGCGACAAGACCACAGCCTTCGGCATGAAGGCGGCCGATGAGGCCATGACCGACATGGCTCGACATCTCAAAGAACACAAGATTGATGTCAACACGCTGCGTTACGCGTTGGGTCGGCAACTGACGTTCGATCCGCAAGCGGAGAAGTTCGTCGGTGACGCTGAAGCCGACAAACTGCTCACCCGCGAGTACCGGGCTGGATTCGTAGTGCCGGACAAGGTCTGAGCCGTGTGATCTACTGTCTCCAGCTTTCGTGCTGGTCGGCGGCACGAAAGCTGCGAGAGGGAATTGCTGCTTCCCGAATGCTCGCAAGGTTTATACAATGACGGATGTGTGGTCGCCCCACACATGCTAACCCCCTGCCCTCCACGCTCAATAGAGCAACACCTAAACTTCGTCAGTTGTGGAGTCCAAGGGATGCCTGGACACCCTGCCACTTCAATGCCGGCCGCCTCATTTGCCGGATTGCCTGGACAGGTGTTGCGCGAGGCTTATCCCCCGGAATTACTCGCCGATTGGCTCGAGGATTCCCAGCAACGCACGCTGGCCTTGATTGAGGATCTGCACGACGAACAACTCTGCGTTCCCCAGCGTATCGAGACCAGTCCGTTCCTATGGGAAGTCGGTCATCTAGCGTGGTTCGCCGAACGCTGGTTGCTTGGTCGGGCCAGCGAGGATTCACTGCTGGGGAAGTTGGCCAATAGTTTCGATCCGTTGTTTGTCCAGCATGCCGACCGCTGGTCGGTAGAATTGCCTAGTCGAAGCCAAATAATCAGCTACTTCCGGACCATCCACGACCGAATCCAGACCCGGCTCGATGACACGGAATTGTCGCGTGATGAGATCTTCTACACCCTGTTGAGCATCTTCTATCAAGATCTGCGCGGCGAAGCTCTGGTTGCCATGCGTCAATTCCTCGCCTACCCGGAGCCGGCACTCGTCGAGCCGCGCGAACGCCAAGGTCAGCACGCTCAGGGAACTTGCTCGGGAGATGTGACCATTCCGGGGGGCCGATTCCTGATCGGTGCGCTGCCTGGAGAGGCCTTCGTTTACGACAACGAGAAATGGGCACATCCCGTCGAGGTGAAAGCCTTCGCCATCGCTCGCGTCCCTGTCACGCAGGGCGAGTTCGCGGCCTTCGTGGAGGCCAACGGCTACGGTCGTAAGGAGTTCTGGAGCGAACCAGGCTGGGGCTGGCGCACCTATGTGGATGCACGTCGGCCGTTGTACTGGCGACGGGAAGGCAACACTTGGCAACGACGCGAGTTCGATAAGTGGGTGACGCTCGAACCGGATCGGCCGATGTTGCACGTCGGTTGGTACGAGGCAGAGGCCTACTGCCGCTGGGCCAAACGCCGATTGCCCACTGAGATGGAGTGGGAACTAGCCGCTTCGGGCGAACCAGGAACCGATCGGCAACCCTATTCGCCCAATCGCCGGCGCTTTCCTTGGGGCAATGAACCGCCGACTCCGGCACACGCCAACCTCGATGGGCTGGCGGGTGGGTGTTTGGACGTTGGGGCTTGCCCGACTGGCGACAGTGCCTGGGGTTGTCGTGGCCTGCTCGGCAACGTCTGGGAATGGACAGTCAGCGACTTCGGCCCCTATCCCGGTTTCGCTGCGGATTCCGGGCCGAATCTGTCGCGTCCGTATTTTGGCATCCACAAGGTGTTGCGTGGCGGCTGCTGGCTGACTCGTGCCCGCCTGCTCCGCAACACCTTTCGCTACTTCCTGCCCCCAGATCGCCGCGATCTGTGGACGGGATTTCGCACCTGTGCGTTGTCATGAAGATTACCATCGCCACGCCGGCACCTGTCGGCTCGCGCAAGGGCAATCGCATCACGGCCGTTCGCTGGGCCAGGCTGCTGCGCGAACTGGGCCATCGCGTCCGGCTCATGAACAGCGACGACAAGCCGATCGGCGATCTGCTTATCGCCCTGCACGCTCACAAGAGTGCCGCTGCCGTGTTCCACTTTCGCGCCCGGTTTCCGCAGCGTCCAATCGTGCTGGCTCTGACAGGCACTGACCTGTACAGCGACCTGCACACTAGCGTGGCAGCCCAGCAGGCCTTGCAACTGGCCGACCGCTTATTGCTGTTGCAATCGCACGGCATCAACGAATTGCCCTCCCAAGTACGCGACCGGGCGCGGGTGATCTATCAGTCCGTTCGCAAACCGAACTGGCAGGTCTCACCGCATCCCGACCGCTTCGATGTGTGCGTGGTGGGACATCTACGGCCGGTCAAGGATCCCTTTCGCACAGCGGAGGCAGCGCGACTGTTGCCCGCCCATTCGCGACTGCGGGTCTGGCATCTGGGAGCGGCTTTGAGCGACGACATGGCCGAGTTGGCTCGTTTCCATGAGGCGAACAATCCCCGCTACCGCTGGCTGGGCGAACTACCGCGATCTCGGACACTGCGACGAATGGCTCGCAGTCGCTTACTGGTGCTGACTTCGCAACTAGAGGGCGGAGCTAATGTGATATCCGAGGCGGTGGTGCTGGGGGTGCCGGTACTCAGTTCGCGGATCAGCGGCAGTCTGGGACTGCTAGGCGAGGATTATCCCGGCTATTTTCCTGTAGGGGACACACGCGAATTGGCGAATCTGCTGCTGCGAGCCGAGACGGATTCGAGTTTTCTGGCCGACTTAAGTCAGCGATGTCGCCAACTGGCCGACCGCTTCCATCCGAGTGAGGAAAAGCGACGCTGGCAAGAACTGCTGGCGGAACTGAGCGGGCCACCTCCCTGAGACAGTTGTTAGCTCGCGATCAGCCCGACAACGCCAAGCCGGTAGCATCTAGAACGCGACTGGGCACGCCGTGATGGAACCAGTGGTGCAGGACAACACGATGGATTTGCCCTTCCAAAGCGAGAGCACCGACATAGCCGGGCGATGGGTAGAGGGCATGCAGCGACCAGCGAGAAGCCCGTTTGCTGTCGCCGTCGATGTGCAGGATGCGGGGAGGATCGTTGGGCGGTACAGACACCTCGAAGCGTTCCAGACCGTGCGACAACCCTAGTCCGGTGGCCTTGAGGAAGGCTTCCTTGCGTGTCCAGACGTGGAAGAAGGCTTCTTCACTAACGGGGGGCACCAAGCGGTGCAAGGCCGCCGACTCCCCGGGAGTGAAGTAGCGATCGGCCATGTCGAGATGCATCGGATAGTGGCGGACACGTTCGATATCGACACCGACTTCACCGTGGCGAGTCAGGGCAATCAGGCATAGTTCGTGAGAGTGCGAGACATTGAAGTAAAGCGACCGACCGGGCAGGATGGGTTTGCCGGTCGGCGACAGTTCCAGTTGCAGAGAAGCGGGGTCGTGTCCGAGATAACGGCCGAGCAAGTTGCGAAGGAAACCGCGTGCTGAGGTGAATTGTTCACGGATTTGTCGGTGGGCATAGCGACTGGCCCGCTCGCGTTCATCTGGAGACAGAGTCGCCATGAGGTAAGCTTGCAGGTCCTCGGGCAACTGCAAGGGCAGGCACCAGACATGCACCTCATCGTTGGGCAAATGCGGACAGATGGCAGCGGCGGCACTCCAGGCAAACATTGAGACAGACCTCGCTGCACGGGTTGTAGTCATGGGACTCACAGATCCCTCTAGGCTATCATACTCAAACAGGTAGTCGTTTTGCCAGTCGGTCTTTTGAGTGCGGTTCAAGTTGGCGAAATAGGTGGTCAGGGTTGGGTCTGCCGAAGCAGGTTGGTGGCGTTAATTGCAGGTATCGGCCGATTCACGCAAGCTACTGCAGTTGATGCCGTAAAGCCAGTCCAATTGAAGAAAGACGTCCGTCTGGGCTTCAGGTGGACCATCTCTGAAGCGAACTTTTCGCCAACTGTCATTAACTCAAGGCGTGCCGAGCAGATCGTCCCAATCGCTGGCTTCGAGGAGGCGATGGAACATGCGTTCCAGATGTTTCAGATCCGTGATTGCTTCCAGCCGCTGCCGCACCCGCCGTGTCACTCGCCACTTCCGCGGCTTGCACAGATCCAGGATATTCTCTCGCATCTGTTGCTCGCGGCCAGGGCCTTCAGCGAGGCATCGAACGGTTTGGATATGAGAATCTCCTGCGAGTAAGCGATACGGGATCGGCCCCCTGCAACGGGACGCGAGCAAGGGCAGCTTTGCCTTGCTCGCGCGGTTGGGCTACTTGCACAACTCCTTGAGTTCCTTGATGTAGCGAGGCACAGCCGCTCGCGGTTCCTCGGCGGCCTCGTACTCCAGAGCGACGTAGCCCTGGTAATTGGCCCGGCGGAGAATGTCGGTGATGCGTTTCAAGTCGGCTTCTTGACGTTTGCCCCCTGGGAAGATTTCGGTCTTCAGTTGCACCACGACCGCATACGGAGCCACACGCGTCAGATCGGCATACGGGTCGGCAGTGCGGAAGTTGCCGGTGTCCAGATTGACCCCGTACCAGTCCGACTGGATCGGCTCGACGAGGCGAAGCAACTGGTCGGCCGTCGCGGTGATGCCGCCGTGATTTTCGATGGCCAGGATCACCTTGTGCTTGCCGGCGAACTCGCAAGCCTTGCCGATCATCTCCAGGCATCGCTTGCGTGCGTCGGCCTCGGTGTCGCCCTTCTTGACACTGCCGGCGAAGATCCGCAGGGTCTTGCCACCCAGTCGAGCGGTTCGCTCGATCCACTCTTTGACCATGTCTAGTTGCTGGGCCTGTTTCTTCTCGTCGGGCCAACAGAAGAAACAGG
>Ga0308411_10002456_pt1 | contig 12480 bp, 12 predicted proteins | sample HotsprottomLayer_2_FD_203530 | JGI IMG/M metagenome (GOLD analysis project Ga0308411, IMG submission 203530) | Hot spring phototrophic mat microbial communities from Octopus Spring, Yellowstone National Park, Wyoming, United States -... | ecosystem: Environmental > Aquatic > Thermal springs >... | reverse complement strand
ACCGATTTTGTCAAAGCCTTGAACGCAAAAGAGGAATTGGATTTAGCCAAAGAGTTGATGCGCTTTCCTGATGCCGTGAGTTTTGCGGCAAATGCGCTTGAACCTCAAAAACTGATTACGTATTTGAATGGCGTGGCAGAACTGTTTCACAAGTTTTATCAAGAGTGCCGAATTGTTGGTGAAGCCGAAGACGTGATGAAGTCGCGTATGCTTCTTGCCTTAGCGACGCGCCAAGTCTTGCGCAACGGGTTCAAGATGCTTGGCATTTCTGCACCAGAGCGAATGTGATAAAGCCGTAATGCGTATATTAGACTTACTACATTGAAAACAGTTCAAAAAAAGCAAAAGGAGAGAATGTAACCTCACCCTGTCGCTGCGCGACGTCCCTCTCCTTACAAAGGAGAGGGACGTTTTGGCAACGCCAAAACAGGGTGAGGTCAAAGGATAAGGCTTTGCGGTCAATGTTACCTCAATTAAGCGTTTTTGTGATGTAGTAAGTCTATTCTTCACTTCAAACAGAGCTTAACTTTTTTAACACCAATGCAAAGAGAGAAAATTGTTCCAATCAATGTCGAGGACGAAATGCGCGATTCGTTCATCGATTATTCTATGTCGGTGATTGTCAGTCGCGCTTTGCCTGATGTGCGCGATGGCTTAAAGCCGGTGCATCGCCGCGTGCTGTTTGGTATGTCGGAACTGGGGTTGCAAGCCGGGCGACCGTATAAGAAGTCGGCGCGTGTGGTCGGCGAAGTGCTTGGGAAATATCACCCGCACGGCGATAGCGCGGTTTATGACACGATTGTGCGATTGGTGCAAGATTTTTCAATGCGCTATCCGCTGATTGATGGACAAGGCAATTTCGGCTCTATTGATGGCGATGCGCCTGCTGCAATGCGTTATACCGAAGTGCGTATGCAACGCATTGCTGGCGAAATGCTTCGCGATATTGATAAAAACACCGTCGATTTTCAGCCAAACTTTGATGACAGTTTAGAAGAGCCAACCGTTTTGCCTTCCGCAATTCCTAACTTGCTAGTCAATGGCTCAACTGGCATCGCGGTCGGCATGGCGACGAACATTCCGCCGCACAATCTCACCGAAGTTATTGATGGCATTATCGCTTACATCGATAATCGCGACATCACGATTGATGAACTCATGAAGCACATCAAAGCCCCCGACTTCCCAACAGGCGGCATCATTTACGGCTACGATGGTGTTAAAGAAGCCTACGAAACAGGGCGCGGCAAAATCGTGATTCGTGCAAAGGTCAATATCGAGACAAATGAAAAAACTGACCGCGAATCGATTATCGTTACCGAACTGCCCTATCAAGTCAATAAGGCGCGGTTGCAAGAAAAAATCGCCGAACTTGTCAATGAAAAAAAGATTGAAGGCATTTCTGATGTGCGCGATGAAAGCGACCGCGACGGTATGCGATTGGTGATTATGCTTAAACGCGATGCCGTAACACAAGTGGTCTTGAACAATCTCTTCAAGCATACGCAAATGCAAGAAACGTTCGGCGTAATTATGCTTGCGCTTGTGGACGGTCAGCCGCGTGTTTTGAATCTCAAAGAGATGATTCACTACTATGTGAAGCATCGCCACGATGTTATCATTCGCCGCACGAAGTTCGACCTTGCCGAAGCCGAAAAACGCGCTCACATCTTGGAAGGCTTGAAAATCGCTCTCGATAACCTTGACGCAATTATCAAACTGATTCGCAATGCCAAAGATGGAGATGAAGCCCGCGAAGGCTTAATGACAAAATTCAAACTCTCCGACATTCAAGCCAAAGCCATTCTCGATATGCGCTTGCAACGCCTCACCGGATTAGAGCGGCAAAAAATCGAAGATGAATACCGAGAAGTCATCAAACTGATTGAGCAACTGAACGCCATTTTGGCAAGCGAAAAACTGCAATACAAACTCATCAAAGATGAATTAAAGCAAGTGAAAAAAGAGTTCGGCGATGAACGGCGCACCGAGATTGTCATGAAAGCCGAAGACTTCAAAGTCGAGGATATGATTAAAAATGAAGATGTTGTCATTACCATTACGCACAACGGCTTCATCAAGCGCACATCGGTCGACTCCTACAAACGACAAGGGCGCGGCGGCAAAGGCATTGCAGGCGCGGCAACCAAAGATGACGACTTTGTCGAACACATGTTCATCGCTTCCACGCATCAATACATTCTTTTCTTCACCAGCAAGGGCAAGTGCTATTGGCTGAAAGTCTATGAAATTCCCGAAGGCGGCAGAGCCACACGCGGACGCTCACTAAGCAACCTCATCGAATTTGAACAAGGCGAACGGATTTGCGCCTACATCAATGTCAAAGAGTTCAGCGACTCGCACTTTGTTTTAATGGCAACGAAAAATGGCACGATTAAAAAAACGCCGCTCTCTGAATACGCCAATCCACGCAAAACAGGCATCATTGCTATCAACATCGAACAAGGCGATGAACTCATTGGCGCAACGCTCACTGATGGCGAGCATCAAGTCATTTTGGCGAAAAGTTCGGGCTACGCCGTCCGATTCCACGAGCGCGACGTGCGCCCAATGGGGCGAAGTGCAACAGGCGTTAAAGGCGCGGAAGTCGACAAAGATGAATCCGTCGTCTCGCTTGTTACGACGCGCCACACCGATGTTACCTTGCTCACCGTTACCGACTTAGGCTACGGCAAGCGCAGTGACTTGGAAGAATATCGCATGACCAAGCGCGGTGCGGCAGGCGTAATCACACTCAAATCGAATGAAAAGGTCGGCAACCTTGTCGCTATGCTCGAAGTCAAAGATTCCGATGACCTAATTATCATCACTTCAAACGGCATTGTGAATCGTCAGCACGTTGAGGACATTCGCGTCATGGGCAGAGCCACATCGGGCGTGCGGCTCATTCGCTTAGAAGAAGGCGATACAGTCAGTGCCGTGGCGCGTGTGCCGAAAGAAGATGATGAAGACACATCGGACACCAAAAGCGAATAATTGAGTGCAATAGACTTTGATTGACTGACCATTTATGCAAGTTCTTCCGATTCCTGCGCAAAAGCGGATTGCGCTGGTTGCACACGACAACCGCAAAAGCGAAATGCTTGATTGGGTGCGCGAGCATCACGCCACATTGAAGCATCATCACCTTTCTGCCACAGGCACAACAGGTTCGCTCATCGAGCGCGAAACAGGGTTACCTGTGATGAAGTTCATGAGTGGACCACTTGGCGGCGACCAACAAATCGGCGCGAAAATCGCCGAAGGTGACATCGACTGCCTGCTCTTTTTCTGGGATCCGCTCGAGCCTCAACCGCACGACCCCGACGTCAAAGCCCTGATTCGCCTTGCAACCTTGTGGAACATTCCTGTTGCGTGCAATCGCGCCACCGCTGATTTCATCACCTCTTCTTAAAGCGCGCAAGAAAATTCTGGGTTGAAAAAAAGTGAATTTGTGATAAATTGCCTTTTCGTTTCGGAACATCTATCGTGAAAGGCTATGTCAAATCCGCTTGTGAGTGTCAAAAACCCTGCGCTGACTTCCGTTTGGAGACCTGTATTAGAACTGATTGAGAACGCAACGCGCATTGTGCTTTCAACCCACGAAAATTCTGACGGCGATGGCTTGGGAAGTGAAGTAGCAATGTATTCCGTCTTGCGACAGTTAGGCAAAGAAGTCTGTATCATTAATCCCACGACCGTTCCGAAAAACTATCAATTCCTCCCCTACCTTTCTGATACCCTGATTTTTCAAGAAGATTCAGCCGAACATAAAGCGACATTAGAGCAAGCCGACTTGTTCATGCTTCTTGACACCAACCACATTGGCAGAACGCGCGCCATGAAGCCGATTGTGATAGAGCGGCAAAGGCACGGTCAAAAAGTGATTTGCATCGACCATCATCTTCACCCCGAAGAATTTGCCGACGTGATGGTGTGCCTTTCATATGCTTCTGCCACAGGCGAACTTGTCTACGAACTCATCAAAGCAATGGAAGAGCGCTACTCTAAACCGCTGATTGATAAAACCGCCGCCACAGGACTTTACACTGCCATCATGACCGATACCGCCTCGTTCAAACTTCCCAAAACTACATCGCACGTGCATCGCATTGTCGCTGAACTTTTGGAAACAGGCATTTCGCCAATGGAAATTTACGAGAAGATTTACAACACGCTGAATGAAAACATACTGAAACTGATTAGTTGGGGCGTTGGAAACATCAAATTGTTGGAGCAAAACAGGCTCGCCTATATGCCGATTACACAAACGATGTTAAGCGAGACAGGAACCACATTAAGCGATACGGAGCGCTTGCTCGATTACATGGTCGGCATTCCAACGACGCGCATTAGTCTTTTGCTCATTGAATTGCCTGATGGGCGCACCAAGGTCAGCATGCGCTCGCGCGGCGAGTTAGCCGTCAATGAAATTGCAATGCAATACGGCGGAGGCGGACACAAAAACGCCGCAGGGTGTACCGTCCCGCTTCCACTGCATCAAGCCATAGAAAAATTAACTGCTGATACCCTCAACCTATTAACCATTTCCAACAACTAAACTCAAATTCAATACTAACCTATCACAATGAAAGTCTCTGTATCAAAAGCACCGCTCAATTCTCATGCGCTTGAAGCCATCGGATTTTTCATTCCGAAATCATCAAAAGAAAAAAGTGCTACGGCACTGAACGCCCTTGCGGGCGTTGTTGCCACAGGGCTTAACGGCGATTTCAAAGCCGATGAAGGTGATTTACTCATACTCTATCCGCAAAAGGAAACCTTCAACGCAAAGCGTGTCATCATTTTGGGTGTGGGACAGAAATTCACGCTCGATGCTGTGCGCAAAGGAGCGGCAACCTTTGCAACAAAAATTAGAGAGATGAAACTGCCCAAAGTGGGCATCGACCTGACAGAGATAAGTGCCATCGCCGCTGAAATTCAAGAAGATGAAGCCTGCGTGGCGCAAGCAGTAGTAGAAGGATTTGAATTTGGGTTATATGATTACAACAAACTCAAAACCGACCGCGTGCAAGCGTTGAAGAATAAAAAGCACAAGAGCGAACCTAAGTTTGAGTTCAAAGAATTGGTGTTGATTACAACAGCCGCTTCAACGAAAGCCGTTGAAAGCGGCGCAGAAGTCGGCGAGGTGATTGGCTCGGCACAATCTATGGTGCGCGACCTTATCAATTCGCCAAGCAATTATATGACGGCAACTGACCTTGCCAACGCCGCAAAAGCATCGGGCAAAAAATACGGCTACAAAGTAACCGTTTTTGACAAGAAAAAAATTCAAGAACTCAACATGGGCGGCTTACTTGGCGTGAATTTAGGAAGCACAGAGCCACCAACCTTTTCCATTTTGGATTATACCCCAAAAAGCAAACCCAAAGCCACAATCGCGATTGTCGGTAAAGGCGTTACCTTCGACACGGGCGGCATTTCGATTAAACCTGCTGAAAATATGGGTGATATGAAGTCCGATATGTCAGGTGCGGCAGATGTGATTGGCGCAGTCGAAATCGCCGCACGGCTTAAACTTCCTATTCGCGTGCTTGGCTTTATCCCTGCAACTGACAACAAACCAAGCGGTTCGGCGCAAAATCCCGGTGATGTGCTGACAACCTATTCTGGTATCACTGTTGAAGTTGATAACACTGATGCCGAAGGGCGACTCATTTTAGCCGACGCGCTCACATATGCCATAGAACACTATGCGCCCGATGTGATTATTGACCTTGCCACGCTCACAGGCGCGTGTGTGATTGCCCTCGGCTATCAAGCGGCAGGACTGTTCACGAACAATGATGAACTTGCTGAAAAACTCTCAAAAGCCGGTTTCCGCTCAGGCGAAAAAGTCTGGCGCATGCCACTGTGGGACGATTACGACAAGCAAATCAAATCCGAAGTTGCTGATGTCAAAAACACGGGCGGTAGAGGCGCAGGTGCAATTACTGCCGCAAAGTTCTTGGAAAAATTCATCGGCGACCACAAAGCATGGGCGCATTTAGACATTGCTGGTCCATCGTTCCCATCAATGAGTCCGGGCGGTGCGAAAAGCAGTTCAGGCTTTGGCGTGCGCTTGCTTGCCGAAGTGTTGCGCAACTGGAATTAACTTCACGCTCTTTCTTTTTCAATGGCAACTCCCTTGGGTTGCCTTCTCTTTTTTGCAAATGCTTTCTTTTCGTGTAACTTCAAGTTCAAAACGCAATTACACTTTCAAAAACTTAATCGGAGAACTTTAATATGGCAATGGACGCCTTAGGTATGGTAGAAACCAAAGGGTTAGTCGGCGCAATCGAAGCGGCAGATGCAATGGTCAAAGCCGCAAAGGTTGAACTCATTGGCAAAGAAGCCATCGGCGGTGGCTATGTCACTGTGATGGTTCGCGGCGATGTGGGTGCCGTGAAAGCCGCCACTGATGCGGGTGCGGCGGCAGCGCAACGCGTCGGCGAACTTGTATCCGTTCACGTGATTCCACGCCCACATGCCGACGTCGAGATGATTCTTCCAAAGCGTTCATAAGTCATTTCAACTATGCGAGAAGAACTTGCCGTTGGACTGATTGAAACGCGAGGTCTTGTTGCCGCTATTGAAGCCTGTGATGCCGCTCTTAAATCCGCTGATGTCAAATTGATTTCGATTGACCGTGTTGATGCAGGACTAATGACGGTAAAAATTGTGGGCGATGTTGCCGCCGTTCAATCTGCTGTCGATGCTGGACAGATGGCGGCGGCACGTGTCGGAACGCTTGTTGCCGCTCATGTGATTCCGCGCCCTGACCCTGGCTTACACGAAGAACTCATTTACGTTGAAGTGCGTCCGCGCAAGAAATCGCAAAGTGCTTCGCTTTCGAAGACTGCTTCAGGTTCGGCGAACACTGCCGCTTCAACGGCGCAAATGTCTGATTCTGCCGAACTGTCTGCTGTTGCTAAATCTGATGCAAAATCTGTATCGCCACGTCTCGAAGAAATGACCGTACAAGAACTCCGCCGTTACGCACGCACCTTGCCAAACTTTCCAATTCGGGGCAGAGAAATCTCACGCGCAAGCAAAGAAACTCTGCTTCATTTGCTTCATCAATTCAGTTCAAGATGAACCTTTATCAATCCTCATTCCTTTCCACACTTGCGACATATCTAATTAACCGTTTTGGTTGAATCTTTTTGCATCACACAAGAAATTCAACACATACATTTTGCCTTTGAAAATTCATAAATCATAAAAATTCATTTCGCGCTCCTTGTAAACCTTTTAGTTTTGTAGTGTTAGGGTGTTGTAAGGTAAAGAAGTGGCGAAGTCAATGTAGTTCTTTTATGCTTACTGATGAAAACAAGACTAACACACTCACCCAAAATCGCCGCACAAATTTTGCTCAAAGGTGGTGTTGTGGCGTTCCCAACTGAAACCGTGTATGGCTTGGGGGCGAATTTGTTTGATGAAACCCAAGTCCAAAAAATCTTTCTTGTCAAAGGTCGCCCATCTGATAACCCTTTAATTGCACACGTGTCAAATTTTCACGAATTAGAGTTATTAGTTCGTTCTATTCCGCGCGCAGCAGAACAACTGATGGAGACGTTCTTTCCTGGGGCATTAACGCTCATTCTCCCAAAGAGCCAATATGTGCCTGACATTGTTACAGCAAACTTGGAAACGATTGGAATCCGAATGCCAGCATTGAAACTCACACAAGCCTTTCTTAAAGAATGCGGCACGCCTATTGCGGCACCATCAGCGAACCTTTCAGGCAAGCCAAGTTCAACTTCATGGAAAGCCGTTCGAGAAGATTTTGACGGAAAAATTGAGTGCATTTTAAAAGGCGACGAAAGTGAGTTCGGACTGGAATCGACCGTTGTGGATTGTTCTGTTTCGCCGCCTGTGGTGCTACGCACAGGGGCTATCTCACTTGAAGAAATCCAACGCATCGTGCCTGAAACACGGCTTGGCACAACCGAAATGTCTCACACGCCAAAAAGTCCAGGAATGAAGTATCGACACTACGCGCCCGAAGCCGAAGTCAAAATTTTACAGGATTTTTCAGACGTAGATTACAGTAGTGCCTACATTGGCGTAAGTGTGCCGCCGAAGCCGTTTGCGCATCAAAAAGTTTGTCGCGGACTAAGCGATTACGCGCGTTCCCTTTATGCGTTCTTCCGAGAATGCGACGCTCATGGATTCAAACAAATCTACTGCGAGCAAGTCCCTGAACACGGCATTGGCTTAGCACTAATGGATAGAATCCGAAAAGCGGCGGAAAAGTGAGTCTTCTTGTTGGACTTTTTCAAGTTATCACAATGTCGGAAAATTGCCGATGCGTGCGTTCATGCAATTCTTGAACATCATATTCTTTGATGCGTTCATACATCAACGTTGCCAGCAAATCCAGTTGAACAAAATCGTTTGCGGCAATATCGCGCTCAATCAATGAGCCAAGAAACACCATTTGTTCAGGCGTCAGCGAATCTAAAAACTTATTCAGATTAGCTTTGTAAGAGATTTGCGACATAACACAAAACGGTAAAAGTTGTTCGTGAATTTACTGTAAAAACCGATGCGACCATGCAGTGGCAATGTTCATCATTTTCGGAACTCTCGCCGAAAGCCCTCTACGATATTCTCAAAGCCCGCGCCGAAGTGTTTATTGTTGAGCAACGCTGTGCGTATCTCGATTTAGATGGCATTGATGAACTTGCACATCATCTTGTTTTACGAAACGACCGTAGCGACCTTGTAGCTTACGCTCGTTTGATTCCGCCAAGTGTCAAATTTCAAGAGCCATCTATCGGGCGCGTGCTGACCACAAGAAGCGCACGCAGAAAAGGCTTCGGACGTCTCCTTGTGCGCGAAAGTCTTTCAAGGCTCAACGCACTGTATCCAAACTTGCCCATTCGCATTAGCGCACAAACCTACCTTGAAACATTCTACAACGACTTTGGCTTCGTGCGCACTTCCGATGAGTATGACGAAGATGGCATTCCACACATTGAGATGCTTCGCCAACATGCTTCGCTCTAAATCATAACGAGTGAAACGTTCCACGATAGCACGCCGTTCTTACTTGCACTTCTCAACAACAAAATTGTTTTTAACTACGACTATGCTCAAACACTCAATACTCTTCGCTCTGCTTATTTTGTTTGTGATTGTTTCGCCTGCCATCGCCCAAGAAGCCAAGAAAACAAAACAGCAACCACAAACTACGCTCATTGGGTATCTTTCTGATTGCCAATGCGGTGAAAGCATGGAAAACGTGAAAATGGCGGCAAGCCATACCAAAGAATGTTGCTTGATGGACGCTTGCGCAAAATCAGGATTCGGCATTTACAGCGATGGCAAATTCATTAAGTTCGACAAGAACGGAAGCGATAAAGCCAAATCCTTTCTTGTCGGTCTCAAAAAGGAGAAGGATTTGAAAGTAAAGGTTAAAGGCAAGATGGAAAACAATATGTTCGTGCTTACCAGCATTGAAGATGTGAAATGATATAGCAAGCAAGTAGAGAGAAAAGGGGCACCGTGAAGTGCCCCTTTTTCGTTCTTGGTGAAGTCGCCCAAAAAATCTCGCTTGCGAAAAAGGTGTTGTGTGTAGATTATGAATGTATCACTTATCTTTCCGTAATCTCTTTTACACTTAACGCCTGCACAACAAACAACTATGAAACATCTTCTCTCCTTTCTTTTCCTTTCAACACTTTTTGTTGCGTGTGGAACTGTGCCTATCAAGAGCATCAATCTTGTATGCAAAAAAGAACCGCGTGCTTTCGCTCGTGAAGCGTCCGAAATTCTCATCAAGAACGAATATAAAGTCTTGGAAGCCAACGAATTAACAGGTAATGTTAGAGCCTTCCGCAAAGAGTATGAATTAAGCATGGGTGATAAGCCAATTTTGGTTTCATCAAAAATGTTAGAGATGTTGTTCGAGAGTGACTCTGTCAAAATTGTGATTTACTCGGTCGGCAGAGATGGCAAAACGCCAACACGTTATTGGAACGAGCGCGCAACCGATGAGTTCGAAAAATCAAGTTACATGCCTGTTTTGAACGCGCTCAAAAATTTGTGTAAGTAAAGTTTTCTTGTCTTGCTTTAACTTTCGTAGTTTCAAAGAAAACTGTGGTAAAATCATCTCTATCTCTATCAATCAGTAAACTTTCCAAAGCTATGGCAACCTCTGTCAAAAGAAATCTTGGGAGTAAAACATTGTCCAAGTCAACTGTTACGGCGAAGAAGGCAAAGACCGTCTCTACAACCAGTCAGAATGGACAAGCCGCGCAATCCAACGGAGCAATTCGCTCTGTGTTGAAAGAAAAAAGAGTGTTCAAGCCCAGCCCACAATTTTCAAAGCAGGCACATATCAAGTCAATGGCGGAGTATGAAAAACTCTATGCTTTTGCGGAAAAAAATCCTGAAAAGTATTGGGCAGGTGTGGCAGAGCAATTTCATTGGTTTAAGAAGTGGCGCAAGGTGTTGGAGTGGAAGCCTCCTTTCGCAAAGTGGTTTGTCGGCGGAGAAACAAACATCTGCTACAATGCGCTCGACCGACACTTGACGACATGGCGCAAAAACAAAGCGGCACTCATCTGGGAAGGCGAACCAGGCGACCAACGCGTTTTGACTTACTTACAACTGCATCGTGAAGTTTCAAAACTTGCTAATGCACTGAAAAAACGCGGCATCAAGAAAGGCGACCGTGTCGCAATTTATATGGGCATGGTGCCTGAATTAGTTATCTCGGTTTTAGCCTGTGCGCGCATTGGTGCAGTGCATAGTGTCATCTTTGGTGGCTTTTCTGCGCAAGCCGTTGCCGATAGAATCAACGATGCACACGCAAAGATGGTCATTACTGCCGATGGTGTGTTCCGCCGTGGCAATGCGCTTAATCTGAAAGCCGTCGTTGATGAAGCCTTAGTCAATACGTCTTCTGTTGAAAATGTCATTGTCTATCAACGCACGAAAGCACAAGTTCACATGGTTGAAGGGCGCGACCACTGGTGGCATGAATTGATGGACTTGGCTTCCGATGACTGCCCTGCTGAAAAAATGGATTCCGAAAGTCCGCTCTTCATTCTCTACACATCAGGTTCCACAGGCAAACCAAAAGGTATCTTGCACACAACGGGCGGCTACATGGTGCATGCCGCTAACTCACACAAAATGGTCTTCGACATCAAAGATGATGATGTGTATTTCTGCACGGCAGATATTGGTTGGATTACAGGACATTCTTATCTCGTCTACGGTCCGCTCATCAACGGCACAACGGTATTCATGTATGAAGGTGCAGTGAATTATCCGAACTGGGGACGCTTGTGGGATATGATTGAACGGCATCGAGTTACGATTCTCTACACCGCACCAACAGCCATTCGCTCATTCATTCGTGCAGGCGATGAATGGGTAACAAAACACAATCTCTCTTCACTGCGACTGCTTGGCACTGTTGGCGAGCCAATTAACCCCGAAGCATGGATATGGTATTACACGGTTGTTGGCAGGAAGAAATGTCCTATTGTAGATACATGGTGGCAAACTGAAACAGGAGGCATTATGGTATCGCCTTTGCCTGGCGCAACGCCACTCAAACCAGGAACAGGCACGCGACCTCTGCCTGGCATTGCGGTCGATGTCGTGCGTAAAGATGGCACGCCTTGCAAAGCCGATGAAGGCGGATTCTTGGTCATCAAACGTCCGTGGCCTTCAATGCTTCGCACGATTTACGGCGATGATGAGCGATACAAAAAAAACTATTGGTCGGAAATCCCGGATATGTATTTCACAGGCGATGGCGCACGACGCGATAAAGATGGGTACATCTGGGTCATGGGACGTGTTGATGATGTTGTGAATGTGTCAGGACATCGACTTGGCACGGCAGAAATTGAATCGGCATTAGTTGCGCATAGTGCCGTTGCCGAAGCGGCTGTGGTTGCCCGACCTGATGAACTCAAAGGCAATGCGCTTGTAGCGTTTGTAACGCTCAAAGATGGATTCGAAGGCAATCAAACTTTGAAAGAAAGTTTAAGAGACCATGTCGCAAAAGAAATCGGCTCCATCGCTAAACCCGATGAAGTGCGCTTTGCGGCGGCATTGCCAAAAACTCGTAGTGGGAAAATTATGCGCCGACTCCTACGCGAACTTGCTGCAGGCGGAGAAATCAAAGGCGATGTAACGACGCTCGAAGATTTCAGCGCACTCGAAAAACTGCGCCAACAAGAAGAAGAGTGATTGCAACGAGATTCCGAAACGCAAGAGGCACTCCAAAGAGAGTGCCTTTCTATTAGACTTACTACATTGAAAATAGTTCAAAAAACAAAAGGAGAGCGAATGTAACCTCACCCTGTCGCGGTGCGACATCCCTCTCCTTACGAAAGGAGAGGGACGTTTTGGCGAAGCCAAAACAGGGAGAGGTCAAAGCATAAGGCTTTGCGGTAAATGTTGCCTTAATTAAGCGTTCTTGTGATGTAGTAAGTCTATTTATTGTGCCGA
>Ga0308411_10002455_pt1 | contig 12481 bp, 8 predicted proteins | sample HotsprottomLayer_2_FD_203530 | JGI IMG/M metagenome (GOLD analysis project Ga0308411, IMG submission 203530) | Hot spring phototrophic mat microbial communities from Octopus Spring, Yellowstone National Park, Wyoming, United States -... | ecosystem: Environmental > Aquatic > Thermal springs >... | reverse complement strand
GCTCGACCGTGCCGCTGCCCGCGCTCGCGAGCCCACGGGCCGCCCAGTAGACGAGCACCCCGAGCGGCACCACCAGCGCCACGGCCAGCACGGCGACCACCGCCGCGAACGCCGCCCAGCGCCAGCGCCCCAGCCGCACCCGCAGCACGGCCCTGGTCCGCAGCGTGCCCGGGGTGAGCGCCCGCCGGTTGGCCCGGCGCTCGAGCGCGACGACCACCAGCGCGAGCCCGCCGAGCACCAGCGCCAACGGCAGCGACGCCGACGGAGCCAGCTTGTTGGCGAAGATCTCCCGGGTCAGGGTCCCGTACCGCATGAGCTCCACAGCACCGAAGTCGCTGATGGTGTAGAGGAACACGAGCAGCGTTCCCGCCCACACCGCCCCACGGGCCTGGGGGAGCACCACCGTGCGGAACACCTGCCGCGGCGGTCGGCCGAGCAACCGGGCGCTCTCCTCGAGCGACGGGGGCAGGGCGGCGAGCCGGGCGGCGGTCGGGAGGTAGACGTAGGGGTAGGTGAAGGCGGTGAGGACCAGCCACGCCCCCCAGAACCCCGACAGCTCCGGCATCCGGCGCAGCCCGAACGGTGCCAGGAACGGCTCGACGAGCCCGCCCGGAGCGAGCGCCGCCAGGAAGGCGGTGGCACCGACGTAGGACGGGATGACCAGCGGCAGGGGCGCCAGCACCCGCCACAGGCGTCGTCCGGGCAGGTCGGTGCGCACCACGCACCAGGCGAGCAGCGTGCCCACGACCGCCGCTGACACCGACACCGCCACCGCCAGCACGACGCTGCGCCCGAGCGGCACGAGCGTCTCAGGCGAGCTGACCGCGTCGACGAGCTCGGACCCGAGGGCCGTGTTCCGCCAGACGAGGTACGCCAGCGGTGAGGCGAACAGCGCCGCCACGCCGAGCGATGCGACCACCAGCGGTACCGGCGCTCGGCGCGAGCCGTCGGCGGGGGCAGGGGCCCGGGCCAGCTCGGTCGGTGCCGGGCCGGGATCGACCGACCCGGCCCGGGGGGGCACCACCGGTGGGGCTTCAGTCGCCGAGACCACTGGCCTCGATCAGCTCGAGGGTGCGGGCCAGGCCGCCGCCCAGGTCGTCGAAGTCCACGCGGTCGACATCCAGCGACGACAGTGGGGGCAGGTCACCGGCGGGTTGCACCCCTGCGGCGAGGGGGTACTCGTAGGTCTGCTCGGCGAAGTAGCGCTGGGCCTCCTCGGACAGCAGGAAGCGCACGAGCTCCTCGGCGGCCCCGGGGTTGCGGGCTGAGCGCAGCACCCCGGCGCTCGCCAGCATCAGCAGGGAACCGACGTCGCCGTTCGGGAAGATGTGGTTGGCGCTGGGCACCGAGGGGTCCTCGGCCTTCGCCCGGACGTTGTAGTAGTGGTTCGCGAGCCCGTAGGGCACCTCGCCCCGGCCGACGGCGGCGACGATGGCGACGTTGTTGGCGTAGGTCGGTGCGTCGTTGGCCGCCATGCCCTCGAGCCACGAGCGGGCGACGTCGTCGCCCAGCTGGAGGCGCATGGCGGTGATGAAGTCCTGGAACGAGCCGTTCTGGGGTGCGACCGCCACCTTGCCGGCGTACTCGGGGCGGGTGAGGTCGAACACCGAGGCCGGCAGGGTGGCCTCGTCGACCAGATCGGTGTTGTAGACGAGCACCCGGAGCCGACCGGACATCCCGACCCAGGTGCCGTTGCTGCCGTGGTTCTCCGGCGCCACCCGCTCGAGGATGTCGACGGGTAGGGGGCGGAGCCGGCCGAGCCCTTCGAGGTAGCCCATGGCACCCGGGCTCTGGGACAGGAACACGTCCGCCGGTGAGCGGTCCCCCTCCTGTTCGATGAGCAGGGCCAGCTCGGCCGAGTCGCCGGTCTTGAAGTCGACCGAGATGCCGGTCTGCTCCGCGAAGCGGTCCAGCAGGGGCTTGATCAGCTCGCTGCTGCGGCCGGAGTAGACGGTGATGCGCTCACCCCCACCCCCGGTGCAGGCCGGCGCGGTGACTGTGAGGACGGCGGCGGCCGCCACGACGGCCAACGAGCGACGCACCCGGTTCACGAGCAGCACGCGGCGCAGGCTAACCTCGGCAACCGCCAGATGTAAAGTTCCCCTAACAGCCGTGAACGGGCAGGATCCTGATGACCCGCCAGCTCGGGTGGCCACCCCGCCGTCCGAACCTCCCCACACCGGTCGCCATCGCCCTGGGCGTGGGCTCGCTCGCCGTCGCCGCCGTGGTGCTCGGGACCGCGGCCGACGGTGAGGCGCTGGCGGAGGCCGGACGTGCCCTCGTGGCCGCCCCGGGCTGGGTTGCGGTCGCGCTCGCAGCGTTCGGCTGTGCCTTCGTGCTGCGGGCCGTCGTGTGGGTCCGGGTCCTGCCCGACCTGCGGTTCCGGCACGCCCTGGCCGCCCTGCACCTCGCCCTGGGAGCCAACCACCTGCTGCCGCTGCGCCTCGGTGAACCGGTACGGGTGCTGAGCGTGGTGCGCCGCAGCGCGATCCCGGTCGATGCCGCCACCGCGTCGACGCTGTCGCTGCGGTCGGCCGACATCGTCGCCATGGTGGTCGTCGGCGCCCTGGTCGGCCCGGCCGCCTTCGCCCGACTGGTGGGGCCGTGGGGGTGGACGGTGGTCGCCGTCGCCGCCCTCGTCGGCGCGGCCGGCACCCTCTGGCTGGCCCGCCTCCGCCGTCGCCCGGGCGGGTCCCGGATCCGCCTGCCGGGTCCGGTCGTGGCCCTCGGCGCGCTCGCCGCGTGGCTCGCCGAAGCGGTCCTGGTCTGGCAGTCGGCCCGCTTCGCCGGCATCGAGCTGTCGGTGCAGGACGCGCTCTGGGTGACGGCCGTGGCGGTCACCGCGCAGGTGGTGGCCATCGCGCCCGGCGGCCTCGGCACCTACGAAGCGGCTGCCGTCGCCGCCTACGCCGTGCTCGGGGTCGACACCGGTGCGGCACTGGCCGCCGCCATCGTCGCCCACGCCCTCAAGACCGCCTACTCGCTGGTGGCGGGCGGGATCGCCGTCGTGTGCCCCCGACCCGGGCTGCTCGGCCGGCTCCGTCTCCCGGCCGAACCACCTCCGCGGTCGCCGGCCCCGCCCGTCGACGGTTCCGTGGTGCTCGTGCTGCCGGCGCACGACGAGGAGGGAACGGTCGCCGCGGTGGTGTCCCGGACCCCGGCGACCGTGTGTGGCCGGCCGGTGGAGGTGGTCGTGGTCGACGACGGCTCCTCCGACGGCACCGCACACCGGGCCGCCCGGGCCGGAGCCCGGGTGATCCGCCACGAGACGAACCGGGGTCTGGGAGCAGCGGTGCGCACCGGCCTCGACGACGCCGTTGCGAGGGGAGCGGCGGTGGTGGCCTTCTGCGATGCCGACGGCGAGTACGACCCGGCTCAGCTGGAACGGCTCGTGGCCCCGATCCTCGCCGGGGAGGCCGACTACGTGGTCGGCTCCCGCTTCGCCGGACGGATCCGCTCGATGCGCCCCCACCGACGTCTCGGCAACGTCGTGCTCACGCACCTCCTGGCGATCGTGAGCCGGCAACGGATCACGGACGGCCAGAGCGGCTTTCGGGCCCTGTCCCGCCGGGCCGCCGACGAGGGCGAGATCCTCCACGACTACAACTACGCGCAGGTGCTCACCCTCGACCTGCTCGCCCGGGGCTTCCGCTACCACGAGGTGCCCATCGACTACGCCTTCCGCCGCACCGGCCGGTCGTTCGTGACCCTCGGCCGCTACCTCCGGCACGTCCTCCCGGCGGTCCACCGGGTGCTCAACCGGGACCCGGGCTCAGTCCTCGACCACGTGGGAGCGGAACCCGTCGCGGGCCCGGCGCCAGGCCTCGGCGTCGAGGTGGCCGTCATCGGAGAGGGCGGCGGCGGCCGCCTCGCCCATGACCAGCGCATGGTGGGAGTTGTCGGGGGCGAACAGCCCTGACCGGCCGAGGGTGAGGAGGCGCCCCAGGCCGGTCGCCCACGCCTCGATCGCGTCGAGGTGGCGCTCGAAGCCCACACGGTAGAGGGGGTAGACGTGCGCCAGACGGCGCACCTCCAGCGCCGAGACGTCCGGCGGGGGCAGGCCCTCCCGGACCAGGCTGTCGACGACGAGGTCGCCGAGGTCCTCGGCGGGGGCCGACCACAGCGCATCGCCGGGTGTGGACGGGACCTCGGCGCACAGCACGGTGCGGTCCGGTGGGTCGAGCCCGCGGCCGTCACGGTAGTGGCGGGGCTCCGACAGACGGCTGAGCACCGTTGCGGCACCGGGGAAGTAGTGCGTCATGACGGGTTGGTAGGAGGGCCGGTCGACCACGAGGTACACGAGCAGCAGTCCCCGGTGCTCGAGCCTGGTGGCGGCGGTGGCCGCCGGCCCGGCCGGCGGCGGGTCGACGAGGCCGGCCAGTGCCGGCAGCGCGACGGTCGAGAGGACCCGCCCCGCCCTGATCTCGGTGCCGTCGGCGAGCTGCACGGCGGCGCTGTCGGGCTGCAGCCGGATCCGTCGCACCTCGGCGTCGAGGCGCAGCTCACCGCCCCGGGCCACGGTGGCGTCGGCCAGCGCCTCACACAGCTGCCCGAAGCCGCGGCGCGGGTAGAAGAAGGTGCGACCCTCGATCCGTGTGCCGCGTCCCAGCCTGCGGGCCGCCTCGAGCGGGGACCGCACGCTCACCCGCCGGCGGGCCAGCTCCCCCGAGAGCCGTTCGGGGTCCTCCCCCCAGATCTTGGCCACGTAGGGCTCGTAGAACCCCTTCGACACGGTCGGTCCCAACCCGGCCCGCACGACCTCGGCGAAGGTGTCCCGGCGCGGTCGCCGCCACGGTGCGGCGAGGACGTCGAGCGCGGCGCCGGCCACGAACCGGGGAGGCGCCGTCCGCACCAGCGTGCCGGCCCGCAGCGGGTAGGGAACCCAGCGGTCCCCGAGGCGGATCCGGCCGCGCCGCTCGCGCACCTGCAGATCGTCGCCGAGCAGACCCTGGAGCATGCCCAGGATCGGTGCGGGGGTCGCCCGGTGCAACAGGTGCGAGCCGAGATCGACCCGCATCCCGGCGACCTCGATGCTGGCGGCCAGGCCGCCCACCTGCCGGGCGCGCTCGACCACGACCACCTGACGGCCCCGGCACGCCAGCCGGTGGGCCGCAGCCAGACCGGCCGGGCCGGCACCGACCACGACGACGTCACAGGAGCCGACGCCCACCGCGGTCACGGTCGGGCTCAGTGCGCCCCGGCTGCGCCGGAGGGATAGCCGACGGTGGCGTCGCCCACGAAGCGCACCGTCACACGGTCACCCCGCCGAAACCGGGGGGCCGAACCAAGACGGACCCGGAGGTCCCCGCATCCGGGGAGCCGGACCACGTAGACCGTGTCGTGCCCGTGGAACTCGACGAGATCCACCTCGGCCGGTCCGCCCGGATCCAGGCTCAGCGCCTCCGGCCGCACGAGGACCTGCACCCGGCTGCCGGGCCCCGCTGCCCGCGCATCCACCACGATCACGCCGAGCGGGGTGTCGGCGACCCCGTCGTGCACCGTGCCCTCGACGAGGTTGGCATCTCCCACGAACGACGCCACCCAGGGCGTGGCCGGGGCCCGGTACAGCTCGGCCGGGCGGTCCTGCTGGACGATCCGCCCGCCCGCCATCACCGCCACCTCGTCACCGAGGACGAAGGCCTCCTCCTGATCGTGGGTCACGAACACGGTGGTGACCCCCAGTTCGACGAGGAGCTGGTGGACCTCGGTGCGCACCTGGACCCGCAGTGCGGTATCGAGGTTGGAGAACGGCTCGTCGAGCAGGAGCACGGCGGGCTGCGGAGCCAGGGCGCGGGCCAGCGCCACACGCTGCTGCTGCCCACCCGAGAGCGTGCCGGGGGACCGGTCGCCGAGGCCCGCCAGCCCGACGAGCTCGAGCGCCTCGTCGACCCGCCGGGCCCGCTCGGCCCGGTCGGTGCGGGCCAGGCCGTAGGCGACGTTGCGGGCCACGCTCATGTGGGGGAACAGGGCCCAGTCCTGGAAGACCATGCCCACCCGGCGCTTCTCGGGGGGGACGTGGGTGCCGGGCCCGGCCAGCAGCCGGTCGCCGACCCGCACCTCGCCGGCGTCAGCCGTCTCGAGCCCGGCGATGATCCGCAGCAGCGTGGTCTTGCCGCACCCGCTGGGGCCCAGCAGCGCGACCATGGTGCCCGGCTCGACGTGCAGGGAGACGTCCTCGAGCACGGGGGTGCCGGCGAACGCCTTGGAGACGCCACGGACCTCGACGGCGGTGGGGTCCTCGACGGCGAGGGCGGGTGCGGCCACGCCCTCAGGCTAGTGGCCGGCGCCCTCGCGGACGACGGGACACCGCACGCCCGGCTGCCGACCCGAGGGGCCCGGCTGCCGACCCGAGGGGCCCGACCACCACGGCTGCGACCGTCGGGTCGGCTACTCGGCGAGCGCCTCGGGCAGCGGGCGGTGGTGCACCAGCGCCAGGCGCTTGGTGGCCCGGGTCAGCGCCACGTACAGCGCCCGCAACCCCTGGGCCTCCTCGTCGACGATGGCCGCCGGCTCGACCACGACGCTGGCGTCGAGCTCGAGGCCCTTGACGAGTCCGACGGGGACCACCGTGACCTGCTGGTCGAGGCCGTGGCGGGTGGCGTGTCCGTGCTCCACCCCGGCCTCGGTGAGCGCCCCGCTCACGGCGTCCACCAGCGACGCGGGACAGATGACCGCCACCTGTCCTGGGTCCACCGCCTCGACCTCGTCACGGGTCGCGGCCACCACTGCGGCCGCCAGGTCGGCGGCGTCGGGCACCCCCACGATGCTCGGTGGTGGGCCATCCTCCCGGATCGAGCGGGGCGGGGACAGCTCGGGTGCGGCCACCCGCAGCACGCGGGCGGCCAGCGCCATGTTGGGCGCGGGCAGCCGGTAGCCGAGGGTGAGCTCGGCACGGCGTGGCGGACGCTTGCGGGGCAGGTGCTCGAGGATCTCGTCCCAGTCGGCATGCGCCCACTGGCCGGTGGCCTGGGCGATGTCGCCGACCACGGTGAGGGAGCCGTTCAGCGAGCGGCGCGCCACCATGCGCAGCTGCATCGGGGACAGGTCCTGGGCCTCGTCGACCACGATGTGGCCGTAGGTGCGGACGTCGTCGGAGTCGGCCGACTCGCCCGGCCGGCGCCGACGCGGCTTCGGGCCGAGCAGCGCCCGGGCCTCGTCGAGCAGGGGCGCGTCGTCGTGGCGGAACACCGGCTCCTGACCGGCAGGGGTGCGCTCCCGGAGCAGCGCGTCGCACTCCGCCGGGCTGAGCAGACCCCGGCCGGCGTGGTGCAACAGGGCGCGTGAGCCGAACAGGTCGTTGAGCAGCTGCGCAGGGGTGAGCACCGGCCACATCCACTCCAGGGCCTCCCGTACGGCCGGCTCCCGCCGGAGCCGCTCCCGCACCTCGGCCGGGTCGAGCTCGCCCCGCCCGCTGCGGGCCAGGGCGGCGAACACCTCGCCTTCCACGAACCGGCGGGCGGCGTTGTGCCGGCGGTAGCGTCGCCGACCCTCCTGGACGATCCGACGACTCTCGTCGACGGTGAACCTCAGGTGCTGCAGGCCGTAGCCGATCACGAGGTCGCGCCGCAGCGGGCGCTGCCGGTCCCGCACCGCCCGGGCCAGGACCTCGGCCATGCGCAGATCGCCCTTCACCCGAGCGGTCGGTCCCCGGTCGTAGCCGCGCATGCGTACGTCGGGCACCAGATCGGCCAGCACCGCCAACTCCACCCCGGCCTCGCCGAGCGAGGGCAGCACCTGCTCGATGTAGCCCAGGAACAGCCGGTTCGGACCGATCACCAGCACCCCCTGACCCTCGAGGGGGAAGCGGTGGGTGTAGAGCAGGTAGGCGGCCCGGTGCAGAGCCACCACCGTCTTGCCCGTGCCGGGACCGCCCTGGACCACGAGCACCCCGGGCAGCTCGGCGCGGATCACCTCGTCCTGCTCGGCCTGGATGGTGGCGACGATGTCGGAGAGCCGCCCGGTACGGGCCGTCTGCAGCGCGGCCAGCAGCGCGCCGTGGCCGGACACGGCCGGATCGGCGGCCGCACCGGCTTCGATCCCGAGGGCCGCCACGGCGTCGCCGAACAGCTCGTCCTCGATGCCGAGCAGCGTCCGGCCCCGGGTGGCGAAGTGCCGACGGCGCACCAGGCCCATGGGCTCCCGACCGGTGGCGCGGTAGAAGGGCTCGGCGACCGGTGCCCGCCAGTCGACGATGACGGGTTCCTGGTGCTCGTCGCTGACGGCGATGCGCCCGATGTGGTACGAGGAGCCGATCCCGCCGTCCTCACCCCGGATGTCGATGCGCCCGAAGCAGAGCGCGGCCTCACCGAGGTCGAGCTGGGCGAGCCGGTGCAGCATCGTGTCCCAGATGACATCGCGCTCGAAGCGGGCCTGCTCGGTGCCGCCGCGACCCACCTCGACCATGGTGGTCATCCTCGATGCCGCCCGACGGGTGGCCTCGAGGCAGTCGTAGGCGTGGTCGATGTAGGCCTGCTCCGCGTCGAGGTCGGGGTGTGCGGTCATGGAGCTCCTTCACCCCTGCCCGGCCGCGACGCCGGCGCGGGCAAAGGGGTTGCTCATCGTATCCGCCCCACCGCCCGAGCTGTCGTGCGGTCGTGCGTGCCAGGATGCGCCCGTGCACGCCGCGCAGGACACAGCCGGCCGGTGACCGCCACGGCCGTGCGTACCGCCACCCCGGACCGGGCGTGGTCGCCGGGGTCCACGTGAGCTCGGTGGCGCTGGTGCTCGGGGCGGGCGGACTCGTCGGCGCCGCCTACCACGCCGGTGCCCTCGCCGCGCTGGCCGACGCAGGCTGGGACGCCCGGCGGGCCGAGCTCATCGTCGGCACCTCGGCCGGGGCCCACACCGGGGCGACGCTGCGCCTCGGACTCCCACCCGCCGACCACTTCGCCCACGCGGTCGACGAGCCCCTGTCCGGCGACGGGCTCGACCTCGTCGGGGACGAGCCACCCGAGCGACTGCGCCTCCCGTCCCGCCCCCTCATCGACGGACCGCCCCTGCCCGAGGCGCCGTGGCTGGCGGTGCGGGCGTTCTGCAGGCGCGGTCCGCTCCGACCGGCGCTGGCGGTGGCCGGCTGGACGCCCCGGGGTGGACACGACCCGGCGCTGGTGGGGGACCGCATCCGCCGGCTCGATACCGACCCCGGTCGCTGGCCCGGGCGGCCGCTGTGGCTGTGCACGGTACGGCTGCGTGACGGCCGGCGCGTCGTGCTCGGCCGCGACGACGTCCCGGTGCCCGACCTCGCCACCGCAGTAGAGGCGTCCTGTGCGATCTGTGGCTACTTCCGGCCGGTACCCCTCGGCCACCGGGACCACGTGGACGGCGGGGTGCACTCCCCGTCGAACCTCGATCTGGTGGCGGGCCTCGGCTTCGACCTGGCGGTGGTCATCAGCCCGTCATCGACCGTGCCCGACGGGCCGCCGTGGGTTCCCGGGCACTGGGCGCGGAAGGTGCACGCCGGACTGCTGGCCTGGGAGCGGGCCGAGGTCGAGCGCCGGGGCACCCCTGTCCTGGACCTCTCACCCACCCCGGCCGACCTGGCGGTGTTCGGTCGTCACTCGCTGGACCACGACGCCGCACCCCGGGTCGCCCGCCGCGCGCGGGCGTCGGTGACCGAGCGCATCAGCTCCGGCGGGCTCAGCTGGGCTCGGGGGCTGCTGAGAGCTCAGGAACCGGAGGGCACGAGCGACGCCCAGGCCGTGTAGCCGCCCAGGAGATCGCTCACGTCCTCGAAGCCGTTGGCCGCCAGCAGGCTCGAGGCGATGATCGACCGGTAGCCGCCGGCGCAGGTCACGACCGTGGGTCGGCTGGGGTCGAGCTCGCCCATCCGGGTCCGCAGCTCGGCCATGGGGATGTTGAGGGCGCCCTCGATCCGCCCGCCGACGAGCTCGCCGCGGTTGCGGACGTCGACGAGCTGCACCGGCACGGCGGCATCCAGTCGCGCCGCCAGCTCGGTTGCGGTGATCCGTGAGCTGCGGACCACCTCGGTCGGGTGGTCCAGCATCACCCGGACCGGCTCGGCGAGGTGTCCGACCAGGTGGTCGAACCCGATGCGGGCGAGCCGGGTGCGGGCCTCGCCCTCCGTTCCCGGATCACACACCAGCACGATCGGGGTATCGGGCTCGATCACGCTGCCGGCGTACTCGGCGAACCGCCCCGTGAGCCCGACGTTGATCGAGCCGTGCAGGTGACCGGCGGCGAACTCGGCGGCCTCGCGGGTGTCGAGCAGCACGGCCCCCTCGGCCCGGAGGCGTCGCACCTCGGCGAAGGTGAGGGCGGGCACGGGAGCCGACCCGTCGTGGAGGGGACGGTGCCGGCGGTTGAGCCCGGCGTCGTAGGCGAAGTAGCCGGGTGCCGACGGCTGGCCCTCGGTGATGGCGGCGACGAAGTCGTCCACCGGCATCGGTGCGAGGGCGTAGTTGCTGCGACGCTGCTCCCCGATGGTCGACACGGTCTCGGTGGAGAGCTGCTTTCCGCAGGCGGAGCCGGCACCGTGCCCCGGGAACACCCGGGTCTCGTCGGGCAGCGAGAGCAGCTTGTCGTGCACCGACACGTACAGGGAGCGGGCCAGCTCCTCGGCCGTGACCCCGACCGAGGACAGCAGGTCCGGGCGTCCGACGTCACCGATGAACAGGGTGTCGCCGGTGAGCACGCCGTAGGGGACCTCGTCGCCGGCGTGCTCGTAGACCACGATCGAGATCGACTCGGGGGTGTGCCCCGGGGTCTCGCGGATCTCGAGGGTCACCTCCCCCAGGTTGATCCGCTCCCCGTCGCGCAGCGCCCGGGCGGGGAACTCCGGGCGGGCGGCGGAGCCGAAGCCGATCTCGGCCCCGGTGGCCTCGGCCAGCTCGAGGTGGCCGGAGAGGAAGTCGGCGTGGAAGTGGGTCTCGAGAACGAGCTCGATGCGCAGCCCGTGGGCCGCGGCGTCGCGCAGGTACTCGTCGATGTCGCGGCGAGGGTCGACCACCACCGCCCGACCGGTGGTCTCGTCACCGATCAGGTACGAGGCCTGCGACAGGCAGTCGAGGTAGTACTGCTCGAAGATCATCGGGTCCTCCGTGGCACACCGTCCGGGCGTCGGTGCAGCACCCACCTTATACCCCGGGGGGTATCTTTCGCAACGGAGGCTGGGCCCCGTGGGTGAAGTCGCCCACCTCGTGCCGGTGCTCGTGGGCGTGCGCTCGCTCCGTGACCATCAGCCCGTCGTCGAAGCCACGCAGGGCGACGCCGAAGGTCTCGAGGAGCGTCTCGGCTCGCAGCACCTCCTCCGGCGGTCCGGCCGCCACGACCCGCCCCGCCAGCAGCACCACGAGGTCAGCCCGGGCAGCTTCGGCGATGTCGTGGGTGGCCACGACGACGGTGGCTCCCCGGGCCCGCTCCTCGGCCACGACCTGCTCGTAGCGCTCCTGGCCAGCCACGTCGATCCCGGCGGTGGGCTCGTCGAGCACGAGCAGGTCCGCCCGGCGGGCGAGCACCTGCGCGAGGTAGGTCCGCTGCCGTTGCCCACCCGACAGGTCGCGCACCGCCCGGTCGGCCAGGTCGGCGATCTCCATCCGCTCGAGGGCGTCGTCCACCAGCGCCTCGTCCTGGCGGGTCATGCGCCCGAGCAGACCGTGGTCGGCGAACCGACCCATGCGGACGATCCCCCGCACCCGCAGCGGCAGCACGGAGCCGGCAGCGTGGAACTGGCTCAGGTAGGCGACCCGCTGCGGGCTGGTGCCGGGCTGGACACCGAACACGGTGACCGTGCCCGCCACCGGGGGCAGCAGCCCCACGAGCGTGCGCAGCAGCGTCGACTTGCCCGAGCCGTTCGTGCCGACCAGCACGACCAGCGCGCCCGCTTCGACCGTGAGCTCGACGTCGCCGACCACAGCCGTGCCCTCGTAGCCGACGGCGAGAGCCCGGGCGTCGATGACCGGGGTCACCGCCGGCCACCCGTGGGGTACGCGCCGGGCCTCACGGGTCGGGACCCACCGGGCGGGCCCGCAGCGCCCGTCGGAGCGCCTGGCCCGCCAGCACGACGAAGAAGGCCGCGACCGCGCACAGCACGATGGCGGCCCCGCCGGCGAGGTCGGCGTGGTAGCTGAGCAGCAGACCCGCGTAGACCGCGGCGGCCCCGACGGCGACCGCCACCGCCACCATCGAACCCACCCGGTGCACGAGCAGCGCAGCCGTCCCGGCGGGAGCGAGCAGCATCCCGAACACGAGCAGGGTCCCGACCGTCTGGAAGGACACGACGACGGTGATGGCGATCAGCGCCAGCATGATCGTGTGGTAGCGGGAGGAGCGGAAACCGGACACGTCGGCCAGCTCGGCATCCACACACAGCAGCAGGAACGGCCGGATGCAGACCGCAGCCACCGCAACGACGGCGGCGGTGGCCAGCGCTTGCACGACCAGGTCGTCGGCACCGGTGCCGAGCACCTCGCCGAACAGGATGTTGACGAGGTCGCCGGTGAACGAGCGCGAGCGCGACACGATC
>Ga0308411_10002454_pt1 | contig 12486 bp, 9 predicted proteins | sample HotsprottomLayer_2_FD_203530 | JGI IMG/M metagenome (GOLD analysis project Ga0308411, IMG submission 203530) | Hot spring phototrophic mat microbial communities from Octopus Spring, Yellowstone National Park, Wyoming, United States -... | ecosystem: Environmental > Aquatic > Thermal springs >... | reverse complement strand
AGAAATAATTAGAAACCAAAATAATCCCAAAGCACAACCTGATGATATTGATGCTTTATGGAATAGAAGAGTTAAGGGAATTGATGAGTTATTAGAAAACCAAACAAGAATAGCTTTAGTTCGTCTTGTTAAAACAATTAAAGATAAATTAAATGTAGTTGATACTACTCAAAAAATATACCCTGGACAGTTAATATATCCAAAAATATTTTCTAATGCTATAAGTGAATTTTTCAATGTTTCTCCCTTATCTCAGCTTTTAACACAAATAAATATTTTATCAGAATTAGAACATAAAAGAAGATTATCAGCAAGTGGACCTGGAGGTGTATCAAAAGAAAGAGCAGGTTTTGATGTAAGAGATATTCATCCAACTCATTATGGAAGAATATGTCCTGTTCAAACTCCAGAGGGCACTAATATAGGACTTATTACATATAGAGCAGTTTATAGTAGAATTAATGAATTTGGTTTTATAGAAACACCCTATTATAGAGTAAAAAACGGAAAAATAGATGATAGTGAAATAATTTATTTAACTGCTATTGAGGAAAAAGATAAAAAAATTGCAAGTGGTAGTAATAAAATAAATGATAAAAAAGAAATTGTTGAAGATATTATTGAAGGTAGAATTGGTAGTAATCCTCAGCTTCTTTCTAAAAAAGAGGTTGAATTAATAGAAATTTCTTCAATCCAACAATTTTCTGTAGCTACTAACTTAATACCGTTTTTAGAGCATGATGATGCAAATAGAGCTCAAATGGGTTCTAATATGCAAAAACAAGCTGTTCCTTTAGTTAAGCCTGAAATTCCTATAGTAAGTACAGGAATGGAGGAAGTTGCTGCAAAAGAAAGTGGTTATCTAATAATTGCTGAATATAATGGTACAGTTTTAGAAGTCGATGCGGAAAATATAATTGTAGAGTATGAAATTAGCAAAAATAGAAAGGAAAAAAAAGAATACAAATTAAAAAAATATATTAAAAATAATGATTTTACTTTTATTAATCAAAAACCTGTAGTTAAAAATGGCCAGAAATTTAAAAAAGGAGATATTTTAGCAGATTCAATTTCTGTAAAAAATGGTGTTTTATCTTTGGGAACAAATTTGCTTGTAGCTTTTCTTAGTTTCAGAGGATATAATTTTGAAGATGCAATTGTTGTCTCAGAAAGATTATTAAAAGAAGATAAACTTACTTCTATTTCTATTGAACAATTTTCTGTTGATCTTAGAGATACTAAATTAGGAATGGAAGAAATAACTTATGACATTCCAGGAGTACCAGAAGCAAAAATTGCTAATCTTGATGAAGAGGGTATTGTTAGGATAGGAGCAGAAGTAAGGGCAGGTGATATTTTAGTTGGTAAAATTACACCTAAAAAAGAAATAGAATTGACTCCTGAAGAGAAATTATTAAAGGTGATTTTTGGAGAAAAAGTTCAAGAGGTTAAAGATACATCTTTATATTTAGAACCAGGAAAATCAGGGAGAGTTACTCGTATAAAAATTTTAGAAAGAAAAAGAGGTGAAATTTTTGATCCCGGCGTTATAAAAAGAATATATGTTGAAATTACCAAACTTAAAAAACTTCAAATAGGGGATAAATTAGCAAATAGACATGGTAACAAAGGATGTATTTCTATCATATTGCCGGAAGAAGATATGCCATTTTTGCCTGATGGTAGGCCAGTGGATATTATATTAAGTCCATTAGGTGTTTCTTCAAGGATGAATTTAGGCCAAATTTTAGAGATGCATTTAGGTTATGCTGGATATAAATTAGGTTATAGAGCAATTGTACCTTCAATTTCTGGTGTGAGTGACGAAGATGTAAAAAATGAACTTATTAAAGCAGGTTTACCTGAAGATGGTAAAACAATTTTATATGATGGTATAACGGGTGAGCCATATAAAGATAAAGTCGCAGTTGGCATTATGTATATGATGAAATTGGTTCATATGAGCGAAGATAAAATACACGCAAGATCAATAGGTCCTTACTCTTTAATTACCCAACAGCCATTAGGAGGAAAGGCTCAGTTTGGAGGACAAAGATTAGGAGAAATGGAAGTTTGGGCACTTGAAGCATATTCTGCTGTTAATATTTTACAAGAGATGTTAACTATTAAATCTGATGATGTTATAGGAAGAGGGCAAACATATACAAAGATTATAAAAGGAGAACCTATCAAAACGCCTAATGTTCCTTCTGCTTTTAATCTTTTAGTAAAGGAACTTAATGGTTTAGGGTTATCAGTAAAAATTAAATATTTTGAAGAAAAAGAAAGAAAAGAATATGGGCCAATTAAAGAAAAATCAGAAGAAGTGGAATTAAAAGTAGAGAAAAATTAAAAAACAAAAATGAATATAAGAAATTTAGATGAAGTTAAATCAATTTTAATAAAGATAGCCTCTCCTCAAGAAATAATTGAAAATTCATATGGAGAAGTAACTAAACCAGAAACAATAAATTATAGAACTGGTAGACCTGATAGAGAGGGACTTTTTTCAGAAATAATTTTTGGACCAATAAAAGATTTTGAGTGTGCTTGTGGTAAGTACAAAGGGCAGCAATTTGCTAATTTAAAATGTGATAGATGTAATGTTGACGTAGTGAGATCTTATGTAAGAAGAGAAAGAATGGGTCATATTACCTTAGCAACCCCAATTGTGCATATATGGTTTTTAAAAGTTTATCCTTATCCTATTTCTTTAATGCTTGATATCCCTAATTTTCAACTGGAAAAGGTAATTTATTATTCAGCTTATATTATTACTAAAGTTAATGAAGAAGAAAAAATTAATTTACTTAAAAGTTTAGAGAACGAATTTAAAGAAAAGTTAAAAAGAGCTGAAACAAAAGAACAAAAAAAAGATATTGAAGATACTTTTAAAAGAATAAAAGAAGAATTAAATAGTATAAAAGTAAAAAAAGTTTTATCAGATGTTGAATATTATATGTATTCTAAAAAATATCCTAATATTTTTGAAGTTGACATTGGTGCTGAGCCAATAAGAAGATTTCTTGAGGAGATAGATCTTAAGGAACTTTATCAAGAAACATTAAAGAAAATCAAAAAGGCAAAAGGAGTAGAAAAAAGAAGATTATATCTTAAATTAAAATTTATCAATTCTTTTATCAAAAATAATATTAGGCCCGAATATATGATTTTAACAATATTGCCTGTAATTCCTCCAGATTTAAGACCTATTGTTACTTTAGAAGGAGGAAAGCTAGTTTCTTCTGATTTAAATGATTTATATAGAAGAGTTATAAATAGAAATAATAGATTAAAGAAACTTTATGAAGCTCAATCTCCAGATATAATAATTAGAAATGAAAAAAGAATGTTGCAAGAAGCAGTTGATGCTTTGTTAGACTTAACTTTAAGAAAAGAAAAAATTGTTATTTCTCAAAGAAAAGTACTTAAATCGCTTGCTGATATGTTAAGAGGCAAACAAGGACGTTTTAGGCAAAATCTTTTGGGTAAAAGGGTCGATTATTCGGGTAGAGCAGTAATAGTTGTAGATCCTAATCTATCTATAGATCAATGTGGAATTTCTAAAAAAATAGCCTTAGAGCTTTTTAAACCATTTATAATTCATGAACTTATAGAAAAAGAATTAGCCGGCACAATAAAACAAGCAAATTATTTAATAGAGTCTGAAGATCCTATTGCCATTCAAATTCTTGATGAAATTATAAAAAATAAATATGTTTTACTAAACAGAGCTCCAACTCTTCATAGGCTTGGTATTCAAGCATTTAAACCAATATTAATAGAAGGAAATGTCATAAAAACACCTCCTCTTGTTTGTACAGCGTTTAATGCTGATTTTGATGGAGATCAGATGGCTGTCTTTTTACCTCTTTCTGAAGAAGCTCAAAAAGAAGCAGAGGAATTAATGCTTTCTTCAAAAAATCATTTAAAACCAGGTGTTGGAGAAATTATCACTAATCCTACAAAAGATATTGTTTTAGGAATATATTATTTAACTCAAATAATTAATGGAGCAAAAGGAGAAAATAAAATTGTTTATAATACAAATGAGGCAAAAATATTATACCAAAATAATATTGTAGATTTGCAAGCTAAAATTAAGGTGAAATATTGTAAAAATGAAAAAGATATAGAAACTTCTGTAGGTAGAATTATATTTAACGAAATATTTCCTTATGATTTCCCCTATATTAATGAATTGATAACCAAAAAAGCGTTAAGTCAGATTATTGAAAAAGTATATGATCTTTATGGTTCAGAAAAAACATCTATTATTATTGATAAAATTAAAGAATTAGGTTTTGAGTATTTAACTTTGTCAGGTATTTCTTGGGGCTATTTAGATCTATTAGATATACCGGAAAAATATAATTATATAAAAGAAGGATATGAAACAGAAAAAAAAATATATGATCTTTATAATAAAGGATTTTTAAGTGAAGAAGAGATAAAAAATAATAAAATAGAATTGTGGTTAGATATTACTAGAAAGGTTAATAGTTTATTAAAAGAAAAATTACCAATAGATAATAATCCTCGTAGAATGATTGATTCTGGAGCTCGAGGATCTTATACTCAATTAGGACAAATGGCTGGTATGAAAGGTTTAGTTGAAAATCCTAAAGGAGACATTATTGATTTACCAATTATACACTCTTATAAAGAAGGTTTAACTGCACTTGAATACTTTATTAGTACTCATGGTGCAAGAAAGGGTGCTACTGATACTGCTCTTAAAACAGCAAGAGCCGGATACTTAACTAGAAGAATGGTAGATGTAGCCCATGATGTAGTAATAGTTGAAGAAGATTGTCAAGATGAAGAAGGTATTGTTTTGTATAAGAAAGAAGCAGAAGAAGTTGGAGAAACATTATCTAGTAGAGTATTTTCAAGAGTTTCTCTTCAAACAATTACTGACAAGGAAGGAAATATAATTATTAACAAAGGAGAATATATCTCCAGAGAAAAAGCCAAAAAAATAGAAAATTCAGATATAGAAAGTATTAGGGTAAGATCTCCTTTTAGCTGTAAATCTTTATTTGGTGTGTGTCAAAAGTGTTATGGATATGATTTAGCATACAATAAGCCTATAAAAGTGGGTGAACCTGTTGGTGTAATTGCTGCTCAATCAATTGGTGAACCTGCAACCCAGTTAACAATGAGAACTTTTCATATAGGTGGAGTAACCGGCGCTGAAGATATTACTCAAGGAGTTCCAAGGGCAGAAGAGTTATTAGAAGCAAGAAAACCAAAAAGTGTTAGTGTTTTATCTCCTGTAAACGGTAAAATTGTTGGTATAGAGGAATTATCAAAAACATGGAAAATTTCAATTAGAGGGCCAAAAAATAAAAAATATATAGTTCATTTACCTAAATCTTTAAAACTTTTAGTAAAAACAGGAGATAAAGTGCTAAAAGGTCAACCTCTTAATGAAGGATTAAATGATCCTAAAGAATTATATAAGTTTCACGGAAAAGTAGCAGCTTTTAAATATATAATTAACGAATTAAAAAAGGTTTATAATTTTCAAGGAGCGGAAGTTCATGATAAACATCTTGAAATAATAATAAGAAAAATGTTTTCCAGAGTTAAAATAGTAGATCCTGGAGATAGTGATTTTGTAGAGGGAGAAATAGTGGAGAAAGATATTCTTTTAGTTAAAAATCAAAGATTAAGAAGTGAAAATAAAAAAACAGCCAAAGGAGTTTTGTTATTGATGGGTATTACAAAAATTGCCTTAACGTGTGATAGTTTTCTTTCTGCTGCCTCATTTCAAGAAACTGCAAGGGTATTGGCTAAAAGTGCTCTTGAGGCAAAAGAAGACTTTTTAAGGGGATTAAAAGAAAATATAATTTTGGGAAGAAAATTGTTTATAGGTAAAAATTTTAGAAAACCTGTCTATTTTTAATCTTTTGATATTGACTTATTTAATTTATTGATTTAAAATTTAAAATAAATATTTAGAGAAATTAACTTTTAAAATATTTAATAAACAAAATTATAGGGTCGCTTTTAATCTTATATTTTTATTAACTTAAAATTTTAAATTAAAAATGGCAGAAAAATTTCAAAGATTAAAACCACATGTTAATGTAGGTACTATTGGTCATATAGACCATGGTAAGACAACATTAACAGCAGCAATTCAATATATACTAAAACTTAAAGGTTTAATAGAAAAAGCACAATCAGTCGATGAAATTGATAAGGCACCAGAAGAAAAAGCAAGGGGTATTACTATTAATATTCACCATTCAGAATATGAAACAGAAAAAAGACACTATGCTCATATTGATTGTCCAGGTCATGCTGACTATGTTAAAAATATGATAATTGGTGCTGCTCAAATGGATGGTGCTATTTTGGTTGTAGCTGCTAATGATGGTGTTATGGCACAAACAAAAGAACATATTCTCTTAGCTAGGCAAGTTAATGTTCCAGCAATTATAGTGTTTTTAAATAAAATTGATCTTGTGCCCGATAAAGATTTAATAGATCTTGCAGAGGAAGATGTTAGAAACGAACTAAAAAAATATGGTTTCCCAGGAGATGAAATCCCAGTTATTAGGGGTTCAGCTCTTAAGGCTTTAGAAGCAAAATCTCTTGATGATGAATGGGCAAAACCAATTTTAGAATTATTAGATGCTTTAGATAATTATATCCCAGAGCCAGTTAGAGAAGTAGATAAACCATTTTTAATGCCTGTTGAAGATGTATTTTCTATCCAAGGTAGAGGTACAGTTGTTACAGGAAGAGTGGAAAGAGGGATATTGAAACCCGGTGATGAGGTAGAAATAGTTGGGCTTAAGGATAGACCTATTAAAACAGTTGTAACCAGTATTGAAATGTTCAGAAAAGAATTAGATGAAGCTCATCCTGGAGATAATGTAGGAATTCTTTTAAGAGGAGTTGGTAAAGAAGATGTAGAAAGAGGTATGGTGATAGCTAAACCAGGAACAATTACTCCTCATACAGAATTTGAAGCTGAAGTTTATGTTTTAACACCTGAAGAAGGTGGAAGACACACTCCATTTCACTCAGGATATAAACCTCAATTTTATTTTAGAACCACAGATGTAACAGGAGAAATATTTTTACCCGAAGGCATTGAAGCTGTTATACCAGGCGATAATGCTAATTTTAGGGCTAAATTAATTCAACCTATAGCCTTAGAAGAAGGATTAAGATTTGCAATAAGAGAAGGAGGAAGAACTGTAGGGGCTGGTGTTGTTACAAAGATATTAAAATAAAAAATAAAATAATAATCAATGTGTATATAAAAATTTATTATGATTTTGTCTGTAAATATAAGATTTTTAAATTATGGCAAACAAACAAAAAATTGATCAGATACTAAGAATAAGACTTAAGTCCTACGATCATAGATTAATAGATAGATATTCAAGGCAATTAGTGGATTTGTTGTTAAAAGAAGGAATGCAAATAAGAGGACCCGTGCCTCTTCCTACTGAAATAAAAAGATATACAGTTAATAGATCCCCTTTTATTTATAAAGATTCAAGGGAACAATTTGAATTAAGGATTCATAAAAGATTAATTGATGTTTTAAATCCAAGCCAAAGAGTTATAGAAATATTTTCTTATATAGATTTACCTGCATCTGTTGAAATAGAACTAAAAATGATTTAATTAAAATTTCTTCTAACTAGATAATTTGTTATTGAAAATGCAAACAGTTAAGTTTATTTTAGGTAAAAAATTGGGTATGAATACTTATTTTAAAAACAACGAAACTATTCCTGTTACCCTTATTCAAATTATGCCTTGCGTTGTGACGAATATTTTAACTAAAGAAAAAAATGGATATACAGCAATTCAAGTTGGATGTGGAGAAAAAAAGAAAATAAAAAAAAATATTAAAGGACAAGTAAAAAAATTAGGTAACTTTGAAGTGATAAAAGAATTTAGAGTGCCTGAAGATTTAATTAAAAATTTTTCTGTAGGCGATAAAATTAGTATAGATTTATTTGAAATAGGAGACAAAATAAAAGTTGCTGGTATAAGTAAAGGTAAAGGTTTTCAGGGCGTTGTAAAAAGATGGGGATTTAGAGATGCGCCTCGTACTCATGGTCAAACTACCAAATATCGTCATCCAGGATCTATTGGACCTACTACACCTCAGCGAGTTAGAAAAGGATTAAAAATGGCTGGAAGAACTGGCAATAAAAGAGTGGTTGTTAAGAATTTAGAAATTGTTGATATTGATAAAGAAAATAATATTATTTTGGTAAAGGGTAGTGTTCCTGGTTTTGGGAATAAAAAATCTATACTTGAAATAAGATCAAATAATTTAACAAGAAAAGGTAAAATAATTGAAAAATCTAAAAAATGAAGTTAAAAGTATATAACCAAGAAGGTAAAGAAATTTCAGAGATAGAGATTGATGATATTTTTCAAAAGATTAAATTTAATGATGCCTTAGTTCATCAAGTTGCTAGGTGGCAAAGTTTAAATACTTATTATCCTTGGGCTCATACAAAAACTCGAGGTGAAGTCAGAGGCGGAGGAAGAAAACCCTGGAGACAAAAAGGAACAGGTAGGGCAAGACATGGATCTATAAGATCACCTATTTGGAGAGGTGGAGGAACAGTTTTTGGTCCTCGAAAAGAAAAAATTAGGAAAATCAAAATTAATAAAAAAATGAAGTTGAAAGCTATTCTTATGGTTTTGGCAGGAAAAATTAAATCAGGATACTTAAAAATATTAGATAGTTTAAAACCCAAAGAGTATAAAACTAAATATATGGAAAAAATTTTAATTAACTTTTTATCACCAAGAAAAACAAAGAAAAAATACGAATCTGCATTAGTAGTTGTTTCTGATAATAATTTAATAAAAATTATTAGAAATCTACCGTATGCAGATTCTATAGAAGACAGAAATTTAAATATTTTAAGTTTATTAAATCATAAATACGTAATTACAGATTTAGAAACATGGCAAAAAATAGAAAATAAATTCAAAAACAAGGTTAAGGTTTAATTATTTTTTAAATAGAAAATGGCTATTAAATGGTTTAAAAAACAAAAATCTAAAAAAGAAGTTCAAGAAAAGGAGCAAAAAAAAGATATTTTGATAGAAGAAAAAGAATCCAAGGATAAAAATTTTAATATAGATTTTAATATTTTAAAGGAGAAAATAGAAATTGAACCTGTTATAACAGAAAAATCAAGAGATTTAATAAATAGATATAATACTTATACTTTTAAAGTAAGACCAGTTTCATTAAATAAAAACTTTATAAAATCTTTTATAGAAAACAAATTTAAGGTCAAAATTTTGGATATAAGAACAATAAATTATAAAAAAAGATTAAGAGGAAGAACAAGAATTCCTAATTTAAGAAAAAGATTTAAAAAAGTTTATGTAAAATTACCAAAAGAGCAAAAAATAGATATTTTTGATTAATTTATTTCTTTCTAAAACATATAGTTAATCCTTCATCATCGTTGCTACAATCACCTGTACAAATATGAATAGGATTACCTAGATCTGGATCTGTATCTGAAAAACAATACCGAGGATTTTGATACCAACCTATTGTCTGAAAATTATGAAAATTACCAGTTCTTCTAGCACCCTCAGGAGCATACCCATCCCTATATACAGTTGTTTTACCTAAACAGCCATTAGAATCTCTATTTTCTTGACATCCATATATAGCTATTAATTGTCCTATATCTACATATACCTTAGATAAATTTCTGGTTTCGTTATCTATAAAAGATACCTTCTCAATAGCTGGAGATATTTTAATTATTTGTTTATTATAATCTCTTAAATTTTTTGAAATAATTTTTGTAGTTGATCCATCTAAAAAAATAGAAAAAGCATTTGAGTTAGTATTAGGAGGAGGTGGTAGTGGATCTGGCATAAAATTAATTATAGGTTTGTTCCAAGAATCTGAATAAATAGATTTTCCAAATTCAAATCTTTGTTTGTAACCTTCTAAATATCTATATGTAAACCTAAAAATTCTATTATCAGTTTTTAATACTGTTTTGAAATTTTGACCAAAAACAAAACTGCTTATTAAAATTATTGATATTAAAAAACAAATGTATAAAAATTTTTTCATTTTTTATTTTAATTTGATTCTTTAATTCTTGCACAAATTGTAAGACCTGAATCTTGCCCCCCTGCGTTGCCTGATAATAAACCATCAAAAATTACAACACCAATATAAGGATCTTCATTACTAAAGCAATATCGAGGATTTCCTGATACTCCTAGGCATGTTTGATTATTATTGTACCATGGTCGATCTTCACATGTATAAAAAGCTATATTGCTTTCTATATTTGCTAACAAATACCCTAATTTTATATTTGCAGGATAATCTCTATACATAATAAATTTTCCCTGCGGATTTCCTCCAGAAGGATAAGGAGGCATGATATCAATTAAAGAATAATCATTGTTATTCTTAAGATTGTAAAACAAAGTCCTGTTCCAAAATTGTCTTATTATTAATTTATAATAATTTGGATTAGTTGAATATATATTAATTTGTGGTAAAGTGTATCCTTCATTAACGGTTCTATTTCCTAACTCAAATATATATTGACCATGATTTGATGTCGGTAATTTAAATCTAAATCCAAAATTTTGAGTTTCAATTTTTGTTGTATATCCTAAAACTATTGAAATTATTAAAATATTTAAAAGTAAAGATAAAATAAATACTTTTCTCATTTTTAATATTATTTATTTTTAATACAAATTGTCATTCCAAAATCATCAGCCCCCCTCCAACCGCAATCATCTGGGCACATATCTATTAATACATAACCTGAATTGTCGCCAAAGCATGTTGTAGGATTAATATTATTATTATCAACTCCAGGAGGACGTCTTTGGTTAGAATAATATCCTGGTTTACCCAAGCATGTTCCTGCTGTTGCTGGTTGATTATTTCTATCTCTATTACTTTGCCACCAGCCGTAATCACAAGTATATATAGCTATTAAATCTGATAAATCAGCTTCCACATTGGCAAGATACGGATAATTTTCTTGTCTAGGTCCTGCTTTTCGTATTTCTAGAGTATTAGTTGTAAATTTCATAGCTATAGATTTGACTCCATAACTAACAGGACTTTCAGAATAAAAAAATATACCCGACACGGTGTTTCTTATAGAAAATTTGTTTATATTAGTAATATAATCACCCTGTTGGTTTCTCGGGTTAATATAGCCAAAACTTATATAAGGACTACGATTATCATAAGATATTTCAAATTTTAAATTATTATCAGTATTAGTTTTAAACAAGTATCCTTTGTTTTGTGTATTAAAAACAGTTACTTTTTGATTTTGAGCAAAAACTACATAACAAAAAGATAAAACTAAAACAAGAAGAGATATCTTAAAAATTTTTTTGTTTTTATTTACAATTTTTTCTATCATATTATAATTATTATAATATAATTTAATTTAATGAATAATTCAAAAAAATCAATATGACTCAATATCTTATTATTTTATTAATATTTTATATCATATTTTTCAATAATAACTACCTATTTGCGCAAATCAACAATGATTGTATAAACTATACAGGAGGCATTGGTGATTTTGAGCATTATGAGCCGTCAATGATGTCTTCGTTTATGACAAAAAATGAAAATTATATTAGAAGAACTGCTGGTTGGTATTTTCGTAATCCTCCAAATAAAAATTATGAACTAAAATTTTATTTAGATAATAAAGAAAAATATTCTGGAAATGCTAGTCAATTTATTAAAGCAATAATTCCTCCTAATTCAACAGATACTCAACCATTTTTTCAGTATTCAATAAGATACTATAATCTTTCTACAGAAACAATTAATTATTATCCTAATGAAGGAGATATTATATATGGTAATTTTAAAGTAAAGTTTGAAAATATTAACAATTTAAGGTTTAGGTTTAGAATTTTATATTCGATTGGAACAGGATCAGTAACACTTTATGAATTTTCTACAACTTCTAATTTTTCAAATATATGGCAAACTATTAATTTTTCTGCAACAATGCCACAAATTAATTCTAGTTCTACATTAACATTTCGTTTTAATTTTGAACCTACATCTACTACTGTTACTACAACTTATAATATTTGGCTTGATGATTTTAATCTTTATGTTTTAAGAAATAATGAATGTTTAAAATGGCCACAAAAAACAAATACATCCTCATTAAAAATTTTTGATGTTTATGCCTATCCTTATCCAGAAGATTTTATTCACTTTTACCTAAAAAATGATATGCATTTAGGTTATCATTATAGAATAGCATTACCAATTAAATATAAATTTAGAGATTTTAAATATTTACCTTATATATCATTACGGACTTTACATAAATACAGATATGATTTTAGATACAATAATTCTACATCTTCAAAATGGAAGCCCAGATTTTTTGGAGGAGAATTTAATTCTTATTTAGATTTTTTCAATGATTTTAATATATCAAC
>Ga0308411_10002452_pt1 | contig 12490 bp, 9 predicted proteins | sample HotsprottomLayer_2_FD_203530 | JGI IMG/M metagenome (GOLD analysis project Ga0308411, IMG submission 203530) | Hot spring phototrophic mat microbial communities from Octopus Spring, Yellowstone National Park, Wyoming, United States -... | ecosystem: Environmental > Aquatic > Thermal springs >... | reverse complement strand
CGCCGCCGGAACGCACCCGGACTTCTTTACCGTTCGCCGTGAGGAAGATGACAATGAACTGAGTATCGACGCCATGCGCGAGTTCTGTCACCGACTTGGGCTGAAACCGAGTCGAGGCAGTCGAAACATTGGCATCGTCGAGGAAGCCGACAATATGAATGCCAGTTCCGCGAACTGTTTTTTGAAACCGCTGGAAGAGCCACCGCCGGGCTCGTTACTGATATTGCTGGCAACCGCAACTGATCAATTGTTGCCGACGATTCTTTCTCGCTGTCAGCAGATTCCTTTTCCGCCACTTTCGCCTCAGGAAATGACAGCGGTCTTGCACGATCACGGAATTTCAGATCCTCAGCAAGTTCGCCGACTGATCCGACACAGCCACGGCAGCCCCGGACGGGCGCTGCTTCTCAACGATCCACTTTTTTGGAGCGTTCGACAACGGCTCGTTGTCGAACTCGCCAAAGAGCGGATCGATCCGACGGTGTTGATATCCGAGTGCCTTGGATTGATTGAAGCGGCCGGGAAAAGCACAACGCCTCAACGGGAATGTGCCGGAATTATCCTCGAACAACTGCTCGATCTGACCCGCACACTGCTTCGCTCCTCCTTAGCGGCGGAATCCGCATCCGCTTTCTCGGAAAAGCACCTCTCGGGAGTTGACTTGGAAGCAGAGGAGCAGCAGCTTCTGGCCGAGGCCGGGCAGAGAATTTCTGTGGAAAATTGTCTGAAATGGCTGGATCTGATCCTAGCAGCACGGGCTCAACTTGCTCGTTATATTCAGATCGCACTTGTGTTTGAAAATCTCTTCGATCAAATGTTTCCCCCGACAGTCCTACGCGGCCACGGATAAATGCCGGGTCATTACCCTTGTGACCCGCTGGCGAAAATTTCCGGGCCTCCGACCGGCCTGAAATGCCGCTTCAAGCCCGTTCCCCCGCCGACTTCCTAGTCTCCTACCGATGATATCATGGAAAAATTCGGACTTGACGGATCTGTCTGCGATGATATGTCGTGAGGACTTTCAGTGGAAGGAGTGTAATGATGTACGGGAGAATCGGCGTTGCACTCCTTATGTTCACGACTGGCTGCAGCACGGCCCCGCTCGCCGGCTTCATGGACTGGCATAACCCCAGCCCGGCTGGCCGACCTGTGACCGCCGAGCCGAACTTCCCGGCTGGACCGATTTCAAGCTTGCCGCCATCGGGTGTTTTTGATCCTTCCCGACCGGGTGGTGCTCGTTTACCCGAGGCTTTGCCGCAACGCTTTGGGCCATCAACGCCGTGAATTTCCGTCTCTGTATATCCGACATTTTGAGACGATCCGCCGTAGCTATCCTCTCAGGCACATCAGATTGCCGGTACCGGTCCGGCAGTGAAAACTCAGGGCGAAGCCAGAGGCATCAGCAGTTCCGACAACGGGTGCTTTTCGGCAAGGCTTTTCCAGTGGCGAGTCCATTCCCGGAATTCTTTTTTGTGGGTTGCTATGCGATCGCGGAATTCCTGAATCAGGTCATTTAACCCGGGCATGATCCGTTCCGCGGCACTCGGCCGGACCGCCCACAATCGATTTGCCATTAAAGTGATGCGGCGAATGGCGGTGTGACCATCTTGAATATGCCCAAGAATTTCTTGCATCTGCTCCACGGCGGGGTAAAGAACGTTCCGAAAGGGTGGTTGATACAACCCGGCAAAAATCTCCATCGCATACCGCACACGTTTGCCAGTAATCCGAAGTTGATGAAGATCGTCGGGTGTTTCCGGCTTAGCGTCAATTTCGGTGGCCAATTCCGTAAACAGTTCACGCAACACCGTGTTTGCCAGATCAAAAACGGTCAACGACCGGCCATCGTCCGCAGGTGGCAGCGTTGCCGACGGCAAGGTTTCGAGCAGATCGACAAGTTGTGATTGCGCGGTGTTGGCGATGGCCACAATCGCTTCTTGTGCAGCTGCCCTTTCTCCGAAGCAATACCCGATCAGGAAATCGATGGTTGCCTCCGCCGAAGTTTTTTTCAAGGAATCACAATCGTCGATTAATTGCAGGAACACATCCCAATCACGAGCGGCACCGGCTGTTTGGCGGATGCTCCGTAGCAGCGCTTTTGCGTGTTTATGACGACGACGAATCAAGACAGGTTTGAAAATTCGCAGAGCCGCCCCGCAGCGTCGCGTTGCCACCCTCAGTTGGTGCACATATTCCATGTCCTCGTCGGCTTTGCTGGCAGCCAGGGGTAAATAATGTGCCACGATCGGCAAGCGAGCGTTCAACACTTGCAAAGCAGCCGCTGTGGCCGGTTGCCCCGCTTCCAGTCCCGTGATCCATTTTCCATCCGCCATCCGCATCCCTCCGGGCTACTCCTGCCGATTCACCTGCTGTACAATTCCGTGATCTGAGCGGCTTGCTCCCGGTCTCGCAGCCAGTCCATCACTTGGCGAATTTCCGTCAACAGATGCTCAAGCTGACGTTTCTGATTCTGAATACGTTCCGCAACGTCGATGGGAATCGGCGAAAACGCTCCTTGAAGTTCGGCCTTCAGCTTTTCCCCGAGCCGAGATCGGAATTCCCCGCGGATATTGGCCCAGCGTATCGGCATCAAAAAAACAATGAGCAAGTGAAGAACAATTAATACTGCCAAGGTGGCATAAATCGGGGAAAGAACATAAATCAATGAATCGGGGATCTGCTGTTCAACAATAAACAGCCACAGGATCAAAATCAACGAGCCGAGTAAAACAACTTCTGGCAAAAGGTTGCTGAGAAAAGTCAGGCCACCCCGCAAATATCGTCGCCAGCCGGTGGGGGCAGTCGCTTGCTGTTCCGTTTCGATCAACGACTCGACCAGGCAACGACCCAGTCGCTCATGCCAGTTGAGTTGCGCCAATTCGCCCGTCGGCTTTGAAAGTAAGCCGAGGGCAAAACCGAGGCGATCCGCCTCGACAAGCAGCCGATTCGTCAAGGACTTCATCCGCTGAGCGAGCACGCGTTCACTGGCCTGGACGGCAATCCCGTGAATCAATGCCGTCAGATCAGAATCCTCTGAAGAAGGAGAGCCGATCCCGAGGTTCAGCCGCGGGCTGAACGGCACTTTTTCACGGAACTGCGTACCCAGGTACAAAAGCATCGTGCCGAATCGGAGGTAGGCCGCCATTAATCCCCGAAATTGTTGCTGTCCTTTTTTGCTGAAATGATGCTCGATTTCCATCTGATATGGTTCAATCGTGGCGGCCAGCACATCAGCCTGAGATTCCGATTCTGCGGCGAGGATCGTTTCCCAGCAATCCCGAACCTGGGTAGCGAGGGGTTGAAAATCCTGAGGCAGCAGCCTGGTCAGGCAGACTTCAAGCTGCTGAAGCAGTTGCCCGACACCCCGAGCCTTAATCGCCTCGACTTCAAGACGGGTTAAACCGAGTTCTAGCCAGGTTCGCAGTTCAAGGAATTGCTCGCCCGGGGGTAAATCCCCGGGGGCTTGATCGGGGGAGAGACCGGCCGCGGCGGCATCCACCCAGACTTGCGCCGTCGTCCGGAATAAGCGGGGGTTGTCAAACCCTTCAGCGGCGAGATCCCGGAGCAGATCCTCATCCGGTCGCAAGCCCGAAGCACCGGGGTGAATACAGCGATCCCACTTATTTAAAATGAAGGCGAAAGCGCGACGTTTTCGATGCTCTTTGAACAATTCCCAGCCAAGTTGATCGTGATATTTCTCCTGCGAGCCGACATACAAGACGACGTCGGCGACCGGCAACAACGCCTGCAACTTCTCCCGGTTTTGCAAATCGTTGCTATCCAGGTCCGGTGTATCGACCAGGATTTTCTGCGTTAATGTTTCCCGTTCATGGGGAACAAGCCGGCAATTCCGCAGCGCCGGATCGAGGTGGTCTGCTTGAATTCCCCGATGAAAATAGACGACGGGATCACGGGTGGTCGGGCGAGTGAACGAGGCCTGCGCAACGCTAGCGCCGGCCAAGGCATTTAACAGCGTCGATTTTCCTACCCCGGTGCCTCCCATGAACAGGATCACCAGGTACGGTTGATCGGTTTCAAGAGCCTCTGCTTTCCGCTGCAATTCGCTAGTTAAACCGTCGATTTCCGCCCGAGCCAGAGTCGGCACGGGATAAATCAACGGGCTGTTCAACCAGTCGCGCACCTGGCTTGTCAGCGTTCGCAGCAGCGGTGCCAGGGTTCGTAACAATGGTAGCGACGGATCGGCGATCATGGCGAAACGGGGTTCAAAGCGGCGGGCGGTTTCGCCAACCAGGCGTCTTCCAGTGATTGCAGCGTCTGTGGAATTCGAGACAGCACTTTCTGCAACTGTTCAAATGTCGAGCCCTCGGTCGCAGGTGCCTCAGCGATCCAGCGAGCCAGCGGAAGGCTTAACTTCTCGCGGAGTAATACTTCCCGATGATCTTTCACCCGATTCCGACTCCATTCCACGGCTTGCCAGACTGCCAGTTCGACCAGTTGATAAGCCACCGACACCGATACGGGCAAAAGGATTAACAATTCCCAGCCCGGCGGCCAGTCCCAGGCAATCACCAGCCCGAGCACAACGAATTGTGATCCTGTCACCCCCACACGCAACAGCGTCAGGATCAGCGGATGTTGACTCAGATAGTCCAGAATCGCCCGAGCATGCTGATCGAGTTCATCCGTTTCTTGCCTCTCATAATGCTGGTAAAGCTCGTCAAAACGCTCGGAGGCTCGCGGTTGAATCGTTGTTTCCAGGCACCGGGTGAATTGCTTCCAGACCGGGTGATTTCCAGCCCGGTGGAGGCTCTCCGCCTGCAGGCCATCCAGCCAGGCCATCAGGGCTTCCCGACAAACTGCATGTTCCGCTGGCTCAGGCAGGCTCGGCCGGGCCAGCGACTTGAGCATCACCCCACGCAAATATCGCCAGGGCAACCGCAAGAGTGCCAGGACATTGCTCAACACCTTCCCGGGGCCCGGCAATTCCAACAGCGACAGGATGTGATCCCGAGTTCGGTCAAATCGCCGGAATTCTTCTGTAGCCAGAAAATGACGCCGACATCGATCTTCAAATTCCTCGCGTCCGACGTTGACCAGTTCACGCCAGGCTTGCAATTCGGCGAGGTCTTGTCGAGCGATTTCCAGCAAACTTCCGGCCGCCGTTCGCAGGTAAGTCAAAGCATTGCGGACAGTTCGCTGCCGGACCACCTGCAGATTCGGACAGAGCACCAGAATCGGATTGATCAAAGCGATCCGGTGGCGTGACGCCAAACCGAGCGGATCTTGCAGGACTTCCGGGGGTAATTGCGGAACAACAACACAAGGAATCGCCGGAACCGACACACCTTCCGGGATTGGCAGGCGACCGAGCACTTCCTGGCGAAAATGGCGCTCGAGCGGCTGCGCCTCGGACTCGCGGACCTTCGTCAAACAGACAATCACTGTCTTTCCAATTCGAATCAGCAGATGGAGAAATTGCGTCGGGACCTCGTCGTTATATCGTTCATCTGAAGCAACGTAGATCACGATGTCGGCAAGCGCCACGATTTCCAGGAGCCGCGGAAGGTAGCTCGACGCTTCCCACGTTGTCATGTCTGGACAATCCCAGATGACAAATTCCCGTAACGGGTCGGGAGAATTCCCGGGCAACGCTGGTCTGTGGCGACTCTGATAGACATCCTGATCGAGATTGCCGGGCTGCTCGCTTGTCAGCCGTTGCAACAGGCCAAGAAAGCCAGGGGTCGCCGGCCAGGCATGATCGACACCAGGCGGGAGAAACGCGGTCGGATGCCGTGTATATCCGGCTTGCGGGTTGGCCTCGGCCACCACGCTCCCCGCCAGCAAATTCACAATCGTGCTTTTCCCGGCACCGCCACCACCGACAACCGCCAGATGCAATGGCGGTGGAAGATAACCCTCGGCAGCGGGGGCCAGAACATTGCGGGTCAACGCTGCTGAAAGCCGGAGGTGAACGCAATGTCGCGCCAACTCAGGCCGTTGCCGACAATATGCTTCCAACCAGCCGAGATCCTCGGCCAGATGGTGGAATTTGCTCCGCTGTTCGCCCAGTTCCATAAACACATTGAATTAAGTACAGGATCAAGCGACAAAGGTATTCTTCGTTTTTGCGACTAAGATAATTCCCCTGGAATTCTGCTAGCACGGCTTTCCAGGCATCTGCTCCACACCGGCTTACTCAGGAGCGAAACGCCAAGCGAATCTTCGGATCGGGCGTCCGATCAATCCGAAACGGCTCCACTGGAAGCAGGGGTGGCGTACCATTGATCAGGGCTGTCACCAGTTGCGCGGTTCCAAGAGAAAGTTGGACACCGGCACGGAAATGTCCCACTGCCGCGATGATGCGGGGATAACCAGGGACTGCACCAATAAAAGGCATCCCGTCCGGCGATCCCGGCCGTAATCCCGACCAGCGCGTCTCAATCGGAATCGACCGCAACACGGGTAACAATCCGACCGCGAAATCAAATAATTCGCGTTGAGCGGCTTCCGTTGTTCCTAGCTCAAAGCCGGCTTCCGGCTCTTCCGTCGATCCCACCAGGATCCGCCCGTCACGCCGTGGTACGAGATACCGTTTCCCCAGAATAAGGACATGGCTGAGCAGCGGTTGTGGCGGCCGGAACAAGAGAATTTGCCCTCGAACCGGATGAACTCCGACCGCGTAGCCGAGCGGCCGCAGAAACGCATCCGACCAGGCACCCGCCGCAATCACCAGATAACCGCGCGAAGGAATCAGCGGCACCGGATCAGGACTCGCAGGGTGCTGGCAGCGAAAGCGGACGCCGACGCGGTGACACGCAGCAATCAACGCTCGAAGATGCCAGGGATTACGAACCTGGCCAAGGTCCGGGAACCGATATGCCTTCAGCGGCGGCCAAGCCACCTGCGGTTCGATCGTTGCCAATGCAGCAGGACTTAACTCGGCGTAATCGATTTGCTCGACTTGCCACAGGGCGGGAAGTTCCAGGTCATCCTCCGGGAGAAATTCGATCCCGCCACAGCGCCAGTAGCCGTTGTCGATGCCGGTCAATTCTCGCAACTCGGCCGAGAATTCTGGAAACTGGCTGGTGCTCAAGGCACGGAGTCGGTCAAACGCTGTCGCTGCACGTTCCGGATGGCCCGGGGGAATGATCCCCGCTCCTGCCCAGGAAGCTTGACGCCCCAGTTCGCCTTGTTCCCACAGTTCGACAACGCGGCCTGACTTCGCCAGCAAATAAGCACAGGTCAGGCCGATGATCCCGCCGCCGACGATGCGTATATCTGGCTCTGAAGTCATGGCAGAACCACGCATGGCGAGATCAGGCGAAGCTCAAGTGCAGCGATTTGAGCCGACGAACTGTCTCCGCCATCAGGGCATCTTCCTCGGCTTCACTCGCCGCCGGATATGTCACTGAAAAACGAAGATACGGCCCGGCATCATCCCAGGGAACACAACAGACCGATTGATCCACAATGAAAAACTGCGATGCTTCCTCGGCATTTTGAAAGTAATGACTGCCGGCTGCTTTCGGAGCACGGACGTAGACGAAGTAGGTGCCGCCCGGCATGTTCGCGGAAAAGCCCACTTCCCGCAACGCCGTCACAAGTTTTTGTAACCGTCGCTGATATTTGTGGCGAACCGCGACGGGAATCGCCGGATTTCGCAAAGCAGCGGCCGCCGCGTGCTGAATCGCCATGAACTGACCGCTATCGCTGTTGTCTTTGACATCAGCATACGCTTGAACGATCCGGGGATGGCCGCAAACCCAGCCCATCCGCCAGCCAATCATATTGAAGCCTTTACTCAGGGAATGCACTTCGACGCCGACATCACGCGCCCCCTCGACTTGCAAGAAACTGAGCGGCTCACCGGAATAGGTCAGCAAAATATGAGCCGCATCTTGAACAACAACGATCTGATTTTTGAGGGCAAAATCAATGACTTTTCGATAAAAATCCCGGGTAGCGACAGCACCGGTCGGACTGTTCGGATAATTCAGCACCAGTAATTTTGCCCGCCGAGCGACTTCTGCCGGAATTTGATCCAGATCTGGGAAAAAGCCATTCTCAGCGAGTAGCGGCAAGCGGTAAACCTCGCCGCCATAATAGCGGGTATACGTGCCAGCCACCGGGTAGCCGGGTACTGTCATCAACGTCACATCCCCCGGATTGATGAAACAGGCTGGAAGCATCGCGTATGCTGGCTTCGAACCGATGCAATGACAAATCTCCGTCACGGGATCGAGGCTGACGCCAAACTGTCGTTGCATGAACTCCGCCGCTGCTTCTTTGAATGCCGCAATCCCGTTATCGGCGTAGCCGCGATTCTCCGGGCGATCGACCTGCCGCTTCAATTCCTCGCGGACGGAGATATCCGCCATGTCATCATTTTCACCGATGCCAAAGTCGAGAAGTTGCCGTTCCGGGTGTTCCTGTAACGCCTTACGCTTCGCCCGCTTAATCTTCTCGAACTTGTAAATTTCCGTGCTTTTGCCGTAATTGGCACCGCCAATCCGATCAGCAAACAACGATTGAAACCAAGGATCAGCAGTCGTCGCCGCGGACATAACTCGGCCACCATTTCTCTAAGTTTGCCTCAATAGCTGTCTCACACTGTTGTTGTAGCAGAACTTGTAGAATTGCCTAGCAGGCCATCCGCCACAACGGCACATGCGAGTCACAGCTATTCTCCCGAAATGAAACCCGGCATCATGAAGGTCCTGAAAAACTGCCGGATTCTCCGAAACTTCCCGTGGGGATTCGCGAATGACTCGGCAGAATAACACTGAACCTGTCGATGGATCACCGACTCGTTATGACTGGGTAAGAACGTGTTAACATCGATGCGTCGAATCGCCAAGAATGCGGTCCTTTTTGATATCCGAAACCCACACGTTCCGGCAAATAATGACTCAGAGCATGCTGCAGTAAATGAGAACAAGGGGGAATCGAGTATGAGTATCGCCAAAATCATTGAACCCCCGGCGGTAGCCAGTAGCGGCAGTTTCAGCGAAATTGTTACCCATCATCCCACCATCAGTTCCTGGGAACGGCGTCTGGCTCCGGTCATGTTTGGACTCTCGTTCATTTACTTGCTGACGATCGCCGGCCTGATTCACCGCGCTACAGCGACAACAGTGACGGATCTGGAATTGTTTCTGATGAATACCGCCTTGGCCCTACTCTGGCCGATTTTTGCGGCTGAAGCCATCGTCGCCGTTCTCCGGAAAAGTCCAGACATTTCTTGGAAACTGGGCCTCGCACGCGTAATGCTCGTGTTGCTTATCCCGCCCATGCGAATGGCCTGGATTCACCCCGCGACCAACCGAATCTGGCTGCCGCGACTCGGCTGGCACCCACCCGGAAAGCCCCTGCTGAAATTGCTTGATAAGTTGTTCGGCATCCCGATGCTGCTGTTTGCCTTTCTGATCTTGCCCGTGCTGGGTCTTGAATACACCATGCCGGATAAAATCAAGGAAATTCCCAGCCTGGCGCTGGCTTTAGACATCGGGATCGCGGTGATCTGGGTCGCTTTTGCGACGGAATTTATTGTCAAAGTGTCGGCGTCCCCACGAACAGTTCAATACATCAAGGAACGTTGGCTCGATCTGGCGATTGTCCTGTTGCCCACGCTCGAATTTATCCTGACACGCTGGGTCGATGCCGCACCGCTAGCGCGGCTGCTCCGCCTCGGCCGAGCAATCGGCCCCGATCAAATCGCCCGAATGAACAAACTCTACCGGCTTCGCGGCTTGATCATGAAAGGCTGGCATGCCTTCTTACTGCTCGAAGGAGTCGGGCGATTGCTCGGCAACACTGCCGAAAAACGCTTGCAAAAAATCGAGGATCAGATCGCGGAACTCGAAGAGCAAATCGCCGAACTTCGCCAAGAAGCCGAAGAATTACGCCGCAAAGCCACGCCACACAGTTCCACAAAATCGTAAGGCCCGGCACAATCGCTCCACACTCACCATCCTCAAGCGGGCGAGGCTCAAGAGGGCGAGGCCGAGGGATATTTATGATCGTCGTGCCTCTCGGGCTGGCCACAACTAGGTTGCCTCACGGGCTGTGTCTTCTCCACGGTCGGGAACGGAACCCAACATCGATTCGGTTGGAGCGTTTTCTGCAACAACTTGCATGGTGAACTACGCAGAAACAGGCTGCATCGGATATAATTCCTTTTAAAATCAGCTTCGACCCGGTATGGATGGAAATACGGAGTGATCCTCAGCTACGAGCCGCTCGTGCACATACCTCGACATCCTGTCAAAGTAGCATCCGTAAACCTCCGAAACAGTCCGACACGATCGTCGAGTGAAAGATCATCAAACTGGCAGGGTGGTCGTAAAGACAAATATTCGCCTGAGAATTGCCTGCACAGCGGAGAGGAAGAAGTTGACACTCCTAGTCCTTTCACCACACGCCGAGATTTCCCAAAAGGATAATCGTGTCAGAATTATGACTGAGGAAAGAACATGACAGTCGGATTTGCGAATACGAATCTTCCGACGCATTTGCGGGTACTCAAAGATGAAATCGAAGGTTATGCCCGAGATTACGGTCTCGATTTTTTTGAAACAATCTTTGAAGTCATCGACGCCGACGACCTGAATGAAATTGCTGCCTACGGCGGCTTCCCCACCCGCTATCCGCACTGGTCGTTCGGCATGCAGTACGAAGAACTCAGCAAAAGCTACAGCTACGGCTTGTCCAAAATCTACGAGATGGTGATCAACAACGACCCGTGCTACGCTTACCTGATGCGTTGCAATCATGTAGTCGATCAGAAGCTGGTCATGGCCCATGTGTACGGGCATTGCGACTTTTTCAAAAACAATGCCTATTTTGCCCACACTTCACGGAAAATGATGGATGAAATCGCCAACCACGCGGCCCGAATTCGCCGCTATGTCGAGCGATTCGGCGAAGACGAAGTCGAAGCCTTTCTCGATCGCTGCATGTCAATTGATGATTTGATCGACATCCATTCCGTGGCGATCAAACGCCGTGATGATACCAGCAAATATGATTTCACCCCCGCCGATCTTGAAGAATCAGCGCAGACAAATCAGGAAGTGAAGTTCAAAAGCAAATCGTACATGGACACGTACATCAATCCGCCCCGTTCAACCCCGGCAAATGATGATCCTGCTCGGCGACTCAAAGAACGCCAAGCCCCGAGTTTCCCCGATCATCCCGAAAAAGATGTCTTACTGTTCCTGATAGAACACGCACCACTCAAAAACTGGCAACGTGACATCCTCAGCATCATTCGCGATGAGGCCTATTACTTCTATCCGCAAGCACAAACGAAGATCATGAACGAAGGCTGGGCCAGCTACTGGCACAGCACGATGATGACCCAGAAAATTCTTCAACCTTCGGAATTAATCGACTATGCCGATCATCACTCCGGAACCATGGCCACCAGCAGCCGACGACTGAACCCCTATAAACTCGGTCTCGAACTCTTCCGCGACATCGAATTTCGCTGGAACACTGGCCGCTTCGGCCCAGAGTGGGAAAATTGTGACAACTTGGAAGCCAAGCGGAACTGGGACCGACAGACAGGTCTCGGTCGCCAAAAAATCTTTGAAGTCCGGCGAATTCATAACGATATCACATTCATCGACAGTTTCTTAACTCCTGAATTTTGCGCCCAGCATCGCTTATTCTCGTTCAATTACCAAGAATCCACGGGAAATTATGTCATTGAATCCCGTGAATTTGCCAAAATCAAACAACGATTGCTTGATAGTTTGACAAATTTTGGCAAACCCTGGATCTCGGTCATCAACGGCAATCATCGTAATCGCGGTGAGTTGCTGTTGCGGCATGAGTATAATGGAGTAGAGTTAAACTTGGCTGAAGCGCAGGATACGCTGGCCAACGTTCAGTACATCTGGGGACGGCCGGTCCATCTCGAAACCGTCGTCAACGATCAGGCGACGCTTCTGAGTTTCGATGGCAATGAGCACACCCGCCAACCGATCGGAGGAGATCATGATTCCCGCCGAACTTCTTCAGGCAAAACTCGCTGATTGGCGGCCCGTCGGCGCGGGTCGGCACCACTGGTCCGAACACTTCAGCACTGCCGGCTGGACCATGCATCTGACAGCCGACGCCTGCGACAGTCTCGGCTGCCGACTCTGGGAACTTCGACTCCAGGCTCATTCAGACACCCCTCACGCTCCACTGAGCGTCTGGGCACAACGAATTGCCAACCAAGTGTCCGGTTTGATGGAACCGCTCAAGTTACTTGAAGTCGATGAATCCCGCCAAGAAGCCATCCTTCGCAGCGTTGCCCCGAGCCAACATGGTCAAAAACGGTCGTTTTACGAACTGAAACTCGCCGGGAAAGGAACTGCATCGCTGCAGCGTTTTACTGTGTCACCTGAGACTGGCCATCAACGCCAAGCGGTTCCCTTCACCCTCACCCACGAGGTGCTGGCAAAACTGATCGCCGACATCACGGCCTGATCCCTCGGCAGTCGGCTACCAGTGCATCACAAAACCACCATCGACATTAATG
>Ga0308411_10002450_pt1 | contig 12494 bp, 10 predicted proteins | sample HotsprottomLayer_2_FD_203530 | JGI IMG/M metagenome (GOLD analysis project Ga0308411, IMG submission 203530) | Hot spring phototrophic mat microbial communities from Octopus Spring, Yellowstone National Park, Wyoming, United States -... | ecosystem: Environmental > Aquatic > Thermal springs >... | reverse complement strand
TTGGCCGCGCCTTCAGGGTTCTTGCTCTGGAAAGTCACCCGATAAAGTTCCGATTGCCCGACAGGCGCCACCTTCACGTTCCGCGCCAGCCACTCGATCGGTGCTTCGCGCTTCTGCAATTCCGGCAATCGGGCGATCTCCGGCTGGCTTACCACAGGGCCGAGCACCAGCGGGCTGCGCATCAGCTCCATTTGCGTTTGCGCAAAACGCCGCGAATCGTCCTGCGACTGGAATGCCACATACGGCGGCGAATCGTCGATCTTGATCCACGCCACGGCCTCGTAAACGGGGCGAAACATCAAATACACCACCAACGCTCCCGCCGCCGCCAGCAGCAAGCCGCACGGCGTGGCCACCTTCCACCACTGCCGTAACGCATGGAGCACAAATTGAGCAGTGATGATTTGCGGAGCTTGCCCATTGGACGCCATTACGTGCGGGCGCAACACACCATGGCTGCCTGAAATCACCGGAAGCCCCCTGGTGGCCAACACTGGGGGCGAGCCATTGCCAGAGTTGCTAATCATTTCGGACATCGCGACCACCTCTTCTCCGCTGGTAAGCTCGAACCATAAGATGCTCTAATCGCACACAACGCAGACCATGCTTCGCGACAGCCTTGCCGTCCAACCCGCATCAAACCTTCTCGCGCCGCAGCGCTTCTGCGACATCGACAATTTCCACCGTCTGCACTAACCGCCCCAGGTACCACAGCACCAGAGCGAACAACAATGCTGCGTATGGGATCATCAGGTATCCACACCAGTCGTGCGAGAACCGCCGTGCCGCTTCGCCGGAAGCCCACTGGCTCAATAGCCCGGTAACGACTATCCGCGTTGCGTTGGCGATCAAAGCCACGGGCACAGTGGCCACGACCAGCAACAACCGTTCCCACCACTGGCGGCGCACCAGCACCAAATAGGCGAAGGCCAGCGCTGCAATGCCCATGAAGATCCTCAGGCCGGAGCAAGCCTCGGCCACCTCGATTTCCATATCGTGCAGACGGATTACATTGCCTTCTGCCAATGCCGGTTGACCTAGCATCTGTAGTGTCCAGCAACTGGCTTTTGTAGCTATCTTCTGTAAAGGCAAGCTGAGCCAGCGTTCTACCCGCCACGGCAACGGCACCATGAACCACAAGAAGGCAACCGACGGCGCCGCCCACCACAGCATCCGCCAGCCGCCCAGCACCCACACTGTACCGGCAACCCAAAGCGGTATCGACCACCCGTCCAGCGCGTCGATGTACCATCGAGCCGACGCGTACCGCACCGCAATTGCCAGCCCGATCAACAGCAGCCCCAACCATTGCGGCCGTGATGCAATCGCCGGAATCCGATCTCGGCGAACCCACAGGAACAACAGCGCCGCGGGCAACACCAAATACCCGTGGGAATAGTCGGGAATTGTATCCCACGTGCGAACCATGGCCCGGAGCGTGGGCCAGTAAGCCCACAGCATCGTTCCGATCAATCCCGATGCGCACAATAGCCAGACAACTGTGCCCAGGATGGGACTTTGCTGGTCATGGCCCGTCGGATTATTGGCCGATGTATTCAGCGGGTCAGATGTATTCACCGCATCGGACACTTTGGCCCCCGCACTTTCCCGGCGCCCAAGGGCAACTACACCTTTTCGGCGCGATACAGCCGAGAGTTTGAGTTTCTTAGCTCTGCCCATCGGACGGCACAATCTTACGGCCTATGGTCAAGCTGGCGACGCCTCGCATAAGTGCTCTGTTCCGCCAGCGAAGCCCCCGACCATCCAACTGACCTGCTTGCTTTCACCCAGAACCTGCCAGCCTACCGGCCCAAAACAGAGCTTTGGCGCAAACTCCGTTCCCGTGGGTTGCGCTGCACTGTTGTGCGCAATCCACCATGTCGGCGCGATAGTACCCTGTGGCGTCCATGTAAGCCGTGGCCCGTCCAAGGCCGATCGGGCAGAGCCGTCTGCCCGAAAAGGAATGAGTCTGTTTTTGGAAACTTACGGGCGCTTTACAATTAGAATCCCGCACCAAATCGACGCGGGTGATTCTCTGTTCCTTATGGCCAGCAGTCGCCTGGCTGAAGTGTTTTCTCCGATTGAGCAACGACAGCGGCGAACCTGCCGCGCCATATCATTGTCTGTTGCCGGTCAAGCCCTTGCCGTCCTTGCTGCTCGCCTCTTTCTTAAGTCGATTGCCGCTTACTCGCCTCACGCAGTCGCGTCATTACCGTAAACGACTTGTTTATCTAAACCAGCAATCGCAATCTTGTCAAGCAGCGGACACGCCCCGGCCCGCGATTTTTCAAAAACCATACTGAAGAGGGAGTCAACAAAAAAATGAAGAGTTTTAGCCTTTTTTTGGCTCTTGCCCCCTCTTTAGCAAATGCCTTGCTGCAAGTCTCATTCCAAACCCGGCCAAAACCTGCGCGAAGTCGGCAATTGTCGCTCCAAAAACGCTTTATTGTTTTTTGACCGGACGGTTGACGACTCCCCCGACCTGCGGCTATATTGATGTCGCAACCGACGGGTAAACAAATTGTGGCGTCAGTGCAACGCGGCTGGTTGCTTCAGGGTGGTGGCACTTTCCGGGGGTGCGGCGATGACAAGGCCCAGCCGAAAACCCTCTGCACGCAGCAAGCCGTCTGCGACAGCCCGCCGGCCGGCTGCCGCAACGTCGCAGTCAGCCGCCAAAGATGGCCATCGGCCATCCGCGGTCACAAAAGCCTTGCGGGGCGACAGGCAACTTGTCGATCAATGCCTGTGCGGCGATCCGGCCGCCTGGCAGCAGCTTTACCGCCAGCATCACAGCAGGTTGACTGTCGCCATCGCAAAACTCCTGCCCGATCAGCAAAACGACATCAACGTAGTCGACGAAATCGCCGCCCGAGTGTGGTACGCACTGGTCCGCAACCGTGGCGAACTGTTGTCGCGGTTCGACCCTGCCCGGGGCCGACGGCTGGCCGATTTCCTGGGCGGCATCGCCCGAATGGTCGCCCGGCATTACCTGCGATCCGAACGCCGGCGTCGCCGCTACGAGCGGGCGGGCGCCCGAAAGCTGACTTGCCGGAAGACTGTTTCCGATTCCGAACTGGCGGCAACCTTCGATGAGTTCAACGGTGCGCTAACCGCCAGCGAGCAGCATTTTATCAAAGATGTGCTGCTGTCGGCGGCCTGCTCGCAACTGTCCGAGGGCCAGCGCTGTTCTGGCAGCAATCTTTGGCAGCGACGCCATAGACTGCGAGCCAAATTGCTGCGATTTCTGCTCGATGCCGAGCCGGAACCGTAATCTGCGGCAAAACTTGCGCACGCTGGCCCCAGCCGGCAAAATTTTTCCGCTTTTCTGTGTCAGGTTGACGGCCCCAGCGGTCAATATATATGCGGAAGAATAAAAGGCGGACCCCGCGCCGGGTACCGCTGCCGGCTCGCCCAGCAGTGCGCGGTGAAGGCATGGCCCATATCATCCCGTTATGGAGGGCCACGCTCCGTCGTGGCCGCACGCTGGGTCGATCCGCCGCGCGTTGGGTACCGCTGCCGGCTCGCCCAGCAGTGCGATGGCATTCAGGACCGTCGGCCAGGATGTGCCTGTTGCGGCAGGAGCAAAAAGCTTCGCCCGGTGCCACTGCTGGCTTGCCCAGCAGTGCGGGGTTGGGGACAGACGTTCACTAGGCCTGCGGATGTTCCACGAGCACCGGCACCCGGGAAATTTTTGGTCTGTCGCGCAAAATTGTTGACGCGCCTGTACCGGCTGGTTAATATATTGGGTGGTTAGCTTCGTGAGTGTGCAGATGGTCAGACGGCAAGGCTACAAACTGAACTGCCTGCTTGCGGCCGGCGCGATTGCGCTGGGCCTGCTGGTCGTTCAGCCTGCCGTTGCCGCCCTGACCGACTGGCCGACTGATTTCGCCGCCGATTCATCGAAGGTTGCAGTGGCCCTCGGGCTGCCGGTCGCTACCCAAAACGCGATCAACGAACTGGCGGCGGAAGTTCTGGCGCAGGCCAAGGCCGAGCTGGCTGCCGCCAGCAACAGCATGGGCCTGGGCATTCCGATCGAGTCGCCGCCGACCGAGGAAGTGCCCGCTAGCCCGCAACCCCAGCGAGAAGATCGTTTGCCGGATGTGCTGATGCCCGGCTCGGGCAACACGACCTCGTGCGGCAGCACGTCGGTGACTGGCAGTTCCGGCAGCGGTTCGGCGCAGCCGGCCGCCGCATTCTGCTCCACGGTAGCAATTCCCGACTTCCTCCCGCGCGGCCACCTCCCGCGCGAAGCATCTTTGCAATTCTCCTCCAACTCCCTCCCCCCACCCACACCACCCCCCCGCGGCTGAGTTAAAGAAGTTGGAAGACTCATAGCTACCGTGCGAGCTTCAGCTTGCGCGCTGTAGACAACGATACGGCGACAGCCGCTTATTTGAGCGCTGGACCGTATTTGTGACGTTTGTGCTTTACGTAGCGTGGGGATGTTTCAGGTGTTGTGATTATTGGTTGTCTTCGAAATAAGGGTTCTATCATGAACTGGAAAACTCCTTTGTTGTTGGCGCTTGTCATCGCGTTGGCGGGTATCGTTGGTCCCGCCCATGCCTTAATCCTGCCCGGGACTGTGTTCCACAAGTATGAGTTAAGTCTAGATGGGTTTGGAAAACTCATTGTTAAAGATCCGGACGGCACGCCCGGCAGCGGCGACGAATACGTTGTGGCAAGGAGTTTGACGCTGGTTGACACGCCCATGAAAGACCAAGGGCTGGTTCCTTACATGCCCTACCCATTCGTTACGGGAAATGATGGCTTGCCTGGATCTGGAAGCAATAACGTCTCGTTTACTGGGACGCTTGCGTTTCTGGCCGCGGGGTTGAAGGTTATTGGTATCGATGTGTACCAAGGTATTGGTTCATACAATCTGGTAACTAGCGACTCCGCGATTATCGCTATCTTGAGTTCCGGCTTGAAAGCCAAGGACATTGTGTATTTGGGCGACGACCCGAAAATATCGGGAGATCCGTACGGCGTCTTCACCTGGGATCCGACAGTTAGTGCCAGCAGTTTTACTCCCGGGCACGACGGATGGAACGCAGCGGGTGACTTGTACACTAACTCATCGAGTCTAGACTTGGGCATCGGTGGTGTCAATGACACGACAATCCTGACCACGAAGTTTATTGAATTTGGAGGGCTTGAAGTTGACAGTCTAGGGAGGGCTGCCATGAACGGCACGTTGATTGCCAACGTCGTCACCGGCGACGGAAGCATTCGGCCCGTCTTTTTTATGGAGGTTACCGGTGGTGTGGATGCACCCTGGGTCGTTCCTGGCGGGATGAAAACCACGCTGGGTAAGGATACCGACGGTGACGGATGGGTCGACTACGGGCAATATCAGGATGTTGTCGCTGATATCATTGCCGCTGTCGGAACGAAGCCCTTATATGACGAGACTCCACCATACCAAACGGATTGGTATAGCTTTTCTGATCCGGCAGAATGGGTGGCTCAGCCGGAACCGGCTTCGATACTAATCTGGGGTGGTCTGGCGGGGGCAGGTCTGTTGCTTGCTCGGCGCCGAAAGGGTTAAGCTACCCGGACGCGATGGCCGCTGCTAAATGCCGCTCCTGAATTGGGCGGATGTTTGACAATCCGACGGGGGCGATTACCAGCATAGGTAATCGCTCCCGTCTTTTTTTTGCTATTACGGTTGCCAGAGCAAAGTGTTATGGACGCGGGAGCGGAAAAATGCTAAGGTTTCACGGCGACATCAACACGCTATGGCGAACTAGATGGTAAATTAGCTAGGAAACGCCCTATGTTTCCACGCCCCCTGTGCCTGCTCTGGCTGGCGCTAGCGCAAAGGCTTGTCAAAGGACAGTGCAAGCGCATCCCGGAGCCGGAGATTATGGAGGCCCTTGACCAGGTAGAAGGCTACGACGCGGCTGGAGAAAGTACCTTAGCGGTGGTTTACGCGCTGGCCGTCGAGCTGCTGAACCTTTCCGGCTTCGGCAGGGGCAATTGCTCGATGCTAGACTTGGGCTGTGGCACAGCCAAGTTTACGCGCCGCGTGGCCGAAACGTTCGGGCTGCGACGAATAGTCGCGATCGATGGAAGTAAGCAGATGCTAGGGCTGGCGGCGGCGAATCTTTCTGGACTACGGGACGTCGATGTTGAACTTCTGCTGCAAGACATAACCCGAACTGACGATATACCGAGCGAATCATTTGACTTGGTTGCCTGCTCGCTTACGGCGCATCACTTGCCCGGATTAGAGACAGTCGAAGCACTGCTGTGCGAAATGGGGCGCATAGCCAAGCCAAACGGCGTAGTGTTCCTGATCGATTTGTCGCGCTTGAGAACGCGGACGTTGATGGAGCAATACGTGGAGGTCTTTTCAGTAGGGCAGAGCACTGTACACAACATGGATTTCTTGAACTCGATGTTAGCGGCTTTCACTCCCGCGGAACTCCGCTCGGTCATCCCCAAGGATGGTGACCACAGTTGCTGGATTCACTTTGCAATGCCAGTGCTGCCTACGTTGCAAGTGGTGTTGCGCTTGCCCCGTACAGCCCAGCCGTGCTACAGGCCCATTTGGCGCAGCAGTCCGGTGAGTTACCTTAAGAGTTTGGAGTGGCGCATATTGCGGAGCTTACTGCTACGCAAATGCGTGCGTAGCTGGGCCGAAGCCCTTGCGATGCCCAAGCAGAGAGTTGCCGGCGCGCGCCAATTGCCACTGCCGGATCGGGAACATGAACTGGTCAGGTCATAATCGCGCTGGCGCAAGCACGTTGTTCGGGTCTAGGGCCGACTTGACCGTAGCGCACAGTTGCCAGAATGTGTCTGGTTGTTTTACAAGTAGCGCCTGGGAGTGTATATCCAGCCGGTACGGCAGGTAACCTGCTGCGGCGCACGTGGTTAGCAGTTCGCGGTGGCAAAGTTCTGCCCGGCGAGCGTCCTCCGGGTCATCAAGGTCATAAAGGATAGGTAGCGTGCAATCGAAACTGCGAGCGTTGACGGCCGTCAGCGTGATGCAGCAGTCGAATCTATGCTTGTGTAGGATCGGCTCAGCGACGGTGCGGAATTCGCGCACGTGCTCGGCTGTCATGGGGATGACCGGTGAGAACCAGATTACGCCGCAACCCGAGGCGACCGGGTTGAATGGTTCGCTGCTCGGGTGCTGCTTGGATCGCCAATAGCACGTATTCAGGCTTACGCCATTTGGTCTCCCGCTGATTATGGCTAGCGCGGGGCCGACGGCGTCGACAAGTCTCTGAACATCCATGCCCGTGGCTAGTTTGACTAGCCAGGGCACGCCAGCGGCCAAGCGAAGTTTTGCTTCGGAGACAAAGGCCAGGCGGTCAACTAGACCACGCAAACTGCGTCGGATTTCAGCGCGGGCCGCCCGCACTTGTCTAGCAGTGCCGTATAGTGCAGCCAGCCCGTTCCAGGCGCCGATGCGAAGCTGGCGGCCCAACTGTTGCGAGACCTCTTCGGACATCGGCGTCTGACCGTGCATCATTTCCCACGGGTATTGCCGCAGGACGGTGAGGATGCGGTTTCTGTGCATCAGATTCAGTGAGCCGGCCAGCACTCGCTGGAGAAGGAGGTAGCGCACTTGCTCAACAATCGGACTTAAGGCGTCTTCCTTTTCGGCGCTGAACAGGCAAACTTCGTAGTGCTCAGGAACCGGCATCAGCCACAGGCCAATTTGCGTGACGATACCGAAAGTCGATTGGGTAAACAGACCGTCCAAGTACGGTCCCAGCCCCCGGGGAAACACGCGCCAAGCCTTAGCACCTGGAAAGTGTCCAAAGCCGGTACGTACCACTTGTCCATCGGCCAATACAATCTCCATCCCGGCCAGTTGCGCAAAATGATCACCGTAAGCCGTTATGCCGTAGCCGCGCGCAACAGTATTGCCGAGGATGCTAGCCGACGGGCCGGCCCCAGTGGGATCGATCCATAACGGAATATGGTGCTCCGCCAAGTACTGGCTTAGTTGGCCTTGGGTGACGCCAGGTTCGATGACCGCGTAGGCCAGTTCGGTGTTGACTTCCAGGATGCGGTTCATGCGTGCAAGTTCGACGATCACCTGGCCGTCGGTCGGCGCGCAACGGTCGCCATAGCCCCAGTTCTTGCCGCAGCTTATCGGATAGATGGGCACGCGGTGGGCGTTGGCGATGGCCGCCACGCGGGAGACTTGTTCGGTCGAGCCGGGCCGCAGCACCGCCCGCGGACGTGTGCCGCGCGGCAGCGTGCAGCGGGCGTAGTCGTCCAGTGTGGCCTGGTCGGTCAGCACGTGCTCGGTTCCGAGCACTGCACGCCACTGTTGCACGGCGGCCTGAAAGTCGCTTTCCGGGACGGCGCGCGGGGGTAGAGCGGGTTGGGTGGTGTCTGCACTCGGGCAGATGTGGTTCAGAGATTGGATGTCCATTGTCGGGGCCTCCGTGTTGGTCTTTGGCGGCGAAAATCGGCCGGCCGCTTGTGATGCGAATACTCGGCCGTCAATGGTAGCGTAGCTTACAGGCGGCCTGGACGCGGCAGCTTTTCCGACCGCAGCATTTGTGCCGAAGCTAACCGCATCGCCGCATTTGGCTTCTGTGCCGCGCTTACCGAGATTGCCGGCACAGGGCCGTTTGCAACTGGTGTAGCTGCACAGTACGAGTGTTGGGCGGGTATTTTCCGGTCGGGTTGCGATTGCGTCAACGCGAAAAAAAGATGTGCGCTGCTGTTGGAGCCTCCAGAAGTGTCAGCCAGGCGCACTGCTGGGCAAGCCGGCAGTGGCACATGGCCAGCACTGATGGGCAGGCCAGCGGTGGCACACGGCGCACAGGTGCTATGTACTGACCACCAAGACACCAAGACACAACGTACTTGTTGGGAACAGTTGCCGCGGAGCCCCAGCAGTGGCACACGGCGCACCGCTGGGCACGTCAGCAGTGGCACCCGCGGTCGATATCTGCTTGGCGTGTACCGCGGCAGGCAACATTCTTGGGCCGGGCGTATCGCCGCGTGAGTGCCGAAGGACTGTCGGCCGTTCACCGGCCGGTGGAGTTGAACTGGTGCTCGAACTGGGCGATCGTCTCTGGCACGTGGTGGTGCTGTTCGTAGTAGGCCAGCAGCAGCGAGTAAGCGCCGGAGGCCAGCACGCCTGCGCCGCCGATGAGCATCATGGCGATCGGCGGGACGCCCAAGGCGCCCAGGGCGACGCTCAGCCCGGAGCCGGCCAGTCGGGTAGCGCCGTTGAGGAATGTCATTATGCCCATGTAGCGGCTGGTGTCTTCGCCGGGCGGGGCGAAGTAGGTGACGCCGATCTGCCACCACATGATCCACCAGGCGCCTTGAACCGATCCGCGGATGAGTCGTCCGGTTATCGGCAGGATGTAAAGCGCCGGCGGGAACAATGCGGCGCAGAAGGGCGTGGCGGCCAGCAGCAGGGCGTCGGCTCCCCAGCAGAGGCGCACCAGCGCCCAGGCCAGCCAGGGGTTGGTGCGATCGACCCAGCGGCCGAACGCGCCAGTGACCAGGAAGGCCATCAGTGCCGGCAGGGTGTGCATGAGCATCACGCAGCCGAAGAATCCGTAGCCCAGCGTGCGGTCGAAGAACGCCCAGAGCATCGAGTAATAAAGCAGTTGCGAAGAGCCATCCAGAAAGCAGCCGGCCAGGTAGCGGCAGTAGCGGCGGTCGCGGAGCACGATCAGCAGCGATTCTTTGAGGCAGCGGAGCAGTTCGGGCTGGAGGTTGCGGCAGGCCGGTTGTTCGCGCACGCGGATCATGCGGAAGCACAGGAAGCTGCCCAGGCTGAGGCTGCCGGCCAGCAGAATCTGCGTGCGGACGTGGAAGGCGATGTTCTGCCCGGCGTTGTGATAATCGTAGGCCGACAGGAAGCTGGCCACCAGGAAGGCCAGCGAAGACCAGCGGCGGACATCTCCCACCGCGGCGGCGCGGCACTCGACCGGGTAGTTGAACCGCAGGATGGCTGTGACGGCGGGTCGGGTGACGATTTCGAACGCTGCGCTGATCGTCAGCAGCAGCAGGAACCAGAAGCTGCTGCGCTGGACCAGGGCCATGCTCAGGGCGAAGGCGGCGCAGATCACGCCGGGGATGACCACGAAGGGCATTTTGGGGCGTCGGGCCATCCAACTGCCCATGTACAGTCCGCCGAGCATCCCGATGCCTGCGCCCAGTTCGCGCATGGGCAGTTGCCACTCGGAGGCTTCGAGGATTTTCAGGGCGTAGATGGGGGTGTTCAGCAGGATGCCGCCGGCCGCGGCGTCCATCACTGCGTAAAGCCGGTGGAAGCGATAGGTGTCGATCGCTTCCGGGGGCAATGGCGGGCCTTGCAGAACACGCTTGATGGTCTGGATCGGCTGCGGCATGGCGTGCGCTGCTGGTTGTGCTTGCTGGTTAGTCCCTTATGGCGGAACATGTGCGCGTTTTGCGCGCATATTTTCAAAAAGTTCTGGAGGGCCAGGCTCCGTCGTGGCCGTCCACTCGGCACTTGCGGACGCGACGGCGCGCGTCCCTCCAATTTGGTTGCGGCCGAAGGCTGCTATGGAAAATGGCGTCATCAAAGTCGTGGTGCTGGCGAGTCATGGGCGGATAAACCGGCGGTTGGCTTGGAGCGGGTCAAGGCACGTGGCGGTTGATAGCGTCCGGCCAGCCTTCGGCGGCGGTCGACGACCGGCGCACCGGCAGGCCGTCGCAGTGCCGGCCGCCGTTACGCAGCCGGGGGCGGCCGCTGCTGGTACTTCTGGAGCGAGGCCGACATGGCGTCGATCAGCGAAGGCACGCGGGTAGCCGACAGATAAACGCGACTGACCACCACTGGCCGGGGATAGAAACTGGCGATGAAGTCGATGCAGAACTCGTCGGGCGTGTGACGGATCATGGCCACGTTGGCGAACACGCCGCCGAGCATCTCGTCGGGAAGTTTCCATTGCTGATACAGCTCGTCGATTCCGGGAGGGGCGGGTCGGGACTGGTGATGCGCGTCGCCGCGGGCGTCGGCCTGGGGCGGCTCGTGCGGAACGGGTGTGTCGGCCGATTGCTCGCTGGTCTGAACGCCATGCCCGGCAGGACCCGCCGGTGCGGGACGCGGCCCGAACATCCGCGGCAACAGCGGTCCGAACTGCTGCTCGTACCTGGAGACATTGGCTCGCAATGCAACCAGCAACTGTGCAAACACCTGTGCGGTAACAACCACGCGCGCGACCACCTGCTGCGGCTGGGCAATGGTGGAGAGGAAATCGAGCACGAACTCGTCGCCGGTCTGGATGATCATCACGGCGTTGGCCAACACACCGCGAGCGACTTTTTCGGGCACGCGGGCGGCCACCGGCGCGTGACGGAAATCCTGGGTGACAGGATGCGATTGCGGCTGGTCTTCTGGTTCGGGCTGATTAGGTTGGCTCATGACAGGCGACAGCCGTAGAAGCTATTCATCTCGCTGCGCAATCGGCAGTGCAGCGCTTGCCGGAAGCACCTTTAGGGCAGTTGCAATACTCGGGTGTGCCGGCCACTTGCGCGCAACATCATTATGCCGCACTTTGGCCACCGCAGGTAGATGGGCTGCAACCGACTTGCCGCTTGGCACAAAGCTGCCCAGCCGGCAGTCGGCGGAAACAGCAACTATAGCGGCAGCCCGGCAAAACGGCCAACAACGTTGATCCGCGGTACCGACGCCCAATGCCGCGTTACGGGCCGACATCGCCACCGCCTCGCCTTGCAACGGTTTGAAGCCGGGTCGGCTACTACTGGTTGGCCTTCGGCTGTTGCGCAGCTTTGGCCGGCAGAGGGCGAATCTTGATGTTGCGGAACTCGATCCGCGCGGTATGGTCCTGGAGGCAAATGTGCCCCTTGGTCGGCGGATTGAGAAAAGCCTCCATCTTGCGAAACTTGCTGGCCGCCACACGCTGCTTCCAGTCGTCGCTGCCAAGCTGGTACTCGATGATTTTTTCGCCGTTGAGCCAATGCTCGATGTGGTTGCCGTCGGCCACGATCCTGAATGTGTTCCACTGGCCCAGGGGACGGGAAACGTCTTTGCTGGGCGGATACAGGTCGTAGCAAGCGCCGGCAAGCTGGCGGGTGTCGCGGCCGGGATAGGCGGCGTTGTCGAGTATTTGCACTTCCGGGCCGGTGTGCCAGGAGGTGATCGCATTCTCGCTGGCACGGATGATGACGCCGCTGTTGCCGCCGCGGTCCAGGATACGCCAGTCGAGCATCAGCTCGAAGTTGTCGAATTGCTCGACGGTGATGATGTCGTCGCCGCCGCCTGCACCTTTTCCGCCTGGGCCGCCAGTGACGCGAGCCAGCACGCCGTCGATAACCTTCCAGCCGGGCGGCATTTTGTCCATCTTGTAGCCTCGCCAGCCTTCGGTGGTCTTGCCATCGAAAAGCAGTCGCCAGCCCTGCTGCTTTTCCTGTTCGGTAAGCGTGTTCGGGGCAGTCGCTTCGGCCGCAGCAAACAGACTAGCAGCCAGCACCAACTGAAAGGTAAACATAGTCGTGTCCTCCGAAGATAAAGGCTTGGC
>Ga0308411_10002447_pt1 | contig 12503 bp, 7 predicted proteins | sample HotsprottomLayer_2_FD_203530 | JGI IMG/M metagenome (GOLD analysis project Ga0308411, IMG submission 203530) | Hot spring phototrophic mat microbial communities from Octopus Spring, Yellowstone National Park, Wyoming, United States -... | ecosystem: Environmental > Aquatic > Thermal springs >... | reverse complement strand
TCCTTACCTGGTCAGGGGACGAGTATACTAAATATATACAGTTTTGTATAGTTTGTGTGACCATGGCTTTTAGATAGTTACTAAGAGCCAATTATTTCGACAAACTTAGCATATTTACGTAGCATGCAACGCAAACTGGCACCAAAAGCATACAAGTATCGTATTTACCCTACTGATGCGCAGGTGGTGTTCTTTGCTAAGACATTTGGGTGCTGTCGGTTTGTCTGGAACAAAATGCTAAATGAGAAACTGGCGGCTTGTAAAGGGATAGCCCCTCTCTCTCGTCAAGGCGCTGCTGTACTAAATATGTACGGTTTTGTATAGTTTAGGTGCATAGAATGCCATAATTCACTATACTTAGTATATTTCCCGTGTTTCTGAGTAGCTTTGGTAACAGCTCGATTAAATGTAAGGTAGCTCATTCCATCCGTCAGTCCTATTTATATACAATAAAGAATAATCGTAATATAGGTCATTATATCTCAAGATATAATCCATTACCATATTGCCTCGTAAAAAAAATAATAAATATAAGGAAAAACATCTACATCTACTCTTTTTACTATAATAAAAATAATCTTGTCGCATACTATAATGATCCAAATAAGAATAATAATTTTGATATCATACCTTTATATAACTATGTAGAAAATAATTATGAAATCATGCTGTCGGATTTACCGTATAGCTCTACTGTATGTGTAGTCAGAGCACCTAGTCGTCAAGTATATATACTATGGGTAGAAGATAGTAAAATTACAATTGGAAATATCAGTAAGGGGACTCTGGTGTATAGTCTTAGCGATAGTAAAACCTATTTATTTCATAGCATGCCAATTGCAAATTCATTTTTTTTAGTTGTAACGCGTGATGACACGGAAATAGTTATCAATATCATCGACCTAATAGAAGAAAAAAATTATATGCAAAAGTGTCCAATTGTAAAAATAATAAAAACAATCTTAATCCTATCAAAAAATAGCATAGATTATAAAGAGATAGAATCTATAGGTATTTCTAAAAAATTGCATTTTGAGATAGATATTGAGAAAGACATAACAAATAATATTGATAATAGTATTGTTAATTTAGTTTTTTATGATAGATGTGTAGTTAATATAAGTCTATCTTTTGAGAATACTAAGACAAGTAGTAAAAGGAGACTTAAAGATGCGATTAGTATCGTTGCGGTTTACCAAGACAACGAACTTACGGTTAGCTTACAAATAAACAGTAATATAAAGATAGAAACTCCGTCTCATGATTACAATATTGATTTTAATTCAATTACAGTTATAACAAGTAATAACTATAAAATGGATAACAGATATAATATATCTCAATCACACTTGTATTCAGTAATAGTTTCTACTAGTGATTATACTATTATCAGAGAGACCAACATATCACCGAATACATTTGTTTTGTACTATAAAAATAAACCTAATATTATCTTTTACGATACAACGTTTAGTATAACTAATTTGAGCAACATTTTTTCCATTAGCATTTTTGATAACGCAATTTACAAAAATCTATATAAAGGACTTTGGGTTGTGAAGAAGGATATATTTAGCAAACCAAACGAAATGAACAAATACTATATAGAATATAATGATTCAGGTATTAATATTATTGATAAAGAAGATATTAGAAAGTTGCTTTTGAATAGCGTGCATAAAAATAATAGCACAAACTGGATAGGTATAGACATAACTGATATTGTGAAACGTGTTTCAATAAAAGATAGATTGCAAGAGATGATACACCATTATATCTCTCCCAGCGATAACTTCGAGTTTTGTGATTACGAATATTATATAGATGACGATGTGGAAGAATTTTACTCGTTAATTTGTTTGCGAAATAAATCAAACGAGCACCCAAAACACAGGTTTTATATTTTTAAATGCAATATCAATTATTTATTCAGTAGTCATGGTTATTTTAAATTAGTTCGGATATTTGAAACAACTGTTTCCGAGAACAGAATGCATAGCTTGCACCATTTGAATACGGGCGATAAATTTATTGACTCAAAATTTTTCGAAAAGTGCTATAAATACACTGCATATTATGATTATAAATATAACAGAAGATCTATTAAAAAGTCAATATCAGCCCCATATATTGTATCTATATTACATCTAGTGCGTCGCATCATACCAACACTGGCAGGCATATAAGTTTTGGTATAACTCTATAGTTTTGGTGTCAGAGTTACCGCTGACGAAGTCTATTTTACTAACTGACTAAAAAAGTATTCTCACGAAAACTGCATGAACTACTAAACTTTTGCAGTTAAGCTTTCTTCTTTGTCGCAAAATGACTACGTTTAGTAAGATTTATCGAGTATGAGTGATCCGAGAGCATTATACGATAAATCAGCAAGCGCAACTACAAAAGGTTTAAGAATCTACTTCTATCAGTATGTTTACGCAAATGAGATGGTCAAGTAAAAATATTTCTACAAAAATTGCCAATTTTATCAAGGTTCCACATTCGGATGTTTTAAACAAAGGGATTGATTTTGAACCCGTTCAAGCGATTTTTAGTGGTTCCCAGGTCGCATATAAATTAAGGAGCGGCAATGAAACGATTATATTTTACAAAAAAAGTAGTCTAAACGCATTTGGCAAAATAGAAGATATCCCTTCGGATAAATCAACAAGAGACATGAAATATTTCTTTTTAACATTAAGTAATAAAGAAGATTTCATAGTATATCAAAAGCAGTATGCTTTACAATATTCATATGATGTTGCTTTCCGTTTTGTGGGCATAGATTATGAGTTATACGAAGTTGTATATAAAGGAATGTGGGAGCGTGGGATTTCTATTCGTAAGTTTACAAATGGTGACATTATATTAGATTTAGATTTTTCGGCCTACTCAAGTGTTGGTATACCATTATACAACAATTACATCCCCATCGCCTTTGTTACCGATGAGTATCTGAAAGTTCTTATATATAATCTCATTGACAAACAAATTTTAGAAGTTGCCGAATATTCTTTAGATTTCTTAGAGGAAGAAATATTCAAATACTTAAGTCATATAACAAGATACGAAAGTGGATACAGATCAAGTATATATAGGTCATATAATAAAGAAGCTATAAAAAAATTATTAGCCAGATACAAAATGTCATATAGGATAAAAAGACCTGATGTTAGCAGGAAAACAGACAAGGAAGATAGATATGAAATATGTAACGATTTTGTAATTTGCAAATCCTTTTTACATGTAATAAATGAAGCTTTACTCGGCCCTAAGTACAGAGCTTTGAAACCCATTTTTGTCCTTACTTTTAGTGCTGCCGAAAACACGATAGAGTGTGAGCTTTCTATCCCGAAGGATGTACCAATACGCGCACTGGGTCTTGACAAAACACCTAAGAAACATATTATAGATACTAAACGTATAAGAGTTGAACTTCCAAGATATAACAATAAAATCCCCGGCATATTGTATCACGATAAAAACTACGCCATTGTACCTAGCTTTTTTGATACAAATAAGTACTTCATAGTAGCAAGCGATGGCTCTATAAAATATGTAATAAATATTAAGAATTACGACCACTTTCATATCTATATCGATGATGAATTTATATTTATTATTTATAAGGATAGTGAAGAAGAAAATCGTAATATTAAAAGATTTTTTTATATAATACTTGTATATAACACTGTGAAAAACTACTGGGTGGAATATGCAGAATCATATGGTGATATATACGGATTTTGTTATATAAAAAAATGCAAAAATCTAATTTTATTCAAAGGCAGGCCGTTATCGCATATGAAGTTTGACCTAAAACAATTTACTATAATAGACTTAGCAGAAGTTAATAAGGATAATGAAATAAATAATGGCGATTTTGTATACGATTACGGCGATTGCATATACTATTATCCTTCAAAACATGAAATAAAAGACTATATAAGAAATAAGTATAAGAACGAATGCACAACTATAGACGCAAATGATATAAGAATGGATTTTACGATAGATGAGAAAAGAGGCATAATTTATATGATATGCAGCATTGAGATACTATCGTATGCACTTTGTACGATAAAATTTATAGGCTTAGAGTATGATTTATGTAAAGAGTCTAAATTTAGAGATCTTAAGATAGGCCACCCTATAATAATGACTAATGACATGTTAAAAAATAACACACTAATTTTTATTTCTAATAAGTCTCTTAAACATAAGAGTATGCCTAAGTACCTTTCTGGGTATATATCAAAATATTTTTATGACTTCATGCGTAATAAGTCTTTTAGTAGCGATTTAGTATTTAGTTCATTTAGCTCGGATCAAGGAATTCTGATTAGAGATAAACATTTCAATCGTGTTAGTATCGCTTTAATAGAATTCAAAACGTTAAGAGGTGTGGTGCACATATTTTGGGACGATGATGTGGTAGTATTAGAAAAGAAAGACAAAAAACAAGTGGCTGGCGTGTTTATTATTGGTGATCTGACTATGGTCGTGCCGTTCAAATTTTACAGTTGATCTTAATGCTACAATGAAGTTAGCAACAGTTGCTAATTTCTATACAAATTTGTATATTTATAACATAGCATCGCTATGAAGTTTCGAGATGTAAAAGAGTGTAAAGGATTTTCGATAGTTTTATGATGGAGATAGTTGTAGTCAATAAGTGTAGGCAGAATCTATGAATCAAGAGGTTCTAAAAATGCTGAGAGAAAAGAAAAGTGGAAGCAACTTCGTAACAGTAGAGTGTTTATTGGCATTTAATAGAGAAGAGGATAAGAGAAGGGTTTTAAGCCTAATGCGTAAGTTCTCATCAATGGTTAGATTTGCCTACAAAAGATTAATGGAGGGAGCGTCGAATAAAGAGCTGAAAAAACTGTTAGCCCAGAAGTATGGAATAAACACATGGTATTCGAGTGATGCTATACTTCTGGCTCAGCAAACTCTGGAATCTTGGGTATAAAGAGAGCAAATCTGAAAAAGATTGTTTTTGGCTCAAGAGAACTGTTTGAACAGCTAAAGAAAAAAACACTTAACAGGCAAAAGAAGAGAGACACTAAGACAAAAATGGGAGGGAAGAAGGTATGGCATTTTATATTCAAGAGGGGACAAATCACTACAGGGTAATCTAAATCTTAGGCTTGTGAATCTGAATAATCAATGGTATCTGAGGATTAACTTAGGGAACGGCAAGTATGTACGGGCAAATGTAATTCGGGCAGCAAAAAGAAAAACAGACAAATGGATAAGCTTCATCAGTAGCCTAGAGCACGCTGAAAAGACAGGCGAGTGGTTCCCCTATACAGTACGACTCAAGCTAAGAAACGGGAAAATCTACGCACAGTTCAGTAAAGAAGACAAGTTCCCCGGAGTGACTATCACAAAAGACAATGGTGTCATAGGTATTGACATCAATGCGTATCCTTTTCATTTAGCGATAGTTCATACAGCAAAGGATGGCAATATAGAGAAGTACGAGCGCATCAGCTTAGACAAGCTATTAGAAGGCAGTTCAGAAAAAAGAGAGTACCTAAGCTGGCAAACAGTTCACCAAGTGGTGGGAATCGCTAAAAGAGAAGGACTGATTGAGTGGTCTAGCAGTGGGAATCCTAGAAAAATAATCTATGCAGATGATATAGTCCAGAAGGGTAAAAAGAGACAAGACGTTTGGGAGTTCAAGGATCCTCCTTATCCTATTTATCCTACTGAGAAAAACTTAGAGATGATGAAAGTTATAATTCAAGCTTCTTAGAATCCTGACGATATTGTCTTAGATTGTTTTGCAGGTTCAGGTACTACTTTGGTAGCAGCGGAGACTTTGAGTAGAAGATGGATTGGTATAGACAACTCAGAAATAGCCATAGAAACGATACAAAAACGCCTTTTGACTATGCAGAAAGTCTCCGCATTTGAGCTTTGTAAAATTAATTTTGCGAACCAGTCAAGCTTTTGAGTTGATTGGATAAAATTACTTCTTGTTTAGCATATTACTTACAAAGATAAAGTTGGCATTCTGCTAACCAAATTTAGTTCGCATATAATAAAAACTTCTTTCTTTCTAGCAAAATCGTATTGTAATTTCACAATCATATAGTTGCCAAGATTTACACACCTTTCAGTAACATAATGTTCTTTTACAAACCGAGTACTAATCCTATTACTTGTTACGTCAGTGAACATAGATTTAGTGTTACATACTATTTCTAGGCTGTTATTTGACAGCTCTCCGTCTTTTCTGTGACAGATTTTTTGGATTAGCCAACTATATGAACTAAAGTATCCTTTATTCTTGTTGTTGTAAAATAGTATGAAATCGTACATACAATAGTTTATAGGTTTTAACAATATGCCATTTTCTGTGCTTATAAAGTCAAATAGTCCTATATATTTTATATTAGCAACATTATATTCAGCTACGACATACAACTTTTCTGATTTTCTATCTACGTGATAATTTAGTGTGTCAATCGCAATGTTAAAAATTGAAACGACGTGCGTCCGCCTAATAGCATCATTTAGCAATTGTTTCAAATCAAAAATATCAACGAAATCCTCTACATATTCAAAGTACTTTTCTTTACATTCATCGTGTCTTATTGATTGAAGCTTGTTAGCCAATTTAACTAAATCTATAGCAAGTAAGTATGTTGAACTACTTTTGAAAAAAATGAGTTTATTGCCTGTTTTAAGGTGGTGTAAAACATAGCCCAAATCGTAGTAATAAGGTGCTCCTAATGCTTTTTTAAAATCGTACTGGCTTGTAAAAGGATAAATCCTATTTTTTTCTATATCAATAACTGCAAAACAAACTGGATATTTATCAGTCGGAACTCTAATTATAAATAAATATTTTTTAAAGCTAAGCATTGTAAATTTAGAAAATGCTTCTTCATTATACGGCGTTATGCATAAATCCTTTTTTGTAATTGAAATGCCTTTTTCATGCTGATAAAGCACATGATAACATTTATCACTATATAAAACATTATACAAATCAATCTCAGTTATTTCGGACGAAATAGGGAATTCTCCTAATAGAATTTTGGTTTGTTTATAGTGGTCTTTGTAGAACGCAATCGGACTATTACCTACTTTAAGATAGGCAATATCTAGCTCTAACTCGCATCTCAAATTATCTCTTGTAAGCATTACCTTCAGCCTTAGACCGTTGAATTTATACTCACGCCGCTGTACTTGTATATGAACGTCAAAATGTCTAATAAAACCTTCTACATAATTGTCACGTTCTGCACTCGAAGTGCAAATATACCATCCTGAACCTAATGTAACATTATAAATTTGCCCAACGACATCTTTTGACAATTTATCCCTGTAGTATTTTAGATTCTTGTCCTTATTGACTATGTCTACTACTACGTTCCAAATTTTATCAATAGACCAAGATACAGTATGTATCTCTTGACTTAATAGATCAAACAAATTCAAATGAATACCACTACTATTGATTTGTATTACAGGAACAATTTGGTTAGCAATTGGATAAAGTAAATCTAAATAATGGTTGTTCTTTCTCTTTTCTAAATATAAAACTTTTCTCTTACTAACATCAATTATAGCTACATAATCGGACGTATGTTTGTGGTCTAAAGAATAACCTGATTTTACTACTTCCCTTTTGTACAGTTCATTAGAAAAAATATAAAATTTATTTCTTAACCTAAATAACAAACTTTTATTTCTACTAGTAGCGTATTTTAGCTTAGAAAAATCAGCAACGCGATAAATATTATTCGCAATGTCTGCCTTAAACCATAATAAGGTATGCGCATTTGAGTTATGCATACTGATAATTTCATCAGAAAAAATATGATTGTAATACAATATTACATTATTCTTATTTAAAAAGTATATTCTGTATTTTATTCTATCTCTTTCAATCTCTTTGAATGGCAAAATTGTGGTGTAACTACCGATGGAATCTCCTGGGATTTCTATATCTGTGACATCTTTAAAGATACTACTATTCTTGAAAGCGTAGGGAAACTTGAAGTAGTATGCAATTTTAATATTTACCCTATTAAAATGTCTTGACCCCAGAAACACATGAAATATACTAATCGCTATAAATTATATTATTTCAGATTGGCAATTACTGATATATAAGTTGAGTGAATAATATTTTTGTCATTTTTTATACAATTGTCATTCATACGCCGCTATTCGTGTGTCATATACATTGGTTTTATCAAGCTGCTAAACTTTGAAAAAATTGAAAAGTTTACATTAATTTATAGTGGCTTTTATTTGACCCTAGCAGACTATGACTATTTCAAGTTATTATAAATACTACTTATCTTGAAAAACTTGCTTCTGTGCAGAATAGTTTAACAAGATATTATTGTTTTATAATAAAAGAGAAATTCGTTTCAAGGCAATATTGTAGTAATGTTTATCTATTTCTATACCTATGTATCTTCTCTTCGTGAGAATGCTAGCCAGAATTGTTGTTCCACTACCCATGAATGGGTCAAAAACAATTGCATCGGGTAGCGTAGTAAGTTCTATTAATATTTTACACAATTCTACAGGTTTCACAGACGGATGATCGTTGTAAATCCCTTTTTCTTGTTTTTTGGGTTTTTCAACTAAAAAGTATTTGTCTATATTCGGTTCTATACTTATGGTACTCATAACATTTGCTATAAATTTGTTGTCACCCAACTTGACAGAAGTATTGAAAAGACCAACTTTGTACTTCTTGAAGTTTTCTATTAACGAGCCCTCTGGTGGTTTTTGAGCAACTATTATCGGTTCAAAACAGGACTTGACTTTTGGAACTTTGTAAACTTTGAGTAGTTCCATTAATTCACTGTCTTTTCCTTCATTTTTAAGGAAATGTTGTAGACTGAATGCCTTGGGTTGATTTTGTGTATACAGCCATATGAAAGTATCACGCAAATGAAAACCAGCATCTTCAGCAGCGCAAGCAAATCTGTGATATAGCCGTGGATGCGAAAAAGCTAATAAACAGCCTCCAGGTTTTAAAACTCTTATAAATTCCTGACTTATCTGATGGAACCAATTGTAAGCATTGTAGCTCTGCTGAGGATCAAACTTCATTCCAATAGGGAGATTCTTCACGACACCCAAAGAAGACTTTCCTTTTTTTACATTGTCATGCAACCATTTGTTGTCAAGCTTGTCTAAAAAGTATGGTGGATCGGTCAATACTAAATCAATTGTGTTGCTTTCTATCTGCTTCGTTACTTCAAAAGCGTCGCCTAGAATAATCTTATTTGCGAAATCCTTCATAAGATAGCAAGAAGGGCTACATTAAAATTACGTAAATTTTAGCTATGTTTTTTGATTCGCCTTGCACAAAAACTTGCCAATGCCCAGAAAATAAATTATCTTGTCTTGATGCCAAGTCATGGGTAAAAGCACAGGTCGGTGTATGGCGCATAGCTTACGAAAAGGACGATATTAGAGATAAAACCATCCACCCCGCTTCCTTCCCTATACAACTAGCAAGAAAAGTAATTGAGCTTTTCACTCACGAAGGCGAACTTGTGCTAGATCCATTTTGTGGTATCGGAACAACACTACTAGCCGCTAAACAATTAAACAGGAATGCTCTAGGGATAGACATAAACTCGAAATACATAGAAGTCGCTAATAAAAGACTAACCCAAAAACTCAGCTTATCCTCATCAAAACAAATAGCTATATGCGACGATGCAGCCAGCATAGACAAATACATCAACGGCCAAAAAGTAAAACTCGTGTGGACATCACCTCCATACATGACATTACTAAACAAAGTAAGAGAAAACAAATCACGAAAAAATAGAAAAAACTATCAATATGGTCAAATAGAGCAATACTCTAGTCTACCTAACGATTTAGGTAATCAGGAAGATGAACTTTATTACTTCTCCATAAGGAGTATATTTGAGAAAGTAAAGGCTGTTTTGAGACCAGATGGACATTGCGTGATAAATGTCGGCGACTTCTATAGAGATAATAGACTAATTTTACTTCACGAGGGTGTAATCAGAACTATGACTAGCATGGGATATAAGATAGAAAACATAATCATTTGGGATAAGACAAACCTAGTAAATGGAACTGGGATATTCGGTTATCCTAAGCGATATATGACAATGTACGTGACATACGAGTATCTGCTTCATTTTGTTTTGACATGAACAGGCCTAGTATCCAGATTTTATTAATAGCAACTCTATGATAGAACCTCTAATAAATTCTCTCTTGGAGTCTATGTGATAAAAATGTTTGAATCCACTTTTTGTGAAACAGGGTAGTTAGAAGTCAACATGCTTGTTTTTACGATACTTATCTTCCTACTACATCTATAGCACAAAAACTGAAGGAAACTGACGAATAATCTTATACAATTATGCTGTATCGTTTTCTGTATATTTCTGATATTAGTCTTTTAGAACATCTCATATCAGTTGTAAACTGCTATCTTAGTTTTGTATACAAGACTAATTTTAGAAAATATAGCTATAGCTTTATGACTATAGTTAAGGCTTTTATCCACCCTATAGGTATCTACTTTAACATTAAAACCATGAACCGCAACATTACCATAACGATTCATACTTGATTGTACTGTTATCACTTTTGCAGACCCAATAGGGATGTCACTTGCACTTTCGCATTTTAATTGGGATTTGCGATTGTACTTAATATCCTTAAATTCCATAATAGATGCAACGTGATATTTGCTGCCCTCGCCAACATGATACACAAGCCCCTTAATGAATACTTTGTGTTTTACAATCAAGTTCTGGTTGTATAAATATAGTATTTCGTTTTTCTTTTCTGAAGTATCGTACAAGTGCCTTAACAAATCAGCGAAATGCATATTCTTATCCTTTTTGTTCTTTATTTTATTTATTATTTCGTTTAATAAGGCACTTTGCATATTATATTCTAAGAAATAGGGATGCGATAGAAATATTATTTTATCATGTGAATGACCTTCTCGTATATTGTGTCTAACAATTGCAAAACGTGTATATGGAGTCTTATCTCTTGTTTTTTTGTTTTTTATTAGCAGGCAGCGAAGTAATATGAATATGTACAGGGTACTTGCTTCTTCAAAAGTATATGATTTATAAAGCTCAACTTTGCACTTTTTCCTCCTTTTTTTTCTCTTACTTTGTGATTTCTTAATAATTTGATCAACTAAGTCTTTTATCGATATGGTCATTACATACTTACTAACATCAATAAGCAATGGTTTATCATGTATTTTGTATGATTTTATTATCTCTTGTATTTCGCTTAAGTCAACTATCCGATCATTCCCAATTTTTGCACATACTTGATTTTCTTTTACTATTTCTGGTTGTATGATAGCAAGAATCATTTGGTTATTAACAGTTATAAAACACATTCCTCTGCGTTTTAATGTGTTGATATTGGCATTACGAAGCTTATATGCCAACTTATAACTATCGCCGTCCCAATGGTAGATGTCTCTGTTTTTGAGTACGTAATCATCAAAAAAAGCATCTATGGAGTATAGCCGAGATTCAGATATGTTGTATATATTATTAATTGGATACTTCTCGTACAATAAAATGTCATCTAATGGCATATTGTAGACGACAGTAGATACATTTATTTGAATTTTTTTACAGGTCAATAAAACATTTAGTTCGTTATTTTCAATATAAGCTGAGAATTGTATGACAAGAGAGCAAGATAGTTTTGTTTCCGACTCATTTTGTTGTTGCATAGTTCTATGAGATGCAATGCTTTCCAGTTGTAGTAAAAATGTGGATTCACAATGGTTGTATATTGGTATTTTGTTTTTATACTTGATGAGTTTGCAGTCACTATCAGGTATTGCTTCACCTGCTGATATGGGTGTATAAGGAGTTAAGAAATGATTAAGTACTATACGTGGATTTACAAATATATTATCAGCTTCAACAACGATCTCATGATTTTCTTTCAAACTATAAACAAAATTGTCAATGTGTTTTTTTATGTAGCTTTTTAAATCGTATGAAACTTCTTTTACATTGTCTTTTAATAGGTCTAATATATATATGCAATTTTTTTGAAGTTTATTATGAGTATCTATCCGCATTATTATGATAAATGAATTATATAAAGGCTTGGTGTAGGAGAATGTAGGGAATAGTTTTGGGTCATTGCGGCGCATCCAGTCGCCGGGGTTCTCGCCTTCGTATCTAAATATCTCCTTCCCTTTTGTTAGATTATTTACAGTAAATAAACGATACTTGATATAATTGTAGTTATATGTCTTAATGCTGTAATGGCTGAACACTGCATACAGATCGCCGTTAGGTGCTTTAACAAATATACTAGGGGTACCTATATATTGTTGCGGATTTATAATCAAGAGATCATATATCTTGCTTTTATGGTCGAAGAGTGGAATAAGATTCATGCCGCGATATTTTTCGATCTGATGATTAGTAAATCTAATGGTATCACCTGATACGTGGAACATTGTTCTATAATCACCA
>Ga0308411_10002446_pt1 | contig 12510 bp, 11 predicted proteins | sample HotsprottomLayer_2_FD_203530 | JGI IMG/M metagenome (GOLD analysis project Ga0308411, IMG submission 203530) | Hot spring phototrophic mat microbial communities from Octopus Spring, Yellowstone National Park, Wyoming, United States -... | ecosystem: Environmental > Aquatic > Thermal springs >... | reverse complement strand
GGGCTGGTGTAGACTTGGCGGCGAGTGCGCGGGGAATTTCTGCTATTGCGTGGGGCAGTCACCCCACCAATGTGCAGGTTGCGGAAGTGCGGACAGACGAGGAGCTTCTCTTGCGGCTGTCTGGGGTGGGGGCGGTGTGGGTGGATGCGCCGTTGACGCAGGGGGAGGGGCCTTTTCGGGCGTGTGATAGGGCTTTACATGGGTGCGGGCTGTCGATCATGCCACTCACCTGGCCCAGCATGCAGAAACTCCTCCAACGGGCCCAGAGGCTGTGTGCCAGCCTTCCTCACATCCCCTGGTACGAGACCTTCCCCTGGGCAGTGTACAAAAGCTGGGGCCTCTCCAGAAAAGACCTGTCGGCAGTTCAGCAAAAGCTACGGCAGGCAGATTTTGCCGTAGTAGGGGATTCTATGCATGCATGTGATGCCTTAGCGGCATGGTGGCTGGGCTGGCTCCATAGCCAGGAGGCCGCTTACCCCCTCTCTGGCCCTGATGGCACGCTCTGGGTGCCCCGCACGCTCCTGGCTTCCTGACTCTCCCCTCAGCCCCCGCCCCTTTGTACCTTTGCACATCCATGTGGAAACGCTTTGGTCCGCTCAACCTCCCCACCTGGGAAAAAGAACTCCTCGCTCGGTGGGAGGCTGAAAACACCTTTGCTCGCACCCTCGCCCAACGGGAAGGCCGCCCCCCCTTCGTCTTTTATGAAGGCCCCCCTTCCGCTAACGGCAAACCCGGCATCCACCACGTTTTCTCCCGCACCCTAAAAGACCTCGTGTGCCGCTACCAGACCATGAAAGGCCATTACGTCCTGCGGCGCGCCGGGTGGGACACCCATGGCCTCCCCGTCGAACTCTCCGTAGAAAAAGAACTCGGCATCACCCGCGCCGACATCGGTGAAAAAATCTCCATAGCCGACTACAATAAAGCGTGCCAAGCCGCCGTCATGCGCTACAAGGAAGCCTGGGATGAGCTTACCCGCCGCATGGGCTACTGGGTCCGGCTGGATGACCCCTACATTACCTTTGACCCCAGCTACATAGAGAGCGTGTGGTTCCTGCTAAGGCAGTTCTACGACAAGGGCCTCCTGTACAAGTCCTACACGATCCAGCCCTACTCGCCGGCGGCGGGGACAGCCCTCAGCCAGCACGAGTTAAACCTTCCTGGCGCCTACCGCCCCGTTAAGGACCCCTCCCTCACGGTGCAATTGCAGGATGCCGAAGACCCCGAGCTTTACTATTTAGCCTGGACGACCACACCGTGGACGCTACCTGCTAATGCCGCCTTGGCCGTAGACCCCAATCTCCCCTATGTGGAAGTAGAAACCTTCCAGCCCCACACGAAGGCCCGCATCCGGGTCGTCTTAGCCCAGGCTGCCTTGGGCCGGTATTTCACACCGGAGGATGAAACCCTCCCCATGGACTCCGGCGCCATTGACCTCAAGCGGGGCCGCCTGCCTTACCGTATCCTGCATACTTTCCCGGGACAGGCGCTGGTCGGCCGCCGCTACAAGCCTCTTTTCACCTACATCCAGCCGGACGGCGATGCCTGGCGCATCATCCCCGGCGACTTCATTTCCACCGAAGATGGCACGGGCATCGTCCATATTGCGCCCACCTTTGGCGCAGACGACCTACGCATGGCGCGCCTCCATGGCATTGCGCCTATCCTGGCCCGCGACGAAAACGGCCAGCTCACCCCCATCGTGGATAAAGAAGGCAAGTTCGTCCCGGCTATCACCGACTTCGCTGGCCGGTACGTCAAAAACTACACCGACGACCCCACCTACCGCAGCGTGGATGAAGACATCATCGCTCATCTCAAGGTCCGCGGCCTTGTCTTCCGCAGCGAAAAGTACGAGCACAACTACCCCCACTGCTGGCGCACCGACAAGCCCATCCTCTACTACCCCGTGGACGCGTGGTTTATCCGCATGTCGACGCTGCGGGACCGCCTCGTCGCCCTCAATAAAACCATCCAGTGGTATCCCTCCGCTATCGGCGAGGGCCGCTTCGGAAACTGGCTGGAAAACATTGAAGACTGGAATCTCTCCCGGACGCGCTTCTGGGGGATTCCGCTGCCTATATGGCGCACCGCAGACGGCCGTTACGAAAGGTGCATCGGTTCCTTCGCCGAGCTCAAAGCCGCCGTCGACGAAGCCATTGCCGCCGGCCTCATGAGCCAAAACCCCGTAGACCGGCCCGACTTTGATCCCCACCGGCCCTACGTGGATGAGATCATCCTCAAAGCCCCTGACGGCTCTCCCATGTACCGGGAGCCGGTGGTGATTGATGTGTGGTTTGATTCCGGGGCCATGCCCTACGCCCAATGGCACTACCCCTTTGAAAATCAAGACCGCTTCCGCAGCCAATTTCCCGCGGACTTCATCGCAGAGGGCATAGACCAGACCCGGGGGTGGTTCTACACGCTCCACGCCATCGCCGTAGCGCTCTTTGATAACGTAGCCTACAAACGCGTCCTGGTCAACGGCCTGGTGCTGGACAAAAACGGCAATAAGATGTCTAAGCGCCTGGGAAATGTAGTCGACCCCTTTGCGCTGATGGACCGCTATGGCGCCGACGCCGTACGCTGGTACCTCATCACCAACGCCCCGCCTTGGGAAAACGTCCGCTTTGATGAAACCCGCCTCGCCGAAAAAGTCCGGAACTTCTTCAACACGCTCTACAATACGTATGACTTCTTTGCCCTCTACGCCGAAATAGATGGCTATCGCCCCGAAGCTACACCGCCTTCTCGCGAGGCGCTGTCTATCATGGATCGTTGGCTTCTCTCCCGGCTGGAGTCGCTGACACAAGCTGTCAGCGAAGCTTACGACACCTACAATCCCACGGAGGCCGCCCGCCTCATAGAGTACTTCGTTACTGAGGAGCTGTCTAACTGGTACGTGCGTCAGAATCGCCGTCGCTTCTGGAAGGGCGAAAAAGACGCTGATAAGTGGGCGGCTTTTCATGTGCTGCGGGAGACGCTTCTGCGCGTGGCGGCCCTGGCGGCGCCGGTCATTCCGTTTACGGCGGACCTGCTTTGGCGCGCGCTCCAAGGAATCCCCACCTCTGTGCATGAGGCGGACTTCCCGACCGCCCGGCCCCATCTCCAAGATACCACCCTGGAAGAAGCCATGGACAAAGTGCGCCGCCTATCTTCCCTTATTCACCGCCTGCGTAAACGCACCAACCTCCGGGTGCGCCAGCCCCTCCCCCGGATCCTCCTGCCTAAATCCTACCAGTCCTGGCTGGCCCCCCTGCAAAACATCCTCCTGCATGAAGTCAACGTCCAGACCATCACCTACATTGACGATCACAGCGAAGCCGTGCGCTATGAGCTGCGGCCCAACTACCGCCGGCTGGGCACCCGCTTAGGGCCTCGCATAAAAGCCTTCGCCGCCTTCCTCCAAAATCTCACCCAGGCAGAAATGGCGGCTATACTCCGGAGCGGCTCCCTAACTTGGGAAGGGGAGACCTTCACCCTGGAAGACCTGGATGTGCGCACGCAGGAGCTCGCAGGCTGGCTCTATGCCGCCGAGGGCGGCCTCGTCGTGGCCTTAGACACCCGCCTCACCCCAGAGCTGGAAACCGAAGGCATCCTGCGCGAGCTTGTCCACCTCATCCAGGTAGAACGTAAAAACGAAGGCCTGGAAGTAACAGACCGCATTCACCTTACCCTGCAAGCACCCCAGGACCTGGTAGAGCGGCTTAAGCCCTATACCGCCCACATCGCTAACGAATGCCTATCCGATACCATCACCTGGGAGACCGCCGATGTGCCCCAGCCCAAATACGACCTTCCTATCCATATCCATATTGTCAAAGCGTATGAGCACGCCTGAAAAAACCCGCTACACAGCCGAGGAGCTGGCCGAATTCAAAGAGCTCATCCTCAAAAAGCTCGACGAAGCGCAAAAAGAATACCAGCGTCTCAAAGAAACTTTGGAGGACCTCGTCGCCGCTGCCGAAGACCAATACCGAACCGGCGAATACATGGGCGCCGAATACGCCGAGAAAGTCCAGTTAGAGCAGCTCCTAACCCGTACCCTCAAGTACATTGATGCCCTCCAACGGGCCCTCATCCGCATTGAGAACGGCACCTACGGCATCTGCAAAGTGACGGGTAAGCTCATTCCGAGAGAGCGGCTGCTGGCCGTCCCCGTCGCCGAAACCCTCGTAGAAGTGAAGGAGAAGCGCAGCTGATGGGCCGTCGCCGTTTCTGGGGGGTGGTCATCGCTACCCTTTTCCTGGACCAGCTTACTAAGGTCCTCGTCAAGCTCAATCTGCCCCTGGGATATGAGATTCCCCTTTTGGGGCGGTGGCTCAAGATTCATTTTGTAGAGAATCCGGGGGCGGCTTTTGGGCTGTCGCTGGCAGGGCTTTTCCCCGGTGAAGGGCCGATGGGCTTCTGGCCCCGCTTCCTGCTGACCCTCATAGCGCTCACGGTGAGCGTGGGGATAGGATATTATCTCTGGCAGCTTGCCAAAAAGGAGCCTGCCTACACCTGGCCGGGCGGGCTTATTCTCGGCGGCGCTGTGGGCAACCTCATAGACCGCAGCTTCTATGGCGTCCTCTTCGCCGCCATCAATGACTACGAAGGCGGGTGGTTCCAAGGTCATGTGGTGGATTTCATCTACATAGACATTTGGCAGGGGTTCCTCCCAAAGTGGGTGCCCCTCTGGGGGGGCGAATACATGGCCCTCTGGCCTATCTTTAACATCGCAGATAGCGCTATTACGATCGGGGTGATATGGCTGCTTCTCCTTCAGCTGCGCGGCTCAAAGTCCTCTTAGAAGACTGGGCATGTATCCCTTACAAGGAGGCCTGGGATCGGCAAAAGGCCTATGTCCAGGAAGCCCTCGCAGCCCCCGAGCGCTGGACGGACCGGCTCATCCTCTGTGAACACCCCCCTGTCATCACCCTGGGACGCAACGCCCACGCCGAAAACCTCCTTCTGCCCCGGCCCCTCCTGGAGGCACAGGGCATAGAGGTGTACGAAATAGAGCGCGGCGGGGATGTTACCTACCACGGCCCCGGACAAGTGGTGGGCTACCCTATTCTCTGGTTAGAACGTTACAAGCGGGATATTACCTGGTACATGCGCAGCCTGGAAGAGGTGATTATTCGGGCGCTTAAGCGGTGGGGTCTGCAGGGCGAGCGCATCCCCGGCCATACGGGCGTCTGGCTCCTAAATCCCTCCCGTAAGATCGCCGCCATGGGGGTCAAACTCTCCCGCTGGGTCTCCATGCATGGCTTCGCCCTCAACGTCAATACCGACCTCAAGGGGTTTAGCTTGATCGTCCCCTGCGGCATCCGGGATAAGGGTATCACGTCCATGGCCGTCGAACTGGGCACGCCCCTTCCCCTCCCAGAGGTCAAAAATACCCTCATCCAAGCCTTCGCAGAAGTCTTTCACGTGGACATCCCATGAAACCCCTTCTCGTAACCCTCCTCTACGGTGCAGCGGGGATGGCTGTGGGGCTGGGAGGGTACCTGGTGCAGCGCCTGCTTTCGCCAAAAGCGCCCCCGCCCTCTCCTGATGCACAGACGCCTTACGAGTGTGGAGAAGCACCCATCGACTCCCCTTGGAGAGAATGGGCCTGGCCATTTCTCCCTTTGGCTACTATTTTACTCCTTTTAGAAGCGGAAGTGCTCTTTCTCCTACCGTGGGTGTGGGCCTACCGAAGTCTAAGTTTTCAGACAGCGCTCCTAGAGCTTTTCCTTGTCGCTATCCCCATCGCCGCCGCTTATGCCTACCTTTTACAAGCAGGATACCTTATCTCAAGGTCTAATACGAAAAGGTATTCTTCTAATATCCCCAAAAAATACCAGGACTTGCAGTCTTACCTACTCCGCCCTACTCATCCTACCTCCTTGATGAGCAGCGAGTAGCCTTGAGGCTGTGAAAAGAAATACCTTTGTCCTATGGAGAATAAGGCTCCTGTTTTAGAAACGGGCGAGCAGGCTTCGGAAATGGATTTGTCCATACTGATTGTAAACTGGAATAGTGGGGAGTTTTTGCGACGATGTTTACAGAGCCTGGAAGCACAGCGAGAGGAGGGGGTGCATTTTGAAGTGATAGTAGTGGATAATGCGAGCATAGATGGAAGTGCCGAGGGATTAGATAGGCTCTTCCCGTGGGTTAAGTTCATTTGGAATAGTTATAACTATGGTTTTGCAAAGGCTACTAATCAGGCATATCGCCTTAGTAGAGGACGGTATGTAATGACTTTGAATCCAGATACTTATCTTGTGCCAGGGTCTCTAAGGAAAATAGTAGAGTTCTTTGACACGCATCCAGACGCAGGGGCCGCACAGCCTTATATATCTTATATTTACCTCAATCGCTGGCATAGTTTGTTTTGGTGGCAAGTGCTCAGGGATAAGCTTATCCCCCCAAAGCCTTTAACCTTGTCTTCCTCTCCCATACAGTCGAATTGGTTGTGGGGAACTGGTATCATTGCACGACGAACTGTTTTACCATCAGACAGATTCTATGAGGAATGGACATTTTTATTCTGTGAAGAGTATGACTTCTGCAAAAGTATTCGTCAAGCTGGTTATAAACTATATGTGATTCCTCTCTTCATGGAACATTTTGTGGGTGGATCCCGCAAAAGGTCCTATCAAATTCAATATATTGTTCAGAAACTTAGTCATGCCGCTATTTATATGATGACCGCTCGGGAGTTCGGGACTGCTCAGGCGTGGTTCAATAGCTTCCTCAAGGTGCTGGATGGCTTAGTTTTATGGCTTGGATTAAGTTTTATCCAGCTCCTACGTCCTAAAAACGAGCGGATTCCCGCTCTCATTGAGTGGAAGGCTCTTTGGACAGCCAACATAGCTTTGCTATTCATGGGAAAGTCATACTTCAAAAGAATGAACGTAGAAGTGGAAAAAAGACTCAATGATCAGAACCTAATCAGGAAATTCGTAAATGTTGTTTCTCCTGAGTCCTCACCTTGAAACACTCTATGCAGCCTATAAGAAATGATTATTCTGGCGATCGGGTGGTAGGGCCTCTGGGGCGAACGCATCCCCGGCCATGCGGGCGTCTGGCTCCTAAATCCCCCCCGTAAGATCGCCGCCATGGGGGTCAAACTCTCCCGCTGGGTCTCCATGCATGGCTTCGCCCTCAACGTCAATACCGACCTCAAGGGGTTTAGCTTGATCGTCCCCTGCGGCATCCGGGATAAGGGTGTCACGTCCATGGCCGCCGAACTGGGCACGCCCCTTCCCCTCCCAGAGGTCAAAACTGCCCTCATCCAAGCCTTCGCAGAAGTCTTTCACGTAGACATCCCATGAAACCCCTTCTCGTAAACCCTCCTCTACGGTGCAGCGGAAATGGACGTAGGTCTGGGAGGGTACCTATGGTTTTACAAAGGCTACTAACTAACCATGCTTATCGCCTTAGTAGAGGACGGCATGTAATGACTTTGAGTCCAGACACTTATCTTGTGCCGGGGGCCTTAGGGAGAAAGATAGAGTTTTTCTGTTGCTCTCTTGCGCATTCTTCTTGAAAGGTTCTATGCTGATGATTTAGATTTTTGAGACTTACCTTTGACAGGAGCTAATATCACTGTCATATTTTTTCCATCCAGTTTAGGCGGTGTTTCTATTTTCCCCACAGAGGCCAAGGCCTCGGCAAAGCGCTGTAAGAGCTGCTCCCCAAATTCCGGATGCACGATACTCCGCCCCCGAAAGAACACCACTGCCCGAACCTTATTCCCCTCTTGCAAAAAGGCCTCCGCTTGACGAACCTTGAAGGCAAAATCATGATCATCTGTGTGGGGCCGGAAGCGGATTTCTTTGACTTCTATTTGGTGTAGTTTCTGCTTGGCTTCTTTGGCTTTTTTCTTTTGCTCAAACTTGAGCCGGGAATATTCAACGATACGACAGACGGGCGGATTGGCTTGGGGGGCGATTTCTACGAGGTCTTTGCCTTCTTCTTCGGCGAGGCGGAGAGCCTGATCTAAGGGGTAAATCCCATTGCGTTCGGGCGGCTCCAATCCCACAATCCGTACCTCTGGCGCCGTGATCTGCCGATTAATGCGGTATTCTTTCTCCTGCGTACTCACCTTTCACGCAAAAATACGACATTTCCCCTTACAAGCCGGTGGCAGGCGCCGTTCTTCATAGCCTGCGATCACTTTCCCATATAGAAGCTGCTGTTATGAGCAGCCTTTGACCCCGACCATAGGAGGGACACGCGCCGGACTTCATTTTTACCGCAAAAGGGTTTTGTATTTCTTCGTATCCAGCTGCCCGGTTTTCTCCAACTCTATAGCTGCGGGCAAAAGCCGCAATGCTTGCTGAAGGTTTTTATCCCGCTCCATCATAATGCGTGTCCGGGCATCTTCCCCATAGGCGAACTTCCCGAGGAAGGACCGCAAGAGCCAGCTTATATCTGATTTTGTTGCCTCATCGAAATTGCAAGTAAGGCCAGCATCTTTGGCTTTTTTCTCAAATAGTGCCCAGACTTCTGGGGTTAGCTGGTATTTCTGAGCAAAGTCAGCGGCGGAGGCATAGGCCTTTTTCAGTTCAGGATGGGCATTGACATACTCCTGGGCGGTGAGGAGGAAGAGATTTTTCCGCTGGGCTTCTTCGGCGCAGGCCGAAAGGCGGGTAGTCGTGTCTACGGGCAGAAAGATATCCGGGACAATCCCGCCACCGCCGTAAACAATACGACCCGACGCTGTTCTATACTTGAGGCTATCTGGCAGTTTGATTTTGGTCTCGTCGTAAAACTCTCCTTCTTCTTGGCGCTTTCTGAGGTCCTCTTCGTATTCAGCAGGGGAGATGTTTTCAAAAGGTTTCTGGATACATCGCCCAGAGGGGGTGAAGTACCGAGAGAAGGTGATTCGGACGGCAGAGCTATCAGAAAGATAGCGCTGGGTTTGCACCACACCCTTCCCAAAGGAGCGCTGCCCAACGATAAGTCCCCGATCCCAATCTTGCACCGCTCCCGCCACGATCTCACTGGCTGAAGCGCTTCCAGGCCCAATCATCACAATCAAAGGCCCCTGCTCATATAAATTATACACATTCGTGGCTGTGTAAGAAGTATTACTTTCCGGTACGCGCCCCTTCGTATAAACAATACGCTTATCGGCGGGGAGAAACTCATCCGCAATCCGCTGCGCCATATGCAAGTAGCCTCCCGGATTCCCACGAAGGTCCAGAATAAGCCCCTTTATCCCTTCCTTCTTTAGGCGCTGAATGGCTTGACGCACTTCCTCATGAGAAGCTTCACTAAAACGGGTCAAACGAATATAGCCCATACCATCGCCTACTACACCTGCAAAAGATACCGCATGAATAGGGATACGATCCCGGGTGATCTCATAGTCTAAAAGTTGGGACAGACCTGGCCGCAGGATGGTCACTCGCACTTTCGTGCCCTTAGGGCCGCGAAGGGATTTCACCACATCGCGCGTGGTGATGCCTCGGCCCGCCACATCCCGCCCGTCAATGCGCACAATGCGATCCCCCGACTGAATTCCCAACATCTCACTCGGCCCCCCAGCTATCGGCGCCACCACCACTATCGTATCCTGCACAATCTGAAACTCTATCCCTATCCCCTCAAAACCCCCGCTCATCTCCGCCTCCTCCTGCTCCTGAACTTCTCGGGGAATGTAAAAAGAATGCGGATCCAGCTCCTTAAACATGCCATTGATCGCCTTCAAAACCAGCTCAGACTGCGTGATATCCCGATAGTAATACCGCTCTACCAGCTGGATAATCGTCTCCAGTTTCTTCAAGTCATCGGCCTGCACCCGCTCCGGGCCTGCTTCCCGCCACCGAAAGCCCAGAATCAGTAGTAACAATCCCGCTGCCATCCCTATCGCAGACCAACCAAACCAGCGTAGCTTATGCATACAGCTCAAGTTAACGATTTTTCGATGATTTTTTGTGTCTGCTCCCCATACGCCACGCGCTGCCCCCCCGAGAAAACCTCATAAGCGCAGTGCACCGTCCTGCCCTGCACCCACAAAAGCGTCGCTACGATCTCCACCTCGGCTCCCAACGGCACCGGCGCAACATGACTAATAGAGAGAAATGTGCCTATCCCCTCTTCCCCCGGCTCCTTCATCTCTAACACAAACTGCCGGCACGCCCACTCCACATCCTGCCCCAGCGCAAAAGTAGAATAATACGGATGCACTACCTCCCCATGAAACTGCGCCACCTTCTCCGGCAAAACCACCGTCGTATAGCGCCGCTGGGATCCGGGAGAAAAGGGAATTTTCATAATATCTTCGTCAGCGCCATCGCCATACCCATATTACCCTCAATCTTTATCTTGCCAAACATGAACGCCGTTGCGGGATTCGCTTTGCCAGTCAAGAGGTCATTCAGCGTATCCGAAGTGAGCCGCACCGTACAATCAGCCGGTTTATCCTCCATGGAAACCTGCACGGGCGTCTGATGGGCATCTATATGAACGACCTTGTCCCCATCTACAATGAACTTGAAGGCGCCCTGGATGCCACTGGCTCGCTCAGCCCGCACCTTGATAGCCTCAAAAACTTCCTGCGCTGTCATCTCTCCAAAGGTACACTATTCCCCGGGATGGCGCTGCCACCGCCCTATCTAAACTTAGCCACCTGAGCAAGGGGCAACTTTCCTAAGCGCATCTCTCCCGTCTCAAGAGCGCGTAACAGGCTCTTCACCGAGATAACGGCAAAAATATAACCAATGTTTGCTTCTGAGCACACAACCTCCTCTTAGAGAGAAACTTACGTAGCCAACTGGCGCGGTGCTATGGGCATTTCCCCGAATTCCCCCCTTGCGTTTGTGAAAATAGCGTTATCTTTGTCTTGATATGCGGTACTTAGTGGTAACAGCCTTAGCGCTCCTCTCTTGGAGCTGGGCGCAGCAGTATGTCAGCCCGCGCCAGACGCGGGTATTCAAGCGAAATCCTCAGATTGAGGCTATCACTCGGAATGCGAAGTGGGTGCTTATCGACTTGGATGAGGGCCGCCCTTCCGGGACTCAGCCGCAGCGCCGCATCACGAACACGGACTTCGGCCAGAGTCTCGGCTGGCTACAGCTCTCCCAAGACGCCGATACGGTGCCTACTACCCCCAACACATCTTCAAATAATAACACTTTTGCCGGAGACACCCTCCTCGCCAATAACGCAGGCGAGGATATAGATCCAAACATCTCCTCGATTTGCAACTATAGCTTCTTTGACAGCCTCTATCTTAGGGGTGCTTGGCTGCTGTACTATCAAGAGGAAGAAGGCTCCCCCATCATCCCCTACTTTGGGAACTTCCTCCACGGCCCCTTTGCCTTAGACCCCGTCAACAATCCTGATGGTGATACGGTCTATTTCGTCGGGGGTGGCATTGCTGAAAGGTATGACATCACCCCACCCGCCGGCTCCTCCGTCTACATAAAGGGGATAGCCACTCAAATCCTGAATAACTACAATAGCGCCAACCCATGCACTACCAGCACGGGAGAACTCAACGCCCCGCTATGGCCCTCAGATAATGCATATACCATTGGTTATCAGCTCCTGGATACAATTGAGATAAATTACGGTACTACCGCCAACCCCCGGCCCGGCTCTTACCCCAACCAGGTCGTCGCTGAGGTCACAAAGCCTCTGAGCCAAGTACGAATAGGCTACAACGCTAACGTCGGGCAGTGTGTGCAGCAGTCCGTCAATCGCCTGGAAAGGTTAGACCATGCCTACTTCACCACGCCGGTAGAGATAACCAACGACCCGAACTGCAAAAAGTCCTTTTACGCCGCTGTACGCTACGACCTTTACTTGCCTGGGCTTGAATCCGTTAATGACACGCTCTTCGGACTCATCGGCCCTGCGTATAGCCCTAGATTCAGGGCCAACCATCCTTGCTTCACTGCCGACACTAGCTACCCCGGCCGCAACATGGTCCTGACTCCGATCTTCAAAATAAGTGACTCTGAGTTCATCGATCCAGATGACTGGTCCCCGCAATACTTTTTATTCGGGCGGAGGTATGACTTGAACTTCCTGATTTTCCCTATTATTTATGTGGGCCAGACAGCCGGTAACTGCCTTACCGTCTCTACGCCTGTAGTGCGCAACGGTTCCATAGCCTTCTCGGCGCCATACCCGAACCCGGCCGTGGATTGCCTGCACCTGAATGTGGAAAGTCCAGCGGCTACGCCTCTCCGCCTGACGCTCTACACCTCTGATGGTCGGCTCGTGCGCAGCTGGAACCGCACCCTCCAAAGTGGGACCAACACCGTCGCTGTAGACCTGGAAGTGCCAGCAGGTGCCTATCTCCTGCAAGCGCAGTCCGCGTATGGGGCGGCGACCTTCTGGGTCAACGTCGTGAAGTAAGCTTCTCAGCTTACCGCGCTCAGGCGGCGAAGGGGCTATCCTTCGCCGCCTTCTTTTTTGGTGTGGTACCTTTGGGCCGTGCGGCGCGTGCATATCATTGCCATAGGCGGTAGCGTCATGCATGCCCTGGCTATCGCCCTCCAAAAGCAAGGTTATCGGGTCAGC
>Ga0308411_10002445_pt1 | contig 12512 bp, 12 predicted proteins | sample HotsprottomLayer_2_FD_203530 | JGI IMG/M metagenome (GOLD analysis project Ga0308411, IMG submission 203530) | Hot spring phototrophic mat microbial communities from Octopus Spring, Yellowstone National Park, Wyoming, United States -... | ecosystem: Environmental > Aquatic > Thermal springs >... | reverse complement strand
TTGACCAGATTCTTTTCCTTGTAGGTGTAGGGCACGACACCGCAGCCGGTCTCGTTCTCGACATCGAGATTGCCCCATTTGCGGCCGGTCAACTTGTAGAGCAGGTGCTGCCAGGGGCCATCGGCCGTGATCGTCACCGTGGTGCCGAACAGCACCGCGCCGGCATCGGCGGTCAGGTTGGGATGGGTGTTGAAGTAGTCGGCGATGGCCGCCGCTTCCGAGCGCATCGTCGTCCAGTCGTCGCCACCGTAGGCGTGGTATTGCAAGTGGGCCATGTGGGCCCGGTGGCCTTCGAGCAGGCGCATGCTCTCCAGAGTCGTGGTGTAGTTGCCCGGTGCGCCGAGGTTGTTGCAGTGCAGGTGCAAGGGGTGCGGCAGGCCGAGTTGATCGACGATGTTCGCCAGGTTGCGGATGATGATTGCGGGAGTGACTTTGCTATAGCCCGGCACAGGCTGGTGCAGGTGGTCGGCATTCTTGCCCCACTTCCAGGCGGTCACGCCGCCAGGGTTGACGGCCTTGACTCCAAAGGCCTTGGCGGCCCACAGGCTCCAGGCGGTGATGTGGCGGGCACGTTCCAGTTCGCCGGCCTCGAACTGGTCGAGCAGAATCTCATTGTTGGCCAGCAACACCAGAGCCGACTTGTCCACGATGGGCGTGTCGCGCAATTCCTCGTGCGTGTGTCGGGCCGACAGCATCGGCACGGCGGCTTCGTTGACCGTTGTGTAGCCCAGACCGGCGTAGAGATAGCCGGTCACATAGGTCGTCGGCGTAGAGCCTCCCGTACCGCTGCGACGCACGTCGGTGCGGAGGAACGGCTCGTGCCGGCGATGATCCTCGGGGATCAAACCGCGTGCGAAGTTGAGGGCGGCCCCTGCGACGTGCGTGTGGACATCCACACCGCCAGGGAACACCACCAGTCCGGTCGCATCGATGACGCGGCCGCCCTCGACCTCGGCGACGATCTTGCCATCGCTAATGCAAATATCGCGAATCTCGCCGTTGATCCCATTGGCGGGATCGTAGACCTTACCGCCACGGATGCGAAGGCGATTATTTCCCTGCGTTGGAGCCTGTTGCACGGCTACCTTCTCCTTGTGGGAGGAGCGATCTTACACTCCTACGAGTTTGCCCAGCAGCGGCGGCTGCAAGGGCGGTTTAGCGGCCACTGCGCGACTGATGCGACGGATGATTTCCTCGTCGGTCGGATAGGGCGATTTGAGGGCCGGTCGTAACGGCAGCGGGATCTCATCCATGCGATAGACGGTGCCGGGGGCACTGATGCCGGTCGCTGCCGTGGTGATATGCACCCTCGCCAGGCGGCTGGTGTGCGTCACCTTGGGATCGAGAACGATGGTGGCGGTGCGGGCCAGATGGTCGATGGCCGGTTGTGGCATGGTCGCACCAGGGTCGGCACCCAGGACGAGTTGCGCGTCGGTATCGCCTCGGATCAGCAAGTCGATGGTCGAGAACTCACCTGGGTTGAAACGCGGATAGCCCCGCGCCAGGTTGACTCCAAAGGGATAGCCGGTGGTGTAACGCAGCACCACGTCGGCTCCGGTCACGTTGCCGTGCCCCCGCATGGGCATGGCGACGAACTTGGTGAAGGCGTTCAACTCAGCGGCCAGGGTGAGCAGAGCGGCGGAGTTCATGTGTTTGCCGCGTGTCATCGACAGCCCCATGCCGAAGAAAAAGACACCGAAGCGGGCCTTCTTCATGCGCTCGGCAAAATCGCTGAGTTGCTCCAGGCTCAGGCCGGTCTCGGCAACCAGAGCCGGATCGACGGGTTGCCCCTTGATCAGAGCGCGGAGGGTGGTGATGACCTCGAAGTCCTTGCCCGGACGAATCTGCAAGAAGATGTCGGCGGCCTTGGCACTGGCCGTCTCGCGAATGTCCACGAGGATCATGGTGCGATCCTTGCGGCCATTAGGGATGAATCGGCCCTTTTGCGTCAGGGTGTACTTGGTAAAGTGCCGGGGGTGACATTCAGCAGGATTGCCGCCCCAGTAGACGATGAAGTCGGCCCGGTTCTTGACCTCGCCGAGCGTGCAGGAAACTTTTCCGCCCAACTGGGCGGCGATTTCCGTCGGGCCGTGTCAGAGCGAGGTGTGACTGTCGATCACGCCACCGATCAACTCGGCCAGGGACACCGCCTCCCGTTGGGCCTCGCAGGTGATGTTGCTCAATCCGTAGACGAGTGGGAAGTCGGCCTCGTAGAGCAACTCGGCAGCGCGTTCGACGGCTTCGTCCACCGTCGCTTCTTTGCCGTCGATCAGGGCGGCGGGGTAGTGGCGTTCTGCGGTGTGATTCTTGAACCAGGCCGCTCCCAGCACACAGGCCGCCTTGGTGTGCGTGATGCGTTCGGTGTCGGCGTGCAATTCGATGTCGTCGCACACACACCCGCAAAAGGTGCAGGTGGCGTTTTTGACCACAGTCAGTTCCATGAGAAGCCTCTTTTCAGCGAAGAATCTGGCCGTCCGAACCGGACGGAACCACGAAGGTTCAGCCCAAAGCCCGACCGACGCAACTACCGCGGATGCGGCGCGGCATGAAGCGACCGGCATCGACCTGTTCCCAGGGCTGCACTTGCTCCGGCGGAGCCTCCGGCGGACTGCTCTGGGCCGGGAGAATCGGCCCGTCGTCGCCACAGCTTTTCGCGAGTTCCATAACAAACGTCCTCCGTTGGACAATCTTAGGAATTTCCGAGCGGCTCGACCTCGACTTCCCATCCCTTGGAGGTGGGCATCCCCGTCCCATCGGTGGACTGTCCCATCAGTTTGCAGGTCGGCGGGCCGTAGGGCACGAAGATCATGCCCTGAGGCACCTTGCCTTCTTGGCAGCGAAAGTCCGCCTCGCCGCCGTACTCCGATCGCAACCGCACCATGCCACCCGGCGCGATGCCCAGCTCTTTCAAATCATCGGCATGCATGATGAGCGTGTTGACCATCGTGTGGTATTCTTCGGTGTCTTTGCCAATGTTGATCTGCACGCCCTGTTTGCTAGTGCGGCCAGCGTTGAGAATGAATCGCCGAGAGGACATCGGCACACTCCAGTTGAGGCGGGCGAAGGTGGGTAAGGTGATTGTAGATCCCCCAGAGGCGAGCAGCAAGACGGGCCGAGCGATCCCTTGACGCAGAATCGGCACTTCTTTTCTGAAGAATCTGCGAGGAATTCCGTTGACAGGTTCGACCAATTACTAAAATAGTGAGATACAGCCTCATCAAAAAGACGCACGAGGTCAGCCAGTGAGTCCTGTTCTGTCGTGCCGAATTTGTACTGTCGTGTTATCTCTGGTCGTTGGCCTGATTGGGTGTGGCAGTCGTCTTCCCACAGATACCGCAGAGGGCAAGAATCTGCGAGCCCTGGCTATCTTCTACGGTCGATTCATTGGCAGCCACAAGGGTAGAAGCCCGGCCAACGAGGCGGAGTTCAAAAAGTTCATCCTGTCGCTGCCCGCTCCAGAGCGTGAAGCTCTGGGGGTAGCAGATCCCAACAACATCGACACGCTGTTCACCTCTCCCCGCGATGGGCAGCCCTACGTCATCCGCTACAAACAGAGCAGTTCTGGATTAGTGGGCGGGCAAGCCACGGTCTTTGCCTACGAAAAGACCGGCAAAAACGGAAAACGCTATGTCGCCACCTCGGTCGGCAATGTCGAGGAGGTGGACGAGCAACGCTTCAAACAACTGGTGCCCGAAGGCCCCTGAGGGTTTCGGTGTGCTGTCGGGCCAATTGCTTGCTATTCTTTTTTGTTTCTGTTGTTCTGGGAGGTTCTCTCATGTTTTCTCTATTCTCCCGACGACGTTCAGCCTTCACGCTGATCGAACTGTTGGTGGTTATCGCCATCATCGCCATTCTGATCGGATTGCTGTTGCCGGCTGTGCAAAAGGTGCGTGAGGCAGCGGCTCGCATGCAGTGTACCAACAATCTCAAACAGATCGGCTTGGCCATCCACGGCTATCACGATGCCAAGGGCTTCTTTCCCACGGGCGGCACTACCCCCTGGGCGGGCGTGTGGCTGACGAATGGTGTGCCCAACGATCCGCCCAATCAGGGCACCGGCTGGCTGGTGCAGATCTTGCCCTTCATTGAGCAGCAGAGTCTGTACAACGCCGGCAGTCATGCCGCTATCGGTCAGACCGTGGGCGTGCGAACCTACTACTGCCCTTCTCGGCGTGCCCCCATCCGATTGAGTACCGGCTGGTTCTCCAATGACTACGCTGGTGCGACCCCGGGGGATTTCTGGGGCGGAAGTATCTGGTCTGTGCCCAACACGCGGTTCTTTGGCATCATCGTCCGTACCCAGACCGGCTTGACGACCATGGCCTCGATCACCGACGGCACCTCCAACACGCTGTTGGTCAGCGAGAAGCGTCTAGATCCGCAACGCTATGAATCGGCCGACTGGCACGACGACCAGGGCTTCACCGACGGCTGGGATCCCGACATCATGCGTTCGACCCTTTACCCGCCGGCCCCGGACATGAACAACGCCGTGTCCGGCTACGAGTTCGGCTCGGCCCACCCCTCCGGTGTGCAGGGTCTGCTGGGCGACGGCTCCGTGCGCATGATTCGCTACGGCATCTCCGCCACGGTGTTCGATCGACTCGGTCATCGCGCTGATGGGCAGGTCATCGACGCAAATAGCTTCTGAAACGTCCTCCCAAGGCGAACGATGCGTGTCCATCCGTCGTTCGCCTTGTTTTTTCTCAGCGTTGCAGAGCTGCGATCAACGTGTTGGCTAGTTCGCTGAGACGACCGACCATTTCCTCGACGCTTCCCCCCTTCTCTAACAAGCGAATGAAGGCACTGCCGACGATCACTCCGTCGGCATGATCGCGCAGCAGGCGGACGTGTTCGGGCCGACTGATGCCGAAGCCCACGCACAGTGGCAAGTCCGTCTCGCCGCGCAACCAGCGGAGTTGGTCGAGCAACTCGGCCGGTAGGGCGGTTCGTTCTCCCGTGATGCCGGCGATGCTCACGCAGTAGACGAAACCGGTCGATTGGCGGACGATCTGTCGGGCGCGTTCGGGCGTGGTGGTGGGAGTGACGAGTTGGATCAGCTTGAGATCGTGTTGCCCACACAGGGAGGCGAGTGGGTGCGATTCCTCGACGGGCAAATCGGGGACGATCAATCCGCTGAAGCCCGCTTGACACGCCTCCTGGAGGAACTGCGTCGCCTTGCGGCGGAAGATCAGGCTGTAGGAGGTCATGGCCAGCAGCGGAAAACCTGGGTGGGCATCGGCAATCTGGCGAGCGGCCCCGAACACGTCGCGCAGGTGCAGCCCTCGTTCCAGAGCGCGGGTGTAGGAAGCCTGGATAACCGGGCCGTCGGCGATGGGATCGCTGTAGGGGAAGCCGATCTCCAGATGCGTCGCACCAGCCCGGAGCAGCGCCTGGGCGAGCCGAGGTGTGCTAGCGATGTCGGGATCACCGGCACTCAGAAACGGAATGAACGCTTTGCCGCCCTGGGCGCGTAGGCGGGCGAAGGCGGCATCAATGGGATTCATATTTCGTCCCCTTCCAGTCGGGACACCTCGTAGCAGTCCTTGTCGCCCCGGCCGGAGAAGCACACCAGCACCACGTCGTCTTTGTGCCGGCTAGCCGCGATGCACATGGCTTCAGCGACGGCGTGAGCTGTCTCCAGAGCAGGCAAGATGCCCTCCAGGCGAGAGCAAAGGCGGAAGTTGGCCAAGGCGGCAGCATCATCGACGTTGGTGTAGCGAACACGGCCGCTGTCCTTCCAATAGCTGTGTTCGGGGCCGACCCCCGGATAGTCCAGCCCTGCCGAGACAGAATGAACCGCAGCAGTCTGGCCGTCCTCGTCCTGCAGGACGTAGCTGAAGGTGCCGTGCAAAATGCCGGGTTTGCCAAAGCCGAGCGTGGCGGAGTGATCGCCAGCCCGCTGGCCACGACCGCCAGCCTCTACGCCGACGATCTCGACTTCGGCATCGTCGATGAACGGATAGAACATGCCCGCTGAGTTGGAACCGCCGCCCACGCAGGCCACCACGACGTTCGGCAGCCGACCGATTTGCTCCAGACACTGCTGGCGGGCCTCCTGGCCGATCACCGACTGAAAATCGCGGACGATGCGTGGAAACGGATGCGGGCCGACCACACTGCCCAGGATGTAGTGGGTGTCGCGAACGCTGGCCATCCAGTCGCGCATGGCCTCGTTGATGGCATCTCGCAGGGTTCGACTGCCGGTGGTCACCGGCACGACCTCAGTGCCCATGGCTCGCATCTTGAAGACGTTGAGTTTCTGTCGGCGAACGTCTTCCTCGCCCATGTAGACCTGACAGGGCAGACCGAACAGCGCACAGGCGGTCGCTGTCGCTACGCCGTGCTGACCGGCTCCCGTCTCGGCGATGATGCGTTTCTTGCCCATGCGGCGGGCGAGCAGCACTTGGCCGATGCAGTTGTTGATCTTGTGCGCGCCGGTGTGGTTGAGATCCTCGCGTTTGAGATAGATCCGCGCTCCGCCTGCTTCGCGGGTCAGCCGTTCGGCGAAGTACAAGGGCGAGGGACGATTGACGCACACCTTGAGGTAATGGGCAAATTCGGCCTGGAAGCGCGGATCGAGGCGGGCGGCTTGGTATTCCCGGTCGAGTTGATCCAGGGCGGCTATGAGGGTTTCGGGAACGTAGCGGCCGCCGTAGGGGCCGAAACGACCAGCGGCATCGGGCACAGCAGAGAGAACGGCGGTCATCGCAACGAACCTTTTTCTGAAGGCGAAGCACAAAAACAGGTTAGAGCCAGACGGCCCGACGGTCAAGGGGCGCAGCGCAAGGCCGGGCAGGAGTCCTGCTGCCCGTCGCCTTACTGTTGCTCTGGAGCATATACTTGATGCTTCTCCCCGCGCAGCAGCAACAGCTGATCGGAAACCACTGGCGAGGCATCGAAGCTATCGTCGAGCTTGTTGACAGCCAGCACTTTAGCTTGGTCGTCGCGGCCCAACTCGCTTAGAGGGGGAACAAACCTCCGCCCGCTGACGCGGGGCGGCTCGCTGGGCGAGCCAACTTTTCTGATTTTTCTTGTGCGCTGTGTCTAATATCAGGCATGAATAGGGGGAAAGCGAGGGCAGCCACGATGAACAAAAGGCCCATCCTCAACGTGCTGGACAAGCTGCGGCAGTTTGCGATCGCCCAGCAACTGGATAAGCTCTCAGATCGCGAGTTGTTGCAACGCTTTGCCCAGTTGGGCGATCAGGATGCCTATGGCGAGGTGCTTCGCCGGCATTCTGGACTGGTGATGGCTACCTGCCGACACTGGTTGCCCAACGAGCAGGATGCCGAGGATGCCTTTCAGGCAGTGTTCCTGATCCTGGCCCGCAAGGCCGGGGCCCTCTGCTGGCGTGAGTCGGTGGCCGGCTGGTTGCATCGCACCGCGTTGCTTGTCAGCCGCAAACAGGCTCGGGCTGATCACGTCCGCCGATGCCGCGAACGCCAGGTTGTCGCCGAACGGTCACCGAACCAGTCCACGCCCGGAGATTTGGCCGAGTTGCAACGCCTGCTCGATGAGGAACTGCAACGCCTGCCCGAACAGTTCCGCAGTCCGATCCTGCTGTGTTGCCTGGCCGAACTGTCTCAGGAAGAAGCCGCCTGTCGGCTCGGTCTGAGCGAGACGGCCTTACGCGGCCGCCTCTGGCGCGGTCGGGAACTGTTACGCAATCGGCTGGCTCGTCGTGGCCTTCAGTCGGGAGCAGTCCTGCTGGCTGGCACGCTGGCGCAGCAGACGGCTCTTGCCGCTTTCACCGCCCCTCTAGTTCGATCCACCATCCAGGCCGGCATCGCCTATGCTGCCGGATTGGCTACCGGATCGCTGGTTTCCCAACAAGTCTTGCACATCGCTCGAGGAGGTCTTCACACCATGTTGTTGCATCAACTCCAGAAAGCGGCCTTGGCGGCCCTGGCCGTCGGGTTGCTCACTGTCACTGGTCTGGCCAGTCCCCTTCTGCTCGGGCCAGCTAGTGATTCTCCCGCTGTTCAGCCACCGCAGATCAGCAAAACCACTTCCCGACGCTACCGCAGTCCAGAACAGACCGGCCTGACCGGCACTCTGCATGCCCTGGATGTGTCGCAGCGACGAATCACGGTGCAGTTGCGCGACCAGCCGGTCAAGCTGCGGTTAGACTTGGCCCGCGATGCTCGGGTATTCTTCAGCGACGACCCCGGACAACTCAGCGACCTGAAGCCCGGCAGCGAACTCGTGCTAACCCTGGCTGACGATGATCGCACCGTCACCACCGTTCAAGTCTGGGGCGAAGACTCCACCGGACTGGAATTTCGCTCGGTCAACCTGAACAACCAGACCATCGAGGCTGTCAACGAGGATCAAGAGTCCGTCACTATGCCGATTCGCAAGTCCACCCTCGTGGTGATCGATGGCTATCTCGATGACTGGAAGAACCTGGAGCCGGGCATGAAGTTCAGTTGTCTGTACGCTCGCGATAACAAAACCATCGCTCGGCTGTTTGCGACCTGGCTCCGCGAGGGCGACCTGAGCGGTCGGATCAAGTCGGTCGATGCCGGCACTGGCGAGGTAGTACTCCATGAGGTGGCACAGGCCGAGGACGAGGCGGAAAAACGCTGTAGTCTGGCTCGCGACACTCGCATTCTGCTGGACGGCCAGCCAGCTAAGGTCAGCGATCTCAAGCCGGGCTTGAAAGTGTTCGCTCGCCTAGAGGCCGGTAACTTCATGACCATCACCGCACTCCGCGCCTTCCGCGAGGAGTGAACCAACTCTCGATTCCACCAGAGAATTTCTCATGAACCATCTCGTACAGGGCCGATGGCTTCTGGCCATCCTGGTCGCGGTGCCGACTTCGACCGTCTTGGCTGGAGATGTCCGCTATCCTGCTGATGCAGGGGTCATCAATGTCAAGCAGCCGCCTTACAACGCCAAGGGCGACGGCAAGACCGACGACACTCGGGCCATCCAGAAGGCTCTCGATGACCACCCCAACGCGGGGGCCATCATCTACCTACCCAGAGGCACTTATCGGATCTCCGATACGCTTCGCTGGCCCAAGGGCACCATCGGCGGCTGGGAGTACAAGCAAACCATCCTCGAAGGTGAGTCGCGACAGCATTCTCGCATCGTACTGCAAGACCGCTGTCCAGGGTTCCGCGATCCAGACAAGCCCAAGGCTCTGGTCTGGACAGGGCCAGCTCCGGCGCAGCGATTCCGCAACGCGGTTCGCAACCTCAGTCTCGACACGGGCAAGGACAATCCTGGGGCCATCGGCTTGCAGTTCAACGCCAGCAATCAGGGCGGGGTCTTTGATGTGACCATTCGCTCCGGCGACGGCACGGGGCCGATCGGTCTAGACATGAGTTACACCGGCGAGATCGGCCCTTGCCTGATTCGCAATGTCGAAGTGCAAGGATTCGCGGTCGGCGTGCGTACTGGACACGTCGTTAACAGCATCACCATCGAATCGCTCACGCTGTCCGGGCAAAGTCGTTGTGGCTTGGAGAACGTCGGCCAAGTTCTCAACGTCCGTCGTCTGGTCAGTGACAATGCGGTAGTGGCGATCGTCAACGCTCGTGGCCCCAGTTTCCTGACGCTGATCGACGCTCGTCTGATCGGCCGCCAGGGGGCCGAGAACCTGCCGGCCATCCGCAACGATGCGCCCCTATTGGCACGCAACGTGACGGCGACCGGCTATGCTCGCGTCCTGGACAACGCCGGCAAACCGCATCCGGGCCTGACCCTGAACGAATTCACGTCTCTGCCGGCCAGGAGTCTGTTTGGTTCCGAAACGCGGACACTGGGACTGCGGATCGAGGAAATCCCGAACGTGACAGTGGACGATCCCCGCACCTGGGTCAGTGTCCGCCAGTTCGGCGCGGGAGGCAACGACTACAACAACCGCTATCGCAACGATGACACGCCGGGCTTTCAGAAGGCCATCGACTCGGGAGCCAGTACTGTCTATGTGCCGCGTGGCTTCTATGTCCTCAACGACACCGTCCACATTCGCGGCAAGGTTCGCCGAATCGTCTTCCTCGAATCGCAACTGGTGGCTGGCAAGGGGTTCAAGGACTCGGACAAACCTGTGTTCCGCTTCGAGGATGGCACCGCCGAGGTCGTCGTGCTGGAGCGGTTCAGTCAGACCTATGGCTCGCTGGAAAAGACTTGGCTGGAACACGCCAGCAAGCGGACTCTGGTGATCCGTAGCAGCATCATGGGCCGCTACGACAGCGTGGGCGGAGGTCGGCTCTTCCTCGACGATGTGTGCGGCGGGCCATTCACCTTCCGCAAGCAGGAGGTCTGGGCCAGACAACTCAACCAGGAAACGGAAGGCACACATGTGGTCAACGACGGTGGCCGACTTTGGATTCTCGGCTACAAGACCGAACGGGGCGGCACGCTGCTAGAAACCCGCCGTGGCGGATCAACCGAGGTGCTGGGTTGTTTCGCCTACGCCACCACCGGCGTGTCGAAAGACCCGATGTTCGTTTGCCAGGACGCGCAATTCTCCGTCAACATGGGCGAAGCCCAATTTGGTGGCAATTTCCCCATCCTGGTGCGCGAAATTAAGGCAGGGACGACTCGCGAACTGCACCGCAAGGAGGCCCCCAGCCGATTCGGAATCGGAGCCTTGTTGCCCCTGTATGTCACTCGCTGAATGTGACGAGATCGCACATCCAAGATGTGCGATCTCAGTCATCAGGCGAACGAGCCTTTGGTCAGCAGTAGCGGACTCCAGCCACTGACGCGAGGTGGCTCGCTACTCCAGCCGCTAACGCGAGGTGGCTCGCTAAAGCGAGCCGGGAGCGTCAGCGACTGGAGGAGGCTGGATTCAGGCTGCTTGCCCGAAAGTGGCACACAGATTGCTGTAGAATCCAGTGACCCACCGCCGCCAGAGGAACGCAGCCATGTTAATCCACACCTTACGCCCGCTCGCACGTGGCGAACTGCCCTATCGCGCCATCGAACTCGAAGGTGTCCGTCATGTGCTGACCACAGCCATTCCCGGACACGGTGAGACGTTGCCGGAGCAGATGCGTGAGGGGATCGGCTCCATCGAGGCGGTGTTGGAGCAGTGTGAAGCGAGTGGTGGACTGGTACATCTGGCGGTGTTCCTGGCCGAGCCGGCGCTGGTGGCTCCATGTCGGCGTTGGCTGCGAGGGCATTACGGGGCCGAAATGCCGGCCGTGAGTTTCATTCCCCAACCGCCTTGCGATGGCTCACTGGTGGGGATCGAGGCCATGGCCGTTCGTCCCGAACCGGGCAAGGTCAGCATTGAGCGACTGAACGAACATCTGGTGGTGGTGCGGCACAACAATCTGGCCTGGGTGTTCGCCGATCAGGCTGTGCCACGCACCTCGGCCGAGGGAGTGTACGAGAAAACCATCTGTACCTATCAGCATCTGCTGCGTCTGTTGCCCAAGGGAGGTGCCCGCCTCGATCAGGTGGTGCGTACCTGGATCTATCTGGGCAGCATCGTCGCGAACGATGGGGACGAACAGCGATACAAATCGCTCAACCGCGCCCGCTCGGAGTTTTACCAGAACGTGCCGTTCCTGAGCGATCATCTACCAGAGGGGCTGCCCAATCCGGTGTATCCGGCCAGCACCGGCATTGGCACCGAGGGCCGAGGGCTGTGCATTAGTGCCCTGGCGGTGCTGTCCGAACGCGAGGATGTGTACACGGTGCCGCTGGAAAATCCACGGCAGACGGCGGCCTACGACTACTCGGCGGCGTATAGTCCGCGCAGTCCCAAGTTCTCGCGCGGCCTGGCCCTGGTCGCCGGGCCAGATGCCACCCTCTTCATCTCAGGCACGGCCAGCATCACCCATTCGGAAACCCAGCACATCGGCGACCCAGCAGCTCAGACCGCAGAGACGCTCGAAAACATTCGCGTTCTCATCAGCGAGGAGAACCTGGCTCGACATGGACTGCCTGGCTACGGGGCGAAACTCGAACAGCTTGCTGCTATCCGTGTCTACGTCAAGCGTTTGCAGGACTATCCGGTTATTCGTGAGGTGATCCAGCGACACCTTTCCGATCTGCCCACCCTCTACACCGTGGCTGATGTGTGCCGACCGGATCTACTCGTCGAGATTGAGGGGATCGCCTTTTCCAGTCGCACTGGCCCGGCCCTGCAACTGCACCGAGCGGCCCGCAAGGCTTGCGCCGGCCCGCCGTTCTGCTGTCCGGCCAGTTGCCCGGATCGCAGCACCTGTCCGCACGCCATCCTCGGTTGACAGACAAGAGACAGCCGTCCACAGGCCTACCGATTTGTCATTCCGCACTATTGGGCGGCCGGCGGTTCTTCCACCACCTCAACGCGACCGCGTTGTATGGCCCGATGCAGATAGCGGCAGCGTTCGTAGGCGCGGCAACGTCGCGCGTAATCGCGCTCGTGGCGAGCAAATATCTCACGAAGACGGCTCACCTTGCGCTGCAAAGCAGCAGTGCGCCGCCATTGTTCGTAGTCGGCTGGCGATTGGCTACCCACTAGTAGATCAGCAAGACGTTGCTCGGCCTGTTGCAGTCGGTGA
>Ga0308411_10002444_pt1 | contig 12512 bp, 11 predicted proteins | sample HotsprottomLayer_2_FD_203530 | JGI IMG/M metagenome (GOLD analysis project Ga0308411, IMG submission 203530) | Hot spring phototrophic mat microbial communities from Octopus Spring, Yellowstone National Park, Wyoming, United States -... | ecosystem: Environmental > Aquatic > Thermal springs >... | reverse complement strand
CGAGCTTCTCCGCAAGGCCCTTGAGTGGCAGGCCCTCCTCCAATCCGGCCAAGTTCACAATCAGGCCGAGATCGCCCGCCGCGAGGGCATCACCCGGGCTCGGGTGACCCAGGTGATGTCGCTGCTCCGCTTGCCCCCCGAAATCCAGCAGCACATCCTGACCATGCCCGACGCGGTCCGCCGGCCCGCGATCACCGAGCGGGCGTTGCGGCCTATTGCTCAGCTGGAAGACCTTGCCGACCAGAAGGCCGAGTTCCAGGAGCTCGCTGACCGTTGCTGACCTTTCGGAACCGCGTTCTCGCAGCGCGACCGGCGCCTGAGGCTCTGCGCTGGGTTCACGGCCATGTTCGGTTTTGTATACTACTGCCTGATCTCGTGGGCAGGTGTTGGCAGTGATTTGGACCGCGAACGAAGAGATGCGTAATGGCTGTTGAAGAACGCTGGGTTGGAGTCGAAAGCGTAGCTCGCCACCTCGGGGTGGCCAAGGACTCGATCTACAGGTGGATTGAGGAGCGTGGCCTGCCAGCCCACCGGGTAGGACGTCTGTTTCGGTTCAAGCTGTCCGAAGTGGACGCTTGGGTGCGTCAGGGAAACCAAGGTGCGCGGTCAGCGCGGAGGATAGGCCGGGCAAGAAGGGGTAGCCGTGAGTGAAGGGCGTTTGGCATCCCGAATCGGACAGCGAATAAGCCTGCCCGGGCATTTTGACGTGCCCGTAATCCTGGAGGAGGTACGCCTGCTCGGCGCGTCCGATGGCGCGGGCTATGAATGCCGCGTCCGCCTTCCCGACGGTTCCCTGGAGGAGGCGGTCATCTCGGCCCAAGAAGCGGCGGCGATCCTGGGCGCCGAACTTCCTGAAGCGCGAGCCGAAGCGCCGGTGGACGCCGAAAAACTCCGGCTGTTGATCGAATCGGCGCGTATCCGCCTCGCCTACGCCTACGATCAGCAATTCGCCGTCAGCCTCTCCGGCATACGTACCCTTCCGCACCAGATCGAAGCGGTCTATCAGGCCATGCTTCCCCAGCCCCGCCTACGGTTTCTGCTGGCGGACGATCCAGGCGCAGGCAAAACCATCATGGCCGGCCTGCTCATCAAGGAGCTCAAGCTCCGGCAGGCAATCGAGCGTATTCTCGTGCTCTGTCCCGCGCCCCTCACCATCCAGTGGCAGGACGAGATGCTGCGGTGGTTTGGCGAGCCGTTCGACATCATCTTCTCGGCCGTGGATCAGCAACAGCTTACGAACCCATGGCAACGTTCCTCGCAGGTGATCGCCTCCATCGACTACGCCAAGCAGCCCGACGTGCGCGAGCGTGTTTGGCAGCAGCGGTGGGACTTGGTCGTTATTGATGAAGCCCACAAGTGCTCGGCGCGCACCACCTCCGGCGGCCGCGACCGCGAGCCCAAAGTCGAAGCCACCCGTCGCTATGAGCTGGCGTCGAAGCTGACGGCCGCCGCCGATCATGTTCTGTTGCTCACGGCCACGCCCCACCATGGGGATGAAGACAAGTTCGCCCATTTCCTCCGGCTCATCGATCCCGACCTTTTCCCCGAGCCGCACCGTCTCCAAGAGAAATCCGCGGAGATTCGAAGAGAGATATTTCGACTCGGCAAAGACTCCCCGTGGTGCCTCCGCCGCCTCAAAGAAGATCTCAGGGACATCAACGGCAAGCGCTTGTTCCCGGACCGGCATGCCAAGACGGTCACGTTCCGGCTGAACAGCGAGGAGTACCTGCTTTACAAGAGCGTCACAGCCTATATCAATGAGTTCATTCCGCAGCAGACCGGCCAACGGCGCTCCTCGGCCGCTCTGACCCGCACGGTTTTGCAGCGCCGCCTGGTGAGTTCCACCTGCGCCATCCACGAATCCCTCAAGCGGCGCCTCAAGAAGCAGGAAGACCTTCTCGAAGAGCTGGAAGGGCTGACTCCGGCCCAACGAGCCCGGCGCCTCGCAGCTTTGCAGGGACGACTCGCTGACGCGGAGCTGGATGAAGACGATCTCGATGATGCGGCCCGCGACCAACTGGTCGATGAGTACACCGCGGCGCTGGAACTGGAGCAGCTCCGCGCGGAGGTCGCCGCTCTCAAAGACTTGGTCGAGCAGGCGCGGCGCGTGCGCGAAAGCGCCAACGACTCCAAGCTGGCCGCGTTGAGGAAGTGTCTGTCGGAAGCGCAGTTCCAGGATCTTAAGGACGGCCGCGGCAAGCTCCTCGTTTTCACCGAGCATCGCGACACGCTCGAATACCTCCGCGGCCACCTGGAACGCTGGGGCTGCAGCACCTGCGAAATCCACGGCGGCATGAATCCTCACGAGCGTAAGCACGCGCAGGAGGTCTTCCGAACCGCAGCGCAGATTTGCGTGGCCACGGAAGCCGCCGGTGAGGGGATTAATCTCCAGTTCTGCCACCTGATGATTAACTACGACATGCCCTGGAACCCGACGCGACTGGAGCAGCGGCTGGGCCGCATCCACCGCATCGGGCAGGAACGGGATGTGTACGCTTACAACTTTGTGGCTACGGATTCGGAAGACGGCCAGCCTATCGTGGAGGGCCGCATCCTCCACCGCCTGCTCGAGAAGCTGGATCAGATGAACGAAGCGTTAGAGGGCCGGGTGTTCGACGTGATCGGCGAGGTGCTGTCTCTCAATGACGTCAACCTGCCCGAAATGCTGCGCGAGGCGGCTTACGATCCCAGGCGCCTTGAGGAATACCTCGACCAGATTGACCGCATAGATCCGGCGAAGCTCAAGCAGTATGAAGAAGCGACTGGCATAGCCCTGGCGCGGAGTCACGTGGACTTCAGCGCCTTCCAGCGGCGCAATCTCGAAGTGGAAGAGCGGCGGCTCATGCCACGGTATGTGGAAGCACAGTTTATCGCTGCGGCGCGGGAAGTCGGCCTCCGAGTCGAGCCGAGAGCCGATGGCATGTGGCGCATCGAGCACGTGCCGGCGGATCTGCGCTCGGAACGCCTGCGCTCGGTCCAGCGGCTCGGGAAGGCTGAGGCTTCCTACCGGAAAGTGACCTTTCACAAGCAGCACCTGGAGCAGGACGCGCATCTCGATGCGGTCCTGATGGGGCCGGGCCACCCACTATATGCGGCTGTGGATGAGAAACTCAACGAACGGCTGGCGAACCTGGCGGGCCGGGCGGGGGTGTTCATAGACGCCGGCTGCCAGACCCCTTACCGGATCCACTTCTTTGAGATCTCCATCCGGGGCAAGGATGCCCAGGGCAACGAGACACCCCTGTATGGCGAGCTTGTCGCCGTGAGGGAAGATCGCGGCCAGTTTGAAATCATCCCCGCTGATGTCCTGCACAACTTGGCGGATCATCCTCATCCGCCGCAAGAGATCGAGCCCTCGGAGACGCAGCCGGCCAGTGATTATCTGAAGCGCACCTATCAGCTCGCCTGCCGCGCTCGCTGTCAAGCGGAGCGGCAGCGCTTCGCCGAGATCTGCCGGCAGTACCTGGAGCGGTCGTTCAAAGCCCGGATTGACCGGGCGCAGGAACGCGCCATGCTGCTGGCGGCCGAGGCGGCCTCAAGGCCCGAGTTCAAGCTGGCCGCGGACGAGGCCCGCAAGTACGTGGACGAGCTCGAGCGCGCGCGGCGAGAGCGCCTGGAAGGACTCAAGCGGCTGGAGATCGCCCGCACCGGCCCGGTACGGCACGTGGGTACAGCCATCGTGTTCAGTCCGGATGCGGATGCCGGCGCGCAGCTTGCCGCTCTGGCCGATGAACTGGATCCGGAGGTGCGCCGCGCCAGCGAAATCGCAGCCGAGGACCATGTGGTCGCAGCGCTCGTGGCCGAAGGGTTTCCGCGGGAACGCATCGAGCGCGTGGGGCATCTGAAGCTGGGCTTCGACATCCGCGCCCACCGGATCGCCGACGAGGCCACGGGCGAGGTGGACGTAAAGAGAATCGAGGTCAAGGGCCGCCGGCGGGGAGAGCCTGTCCGGCTCACTACCAACGAATGGTACAAGGCCCAGCAACTGGCCGAGACATACTGGTTATATGTGGTTTGGGATCCGCTCAGCGAATCGCCGGAACTGGTCCGCATCCAGAACCCGGCCGTGCGGCTGGACCACGCCAAGCGGGAAATCGTGGCGGCGCGGTTTTACGAGATTCCGGCGGAGGCAATCGGCCGTGCGGCGGCCTCGGGGGAGGAAACGCGCTTGTGAACGGTAGCTCATCACAATCGGCGCCTCGGGGATTTGTTCGTATCCAAGCGCTCAATTACCGGTCGTTACGGTATGTTTCACGGAGCTTGGGCGGCTTTCACATCCTCGTCGGTCCGAATGCGAGTGGAAAGTCCACGTTTCTCGACGTCCCCGCGTTCTTGGGCGATTTCCTACGCGCAGGCATCACAGCGGCCGTCGAAGGAGACGCAAGGTTGGGCATCCCACATCGGGCTCCCGATGCAAGACAGCTCACCTGGATGCGCGGCGAAAAGACTTTTGAGATGGCCGTGGAAGCCGCGATCCCCCCGGCACGCCATAGCCGCCTCAGAAACGGAAACGCCGAGTTATGCCGGTATGAAATTGCGGCGGATGTTTCCGGGCCTCTGCGCGTTGTTTCGGAGAACTTGTGGCTTCGGCCCAAGGAGGAATCTCAGGAGGAGATTCAAAAGCCGCTATTTCCCGAACCGCCGGCTCCTCCACATTCCATTGTGCAGGCCCCGAGGAAGCGCACACCGGCGGGCTGGAAGAAAGTGGTGGGGCGGGGGGATGAACCTGAGAAGGTGATGTTTTTTTCGGAGACCTCTGGCTGGAACAACCCTTTTCGGGTGGGGGCTGATAAAGCAGCCTTGGGCAGTCTCCCGGAGGACGAGGAACGGTTTCCTGTGGCGACCTGGTTTCGCAAGCTTCTGACAGAAGGGGTGCAGCGGGTGGCGCTTTCTAGTGAGGCTATGCGCTTACCGAGTCCGCCAGGCCGCGCCAGGGGGTATATGCCGGACGGCTCCAATCTGCCATGGGTAGTACACGCCTTAGAGCGAGATCACCCGGACAAGCTCAAGGATTGGGTCTGCCATGTCCGTGAGGCCTTGCCTGACGTGGTGCGCATCGAGACGCGGGAACGGGAAGAAGACCGCCACCGGTACCTCGTTCTGCATTTGAACAGCGGGCTGGCAATTCCATCCTGGCTCGTCTCGGACGGGACTCTGCGCCTGTTGGCGCTGACGGCGCTCGCCTACATCCCGGAACTGACCGGCACCTATCTGATCGAGGAGCCAGAGAACGGCATTCATCCACGGGCAGTGGAAACCGTCTACCAGTCTCTTTCTTCCGTTTACGGGGCCCAGGTCTTGCTGGCTACCCATTCACCAGTGATCCTGGGCATGGCCGAACCGGAAAAGATTCTCTGTTTTGCGCGCGACGCATCGGGTGCTACGGACATCGTGGCCGGCAACGAGCACCCTCAGCTGGATCAATGGCTACGCACGCTCGATCTCGGAACTCTCTTTGCTAGCGGGGTCCTCGGATGAAAGACCTGTTTTGCGTGGTGGCGGACAAGAATATGGAGGCAGCCGTTGCGGGTCTTTTCGGCCGTCCGGAGGCCCTCGGGATTAGCCGAGCGCCTCTTGATGTAGACGTATGGGTCCATCCCCGGCGGGATCCTGGACTTTTCCGGGAAGGGGTCACAATTTTGCGGCAAGCGAGAGAAAGCTACTCGCACGCTCTCGTGTTCTTGGACGCCTCCTGGGATGGGGCGCCGCCAGACATCCAAACGTGCTTGGATCGCGCGTTCAACGACGCCGGTTTTGGCGAATGGGCCCGTGCGATCGTTATTGTCCCTGAACTTGAGGTCTGGGTGTGGAGCCAATCCCCGCATGTTGAGCGAATCCTCGGTTGGTCCGGGCGGTCGCCGGGACTCAGGGGATGGCTGGAACAGCAGGGGCTTTGGGCCAGGGGCTGCGCGAAACCCACCGACCCCAAGGCAGCGTTCGAAAGAGCTTTATATGAGGTTGGCAAACCACGGTCGTCGGCAATTTACCGGGCTTTGGCAAGGGAAGTGAGTCTGGAACGTTGCCAAGACCCATCCTTTCAAAGGCTCCGTCAAGCGCTTCAAGAATGGTTCGGAGGCAGTTCATGACGTACGACCGCAGGCTGATGGAGGACTTTTTGCCGATTCGGGCTGCCGGCAAGGACGGCTGCCGAGAGAAGGGGATGCGGCCAATCCCGAACCAATGCTACAAGGCCCAGCAACTGGCCGAGACATACTGGCTATATGTGGTCTGGGATCCGCTCAGCGAACCACCGGAACTGGTGCGCATCCAGAACCCGGCCGTGCGACTGGACCACGCCAAGCGGGAGATCGTGGCGGCGCGGTTTTATGAGATTCCGGCGGAGGCAATCGGGACGGCAGCCATGGGGACGGAGGACAGTCTATGAGTGACGATGTTCGGGCCATCGTATCGCGCTTGAGGAACGGTTTGGCGGAGATTTACGGCGAGCGGCTGAAAGGAGTCTACTTGTTCGGCTCGTATGCTCGCGGCGAAGCTAACGAAGAGTCTGACATTGACGTTCTCATCGTGTTGGACCGCGTAGATGACTACTCGAGCGAGATTGAGCGCACCAGCGAAGTGGTGTCACGACTTTCCCTGGAATGCGGGCGCAGTATCAGCCGGGTTGTGGCGCCGGAAAAGCGTTGGCGGGAAGACCAAACCATGTTCTTTTTGAACGTGCGCAACGAAGCGATGGCGGCATGACCGAGGAGACCCGCAAATTGCTTGACAAGGCGCGGCGGGCGCTGTCCGCAGCCGAGTCTTTGAAGAGAGAGGGCAACGATGAGTTCGCCGCAGGCCGAGCCTATTACGCGATGCTCCACGCCGCGCAGGCCTTACTGCGTGAGAAAAATCTTCAGTATCGAACGCACTCCAGTGTCCATGCCGCTTTTGGCGAACACCTCGCCAAGCCTGGCCTGCTGGATCCCAAGTATCACCGCTGGTTGCTCGATGCGTTCGATGAGCGGATACGAGGCGATTACGATATAGATGTGTTCTTCGAGCCGGGATCGGTTGCGCGCCGTATCGAGCAGGCACGGGAGTTCTTGCAAGTTGTCGAGCGCTTCATTGTGGGTGCGGAATGAAGAACGACCGCAGGCTGATTGAGGACTTTCTGCCCATTCGGGCTGCCGGCAAGGACGGCTGCCGAGAGAAGGGGATGCGGCCAATCCCGAACCAATGCTACAACGCCCAGCAACTGGCCGAGACATACTGGCTATATGTGGTTTGGGATCCGCTCAGCGCGTCGCCGGAACTGGTGCGCATCCAGAACCCGGCCGTGCGCCTCGACCACGCCAAGCGGGAGATCGTGGCGGCGCGGTTCTTCGAGATTCCGGCGGAGGCGATTGGGGTGGCCGGTGAAGGAAACGGACTATGAACCGGGAGGACCTCCTGGAGCTTCACTACATCACGCCCATCGAGAATGTGCCTTCCATACTTAAACACGGTATCCTTTCCCATCAACAGGCGGCAGGCCTGGCGCACCGTTCTGTGGCGATGCAGCAGATCCAGGATCGCCGGTCCAGCGTCATTGTCCCAGGCGCTAACCGCAAACTCCACTCCTACGCCAACCTCTATATTTGCGCACGGAATCCGATGTTGTACAAAAGGCGTCACGAGTACATCTGCGTCCTGTCGATCAATACACGCGTGCTGGACCTTCCGGGCGTAATTATCACGGATGGGAATGCTGCCAGTAACTACGTTCGCTTCGCGCCAGCTCCCAAGGGGCTTAGTATCGTGAGCAGGGAGCGTACCTTCGCAGAGTTCTGGAAAGATGATGACCAGATCGAGGAGTGGCGCATGAAAGTCGCCAAGTGCGCCGAAGTTCTGGTCCCTGATCGTGTCGGCCCGGAGTATATCCAACACGCCTACGTGGCAAGTGGTGAAATGAAGATTCAGATGGATGCCTTGAACACCGGACTTGAGGTTCGGGTGGACGGGCATCTGTTTTTCCGATGAGGCGAACCATGGTGACGGTCAAAGTCGGTGACATGTTTCAATCGAAAGCCCAGACTTGGGTGAATACCGTCAACTGCGTCGGCGTGATGGGGAAAGGCGTAGCGCTTGAATTCAAGAGGCGATTCCCCGACATGTACGAGGACTACGTCCGGCGCTGCCGCGCCGGCCAAGTCAAGCTCGGCCTCCCCTACCTGTACAAGCGCGTCGTCCCGCCCTGGATTCTCAACTTCCCGACCAAAGAAGACTGGCGGTCGGTCTCGCGTCTCGACAAGATCGAGGAGGGGCTTCGCTACCTGGAGGAACATTACCGGGAATGGGGCATTGAATCTCTGGCGGTTCCGCCGCTCGGCTGCGGGCAAGGTCAATTGGAGTGGCGCGTGGTGGGGCCCACCCTTTACCGCTATCTCAAGCGCCTGGACATCCCGGTCGAACTATACGCACCTTTCGAAACGCCCCATGAAGAGCTGAAGCCAGAGTTCCTGGATCAGGATGGGGCAGCCGATCGCAGCCAGAGCCAAGCTAGCGCTGCTTATCGCATAGAGCCGGGCTGGATCGCGGTCGTGCAAGTTCTCGAGCATCTGGAACGCGAGCCGTACCACCCGCCTGTGGGCCGCACCAGCTTTCAGAAGATCGCCTACTTCGCGTCTGAATCCGGTATCCCGGTCGGCCTGCGATTCGAGAAGGGCAGCTACGGTCCGCACGCTGAGGAATTAAAGCAGAAGATCACCGCGCTGGTGAACAACGGCCTCATCCGCGAGGAGAGGCTCGGCAGAATGTTCGCCGTGCGTGTCGGCCCGACGTTCCCTGACGCCCGCAGGGCCTACGAGGGGGAACTCAAGAAGTGGGGCGCTGCGATGGAAAGGATCGCTGACCTTTTCATGCGAATGAACACACAGCGCGCTGAGGTCGCCGCGACGGTCCATTATGCCGCTCAAGAACTTCAAAGGAAGCAAGGCCGCGTACCGGCGGAGACTGCCATCGTTCAGGCCGTCATGGAATGGAAGGTGCGGCGGCGCCCGCCTCTTGATCCGACAGAGGTCGCCATTACAACCCGCAACCTGAACCTGCTCGGCTGGATTCGCGCCATGCCGAGCGAAGACCTGCCCGTGCCCGACGAGGAAGGCGTCTATGCCTGACGACCGCAGGCTGATTGAGGACTTTCTGCCGATCCAGGCGATTGGCAAGGAGGCGTCGCGGGAGAAGTCCGTGCGCAAGGGGCACATTTCGACGCTGCACTTGTGGTGGGCGCGGCGGCCGGTGGTGGCTTGCCGGGCGGCGGTCTACGGGGCGCTCGTGCCCGCTTCGCGGTTCATGCCCCAAAACGGCCCGGACAACAAGAAGCAGAGCCTCGGGCGGGCCAACGCGGCCAAGTTCCTCGAGCGGCTTTGCGAGTATCCGGGCGAGGCGGCCGTCATCCGGGAGGCGCAAAGGCATATCCTCGAAGCCCATGCCGAACGGCTGAGCCGGGAGATGGGCAAGGCTGTAACCGTCGAGGACATCGAGGCAGGCCGCGCGCCGCGGCCCAAGGTGCTCGATATGTTCGCCGGCGGCGGATCCATTCCGCTGGAAGCGCTGCGGTTGGGGTGCGAGGCGTATGCCATGGATCTCAATCCAGTGGCCTATATCATCCTGCTGTGCACGCTCGTGTATCCGCAGAAGTACGGCAAGCCCGACCCGAACGCCCGCGGCATGACCGGACCGAAGAACGCCAAGGGTGAGACCACCTGGGGCGGGCTGGCCAACGAGGTGCGCTACTGGGGCGAGTGGGTGCTCCAACGGGTCAAGGCCGAGATCGGCGACCTGTACCCGCTAATTCCCGACCCCGAATACAAGGGCCGGCGCGCGGAAGCGCAGAGCTCCTTCTGGCCGAGCGCAAAGGATAGCGAAGTCCCGCGCGGATTCCTGGTTCCGGTAGCTTACCTCTGGACGCGGACGGTGCGCTGCAAGAACCCGTCGTGCGGCGCCACAGTGCCGCTGGTGCGCCAGACCTGGTTATGCAAGAAGCCGGGCCGCTACGTGGCGCTCAAAATGATCGCGCCCAAGGGCGCCAAGCAGGTCCGCTTCGAGGTGGTGGAGTCGGCCACAGCGGAAGGGCTCGGCTTTGACCCGGCGGGTTTTTCCAAGGGCGGCAACGCGACCTGCCCGTTTTGCGGCACGGTGGCGGATAGCGAGTACGTCAAGGCCGAAGGGTGCGCGAACCGGATGGCTCAGCAGATGATGGCGATCGTCTGCACCCGGCCGGGACGGCAAGGGAAGGTGTATCTTGCGGCCGACGATTTCCCGCAGTTTGCGCCGGATGATGAGGCGATCCGGAAGCGCATCGAGGCGCTCTGCCAGCGCACGGGGCTAACCGTGCCAGCGGAGCCGGTTCCAAGCCTAGACTCGTTTACCTGTAAGACGCACCTCTACGGACTGAAGACCTGGGGCGACCTCTTCACCGCCCGCCAGATGCTCTGTCTGCTCAGCTTCGCCGCGGCCAGTCGAGATCTTTCATCTCAGGTGCAGACCAAGGGTTACGAAGTGGAACACGCACGAGCAGTCGTGACGTACCTGGGTTTGCTGACGAGTACTCTCGCGGACTGGAATTGCTCTCTGGCTACCTGGATCAACGTCGGCGAGAAGATTGGTCACGCTTTTGCCCGACAGGCGCTACCGATGGTCTGGGATTTTGCGGAACTCGCACCCTTCGGGCATGCTTCTGGAAATGCAACAGATCGACTTGACAATACTGCGGCTGCTATCGAAAAGTTTTGCGAGGCTGGCTTACCGGCTACCGTGAATCGCGGCTCAGCCACGGCTCTTTCATGGCCCGAGGGGTCTTTCGATGCGGTCATCACAGATCCTCCGTATTACGACAATGTCTCTTATGCGAATCTCTCCGATTTCTTCTATGTTTGGCTCCGCCGATCTATCGGAGACCGATATCTAGAACACTTCGCATCCGAGGTTACGCCCAAGAAGAGCGAGGTCATAGCTGAAGCGTCCAGGCACCGAGGCAACAAGGACAAAGCCCGTCAAGCTTACGAAGAGATGATGGCGCAAGCATTTGCCGAGGCGAGGCGCGTGCTGCCCCCCCTTGGACAGTTCGTCGTCGTTTATGCCCACAAGACAACGCTGGGGTGGTCTACACTGGTCGACTCCTTACGGCAGGTGGGATTTACGGTCATCGAAGCTTGGCCACTCGACACCGAAAAACCTGGAAGGACACTAGCTATGGAGACCGCCGCTCTGGCCTCCAGCATCTTCCTCGTGGCCCGCAAGCGCGAAGGGGCGGCTGTCGGCCCCTACGAAGACGAGGTCCGCCCCGAGCTCGACGAGATCGTGCGGGAACGTGTCGACACCCTATGGCGCATGGGCATCACCGGCGCCGACTTGGTCATCGCCGCCGTCGGCGCGGGACTGCGGGCTTTCACGCGCTTTGCGCGCGTCGAATACGCCAACGGCGAGGAGGTGCCGGCCGAGAAATTCCTGGCCGAAGTCGAAGGAGTCGTGCTCGAAACGCTGCTTGAGAAAATCTTCCGGGTGGCAGGCACGGGCGTTTCGGCCGTCGACGGCCCCACCCGGTTTTACGTCCTTTGGCGCTACACCTACGGGGCGGCCGAGATGGACGCGGGCGAGGCCATTGTCTTCACCTACGGGCAGAATGTCGAGCTAGATGGTCCCAACGGGCTTTCGACGGGCGCTCGAGCTCTGGTCGAGAAGAAGAAGGGCAAATACCGGCTGCGCGACTTCACCGAGCGGGGCAAGGATGAAAAGCTCGGGCAGCCGCGCGAGGACGGCAAGGCGGTCCCGTTGATCGACACGCTGCACCGCGTGCTCTGGCTGATGGAAAATGAGCCGCGGAAGCTGAACCGTTTCCTTGAGGAAGCCCGCCCGGACCGCGAACGGTTGCGCCTGGTGGCGCAGACCCTGGCGGGTACGGCGCTCGAAGGCAGCGGGCTGGAAGGTGCGCCGGGGGTGGCGACCACGGCCGCCGAGGCTGCCGCGCTCAAGAAGCTGGCCGCCAACTGGCGCGCCTTGGTCGAGCAGCGCGTGGCGCTGCCGCTGTTTGAATCCGCGGAGGGTGGGCTAAGGATATGACGATTCAAGCCACGGATCCGCCCTGGGCGGTGACGGAGGAGAAGGTTCAAGCCGCGATCCAGCGGATTGCCGAACTCGCGCAGCCTCGGAAGATCATTCTGTTCGGGTCCTACGTGCGTGGCCAGACGAACGTTCACAGCGACGTGGATATCCTGGTGGTTGTTCCGGACACTCTGCAAGATGCGCGCAAGGAAAGTGTGCGCCTGCGACGGGCGCTGCGCGATATTCTGATGCCGGTGGATATGCTGGTTGTGCCCGAATCCCAATGGGAGGCATACAAAGACGAGCCGGGTCTGATTTTCAAAGAGGCGTGGACCACAGGAAAGATCGTATATGAATCGTGAAAGCCCCGTCCCCACCCCAGGCTCGCCACGGCAATGGCTGGAATTTGCCGAAAGCGATTTGCGGTTGGCTGAACTTGCGAGCGCGGTTCGCGAAGCGGGAGTCCTGACTCCGTACGCCGTGGGGGTGCG
>Ga0308411_10002442_pt1 | contig 12522 bp, 9 predicted proteins | sample HotsprottomLayer_2_FD_203530 | JGI IMG/M metagenome (GOLD analysis project Ga0308411, IMG submission 203530) | Hot spring phototrophic mat microbial communities from Octopus Spring, Yellowstone National Park, Wyoming, United States -... | ecosystem: Environmental > Aquatic > Thermal springs >... | reverse complement strand
AAAACAAGCGGAAGGTAGACGTTTCGATGAAGCTGATGCTCGGCCAAAAGACACCGATCGGCCAACAAGAAGACATCCTCGGGTTCCAGCCTCTGAGCGAGGGCGGCTGCCGCCTGGCGCTCCCGCGGATCCGGACTGGGAGATTCGAGCCCGGCGGTCGTCCAGAGCGTGCCGCGGAAGAGTCGCGCCAATTCGCCAACCAGGAGCCCGGCGTGCCGCCGCTTCGTCGGGTGATCCTTGGCCGCTTGAGCCAGATATCCCGCAACCCGCTCAGCCACGACCGAGGGATCAAACCCCGCCGGGGCCGAGACCTCATCGATCAACTGGCGACGGAACCTCTCGAGCTCGGGATCTCCCAGGTCGATCGCTCGGGCCACGCTCCCCTCGGCCAACGATGCCAATCTCCTGGCCGATTCCGCGTCTGGGGCCAAACCCCGCTCCGTGAGCACTTCCGCAAGCGGCTCGACGGGCAGCGGGCTGAAGCGAATCACGTGACATCGGGAAACCAAGGTCGGCAGAACTGTCTCCGCCGAGGTGGCGATCAGGATGAGGACGGAGCCCGGGGGCGGCTCCTCGAGCGTCTTGAGCAACGCGTTGGCTGCCTCGTCATTGAAATCCTCCGCGTCGTCCACAATGGCGATCCGCCGCCGCCCCCGCGCGGGTTTGAGGCCGAATTCGTCGCGAAGCTGGCGGATCAGGCGGATCGGAAGTTCCTGGCGGTCTTCTGGTCGCTGGACCTCAAGGAGGTCCGGGTGTGTTTTCGCTTCCACCTGCAGGCATCCGGCACACGACCCGCAAGCGTCCAAGGTGTCTCCCGGGTTGCGATCGCAGAGCAGGGCTTTGGCAAACGTCCGCGCAAACGTCCGCTTGCCAATGCCCGAGGGGCCGACGAACAGGAGGGCGTGCGGAAGCCGCCTGGATGCGAGCAAGCCTCGCAGCCCCTCGAAGACTTGTTCATGACCTCGAACCGAGTGCCAGGACACGCTCCACCTCGCCGCGGATCCGCGCAAAAACCACGTCTTGATCCGCTGAGGCGTCGATCAGCACAAGCGGCGCGGGGTAATAGGGACAGCCCCCCCCACCGCCACGTGCCCGCCGGGCCGTTTCGATGAAGCCTGCCCGAACCGCCTCGCGGTATTCCTCGGATCGGTCCTCGATGCGATCGCGGGTGCCGCCAACTCGCCGCCGCGCGGTCTCGGCGTCGACATCCAAAACCAAGGTCAGATCGGGGAGCAGTCCTGCCGTTGCCACCCGGCCGATCCGCCACAGATCGTCGACATCGAGTCCGCCGGCGAATCCCTGGTAGACCAGATTGGAGAGCAGATAGCGGTCCGAGACAACCACCCTTCCGGCCGCCAGCGCCGGGCGAATGACCTCGTCGACCAACTGAGCCCGGCTCGCCATGTACAAGAGCATCTCGGCCCGGATCGAGAGGTCAACGGCGGCACGGTCGAGCACGATCGCTCGGAGCCGGTTGCCAAGCTCCGTGCTCCCCGGATCCCGGCAGGTCACCACATCAAAGCCAGCCTCCCGCAACCATTCGGCAAGGCGCGCGGACTGGGTCGTCTTCCCTCCCCCATCGGGCCCTTCCAAGGTCAGGAAGAACCCGGGGTGAGGATGTTGCCTGGTCACTTCGTCGCTTTCGGTTTTGGCCATGGCCGGCTGGCTCCCTGAGGTCATCGTACCTTCCCATCGGCTCGGTGAGTACTCCCACGTCGGCGACCCTCAGACTTGCTCCAGCGAACCCCGCCTCATCACGCCCGCTCCAGCGAACCCCGCCTCATCACGACTGCTCCAGCGAACCCCGCCTCATCACGCCCGCTCCAGCGAACCCCGCCTCATCACGACTGCACGCGATCGCGATGATCCCGCAGACGCGCGGCAGCACGGCAGTTCCCGGGGGAGGTTCGACGCCGGCGGAGGGTGGCGGAAACCCGATCAACCCCTGGAGGAACGGGATCGCTGGTTGTACGATTCTGAGCTCAGCTCTGAGAGGTGACGCCGATTGGATGGTGCCGCCCGATCGTTGGAGATTTGGCGTTGATCTGGCTACTCCGGGTCGTGGTCCTCGAAGCGCTTTTGGGCGCAACGCTTTTCGGAGCTGCCGGCCGGATGGACTTGCCCTGGTTTTGGACCCTGCTGGCGATCCATTTTCTGGCGGCCTCGTTCACGGTGTTGCACGTGGATTCCGACTTACTTCAAGAGCGGATCAAGCCGGGACCAGGAGGGGTCGATCGAGGTTTGCGCTGGCTGTTGGCGCCGTTTCTGGTCGCCAGTCTGGCGATCGCGGGATTGGACGTCGGTCGTTTCGGCTGGTCCGGCGAGCAGGCGTGGTGGGTTCACGCGGCCGGTTTGGTGGTCTATGACGCCGGTTTGCTGCTTGCGGTCGAGGCCTTCCTCGCCAACCAGTTTTTCTCGCCGGTCGTCCGAGTCCAGGAAGAACGTGGGCACCGGCTGGTCAGCTCGGGACCGTACCGCTTTGTTCGCCATCCGGGCTATGCGGGGACCTTGCTAGCCACGCTCGCGACCGCGCCACTGCTGGGCTCGTGGTGGCTGCTTGTGCCGTTGGCTCCGGCGGTCGTTCTCCTTTTCCGCCGGGTGGTGATCGAGGAACGGTATCTCAGGGACCATCTCGAAGGCTACGTCGATTATGCGCGGCGGGTTCGATATCGTCTCGTCCCCTGGCTTTGGTGAGGGATCGAACCGCCACGAGGGTGTCGGGCTGCTTATTCCTGGAGCCAACGGTCGACTTCAGCGAAGACCTGGCGGATTTTTGAATGGTAGAGAAGCTGGTTGATCTCGTCGAACGTACCCCAGCAAAACCAGCGGCCGTGAGGGTCTTCGACGTGCTCGGCGGAGCGGGTTGGGACGGCGAGTTCGTCCACCTCGACGACGTAATAGGTGACCGTTTTCACGACCTTCCGGCCGCGGCGGATGTAGGTGTAGGAGAGGCTCCGCTCGAAACCGGCCCGGATCCTCCAGCTTTTCAATCCGGTCTCTTCCTCGAACTCGCGAGCAGCCGCTTCGCGGGGCGATTCGCCGGCTTCGACACCCCCTTTGGGAAATTCCCACTTCGCTCGCGGGTTCCGCACCGTGGCCGAGTGGAGCACCAGGTAACGCAACACCTGATCATCCCCCCGGCAAAAAGGGATCACCCCGGCGGATCGCTCGTGGAACGTACTCATCAGCAGGCCGCGTCCTGGAGCGGGTTCGCCAGAGCCGAGCTCGATGTGCACTCACTCGAGCCTGGGGGTTCAAGCGTCTCGGGAATCCTCGACCTCGTCTTCCTCGGAGATCTCCACCCTTCCAAGCACGGCGCCCGGCTTCACGGCGTCGTCTCCCCGGGCGTGGATCTTCACAAGTCGGCCAGTCGCCGGCGAGGGAACATCGAAGGCCGTGGGACCGACCAGAACCTCCACGAGACGATCCCCTTCCCAGACCCTCTGACCCCTGGCGACATGCCAGTAGCTCACGAGAATCGGCGTCTCCGGAGAGGCCCCCAGGTCGGGCAGGATCACTGCCACCGAACGCATGGCGACCCTCGTTCCATGTGCGATGGAACATCGTCTTCGAAGTGGTGGCGGCCCCGCTCAGGACCTCGCCCCCCTTCATTCAATCGCTAGCTTATCTTCGCCCAGCCAGAGTGGCCAGAGCGAACTGGTGATTCAATGAAACCGCCGATGCCCTCGCTCGTCCAGGCGGACCGCGAGCCCCGCCAGGCCGGGCCGGGGGGTAAACTCGAGGACCGCGTAAGCATCTCGGAGCCAGGGTTCAGCGGGTTTTCCCGGATGGATCACGAACGTCTCGATCCGTCGTAGAACAAACCGCTGCTGCATCGCCTGCAACCACCGCCGGAACAGAGGCTCGGTCGCGGGAAGACCATCGAACACGACAGCTCGTAACGGGCGGTCGGGCGAGTAGCTCGCCGGATCGAGGTCGAGCGGTCTCCCCTGACGACGTCTGGCCGCATACTGGTAATGGTGAAACAGGTAGACCGCGGACATCCCCGAACGCCAAAGCTCCGGCCGGAACGAAAGCCCCAGGTCGGTTCGGGTGCAGACTGCCCCGACCCCACGGGGATCCTCGGTCCAGAACCAACGCGCGAAGTCGCGGGTCCGCACGTCCTCAGCGGTCCGATAGGGGCGGACGAGATCGCGGGCGATGATCCCGCAACCGAGTCCCAAAAACCCCAACACCAAAATCCAGAGCACTCGCAGCCGCGCTCTCTCCCGCGGGATTCGCGCCATCAGCCCGGCAGCACCCAGCCCCGCCAGCAGGCAGAGGGAAGGAGCCAGGTACAGGGCGATCCGCGCTGCTCCTCCAAAGGGGTACCGGCCCAGAAACGCAGCAACCAATCCCATGACCAGCGGCATCGCCAGCAAGCCGAGCAGCGCGGACTGACCCTGCCGGTAGAGAATCCATCCACCAGCCAGCACGCACAGGAAGGTGGCCGCACTTCCGCCGTTTCGGTCGCCGACGGGATAGGCCATCATGGGACCGGTGAGTTTCTCGATCAGCCAAAAAGGCACAAGCCAGGGCCGGTCTAAAGGAGGAAACGACGCCGCCCAGTATCCCCATCGATACGTCGAACCCACCTCCTGGCTCTGGTGTTGAGTGCAGGCGAAATAGACGGCGAGGAACGACGCGACCACGACCAGAGCGTAGGTCACACACCCGATCCGAGCGAGCCGACCGCCATTTCGCAAGACCCGAGGCACCAGCGCGACCCAAACCCCGGCGGCCGTGAACACAGCCGGGTACGAAAGTGCCAAAAGCGCAGGGGCGACCGCCGCAAGCAGCCACCAGGGACGACTCGAGCCAGGCCGCTTCCAGGCCTCGGCCGCCAAGGTCAGCAAAACCAGGGAGGCCAGGAGGTCCGAAGCGTAAGGCTTGATCTCCGCCGAGTGCCGGATGGGATAGAACGAAGTGGCAAAGATCGCCACGGCCAAAAGCCGGGAGGGACCAACCAGCAGCTTTCCCGAGAGCCTGGCGAACAGCAACACCCCAAGCACCCCGCAAATCGTCGGAAACAACCGCAACGACAGCTCGGAGTAGCCCAGGCATCGCACCGCCACCCACTCAATGGTCAGAAAGAACCAGGGAGCGACCTGATGGTAGTCGAGGGGGCGAAGCAGGTCGATCGGATCGCGATCCCACAGGTTCACCGCCAGAAACGCCTCGTCGTGCCAAATCGGGTAAGCCACCAGATAGCGGACCAGCCGGGCCGCAATCCCAAGGACGACGAACAACCAAACGGCCCAATTCATCCAACGAACTCGACTGGTCTCCGCAAGACTGGATCCGACTGCCAGGAACGGCTCGCCGCCTCGCGAGAGGCTCGGTTCGGCATCCATGCCGGAACTCCCTCTGCACGGAATCCGGATCATCGGTTCACAAACCCAACCCCCCAGCGCTGGGTTCGTTGCACCCCTGACCACTCCAACAGTCGCGCACTGACCAATTCCCTCGAATCGGCTGCCAGCCCGCCTCGGCTTGAGGAATTCTCAAAATGCCGCTGGTCGCCAATCTGACCTCTCCTCCCTCGTTTTCATCCTGGGCCTGTTTTCTCTTGAGTCCTGATTTTGAGCCTGTTTTCTCGTGAGTCTCGGCCGCAGCCCCGACCTTGCCAGCACCACTGGTCTCGAAATCCACCTGGGAATCGGCTCCGGAATGCGGTAAAACCAATTCGTTGGGATTCCCGCCTCCGGGCTTTTGCGGGATCCTTGAAACCCCGGTCGGTTTGGCCGGGTTTTTTTTTGAGGAGCGTCTGGAGACTCCCCCGCATGGACGGATGGGATGTGGCGAAGCCGCTCAGAGCGTTCTTCGTGCAGAATTGAATCCAAGAACCAGACGCGAGGCTCTTGAGGTATCCTCGATGATCCTGAGTAATCAAGGAACTCGGCGGCGATCCGGGGGTGCAAGCGGCCTGCGAATCGGCGCCGGGCTGCTTGCCTGTGTTACGGCGGTTGCTCTCGCGCAATCGCTGGCCGATGAGCTTCCCCAGTCCTCTGGACTTCCAGTCAACCGGGGATTGGGCCAGACCTTTAGCAACTTCACGCTCAACGACGCCGTCTCCGGCCGGCCGATCTCGCTCTTTGGCTTTTTCGGGAAAAAGGCGGCCGTCCTCGCCTTCATGGGGAGCGACTGCCCGCTCGCTCGACTCTATGCCCCAAGACTCGCCGAGCTCAACCGGGAGTACCGGCAGCGGGGCGTGGTCTTTCTGGGGATCTACCCCAACGCCCACGAGACGGAGGCCGAGATCGCGGCCAATGCCGCCGAATTCGGGCTGGATTTCCCGGTGCTCAAGGACCCGGGCAACGTGGTTGCCGACCTCGGTCTGGTGGAGCGAACACCAGAGGTCATCGTGCTTGATGGACGGGCGAAGATCCGTTACCGCGGCGCCATCGACGATCAGTACAGGCAGGGGGTACGCAAAGATCGCCCGCGGCGAGAATACCTGCGCGACGCGCTCGAAGCGCTGCTTGCCGGGAGAGCCGTCGAGGTCGCGGCAACCCCGGCTTTCGGGTGCCTGATCGATCGCGTCGAGCCGAAGAAGCCCGATCCCTCCCAGGCCCCGCGGATCCGGCCAGCGGCCACCGAGTTGGTCGCCGCCTACGAAGAGCTCGAGCCCAATCGCTCGGTCCAGGTCGGCAAGATCGATTACGCCTCGCGGGTCGCGGCCATCCTCCAGAACAAGTGCCAATCGTGCCACCGCCCCGGACAGGTGGCTCCCTTCCCCTTGCTCAGCTACGACGACGCTCGCCGCCACGGCGCGATGATCCGCGAAGTGGTTGAGGAACGGCGGATGCCCCCCTGGCACGCGGATCCGCGCTATGGCAGGTTCGCCAACGACCGAAGTCTCAGCGCCGAGGATCGGGCAGCCCTCATGGCCTGGGTCGATCAAGGGATGCCGCTGGGAGATCCGACTCAAATTCCTCCCCCCCGCTCGTTCCCTGAGGGGTGGACCATCGGCCAGCCCGACGTCATCTTCGAAATCCCCGAAAGTTACGTCGTCCCCGCTCAGGGAGTCGTCGAATACGTCCGGTTCCGGGTTCCCACGGGCTTCACCGAGGACCGCTGGATCCAGGCAGCCGAAGCCCAGCCCGGGGAACGCTCGGTTGTCCATCACATCATCGTTTACGTCGACGATCACCAACGGGGCAGGGAAGGGCGGAGGCCCCTTGAGCATCTCTGCGGGTACGCCCCCGGCGACATGCCCTCGGTCTATCCGCCGGGAACCGCGAAACTGGTCCCCGCCGGCTCGGATTTCGTTTTTGAACTTCACTACACGCCCATCGGCAAGGTCTTGACCGACAAATCTCGTGTCGGACTGGTCTTCAGCAAAGAACCTGTGACCCGCAGAGCGTTCACGGTGGCGATCGCCGAGGACGGTTTCATCATCCCGCCCCATCGCGACAACGTCCCCGTGGCCTCCTCAATGACCTTCGACAAAGAGGTCCGCCTGCTCAGCTTCATGCCTCATATGCACCTTCGGGGCAAGAGCTTCCGCTATACCCTCACACGCCCCGGAGGCGATCCGGAAGTGCTCCTCTCCGTCCCCGCCTTTGACTTCGGCTGGCAAAGCTACTACATCCTCGCCGAACCAATCCTCTTGCCGCCGGGGAGCCGAATCGACTGCCTGGCCCACTACGATAATTCCGAAGGCAACCCCAACAATCCCGACCCGAGCAAGACGGTCCGATGGGGCGACCAGACGTTCGATGAGATGATGATCGGCTACGTCGATATCGACATGCCCGCCCATGAGAGCTTCGGCCCCTCGGCCTTCCGCCGCGGCGACGGCGGCCTGCCAATCCGGGCGGCGTTCCAGGCTTTGGGAAACCTGCTGGGCCGTCGCCCCTCGGCGCCGCCAGGGCCGCCAGCGTCGGCGGGCTCCCGCTAAGCCTCAGATTGACGCCGAGACCATCCGCCAGTTGAGTTGCGGTCTCCGCTTCCATCGAGGAGTCAACCCCCTGAGGATCGGCCACGCCCATTCAAGGGGCGGCCGATCCCTCCATTCTCTCGATCTCAATCCGCGGCGAGATCCGAATATCGAGCCCGATGCGAGTGGTCCGAATCTCCCAGTCATCACGATTCCAGCCCACAATGATCCCCGATGCCTCCAACCGGTCAAACATCTGCTCAACGTAGGCCGGGACCCGATCCTCGAACTCGCTGACCAGGTCAAGTTTGCGGCCGATCAGATTGAGCACTCCGCGGATCGAGGCCGGCCCTTTCTCGCGGATCCGCTGCTGCCCCTCGGGGGATGCCGGGTCGGGCCCTTCGAGGGTCAGCTCGAGCGATCGCAGTAACCTTCCAAATTGGCCAAACCAAGTCTCACCGAAACCGAAGTACTCCCGGTGCACGATGCGGATCTCGCCTCGCCGGACAATCGCGGCCTGGTAGACCGCCTCCAGGAAGTTCTCCCCGTAATCGGTCTGGAAGGCGATATTGACCGCTTTTGCCAAGTGTTGAAGAGCGGCATCCACCCCCACCCTGGCCGGAGCGACGTCGAGTGCCAAATCGCGCAGCCCCCCCGCTCGTCGAGCGGTGACCGTCCCGGGCGATCCCCCGGCCGGCGCGATTGCGACCCCCACCGCCAACTCGGTTCCCTCGGGCCGCAACGCCTCGCCCCCTCGTCCCGGTTCTCCCGGGAGATTCGCGGCGGGCGGTGATGCCGTCGTGGTCCGGCCTTCCATCACGGTGTTCCTCGCATGTCCGGGACCCGGCTCGATGACGTCAAAGGCATCATACCGCCAGGCAAGACCCGGCGGTATGCCCCGCCAGCCTCCTCGTCCGTCGGCCCCGCCCGTGCGTCAGGAGTTCACCGCTGCTTGGTGTGGGCAAGACGCTCTCTGGTGTTGGCAGACGCTGCTTGGTGTGGGCAAGACGCTCTCTGGTGTTGGCAGACGCTGCCTAGTGGGGGCAAGACGCTGCCTGGTGGGGCAGACTCTTCCGACCGTTTGGGCCTGTCAGATCCGCTCCTCGATCAGAACCGGCATGCGGCTCGAGCGGGTCATGACCTGATAGTAATGACTGGCGGGTTCGCAGATCATGTAGGCGACCGCGGCGCCATGCTCGTCGGGAACCAGGAGGCCGCGAATCCCCTGGCGGATCCGAAACCAGACTCCTCGTTCCAGACCGAGCGAAGCCGGGATGTCGACCACGACGGCGTCAAGATGCTGCCAGTAACCCTCGTCGATGGTCGATTGCCAGGTCCAGCCGGTGGGCGGCAGATACCGGCTCAAACCTTGCCCGTTGCCCCAACGCACGATCTGGAGCCGGCCGTCTCGCCAGATCGGCAGCCGAGGCCGGCGGTGGCGGTAGAGGAACTGGATTTCCCGTTCGCCCCCTCGCTCGTGGACCTGGCGCTCCAGTCCATGACGCTGGATCAACTCCGTGGGCAATTCGCTCCAGGGAAGAGCAATTCCAACGCACATGCTTTCACGACAGACGCAATGCTTGAGCGGCAAGAAGGCGGGGCGGCCGCCATCCGCTCCAAGCGGAAGCTCATGGTGCGAAACCTGGCGCTCGGAAAGCACCTCCATCCAACTTCGTCAGGGCTCTTCAGGGGGACGGAAGGATCGCGGCAGGCTCAAGTCGCGCCGCGGGCAGTCGGCGGATCACCCGCAGCGGCTCGGGGGCAAACTCGCGCTTGCCCTCACACTGCCCAGCGGAGGGCCGCTTGACCTGGAAACCTCCAGACCCCACGCGACCACCTTCAGCATGAGCCAGCCGCATCAGCCAGGTGCGCTCCAACCCACGAGAACCCCAGCGGACCTCCGGAACCTCAGACGGCCTGAAGCGAAGGTCGACCCACCCCGGGAGGGCTGCAAACCCACAAGAACCCCAGCGGACCTCCGGAACCTCTCCTTCCTCGTTGACCTGGGAAACCGATCCTTCCCCCTTCGTCTAACCTAGAAACAGATCTTTCCCCGAATGTCGCAGATGTCGTAGGCATTGGCGGTGTCGCGATAGATCGCGGGCAGGTGGAGGGTGGCGGCGCTGCGGAGGGCGAACCGGCCGTGGCGGTTGTTCACCCGCTCCTTGAGCAAGGCGACCGCCTCGGCCCGCTCGCGGCGGCGAGGCGGGTCAAACGGGGCCAACGCATACTGACCGCGGGGCGACAGATCCTCAGCGATCAGGTGCATGTGGGTGGCCTCGACACCGGGCATCCACGCCCTTCGCAAACAGGGGCGAGCCGCTTCGAGCAGAAGGTCGAAACGGTCGCTCGGGACCGCCAGCGTCCTCTGGCCCGCGCCTGTGTGACCGGTTTTGTATTGGACCACCACCGTCAACCGGCCGGTCGTCACACCGTGGAACCGCAGCTCCTCAATCAGCCGCTCCAGGTTCCGAATCAGCCAGGCGTAAAGGACCAGAGGCTCGGCGGTCGATCCGCCCAAGCTCCCCCCCCGCGACAGAGCCTTGTGCGAGGGCCGCCGAAGCCGCACCGCCTGCACCGGATCGCCATTGAGCTCCCACCAGAGCGCTTCGCCAGCGGCAGTCAAAAGCGACCGGACCAGCCGCCGATCGGCCCGCGCCAGGTCAAGGCAGGTCGTGATCCCCCACGGAGCCAACCGGGCCGCCCGCCGCCCCGCAATCCCCGTGATCTCCGTCACCGGACGGTCGGCCAACAGCCGCTCCTCGCTCCCCCGATCAACCACCGCCAGCGCACCAAACGGCTTGGCCGCGTCCGAGATCAATTTCGCCAGCGTCCGGCTTCGCGCAATGCCCACCGTCGCCGGCACCCCCACCCGCTCCCAGATCCGATCGCGAATCGCCTGAGCCAAATCTTGTAACGACCGCTTCCCCTCCCCCTCCGCCTGAAAGAAAAACTCGTCGATCGAGTAATACTCCACCCGGGGCGCCAGCTCACGCACCACGTCGAGCATCAACCGGCTAAGCACCTCATACCACCGAAAGTCACGCTTGACGTAAATGCCCGCAGGACACTTGACCAACGCCTCCCAGATGGGCTCCCCCGTCTTCACCCCCGCCGCCTTCATCTCATAACTCTTGGCAATCACACAGGCGCCCTGGTTTCCCAGCACACCCACCGGCTTGTCGCGCAAAAACGGATCCCGCACCCGCTCCGCCGACACGTAAAAACAATCAGCGTCCAAGTGCCCAATCGCTTTCATGCGCAACGACCTCTCAATGAACAAAAATATAGTATGAGCTTTTGCACAGGTCAAGAGAGAAGGGAACGCTTAAGGGAAACGCGGCCGGAGGAGCCCTACTTTGGCCGTAGCGGACCGACTCGGCCACCGCAACCGCGGCCTTGGCGGCTGGTCCCGCCCAGTTGGCAAGAGACGTCCAGCCCCTCCAGGCCGCTGCGCCAGGGCCGTTCGGTGAGCCCCATCGGCTCGATCCGAAACCGACGACCGGACGGCCGGCAAGGGCCAAATCCGCCCGCGGCGAATCCGGCCGTTGGACGGTCGGATCCCATCAACGATTGATCGTCTGATTCTCAATATTTGATTTATATGTGATAATAAATGGTGAGCGGAAAACGACTTCCAGATCAGCCACGCCAGCAGCGCGAGGCGCATTGTCGGAGAGCGTCGAGGGCCTGGGACATGTCGGCCGGAAGTGGAGCGGTCAGTTGGATCGGCTCGCCGGTGACGGGGTGTTGGAAACCGAGCCGGTGCGCATGCAGCGCCTGGCGGTCCAGGAGGATTGTCTCGGGGTCGAGACCACCCTCTGGGGACCCGTGGAGGTTGGCAGGAAGCAGTTCTCCCAAGGTCAAGCGCGATCGTCCTGAATAGGCCTTGTCGGCGATGATGGGGTGGCCGATATGGCTGAGGTGGACGCGGATCTGGTGGGTCCGCCCGGTTTGGGGGAGGCACCTCAGGTAGGCGTGAGCCGGGAACCGCTCCAGGACCTCGTAATAGGTCACGGCCGGTTTCCCGCCGTCCTCCGGTCGGCGGATGGCCATCTTCTCGCGCGAGACGGGGTGGAATCCGATGGGCTTCTCGATGTAGTCGCTGTCGCGCTGGGGAGTTCCGTAGACCAACACGCGATATTCCTTCTGGACCTGGCGGTGCTCGAATTGAAGGGCCAGTCTCCGGTGCGCTTGCTCGTCCTTGACAACAACCAGCAAACCAGTGGTATCGCGGTCGAGCCGATGGACGATGCCGGGGCGATGTTCACCCGCCAGCGTTGAGAGGGTGTCGTAGTGAAACTGGATGGCGTTGACGAGCGTGCCCCGCCAGTTGCCTTTGGCGGGGTGGGTGACCATACCTGGGGGCTTGTTGACCACGGTGAGCGCATCGTCTTCGTAGACGACCTCGATGGGGAGATCTTCGGCAACGGGGGTTGTGTCCGGCAACTCGGGGAGCCGGAGCGAAACGCGGTCTCCCGCCCGGACCTTGTAAGAGGCTTTGGCGACCCGGCCGTTGACCAGCACCGCCTCAGCGTCGATGAGTTTCTGGATGACGCTGCGGGAGTAGTCGGTGAACCGGCTGGCGAGGTAGGCGTCGAGTCGTTTGCCGTCGGTCCGCGGCTTTATCTCGAATTCCT
>Ga0308411_10002441_pt1 | contig 12522 bp, 7 predicted proteins | sample HotsprottomLayer_2_FD_203530 | JGI IMG/M metagenome (GOLD analysis project Ga0308411, IMG submission 203530) | Hot spring phototrophic mat microbial communities from Octopus Spring, Yellowstone National Park, Wyoming, United States -... | ecosystem: Environmental > Aquatic > Thermal springs >... | reverse complement strand
CTGCAGGTTATGATGTTCAATACGATTACAATGCGGGTACGCTGACACTCTATCAATGGAACGGAACAAGTTGGGTTCCTGCGACTTCTATAACGGGTACACTCAACTTGCGCGTTTTACTAATATACGAGACGATGCGTGCTTCGTGAACAGTTATGACACTTCCAGAACTGCGTAATATGGTACTTTGGCGGACACGATCTGTGCTTCCTGAAGTCACAGACTGGAACACGCTCTTGCGTTTCATGCGGACGGGCGGGAACCCCGCTTTGCAATCGTGGGAAGTCGGTCTTGACCAAGATATGTTCGATGAGCACGCGAAACTTGCATTGACCCGGTATGGTGAACTAACAAAGCTGTTCCGTTCAGAAATAGAGGTGCAGTGGTCGCCTATTGCATTAGACATTGAGTACCGCCCGCTTGGGATTGTGGAACCGATTACGGTCTATTGGCGTTCCAATACAAATAGCGATTACCAGATTGTCCAGAAGGTATTTGAACCACCTGCACGGAAAAAAGCGTCGTTGGAGCGCGGTCGTCCGCGTATCTGGTGGCTCATGGGACAGCGCATCACGCTCCATCCGATCCCGCAACCGAACGAGTATGTGCTTATCGACGCGGTGATGGAACCGTACTGGACAGGTACAGCACAAGAAATTGTCGGGGTAGACCCGTCCGATTTCCCGATGGTGGCGCAGTGGATTGCCAGCTACTACATAGAATGGCAGAACATCCAGCTCGCGGTTGCGTGGCGTCAAGAAGCGGAGAACATGTTCATGAGGCGCGGCATGCAGCACGCTTGGTATATGCATAACCGTCGGCGCGGGGTGAGGTGGCACAGGCGATGATGCGCTTAAACGAACTCCGCAACGAACTGCAAACGATTATTCGGTACGAATCCGTGTTCCGTACCGTTTCTAATACGGAGTTGAACCGTTACATCAATCGTGCATACCAAGAGCTGGCTTATTATAGCTACGCGCTGGCGACGCTGACGAACTATCCGTTAGCGAGTAGCACGGGGGGTTATCCGCACCAAATACGGAGAACTGCGAACGGATTAACTACGCTCGCTGTGGATTTCCAGCCTGTGGGCTTGATCGCACCGTTCCATCTGATGTGGCATCGGGATACGGTACGGGTTTCGTTGCGTCCCGCAATTTATGTGCGTCCCGAAGTGCTACTGGAGAATGCTGATCAGCAGCGTCGTGCGCCGACCCCGATTGACGAGTATCCCGCACCTATACCAACATCACGGATACTTCCGCAACACAAGCTTGTTCAAGAAGAGAACGCTTATCCGTTCGAGTTTGTTTTCCATAACGGGTTATGCATCTTGCGTCCCGCGCCAACCGTTACGGCGCAACCAGGTCAACTCTGGATTTACGGTGCGTATGTTCCGATGCCGACAGCAACTGGTATCAACCCGCCGTTTACGATACTTACCAATGATACCGATGTCTGTCGGTTGCCTGCGCCGATTGCCAATCATATCCCCGATGTCGCGTTTTATTACTATGCGCGTGCGATTACCGACTTGTTGCCGATTGCGCTCCAGCGGTATAATCTTGCGCGTGAGATTGCGCTCGCGTTTCGTGAACAGATAAGTAGCACAATGCTCAGCGGTCTCCCTGCAGAAATCGAAGCGGGTCAATCTTCTACGCAGCGAAACAGTAAGAAACGATCATGATGCAAAACCAGTCGCAGAACCAGCAGCAGCAACGGCGTCGTCCGTCTGAATGGATTCCCATCGCGATCGACGGAATGCGCGGGGAACCAAGCGTGATTAACCCTGCGGAGACAACCGCTTGGTACATCCGCGATTGCGAACTCTATTATGGGAAACTGCGTCCGCGCTTAGAAGATAAGTATTCGCTTCCTCAAGATGTTCCGTCGACATCGCCCGAATTTGTGCATGGGGTCTACTGGATACCGCACCCGATAGATTACCCGCTACTGCGTGCTTGGCTCTACGACGAAAACGATTCACTCATCGGTTCTAAAGGACTCTTCTACACACCCCATATGACCGCTGGATACTTCCTGCTCAATAAGAATAAGCACCTCGTGGTTCGTTTTATGGGGTATTTGACACAGAGTGTAAGCGATAGCGCGACGGGTGAATGGACAGCGACCGACCCGACCGAGTTCTATTCATGGATGAAGACGGGGTTTTTACAGATTGTTGACGGCGATATCGACAACGGGTATCGCTGCGAAATCATAAAGTATAGGGACGGACAGATCGATGAGAACCGACTCTTTAAGTTCCAAGTGGTACAGCGCGGTGCTAAAGGCACGACACGGAAACCGTTTCCACAAAATGCACGGGTCTATTCCTGCTTCTTCGCGTCGTATTTACCTGCCCCGGAAATTCTTGAGGTATCTTCAGATGGTGAAAAATACGCGCAGGTGAGCAGCACGCCGATAACGGACTTTGCGCCGTCGGTGTCGGATGTTAATGCGGGCTGGGATCGTCCCGTGTTTGTTGCGCCGACGATTAGCTTGCAAAACCAACGCGATGCGCATTTTCCGCCCGCTGCGGGGGCGACTCCGTTCTTTGGACGACATTTGATGCACGGGATTGCTATTCATGGGAAAACGGACACCGATCTTCCAGAATGGTGCTATGCGAAGTTCCCGCCTAGACTGGATCATAACGACGATAACAACTACTATAACACTGGGGATGCGCACCGCAAATACAAGAACCGTTTGTTGAACAGCTGGGATGTCTATGACAGTGACGGGTACGCATACTGGCGCTCGTCATGGGTCTATCGAAACACCGACGATTATTCCCAGTGGAATAGCGTTCGCGATCGCTATTGGATTTACTGGTATATCAGGGACAGCAAGTATATCCCACAGGTGGAGATGCTAACTGCCGACTTTGCTGGGCGCGTTGGGTTCGGTATTTTCATTATGTATCCTCCAGATGCGGACTACTATCAGTTTGTGTATCGCGTGCTGAAACATCCGTTTAAAAGCGCAGCAGACGCCAGCAACTATGCGCGTTGGAACTTCAATGGCGGCGTGATGGTTCTCCCGCGTGTGGTCGTGTTCGGGATACCGCCCGAATTGGAAAACGATCCAAAATCGATTCTCCGTTTTATGGTCTATCATGGGACAAGTATACCGTCCGATTTCTTGAATACGATTGCTGCTCAACACAACACGCGTCCAGGTTATGCAGTGCCGCAAATTACGCCTGTCAAGTCGTATCTTCAGCACCGATTGACGGGAACACGCACAGAACTGATGTGGAGCTATGAAGCGGTACGGTTCCGCAAGTATCATAAGCGTATGGGCGAACTTCGCGCTGCTCGTGTCTGGCATAGTTTAGCAGAGTTCAAGAATGTCACGGTTGAGCTGAAATCGATTGCGGATGTTTATGCATTTGCGATACAAGCGTTCCTGAGCGGGACAACACGGGAAGAAGGGAGTGCCTTAATCGAACCCGTTCACGGGCGCGCTTACGCAAACGGTGATGTTGTAACCCATAACGGGATTATGCTGCTCTGGGATAATGTGGATAGCGACCCGCAACGGCTTTGGGAGTTCCCCGCAAAGTATCTTGCAGCAACGGATAACCGTCAAGTCTGTGTGTTTTCACCGCGTTATAGCGGGAGCGTGCGCGGTCGTATCCGTGCTTATAGCGCAATACTCTGGCGCGGCGCATCAGCGTCTCGTGCGGCGGATGTGCATGTGCATACATTCGAAAATGACTGGAACAGCCCCCGCGTGCATATCCGAATACCGTTCGAGATCAAAGAAAACGATATTCTTGTGCTTTACGAAATGACAGGGACACCACGCGCGGTTGGAGTATATACATTCACTGGAAATCAGCCTGCTGGTACAATCGTCGAGATTGATGATACCGACGCCCAACACGATTTCCCGTTCGTATGGGCAACAGAGCCGCTTCCTTACGGACCTGCGGTCTCTTATGAGAACCGACTACTGGTGCTGGATCAGTCCGTATGGTGCAGCGCGATTTCGGACTACCCGCAGTTCACAGCGTACCCGCGTCAGAAAGGAGACGGTATCCGCGTGCTTCTGAGTTCTCCCGTAGATCGTTTAGTGCTTTTGGAGAACCAAGCGATTGCGCTCGGCGCACGCGGGGGATACCGTATCGTACTGGGTGAACTGCTCGGAGACGCTATCCCGTTCCCCGTATCGGTTACCAGTGATGTTCCGCTTGCGCAGTTTGCACGCTTGCAAGACCATAACAGCTATGCAACACGGCGCGGACTTGTTCATAACGACAAGATTGTCTATCTGCTTCCCGAAGATTGGATTGATGCGTCAGATTTGTCGTCGGCGTATGTGGTGCAATCCCCATACGGTCCCGTGCTGGTACGTGCGTACAAAACGGGTACAGATAACTTTGTGCGTATCAGTATCCCTGCAGTTGCTACAGACGGCTATGTGGAATACTGGGTTGCTGCGCCGACGGCGACAGCATCGATTGTCGATGTGCAGTGGTATAACGGACTACGCTTGTTTTTTAGCGAACCGAAAGTTGTTGACGGACGCGCATACTATGCAGTCAGCGTCGCTTTGGGGAACCAGCGTGTGCGGAACGCTTACTACGAAACAGGCGCACTCCGTATCCCGCAAGGACTACGACCACGCATGGTTGAACTCTACGGACGGTTCAACCCGTCAGAACCGATTACGATGCGCTATTACGAGCAGCGCGTCCCAAACGCGGAGCCGACGGTCTACGATGAAATTGTTATTGACGAGCCGTTCCGAGCGTACCCGTTCGATTTGTCGCGCTGGGAACGCAAGTTAGTGCAGCTTCATATGCGGTTCCTATTAGGAAAAGGAAGTGAGTTGGAAAGCGGTAGTGTTCGTATCGTGGGTGAGGTGGAACCATGAGCGAGCAAGACAGCATATTGCTACTAAGACGGATCGAGCAAGCGATTTACGGAGTTGAGAAGCGTCTTGCAAACTGGAACGCGACCGAGCCGACTAAGCAACCATCGGAACCGCCTATCGTGCAGTTCCCTTCCGTGATGAATGTAGAAATAGAAGGCGGGACAGTTAGCGCGGTTCTTGAAGAGCAGCCGATACGGACGGAAACCGTGTTGACACAGCAATTGTCGATCTATCCCGTAGATATTAACTTGGTTGCTGCGGGGACGGCATCGATAATCACCGCACCTGCGGATGCATCGTATGCTATCTGCGGAATCACACTTACAAATAATGGTGCTGATGTTGCGCGTTTTCGTTTGCAAAGCAGCGATGATACACCAATTGTCTATACGGGTTTTACAAATATTGCAGCGGGTGCGACTTGGTCTGTGCAACATATCTATCCGTTCCTTGTGGTTCCTGCAGATGCGTCGTTGATGGTTCAAGCGGCAACAGCAGCGGAGCTGGGCGGGTGCGTTTTGTACCAAGCGATACTTTAATGTGGGGTTATCCCGTTATTACTCTTTCCGAAAATGGAACAAGAACGCATGTTGGAGATGCTCATGCAGCGTCAGCAAGCTGCGGACTTGCTCGGACGCATTCATCCGACGCTGGGCATGTGGGGACTACTGGATTCGAAAGTGTCCAGTGCCGTGAACACTGCAGCGACGAATTTAGGAGGATGGGCGCTGGGACGCCTGGGTCTCCAGAAAGCGTTTGGTGCGCTTGCCGGTCCTGTGGGTGGGTTATTGGTAGGTGCTGGGCTTGATGCGCTGGCTCGTTTGGCGCGCCGCCCCGGTCCGCGTGGGGATCCACAAAGCATTTACAGATCGTATGCGGAGGGCAAGCACAATATCCAAAACGCGCGTATCAATCAAGCGGCGCGAGTTGCTGCGGACACCCCGCGCGAGATGTTGAGCGCGGCGCGGAACACGGGGAACCGTCAAGCAGGCGCTGCGATTGCGCAAGCAGTTGCACCAGAACTGTTGCGAAACTCGCAACAGATGTTTCAAGGGATGCTGGACGCTGCTGTCCAATACGATTTGAACCAGCAGAAGATGGCGCTGGAGACAATGATGCAGGTAAAACAGTTAGCGCAGCAGCGCGAGTTGGCTGACGCTGAATTGAAAGCAAATCGTCAGCAGCGCATGCTGGCGCTGCTGCCTACGGTTTGGCAAATGACTATGGGGAACAAAAATACCGCATAACGGAGGAAATTATGCCGCGCACACGGAACAATGATGAAACGATTGTAGAACGCATGCGCGAGATTACAAACGGGACACGCGCAGCGCAGAACATTGTTGTCGATGCGGAACCGTCTACAGCAATAGACGATGATCGTATTGATCGCATTGAGCAGTTAGTAATGGCGCTTCGGAAAGATGTTGACGAACTGCGCTATCTGTTTACGCGAATGAACAACGCTTTCATGAACGGGGAGCTGCAGGGATACGCACTGCAGCGCGTGAGCGAACTCGATCAGCGTGTCCGCTACATCGAATCGTATCTGCGATACATCACGACGGGTAGTCCTGACTAATCATGGAACCGCAAGCGTATCTGCAAGCTGGCGCGACGGGTCAAGCGCAAAACGCTATGATGGATCAGTCGTTGATGGTGCGCGTGCCAATGGAAATGCCCGGCATGTCTGCACCGATTGACATTCCAGAAGAGGAACTGCAGAAGACGCTGGACTATGTAGCGCAGCAGGAGCAAGCTTTATTGCAACAGCTCCGTCGCAATCCCAACTATCAAGAGGCGGAACAATCGCTCCAGTTTGCATTGGATGCCGTGCGTCAACGGGAACACCAGCTTATCCGTGCGCTTGGTCAACCACCCAATTGGAAAGAGTATATGTTGCCCGTGCTGGCAAGCGCTTATTTGCTCAAAGATGATCCCGAAATGCTCGGAATGGTACTTGGAGCATCCGTGTTGGGCTATGAGCAGTGGCGTCGTTCTCATAAGGATCGTTATATGCAAGCATTGCTGAACTTACAATCGGAGAAGTTGCGTGTGCTGGATGCAAAGCGTCTGCTGGAAAATCAGAACTTGAGCCGTGTGCGTCATATGCTGTCGCAAGCACGGATGCTGTTCAATAATCTATCCCAGCGCCAGATGCGCGACCTAAGCATTCGATTGCGTCAGCAGTCCCAAGAACGGATGATGCAACTGCGCGAGGAACGCGAGCAGCACCGTCGTATAGCACACGCGACACGATTCTACTGGTCAACTTTCAAGCATATGGAAGATTTGATACGGGAGTATCCCGCGCAGCGTGAAGAAATTTATCGGCAGTTCGAACCCATTCTAGATCAATATGCAACGGTTGCTGGGATTGAACCAATCCATACAAATCTCGGTGCGGTCTTTAAGACAGCAAGTGTTTCGGAGATGATGCGTGCGACCCGCTGGCTCCGTGCAACAACACAGCTCCAAGCGTTCCGTCAGAACCCTGCAGGGTTGCGCGGCGCGATGGTTGGTACTTACGGGAATACGGAGGGTTTCTTAACAGCGCTGACGCGCGGGGACTTTCGTAACGCAGCGAGCACCGCACGCGATATTCAAACCATACTAGATACACTGGATACTGTTGCTTCGCAGATTGTTTTCATTCCTGATACACCTGCTGGACGCAGCCGCCTTGTCGGGTATGCTCGCATGCTAGGCAGCAACCGACAAGACTTGGAAAGTTTATCGCATAACGCTTTGATTGAGCATGTCGATGAGTTAATTAATCAGTTGCGCAAGACGATGTTTACAGGGGTTTCCGTGTCGAACACGGACGATTTGTCGCAATCCATGCAGCAAGCATTGATGCAAGCGACGGGACTTCCGGGGAACAGTCTGGACGAAGCCATTCAAAAAGCGATTGAGAACAATGTGCGTGCAATCCAATCGATTTATGAAGCTGCGGGTGGCACAACGGGTGCATCAGTGGACACAAACGGTTCTTCAGCGTCGCAAGCTACAGAATCAGCAACGAATGCTACTGCACAATTCTATACGCTTTATCAGAACGAAGGACTTGTCAATTATCCAGGGGCGTCCTACCGAGAGGTATCCTCGCGTCGGTTGGTACACCCATATACGGTCTATGCAGCGTTGCATGTTCGGGACGATCCGAACGCGCCGCCGGAGGTGCGCGCACGCGCACAAGCGATTGCAAGTACCGATAATCTTACCGTGCGCGGGAGCGACGGGAATCTCTATCCGTTGATTCTCAGAGCGAATCTTGGTAGCAATCACGCGCCGAACCATGCTGGGTTCATGAATGTTGCGCATCATGCGGGTTCGAACCAATTTGTACCCGTAGTAGTTATCCGGGCACAACCGGTATCGTTGCAGAGCAATGTGACGATTGATGCGCGTGCTGCGATTAGTGCTGCGCAGCGTCCCGCTGTGGATGGACTGCGCAGTGCGCAGATACGCTACCCGTATGCGATGGATCTCGCATGGTGGGAGGACCCGCAGCAACAGGGTCAGTTCATCCCGCAACTAATTATCTCGCGTCGGGTTCCTGTGGGGAATAACGACGGTGTGCGCGTAAGTATCATCTCGATACCATTAGTAGGGACACAGTGGGGTACGCTGGTTCATAGTCCGCAATTGGAACAACTGGGGGTCAAAGTGGATTCCGCGGCGACAGGTCCTGCACGAGAGAGTATCACGCAGTTCTTGGCGTTCTTAGAGAAAGTCAACAGTTTGAGCGGTCAATACAATAATCCGCAAGTGCGGCAGCAGCTGATACGCGAGTTCCAGCAACTCGGCGTTCATAAGAACGCAGTAATCCTCTGGACAGAAACATAGCACGGTGAGAATATGTTGAACTATCCGAGTAATAGTGGTCAACCACAGGTATCGATGCCTGCACTGGATGTGCTGGGCGCGGGGACAGGTATCCCGACAGAGATACCGATTACTCCTGCGATACCGACACGACTGACTGGATTGGAACGCACACAGGAACATTATAACAACTTGTTGCGCGAGATTCGGCTTGGGAACCTGAGCTTGTCGGACCCCGCAGCGGTAGCACAAGTCGCTGCACGGGTTTCCCAACAAGCGCATCAGATGCCGATGATTCTCAGTGAGTTGTCTACGCTACCCGATTTCTCGATTTTACCGCAACGCTTGACGGATACTTATCGTTTGGCAGAAGAAACGCGCCGTGAAACGGGATTGGTCTATGCGCAGGAAGTGCTGGAATCGTTAGCACGGCGCGGCGCGTCGGATGTCCCAGATAAGACCGCTGCAGAAATCTATCAGATGATCAACGGTCGTCCGTTGGAACCGTCACTGCTGCCGGAGTATAAGGCGCTCCTTAATCAGAACTTGAAACAGATTGCTGCACAGAGGCGCGATATGCCAAGCGGTGGTGAACGCGCAAAGCTTGCAAAGCCTGTCGTGCAGTTTTATACGGGTCTATCGCGTCTTTCAACGGGCGGGACATTAGCGGACACAGAACGCGCTGCGATTCAGAACACTTTGCAAGGAGTGCGGGCGCTGAAGCAGTGGGTGCAAGGACGCGATCTGGTCTTCACGCGCGATTTGAACCGTGCTATTCAAGAAACAGGGCACGGAACAGAAGTTCTCAAGAACATCTTCGGGTTCGGGACGGGTGAGCCGCTTGCAGGAGCTATCTACGGCAATCGCATGCTCCGTTTCTTGAGTAGTCTGGAAAGTGCGCTCCAGAAATCGTTGAGCAATACTGAAGAGCGAGCCGTTGCGGCAGCACAAGCGTTAGCAATCACTCCGGGTCCGATTGGGAACGACATTCAAGGCGGTATCCCGACCAACGCACTGAGTCGTGGCGCACGGCGCACTGCTATCGGGTACTTGCGGTTCTTACCGTTTCTACAAACTGCGCTGGAAAATGCGGATCAAGCACCGGCGACGATTAAGCAGTTCCTTGTACGGCAACCGAATGGTCAATATCGGTTACCGACGCTACCTGAATATGCACAGACGCTGAACCAAGTGCGTAATAGTTTCGCGCAGTATGTAAAACAGTTGGTTCCGCAGTTGAAACGCGAAGTGTCTATCATTCGTGAAGCCGCGCGACGCGCACCGAACAATACGCTCTGGCAGAAGCTTACAACGCAAGCAGCGACTGGTGGTGAACTGGAACGCACGCTGGATATTATCGATGACGCGCTGAGTCAACTGGAGCAGGATCCGTCCAACGAGCAGGCGTTCATCACGCTGTACCGTTATATGGAGCCGTTCCTGCAAGCTGCGGAGAACCGTGCAGGCGCAGAACGGCGCTGGCTCCAGTGGCTTACCCCGTATGTCGGTGCGACATTCCAAACGTTAGCGAACTTGCTGGATGTTGGACTGGAGCGTATCGGTACAGGTTTTGGAAATATTACCGGACGCGGGCGTACCGCGCCTGCGATGTTCCTATTAGGACAAATGTTGCCCGAAGCGGATGCGAAGCGTATCCACCAAGCGTTCGGGCAAGCGGTGTTCTATAAGACGCTTTTGGATCAAGCGGCGCCTGTTTATCCAAACCCGATTGATCGTGCGGTTGCTGAGCTGGGGATGGATCCGCGCATACCGCGCAACGCGGCGCGAATCCATTTTGCGCTGACGGTTCCCGGCGCGATTTGGGATATCGCCAGCAGCCTCGGCGGACATCGTGCGGGTGAACCGTCCGTGGTCATGACGGGACTTGGTGCAGCAAGTGATACTCTGGTTATGTCTCCATCGAATGCACTGGGTATCGCGCTCTATCCGTTCTTGCATCGTGCGGGTCTTGCTGCGCACTCTCCGCTGGGTCAGTACCATGCGACGGATGTGTATCCTGTACCGCACCTTACAATGAGTGCGCATCCGTCGCTTGCGAACTGGTTAGTGTGGAGCATGGGGAACCCGACCCAAGCAATGATGACGCTTGCCAGTATAATTGCTGCGTTACCGACAGGCGGGGCAACGCTCGGCGCTGTTGTTGGAACTAAAGTCGCGCAAGCGGGTCAACTCGCGCTCTCTGCAGCACGCGGCGCACGCGGTCTACTTCTGGGAAGTCGGCTCGCTGGCGGTGCAGCAACATCAGGTACAGTCGGTACAGGTACAGTGCAACTTGCTACTGCGCTGGAAAGCGCACAGATTGCCAGTCGCGCAGCACAGTTGCAGAACCCGTACCGAATTGCACGGGAAACCGCACGGAACACCAGTTTCTGGGTCTTCAACTTGTTCAATCGTGCAGGCGACTTGGGGGATATCACAGAGTATCTGGAGAACATCGATGCCGATACGCCGCTGGAGCGTCTTTTTACAGCAGCGACTGACCCGAACATGTATCTGTTGATGTTCGGTCAAGGCGATGTGCTGACCCCGTTTACGCGGGGCTTTCGGAGCTTACGAAGCGCGTACCAGATTCTGCGTCCGCAGCTACGCAACAACTCAGATTATCTTATCGGGTACACGGGGAACTATCTGGATGATGTAGAGCGTTATTATCTTCCTCCACAAGCGAAACGCGATTCCTCAGAGTATGTTGCGGTTGCGCAGCTTCCTGCGGAACGCGAGCACGGGTATGTCGGTGTACGGCGACCGTCAGGCATCGTCTGGCTCCCGATTCTGAATATGGAAACGCAGCAAGACTCTGCGAGCCGTGAACATACTGTGATGTTCACGGTTCGTGACGAGAACGGGAACCTCTTGCAAGTGGATCCGACGGATATGAACTTGCTAGTGGTTCCCAAGAGTCCGAGCGCGAATGCTGGGACATACTCCCAGTTCTTGGTTATGCGTGCGCTCAGCACGGGGAACGCATCCGCACCTGCAGATTACTGGGACGCGATGCTTGGTGATGTAAATATGCAAGCGGCGCTGCGGATGCAAGTGCTGACCCCAACAGAGAACGACGAGTATCAGCTGAACCCGCAATTGTATCAGCAGCTACGCGAGAACCTCTACAGCACACGGATTACCGCGCTGGACGAACAACTCGCAATGGCGCTTGCACTGCGCGATACGCTCCAAACCACAATGCGACCCGAACAAGCGGAGCAAGCGATTGTAGAAACCTATAAGAGTTATCTTGAGTCGCTGAGGAGAGCGGACATGAAGCAGCGCGTGCTGCAGCGTGCGATGTGGTTATCCGAGTTTTTGGAAGATTTGGATAACTCTATCGCAAGCGCGATGGTCTATGACGCCGTGCTTGGAATGGTCAAAAACGGTCAACCAACCCTGGGACAGTTCAGCGTTTTAGATAACAAGCACCCTGACGGATGGTCGCCCGTTACGGGAACGGTCTATGCGATTGGTGTGGATCGGTTGAACCAGCTCGGCGTCGGTGGTACAGCACTGATTGATCTGCTGGCGCAGTCCCCGCATCTGAATCTTTATCGTGATGAAACGACGGGTCGGTTCTTTGTTGGTACAGATAGCGCAACCGCTGCGGACTGGATGACCAATCGCGAGCAGTTGCGCGAGCTGCGTGCGTCGCTAAGCGGGATTAATACCTTCGGGTACGGTCAACCCGATGGGGAATGGTCGCTGGTGCTGAATGCACCGATTAGCGGAATCTACGATATTGCACAGATGGTCGGTGTCCCGCTGGCGGTCTCACCGCAAATTGCTGAATCT
>Ga0308411_10002439_pt1 | contig 12525 bp, 10 predicted proteins | sample HotsprottomLayer_2_FD_203530 | JGI IMG/M metagenome (GOLD analysis project Ga0308411, IMG submission 203530) | Hot spring phototrophic mat microbial communities from Octopus Spring, Yellowstone National Park, Wyoming, United States -... | ecosystem: Environmental > Aquatic > Thermal springs >... | reverse complement strand
CTTGTCTGCCACTCTGGCGATCTCATCGTTAGTAGAGATCTTTAACTCTTTTGTAAGGTCGTAGTTGGCAACACCTGAGACCCACTCGGCAATAGTGTTTAAGCTATTTCTTGTGGGCCTTAGAACAGAAAGTATTGAGCCACTTATTAAGGCTATGAGCACAAGGGCGTAAATAACTATGGAGGTTGTCAAAGATGTCTTCTGTGCCTTTATCACATCCTCTAATTCTCTGTCTAAGAGTCTTTTGACGCCGACCCTCAATGCAGTTAGTGCCTCTTGGGTCTGGGCTAAGGCAGGCTGGGTCTCCTCTTGAAAGATCTTTTTTGCCAAGTCGTGTTTCCCCTCTTTGATAGCAGCAATTATCCTCGGTGCTGTGGCATGAAACCGCTTGTGGGGCTCCTCAATGGCCTTGTATTCTGCCTCCAGTTCCTTTGGCGGCTTGAAACTGTAATACCACTCACCCAACTTACACTTGGTGGGATCAATCTGTCCTGTAAACTCCTTTCCAAGCAGTATAGTGCCAATGCCTAAGGCCTCAGCCCATTTGTAGTGGTCTATAGTCCTTGTGCCAAGATTCGCCTGGAGCTCTGGATATTCCTTGACTAAATCAAGCCTATCCTTTGTCTTTTTGATCTCAAGGCCGCTAAAGACGGCAAGCCCTATAAGCGCCACTGCAACTGCCCCAATCCCAATGTAAAGCCTCGTAGAAATCGTCATTTACCCCTCCAATACCTAAGTTTTTATTTTATAAATATTGCCAAAAACCTAAACACAGAAAAGACCTTAACCCTAATTACGCAACCCTACTGAGATGTCATTCCGACCAGGGCGACATTGTTATCCCAAGAAGCTAAGCGATGAGGGACCTTCCTTTGTGTTACTAAGGGGTAAGGTTCCTCTCCCCATGCGGGGGCCCGCAATGACATCCCCCCACATTTGTTCGGAATGATACCTCTTTTGCCCTGCACAGAATGACAATTGCCAAGCTATTACATATCTCCTTGCGTAATTGGGTCTATTTTATAATCTTGACTGAGGCCATGTGGTGTTAGTTTAATTGGCTGTTTAACTTTGCTATTGTGACCTTGTGTGAAAAAGCCTCAGAGCGTAGTATTTTAGATAAGTAATTGTCTTATAAAACAAATAGGAAAATAATCAACCCTAAAGGGTGGACCCTAAAACAGATTGTTCACCCCGTAAATCTCCCTCCCCTTGAGGGCGGGGATGAGGGGGAGGGTAACCTCAATGGTGAACTATTCACCCTCTCTTTATCCCTCTCCCATCAAGGGAGAGGGAACAGTTTGAGGATTTAAAAATCTGGGGATGGGAGAAAGGACCCTTTCTTTTCATCTTCCGGACTGGTTTGGAGTCTTAAATAAAGACCTCTAAGCCCATAAAGAGCCATCTACCAGGCAGAGGCAGACCTGTGAGGTCATGATATTGGGTGTTGAATAGATTTTTGCCCTCAATAAAGAGCCTTGTCTTTGTAGGTCCCATCTTGATGGATTTTGTCAGCCTTGCATCAACCAGTGTAAAGGCAGATTGGTTTATCCTCTTTTGATGGCCCACACTGAGGCTGCTTGCTAAATCATAGGGGAGATTTGATAGTATTGTCAGGTTGGCCTTATGCCTTAGGTAATTCATATAGTATGCCTCTCTGCTACCATCGCTGTGCTGATCAAGCCCCGTGTAGTCAAGTTTGATCGTATGGGCGCCGATCACAAGGTTCAGGTTTAAGGTAATGCCATAGGTGTTGACCTTACTGATATTTTCTGATTGCCAATAGTTACCCTTATTGAACCAGTCAATTATGTCTCTACTCCAACGACGGAAGACCGTGATCCCCGCAATGTAATTGTCACTATAATAGTCAAGGCCTCCCTCTATCTGCCAGGCCTTCTCGGGCTGTAGGTCTGGATTACCTACACTGGTGGGCGATTTATAGTATAGCTCGGTGTAACTCGGTAGCCTGAAGGAACGATTCCCTGAGACCCTTAACTTGAGACCTTCCCTAATCTTATAGACAATACCCACAGAGGGGGAGGGTTCAAGACCAATGCCCCCTGAGTAATGGTCAAGCCTGAGGTCAAGGTCTATCCTTGCCTTGCCTATTGGATGGCTAAGGCCTGCAAAAAGTGCCTTGCTGTTTCTGCTGTGCTCCCCAAGCCTTGTGCTATCAATATTGTCATAAGTGGCCTCAAGGCCTGTGATGTATCTACCCTCACCGCTTATAAAACTTAATGGTAGCCTCAGCGTAAGGCTATTGGTGCGATGGGTATTTTGATAAAATCTCTGGTTATTTCGGTCAAGCACATAGTAATCATAATGGTGCCTATAAATAAAAGACGGTTCAAAAGAGGCATTTGCAAGCCTTGAATTGGCCTTTAGGGAGATGACGCCTGTCTTTGTATGCTCCCATTGGGCAGGGAATCGGAGGGTGTAAAAGCCATTAGCACCAAACCGCTTTTCCATATACCCTACGAGGGCCTGCCACTTGTCGCTATTTAGGTGAAAATTGTATGTGGTATGATGAAAATCCGTGTTTGGTCTATAGCCATCACTCCTCTGGTCGCCTATAGAAAGTCTGAACTGTGTCTGCCTAAACACTGGGCTTATAAGACCAGTAGTCAACTGCTTGTAATTGTGCTCACCTATAGTCAATTTGGCCTGCAGGCCCTTTGGTTGCATAGTCTTAGTGACGATGTTTATGACGCCACCAAAGCCGCCAGCCCCATAGATCGCACTTGCCCCACCGGGCATCACCTCTATCCGCTCAATGTCTGCCAGAGTAATTGGGATATCACTGTGGAAGTGCCCTGTCTGTGGGTCGTTGATCCTCATGCCATTTATGAGAAACAGGGTCTGCTCAAAGCCTGCACCCCTAAGGCTTATGTCAGACTGCACACCAAAGGGGCCTCGCTGCACAACATCTACACCACTTATGAGCCTTAGGGCCTCGTCAATAGAGCGGACTGCAAGCCTCTCAAGTTCCTCTGCTTCAATCACATCAACATGCTGAGACCGATCAGTAAGGGCTACCGGGAATCGTGGTGAGGTAACAATGACCTCTGATAAGAGATAGGGCTGTGCAAAGCAAATATGCGGCAACAATACAGATAACAATAGAATTAAATACACCTTTAGCCTCCTTAAATTTGTAATATGCTTGCGTATTTAGGTAGGTCTTTAAAAATCTCGTCTCGCTTCACAACCTCAGGGTGTGTAATATTATCTGACCTTGAGGATGAGTAGGCGGCTTTAACAGAAACTTTAGAGGTAAATTTTGTAAGGCTTGCTAATTAGCATCTCAAAGGGCTTACCTACATCAACGCGGTGCGTTTAACGAGGCCGTGTTTACCAAAAACAACTGTGAGTGGTGACATTCAAGAGGTCTTTGTTGCCCTTTTTGAAGACCTCTTAGAGGCCCCTTTAGGCCCCTGAGGGCCATCGCAAACAACCTTTATCTCACCATCAATCATATCAACACTCACAGAACCGCCCTTATGCAAGGCGCCAAAGAGGAGCTCTTCTGAGAGTTTATCGGTGATGCTCTCCTGTATGAGCCTTGAAAGTGGACGAGCCCCATGGAGGGGGTCAAAGCCCCTTTCAGCAAGCCACTCCCTTGCATTGCGGGTAACTGTGAGGCCGACCTTTTTATCAGATAACTTGTGCTGGAGTTCCCTGATGAACTTATCAACTATTGATAGCATGACCTCTTTGCTTAAGGGATTGAAGTTCACAATGGCATCAAGCCTGTTTCTAAACTCGGGCGAGAATATCCTCTTGACAGCCTCCTCTGTCTTAGCTACTTTGTCTGTAGTCCTATCGCCAAAGCCCACCACCCCTTTTGCCATCTCAGTGGCGCCGGCATTGGAGGTCATAATGAGTATGATATTCTTGAAATCGGCCTTCTTGCCGTTGTTGTCCGTAAGGGTGGCATAGTCCATGATCTGGAGAAGGATATTGAATACATCCTCGTGGGCCTTTTCTATCTCATCAAGCAATAGTACTGCATGGGGCGCCTTTCTGACTGCCTCTGTGAGCAATCCTCCCTGATCAAAGCCCACATAGCCTGGTGGTGCCCCTATGAGCCTTGAGACGGTGTGGCGCTCCATGTACTCGCTCATGTCAAAGCGTATAAACTTTATACCCATGATCTCGGCAAGTTGTTTTGATAATTCGGTCTTGCCCACGCCTGTAGGCCCTGTAAAGAGGAAGGAGCCAATGGGCTTATCGGTATTTGATAGTCCTGCCTTTGACCTGTTGATTGCCCTTACAACCAGGTCAATTGCCCTATCTTGACCAAATACCCTTGCCTTGAGACCTTGTGCAAGGTTTTGGAGCCTCTTTGTGTCTGAGTCTGAGAGTTGCTTTACGGGTATCTTGGCGATTGAGGCAACCACCTTTTCTATGTCGCTTAACCCAATCACCTTTGAGGGGCTCTGGTTGACCTTATTCAGGGCACCTGCCTCGTCTATGACATCAATGGCCTTATCAGGTAGGTGTCTATCATTGATATACTTTGCAGAGAGCTCTGCAGCCTTTTTAATGGCCTCTGTGGTGTAAGTTACACCATGAAACTCCTCGTAATAACCCTTTATACCCTCCATAATAGCCACCGTCTCAGAGACCGTGGGCTCATTTATATCAAGCCTCTGGAATCGCCTGCTCAAGGCCCTATCTTTGTCAAAGTGGTTTCTATACTCTTCATAGGTAGTGGCCCCTATACACCTAATCTTGCCTTCCATCAATACGGGTTTAAGGATGTTAGATGCATCAAGGGTACTGCCACTGGCAGAACCTGCCCCCACAAGGGTGTGTATCTCATCTACAAAGAGTATGGGGTTGTTTAATTCTGAGAGCCTCCTTATAGTTTCCTTGAGCCGACCTTCAAAATCGCCCCTGTATTTTGTGCCTGCTAATAGTGAACCTATATCAAGGGCGTATATATTACAGTCCTGCAGTAACGGAGGGACCTCCTTTTCAAATACCCTCAGGGCAAAGCCCTCCACAATGGCAGTCTTTCCGACACCCGGCTCTCCCACTAACACCACATTGTTCTTCCGCCGCCTTGAAAGGACCTGAATTATCCTCTGGACCTCCATATCCCTACTTATCAATGGGTCTATAGCCCCCTTGGCTGCCTTATCAAGCAGGTTTACGGTAAAGTACTCAAGGACATCCTTCTTTTCAGTTCCCTCTACCGTTGTCCCTTGCCCATTGACCTTTGAGATCCCGTGGGAGACATAGTTCATCACATCCATCCTTGTGATGCCCTCACTCTCTAAAACAAACTTGGCATAGGAGTCTTGCTCAAGATAGATAAAAACTAACATGTCTCCCGCATCGGCCTCCATCTTGCTTGAACTCCTTACATGGTTGACGGCCCTTTGGATGACCCGCTGAAAACCAACGGTCACCTTTGGTATGCCTGCAGTAGGGACACTTGCCCGCTTGATGTTATCGGCAATAAACTGATATAGCCTCTGCTTCATGCGCTCAATGTTTCCGCCACAATTTATGATGATCTCTACACCCTTTGAGTCGTGCAGGATAGACAGTAGGAGGTGCTCAATGGTCAGATACTCGCACCTCTCCCTCTGTGCATTCTTTATTGTTGCCTCAATTATGAGCTCAAGGTCTTTGTTAATCATGCGGGTTCTATCCTACATTGTAAAGGAAACTCATTGTCTCTTGCAGCGGAATGGACTTCTTCTACCTTGGTCTCGGCAATCTCATAGGGATAAATCCCTGCCACTCCACTACCTGTCTTATGTACCTGAAGCATAATGGCCGTTGCCTCCACTGGGTCCTTACCAAAGACCGACTCTAATATATGCACCACAAAGTCCATAGTCGTATAGTCATCGTTTAACAATATGACCTTATATAGTTGCGGCCTTTTGACCTCCTGTGAGGTCTCATCCTCTATACCAAAACCTATGTCAGGCAGACTGCTTTGCAACCCTTTTAGCTATTTACAGGTGCTACATGTGCTAGCTGTACAACTGGAACAGCCTGAAGAGGTCTGTTTCTCTACCCCACTCATGCCAAAGAGCGAAAATCTCTTTTTTATATCCTCGGTCTCACACCTTGGGCACTTTACCTTAGTATCGCCATAAACCAACTTCTCAAACTTCTCACTACACTTGTTGCATTCATATTCATAAATCGGCATCTCTTCCCCCTATTGCCAACTCACTATGTCTTCGTCTTCACCATCGCCACCGGGCTTGCCGTCTCTGCCGTAAGAATAGAGGTCATACTCGCCATGACTGCCTGGATATTGATATACATAAGGTTTACCCCATGGGTCAAGGGGAAGCCCCTTCTTGAGATAAGGCCCCTGCCACTTATCTACACCAGGGTTCGTAACAAGGGCATTCAGCCCCTGCTCTGTGGTCGGGTAATGGCCTGTGTCAAGCCTGTAGTGATCTAAGGCCTGGCCAATAAGCTCAATCTGCGCCTTTGCTGCGGCCTGTTTGCCCTTGCCGAGTTTTGGAAATAGTCGCGGCGCCACAAGGGCTGCAAGCAGGCCGATTATCACCATTACTACCAATAGTTCAACTAATGTAAAGCCCCGAGCCGTTCTAAGGGGCGTATATAACCTCACTTTTATGCCCTCCATTGTGTTACTCTTCCTATATTACAGCACTGCCCTTTGAGCCGTCAATAACCCCAAGCAATGCGGATACATTGCAGGCAACCCTGCCTTTACTCTTAGTTTTTCTAATTGCATCTTTTTGAGTTAATGTAAAGATCATGGAAATTGACATAAAAGAGGCACCCACTCTGCCCGGTGTTTACATATTTAAGGGGGCCAGAGATAAGGTCCTTTATATTGGGAAGGCAAAAAACCTAAGAAACAGGTTACGGGCATACTCTGTAGATAATCCCTCCCTTGACCTAAGAAAGGCCTCAATGGTGAGGCTCGTTAAGGCCGTCCAGTGGATAGTTACAGACTCAGAGCTTGAGGCCCTCATACTTGAGGCCAGTCTGATTAAGCAACACAGGCCTCGTTTTAATATCATCCTCAGAGATGACAAGGCCTACCCATACCTAAGAATCACGATCACTGAGCAATGGCCCAAGGTTGAGGTCGTCCGGAGGTTGAGTGATGACGGCAACTTGTATTTTGGCCCTTATGTGCCAAGCCAGTCTATGTGGGAGGCCCTGTCGGTCATAAGGAGACATTTTCTAATAAGGAAGTGCAGGCACAGACTTGACAAGCCTATGAGGCCCTGCATACAGCATCAGATGAAGAGGTGCCTTGCCCCCTGCGCTGGCCTAATTAGTAGGGCCCAATACATGTCCCATGTGGAAGATGTTAGGCTCTTTCTAAGTGGCAAGAGGACCGAACTTATTGACCGATATAGACAAAAGATGGAGGCCTATGCAGAGGCACTGATGTATGAAGAGGCCGCCATAATGAGAGATAAGATACAGAGGCTTGAACGGGCCCTTGAGCAGCAAAAGGTGATCTCCCCAGAACTGGGTGACCTGGATGTAATTGGCTGGGATTTCGATGACTACAAACACAATGCCGCCTTCAATGTCCTTTTTATACGAAAGGGTGTCCTGATAGGTGCTAAGGACTTTTTTATTAAGGACACTTCTGTCTCCGATGAGGCCGAGGCAGCAGAGTCCTTTATAAGGGGTTTTTATGGTAAGGGGGTTGAGCCACCCCCAAAGGTCCTATTAAAGGGTCCCATTGAGGATATGGATATCCATGTACAATGGCTTCGTATGAAAAGGGGTGGTGATGTGCAGTTTGAAATACCTACGACCGATAGGGAGATAGACATAATGCATATGGCGGTTAATAATGCAATATTACACAGGAGGGCAAAGACCCAAGGCACCACCGATGAGGTCTTAATGCAAATAAAAGAGAGGCTTGAACTTACTATGTTGCCATCAACCATTGGTGTATTTGACATATCTACCCTCAGTGGCAGCGAGTCCTCAGGGGGCTTTATATATTGGGCAAATGGTGATTTCCAGAGGGACCTCTATAGACGCGTGAGGATAAAGACCGTAAGTGGCGTGGACGACTACTCTATGATGACCGAGACCATTGAGAGGATATTGGGCAAACTTGAGGCCCCACAGATACCCTCACTACTGATTGTTGACGGTGGCAAGGGCCACCTTGAGACTGCCCTTTTGGCCTTAACTAAATTGGGCATCTCAACTCAGGTGGTCTCTATTGCAAAGAGACCTGACCGAGTATTTTTGCCCTCCGGCAGGGTAATTGATATTACCGACCGGCAGAAGTCATCAATCTTATTGAGATCGCTCAGGGATGAGGCCCATCGCTATGTAATAACCTTCCACCGTGAGCAGAGAAGAAAGAGGCTATTTACCTCAGTCCTGGAGGAGATACCGGGTATCGGTCCAAAGAGGAGGCTTGCACTTATCAGACACTTTGGCAGCCTCAAGGCCCTTAAAAACTCATCACCTGAGGAGATAGCAGCGGTCAAGGGCTTTGACAAAAAGACGGCTGAAAAGGTCTATGAAGCCATAAGTAAAACTAATGAGTATCCTGTTTAGTGTTGTGCTATGATTACTTAAAACCTAAATTGAGTGATTGTTGGAAGAATTGCCCAATTTAGGTAAAATGCAGTTAAACCCAAATTATGCAAAGGGTGTATGTAACAACTGTCATTCAGACCAAGGCATGGGGGCTTTCGTTCCGAAGGGATTTGCGTGTGTGTCCTTTGTTTCCCAAAAGGCTTGAGGAACCTTATGCCTTACACTGCGAGGCAAGACCCACTACCACACTCATAGGGATGAAAATCTTGCCTTGTTAGGAATGACCTCGTTGTTTTGCTTTTGGAATGACATTTTGAGAAGGCTTTTACAATTAGAGATAGACCCATGCATTATTTAGGTCAAGTTTTGGCAATACGAAATACACAGTGAGGAGGAGCGATGAGACCACCAAGATTTAGACCTGCCTATGTTGTCATTCTGTCCTTAGTCTTCCTTTTTAGTCTCCACAACAATCTCTATGCCGCTGGTTATGCCCTTATTGAGCAGGGGGTCAGCGGGCTTGGCAACGCCTATGCAGGAGGGGCTGCAAGCGCCCTTGATAACACCACGATCTTTTTTAACCCCGCTGGTCTGACAAGGCTTGATAGGCCTCAATTTATAGCAGCAGGCCATGTGATTATCCCAAGTGCAAAGTTTACAAACCGTGGTTCCACCCACATCTTACAATCCAGAACAGGTATGCCACTCAGGGGTGATAATGGAGACGACGCTGGCGTTACGGCGTTGGTACCAAATCTCTATGTCTCTATGCCAATTGGGAACAAGATAGCCATTGGCCTTGGGATAAACTCACCCTTTGGCCTTGAGACCGATTATGGGAGTAATTGGGTAGGCAGGTATCACGCTATTAAGTCCAGTATGCTTACAATAAATATCAATCCCTCAATCGCCTACAGGGTCACAGAGCAGCTCAGCCTTGGCGCTGGAGTGAGTATCCAATACATAAAGGCAGAACTGACCAATGCCATTGACTTTGGCACTATGGATGCCCTTGGGATATTTAGGCCAATTACCATAGGCCTCACGCCTCAAGGGGCAGATGGATTTGCAAGGATAAAGGGCGATAGCTGGGGTTTAGGCTTTAATCTTGGCGCCCTTTATGAGTTTACAAAGGACACGAGGATAGGGCTCAACTATCGTTCAAGGATAAAACAAAAACTAAAGGGCGATGCAGAGTTCACGGGGGTGCCTGCACAACTTGGTGTACTGCCTGTCTTTAAAAACGGTGGGGCTGGGGCAGAGGTTACACTTCCTGATTCGGCATCGGCAAGCATCTACCATAGTATAAATAACCAATGGGCCCTAATGGCTGATGTCACATGGACAGGTTGGAGGTCCTTTGACGAGCTGCGTATAAAGTTTGACAATCCTGCACAGGCAGACTCAGTAGTGACCACAAAATGGAATAACTCAATGCGTTATTCTATTGGCTTGTCCTATAAACCCATAGACAGGCTAACCTTACGCACTGGTGTGGCATATGATGAGACGCCCATACCCGATGCCCAGCACAGGACACCGAGGATACCTGATACAGATAGGACATGGATCGCCTTTGGTGCAGGTTACAAACTTACTGATCGCATAACCCTTGATGCAGGTTATGTGCACATTTTTTTCAAAGAGACTGAGACCAACAAGGACCCTGTCGGTGAAGATGTAGTCAGGGGTGGCCTAAAGGGTTCTTACAAAGGCAGTGTTGATATTATTAGTTTACAAATGACTTACACCTTTTAGGGCCATGCAGCTACAGGAGCGATTTATAAGGATAGCCCGACAGTTTGGCGGCAAACTTGCCTTTAACGACCGTTTCTCTGACCGTAAGGTAACCTATGGGAAGTCCCTTGTGGTATCTCTGCTATTTGCCCGCAAGTTTAGACGGTTTAAGGATAGCTTCATAGGCATTATGGTACCTACCTCTGCAGGATGTGCCTTCTCCGTTCTTGGTGCCCTGATGGCAGGCAAAAAGCCGGTAATGATTAACTATTCCACAGGGGCTGCCAACAATGCCCGTTATGCCCAGAAGAAGTGTGGCTTTCATACAATCATCACCTCAAGGGCCCTGCTTGAGAAGATCAATTGCCCCATAGTGGATGGAATGGTATTTTTAGAAGACATTGCATCTCAGATAACCATAAGGGACAAATTGAGGGCAGCCCTTACAGCGAGAATGCCCGTTGGTCTTTTGCTCCGATATGTCCACACCGGAAGCGATAGCGAGACTGTAGCAGTGCTCTTTACAAGCGGCAGTGAAAAGGACCCCAAGGCCGTTGAGCTTACTCACAAGAATATAATCTCAAACATTGAGGCCTTCAGTTCTATGGTAAACCTAAACGACAAAGATGTGATGCTTGCTAATCTCCCCTATTTTCATGTGTTTGGTCTGACCGTCAATATGTGGGCACCGCTCTACCACGGAATGACTATTGTCTCCTATGCCAACCCCTTAGACTTCCAAAAGATATGTCAGATAGTTAGAGAGGAGAGGCCAACTGTGATGGCTGCAACCCCGAGCTTCTGGTGGGGCTACCTTAAGAAATCAGAAAAAGGAGACTTTGATAGCCTTAGGATCCTGATGAGCGGTGCAGATAAGTGTCCACAGGCCTTAAGGGATGGCTTCATGCAGAAGCATTCTATTGAACTCTTGGAGGGTTATGGCACTACCGAGACATCGCCTGTAATATCCGTAAATACCCCTGAGCACAACAAACCAGGCAGTGTCGGGAGGCCACTGCCCGGCGTTGAGGTCAAGATAGAGAACTATGAGACAGGCGAGGAGTGTAAGCCTGGCGAGGTAGGCAGGATACTTGTCAGGGGAGACCTGGTAATGAAGGGCTACTACGATGATATTGAAGAGACGGCCATGAGGATCAGGCATGGCTGGTATGACACAGGCGACATGGGCTATATAGATGATGACGGATACCTCTGGCACTCAGGTAGGCTAAAGAGGTTTATCAAGGTGGGTGGTGAGATGGTGTCCCTTGTAAAGGTAGAAGAGGAGTTAGAAAGATTGCTCCCGCAGGGGGTTGCCTGCTGTGTGGTGGAGTTTGCAGACGAGACCAAGGGCGCAAGGGTGGTTGCTGCTGTTACGGATAAGGTTGATGAGAGGAAGATACTGAAGCAACTTTCTGGACACCTACCAAATATTGCTATACCAAAACACTTTGTGGTAATTAACGAACTGCCGAAGATGGGAAGCGGCAAGATAGATTTTCGTAAAGTAACCGACCTGGTCAAAGAACACCTTAAAGTGAGATAACAAGATGCCATACTGCCCTTATTGTGGTAAAGAGATCGGAGAAGGCAGCCGATTTTGTCCCCACTGCGGCAACAGCATTACGCAAAGTGGGCGGCCCGCTTGGAGTTTCCCCGCAAGTAATATCATTCCAAAAGAAGAGGATTACATAGCCTTCATCGGAAACAATGCAGAAAAATATCTGAAGAAATTTAATGCCTTTACAGTGGGAGGCATTGAAAACTTTGCCCTCACATGGCATTGGCCTGCCTTCTTATTTGGCTTTTGGTGGATGCTCTATATGAAGCTCTATGCATGGGCACTGCTTGCATTTTTAGTAGCCTGCATCCCCTATGTAGGCTTTGCAGGAATGATAGCATGGGGTATTACAGGCAACTACATCTATTACAGACATGCGACCTCAAAGATTATGGCACTAAGGCAGATGCAGCCATCGGCCAATATATCGGTAGCCTTAGCTCAGATTGGTGGGGTAAACCGATGGGTTATATGGGTTACTGTGGTCTTGATTATTATAGGCATTATGGTGGTCCTATTGTTTTCTATATTTTCGGCGATATTTGCCACTAAAGGCGCAGTGTATTATATGTAAGCCCCCCTTTTGGTTCTTCACTACTGCTCTTAAACATGCCTCTATATCTCTTACTCTCTCCCAATAGGTTAGGTGAGCAATAGGGCGAAATGGGTCCATACATCAGATGTTCCCCCCG
>Ga0308411_10002435_pt1 | contig 12538 bp, 9 predicted proteins | sample HotsprottomLayer_2_FD_203530 | JGI IMG/M metagenome (GOLD analysis project Ga0308411, IMG submission 203530) | Hot spring phototrophic mat microbial communities from Octopus Spring, Yellowstone National Park, Wyoming, United States -... | ecosystem: Environmental > Aquatic > Thermal springs >... | reverse complement strand
CCACGGCACTGGTCGCCAGTCGCGAGACGATGTCGGCGTCCTGGGGACTGGTGACGTAACCGCTGACCACGATCACGTTGCCGACCCCCGGTTGGACGTCGACGGCGGCCGTCGGGACGGTGCGTCGGATCAGTGCCCGCAGCAGGTCCAGGTCGGGCTGGACGATCACCTCGAAGCTCCGCTTGGGCTTGTCCTTGATGACCAGGACCAGTTGCGTCAGGCCGGCCGCCTTGCCGCTCAGCAGCAGCCGGGCCGGGTTGGCCGGGTCGACCCGCACCTGCAGGATGTCTTCCCGTGCGACGATGATGTCGGTGAGCAAGTCCCCCTTGTCGAGCTTCGGGTCGAACGAGACCAGACCGTTGAGCGGGACGATCAGCGCCCCGGTCTTCTTGTCGATCTGCACGTCGCCGGCCGTCGGCTGCATCGGCATCGGTTGCATCGGCATGGGCTGTTGACCGCTCGTCACCGTGGCGGATAGCCCGCCGAGCAAGAGCAAGGCCCGCAACAGGGGCCGTCGGGCATTACGCATCGGGTGCATCCTTTCACCTCTCCTCGCGAATAAGGGCGGTCGGCCCGCCCGGCTGCACTCGGGTCAGTCGCGGCCGGGGCACGGTGCCGACGGCCGAAGCACTTCCCACACCCGGGCGTCCTACCCGGTGACGTGGGTGATGCTCCCGGTGGTCTGGCCCCCACCGGGAACGGGTTGGTCGGTTCGTTCAGTCGATCTTCTTGCCGTCAAGCGGCTCGGGTCGCGAATCGGGTTGCGAGTCCGGCCGCGGTTCCGGCGGCCGGGCCGTGCCCGTCGACTCCCGGGCGAGCCGGGCGGCGTCTTGCGGCGTCAGGACCTTGACGAGTTTCCATTCGCCGCTCTCCGTCTTCTCGAAGCGGTTGATCTGCGTGCCGCTGGTCGTGTGGATCGCCACGTCATGGACCTCGCGGGTCGGCTTAGGCGTCGTGACCGGCGGAGCCTTGTCCTGCGGGCCGGGCTTCACCGGCGGGTCGAAATGCTCCGGCGGGGCGACCTTGGGGGTCGGGTAGCCGATCATCGACTCCCGCACGGTGTTCCCTTCGCCGCAACCGACCTTCAGGGCCTTGCCGATGTACGGCCGCAGGTCGGCCAGCGCACCCTCCGCCGCGTCCTTCGGCAACTCCTTGACGACGAACATCTTCTCGATCAGGTCCGCGGTGATCTCGGTGTTCGGGGCGATCGTCTCGCGGGCGACGAGCACCTTCAAGCCGGCCGGCTTGTCTTGCGGCGGCGGCGTGACCGGTGCGGGCGGCTGATCGTCCGGGTCATCGTTCCCGCTCAGCGGCTGTGTCGTGTAGAACTCGGTCTTGCTGGTGGTCGTCTCGAGCAGTTGGCGGATCTTCTTGATGTCGTAGGACGGGTCGCGCGGCTTACCGGGGTGGCGGTAGAGCAGCGACAGTTGGCAGCCCCGCTGCTTGGCGAGCTCCAGGAGCAACGCTTCCTCCTGATCGACCGCCAGGGAGACCATGCTCATGTCCGGGAAGGCGGCGTTGCTCTCGTAAGACACGTGCGTGTTGACGGCGATGACCAGCATGTCGATGAGCAGCGGGAAGACGTGGACCTTCGAGCCGATGCTGAGCCGGGCCAGGACGTCGACCTTGGAACCCGGCCCGACGAAGCCGCCGGCCGCGTTCACCGCACTCACGCCGAAGGAAACCATGTCCTTGCCCTCCGGCAGGGTGACGACCGCCCCCTTGGCCAGGAAGCCCGGCTGGAACGGTTCGTCCTTGAGCACCTGCCGCGACAGCCGCTTGCCGACCAGTTCCTCCAGGCTCACCACGAACTGCGGGGGCAAGGTTTCCTTGGGGATCGGCTTCTTAGTGACGTACTTGGGAATATCCCCTTGGGTGAGCATCGTCCCGACCGGCAAGTCCTTGGCCGCGACGAAGACCTCGACCATCTCCACCTTCGGGTTGGCGTTGATCTGAGTGGTGAGGAATGCGGCCACCAGGCCACACCCGACCGCCACGACCATCAGGACCAGGTTCTTTTGTTTCATGGTGTAGACCCCTCGGGGACATAACTCTCTTGCCAGCGGCAGGTCCGCTGCGGTGCGCGTCTCAGGGAGGGGGAGACGACCCAGACTTCGCACCCCACCGGAAACGCTCCGGCGGGTATCACTATTCCGGTCCGACCGGCGGAGCGGTCGGGGAAGTGAAGCCTCTCGCCGGTGATCGGCCGGCGGACTCCGCCCGGTTCATCCGGCCGGTTCATCCGCCCGGTTGTTCTCCAGGGCCTCTCGTCGACGGGTCACGAGAGCTTAGCGGATTTACCGGCCTTGTGCCGTGTAGCGACCCTACTTCCCCGCCTTAAGATTCGACCCCAGACATCGGGTTACTTCAGTCTTTCCGATTGCCTGAGCCGTGCGGAGAATTCGCAGCTTAACAGTTCTATAGCTCAGCCTCTGTTTCGCGGTCGGCAGGAAACCGCAGTTTTTTTCCGATGGCGGCAGAGGGAATTTCAGGCCATGAGGATGAGCATGTAACCCAGGTACATCAGGAAGCCGACACACAGTGGGATGCCGTAGGGCAGCTTCACCCAGCGGTCGCGCCGGGCCTCGGCTCGGGCGGTGGCGGCGGCCACCTGCCCCTGGAAGATGAGCAGCAGGTCGGTGAAGATCGAACCGACCATGTGGACATTCTCCCGGAACCGACCCCGCATCAGGATCATGACCAGGGCGAAGGCCCCGCCGGCCACGACCCCGAACACGAACGCCCAGAAGACGACCCCGAGGCCGTGCAACGGCTGCAGGCCGGCCTCCGCGGTCGTCGCCCCGGTCCCGAAGAAGGCCCCGGCCCAGGCCGCGAAACCCATCTGCATCTTCACGTCGCCCTCGCCCACGCCCCGCACCGCCAGGACCGGGAACAACAGCACAAAGCCCCACAGCGTGGCCAGGAAGGCGGTCCCGAACCCGCCCGTACCGGCATCGACCGCCACCCCGAGGTCGTGTAACCCGCCGAGCATCCAGCCGCTCAGGATCAGAGGCAACGTGACCCAGTTCGGCACCCGCAGCGCCCAGCCGTCGATGAAGGCGGCCAGGATCATGCCGAACGAGACGACCAGGAGCGGGCCGGCGTTCAGGCCGGTCGGTTGCACCCAGGCCCAGACGTGGTGAGCGACGAAGGCGGCGGCGACCCAGAGAAGGGCCAGGGCCGGCATCTTCGCCATCTGAATGAGGAACTCCCGGTCGAGGCCCAGGGAGTCGTCGTCCGGTCGGGCGGACACCGGGTCAGTGGGCTGGCCGAGCGTCGGGGCTTCGGGGGGCATCGGGGGGCAACCTCCTTTGACTGATCGCTGAGAGCATCGCTGAGAGCAGCGGGTTGCTGAGAGCGGCGGCGACCAGTTGGGTTGGTCGGGGGCCGAGCGGGCGACGGACCCGACCCGGCTGTCAAAACACGAGCCGAGCCAACCGGCTCGGCTCGGACTTCACCCGGCCATCGCCCCGGACTGGTCGTCCGGCAGCGTCACCCGGCTCGGTCAACTGGTTTTGATGGACGAGCCGACGAAGCTGAAGGTGCTGTTGGCGTTGGACCCCAGGGTGGTGATGGCGGCGATGCAGACGACGATGATCAGCGCCAGCATCACCGCGTACTCGACCGCCGTCGGGCCGTCTTCCTTCTTCAGGAACGACACCAGGTTCTTGCACAGGTAGCGCATGTTCGATCTCCCTTCATGTGGTCACGTTTGTGGTCAGCAATCCCTGCGGTGTCGTCGGGTTCCCCGCCCCGACCACCGCGGACCGCCTGCACGGGGCGCGACCCCGCCCGGGTCGGTCGGCACGACTCAGTTGTTGGCTCAGTTATTGACCTTGACGCCCTGTAAGGTGATGTTGTTGTACATCTCGTTCGTCGTGCTCCCGATGTTGCCGATCGCCGCGAACAGCACGGCGATGATCAGCGCGAGCATGACGGCGTACTCGACAGCGGTTGGCCCGCTCTCCTCCTTTAAGAAGCCGACGACCGCTCGTACGGCCTTGACGAGCATGGGCTTCACTCCGTGTAACGTGGACCGACGCCAGGGCCGGTCTCACTCCGGTTCCGCTCCCACCGCCGGGACGACTCAGGCAACCCTCGACGGTCCTCGTTTCGTCCCGTTTCGGTGGACCGGCGACCTTTTGACGCTCGAAACTTAGGTCGGTCTCGGAGGCGAGTCAAATCGCCGGGCGTCGGAATTTGCCGAGTCCTGGCGGGAAAATCGACAGGCGGTGCGGTCATTTCGGCCGGACCTTCGACTTCACGTCGGCCCCGACGCGCCGACCCGATCCAGCAGACGCTCGATCCGGGCAGCGACCCCCGCCGCGTCGGTCGGGACGGCCGCTCTGCCTCCGGGCCGCAGACGCACGAGCCAACCGATCAACGAGCACACCACCCCCGCCCGCGTCAGGTCACGCAGGAACTCGTCGGGGAAGGCGGTGGATCGGCCCCGGCCACGGGCTTGGCGGTAGCTCGCGGCCGCCGCCGCCAGCACCTCCTCGCTGTTCGCGGCCGGGCTGTCCCCCAGGTAACGCGCCAGATCGACGGCGACGTGGTCCTCGGCCAGTGCCCCGTAATCGACGATCCCGCTCACCCGCCCGTCCTCGAACAAGACGTGTTCCCAGCGCACGTCCCGCAGACACGGCCCCAGGGCGAACCGCACCGGCTCCCAGCGACGCAGCGCGGCGGTTACCGCCCGGCGGTGGTGCGACACGGCCCACCAGGCCCGACGCGCCGCCGCGGCCAGCTCGGTCGCCATGCCAGACTCCCACGCCGGCACCGTCGGGAACGATCTCTCGAACTCCTCCAGCGCGCGCAAGCGGTTCCGCACACCGGGGCACGGCCCCACCCTGGTCGCCGGCCAGGCCTCGTGCAGGCGGGCCAGTGCCTCGGCCATGACCGACGCGCCCTGCGGCGTGAGCGGCTCGGCGGGTCGTCCCGGTCGCCACTGCGTCGCGTCCCAGACCTGCTCGCCCGCGGTCACGACCGTGCCACCGTTCTCGGTGCGCAAAAGACGGGGCACGAACGGCAGGTGCGCGGCCCGGTCGATGTCGAGGTGGATCGTCGCCAGCCGTCGCGCGGTCATGCCCGGCGGCCAGCCCTTGACGGCCACGACGGGACTGCCCGTCGGCGAGTCGCCCCGCCAGACGCGGGCCCCGCTCAGACCGCCGGATACCGGCACCCAGACAAGCCCCCGGAGTGCAACCCCGTAGCTCTGCAGGACGGTCGGTGGCGGGTGAGCGGCCACGGCTGCGGGCGGACAACGGGAAGGGGGACGAATCGCCGGGCGGCTTCCTTGTCCTTCTTGTCCTTCTTGTCCTTACTTGTCCCTGATCGGACTTGTCCTTAACCGGACTTTCCGGCGAGGGTGACGGGCGGGGGAACGGGGGCCGCGGCCCGGGCCGCCTTCACCAGAGGTTCGGGGTAGACCCCTAGCACGAGGGTCGCCGCCGCGAGTGCCAGCGACGCCCCGAGGGTCGGATAGGAACGTGAGCCGGTCAGCGGGCGGAGCGGGGTACGCAGGTACATCACGGCGACGACGCGGAGGTAGTAGTACGCGCCGACCGCCGCGTTCACCGCCGCAACGACCGCCAGGATGCGGTAACGGTCCTGCATCACCGAGTCGGTCGGGGCCGTGAACGCCCCCACGAAGAGCAGGAACTTGCCGACGAACCCGGCGGTGAGGGGCAGGCCGATCAGGCTGAACAGGAATACGGCCAGGGCGGCGGCCGAGACCGGATGGGTCTGGGCCAGGCCGGCCAGGTCGTCGATCGCCTCGACGGGCCGTTCCGGTGTACTCAGATAGAGCAGGACCGCGAACGCCCCCACCGTCATCAGGCCATAGGCCACCAGGTACACCAACAAGGCGTCGATGCCTCCGACGGCCGGCGGCGACAGCCCCACGGTGGCACCGGTGCGCGTGTCGGTGACCGGTTCGCCCTTCGCGTCCGGCAGCGAACAGGCCACGAGGACGCCGATCAGCATGTAACCGGCGTGGGCCACCCCCGAGTAGGCCAGCATCCGCCGGACATTGTCTTGCAGCAGCGCCAGCACGTTCCCGAGGGTCATCGTCAGGAGGGCGACGACGTACAGGAGCAAGGGGATGTGCGAGTCGGCCTCGAAGGGCAGGTGGCGGGGGTCCGCCCCGAGCAGGCCCAGGAGCCGGGCCAGCACCAGGAAGCCCGCCACCTTGGGCAAGAAGGCGAGTTGGGCGATCACCCCGGGCGGCCCGCCCTCGTATACGTCCGGGGCATAGAAGTGGAACGGCACGGCCGTGACCCGGAAGGCCATCCCGGCGATCACCAGCGCCATGCCGACCAGGGCCATCGGCGAGAGGGCCGTGCTGTTCGCCTTGGTGAGCGTGTCGGTGATCACCGTCAGGTTCGTACTCCCGGTCAGGCCGTACAGGTAGCTGAACCCGAACAGCAGCACCGCCGAGGACATCACGCTCAGCAAGAAGTACTTGGCGGCGGCCTCCTGGTTGAGCCGGGTCCGCACCGGCAGGTACAGCAGGACGTAGGTCGGGATGCTGAGCAGCTCCAGGGCCAGGAACAGCGGGACCAGGTCGTTCGCCTTGGCGACCAGGGACACCCCGGCGACGGCGGCCAACAGGCAACCGGTGTACTCGGCGGCGTTGGCGTCCTCCACTTCCCCGCAGGCGATGAACAAGAGGACCCCGGCCGTGATCAGGGCCAACCACTGCACGAAGGCGGCGGCGGCGTCGGTCATAACCGGGGCGACGCTCGCCAGGGCGGGCGGGACCGGCTTGACCAGCACGGCGAGCAGCCCGGCCACGACCACACCGGCCAGCGACAGGGCAAACGCCAGGTCCCGGCTGCGGCGGTAACAGGCGACCAAAAACACCACGCACGTCGTGGCCACCAGAGCGGCTTCCGGGAGTACCAGCCGGAACACGCCCGTGAGCGTCTGTTGTAAATCCTGGTCGGCCAGCGGGTTCACGGTAAGGCCTCACCTCGTGCGGTAGTGCGGTGTTCGGACGGCGGGCGGGTCTAGCCCTTGGGTCGGGGAGGTCCGCCCGGGGCGGCTCCCGGTGGGCCAACTCGCGGACCGGGGCCGGGACCAACTCCCGGGCCGGGGATCGGACCGGCTCCGGGACCGGCTCCGGGGCCGGGGCCGGCTCCCGGCGGCACTAAACTGGGCCGGGTCGATGACGGGAATTGCTCCTGGGCGTGCGGAACACCGTTGACCCGGTCACGGGCCAGTTCGCCGATCCGCGCCAGGTTGTTCACATCTCCGCGGATCGGGCCGAGCAGTGCCTGCGGGAACAGGCCCAGCAGCAGGCACAGGCCGGCGAGCGAACCGAGGGCCAGACCCTCCCGACCGGTCACGTCGGTCGGCACGGTCTCAGGGTTGTACGGCGGCGGGGCCTTCGCCGGGTTAAAGAACACCTTCTGGAGCATCGTCAGGACGTACCAGGCGCTCAGCAGGATGCCGAGGGCGGCGACGACGGCCGGCCCCAGCCCCCGCAGCCCGGGGTTCCGCGCGTCGAACAGCCCCGCCAGCATCAACATCTCGCTGACAAAGTTGTTCAGCCCCGGCAGGCCGATGCTGGCCAGGCACAGCACGAAGGACAGCACCGCGAAGTTCGGAAACTGTCCCATCAGGCCGCCGTATGCACTCATCTGGGTCGTGCGGTAGCGGTCGAACAGGAAGCCGAGCAGGGCGAACATCCCCCCGGTGCTCAGGCCGTGGTTCACCATGTGCAGGACGGCCCCGCTGAGGCTCTCGGTGTTGAAGGCGAAGACGGCCAGGACCAGGAACCCCAGGTGCGACACGGAGCTATACGCCACCAGCAGCTTGAGGTCTTTCTGGGCGTAGGCACACAGGGCGGCGTAGACGATGCCGAAGGCGGCCAGCGAGCCGAGGACCGGCAGGCCGTACTGGATGGCCGCGTCCGAGGTGAGCGGCAGCACCAGCCGGACCAGCCCGAAGGTGCCGAGCTTGGCCAGCAGGGCCGAGAGCAGCACCGTGACCCCCAGGGGGGCCTCGCCATAGGCCGCGGGCAGCCAGGTGTGGAACGGCCAGACCGGGACCTTGACGAGGAACCCGGCGACCAGGGCCAGGAACAGCCAGAACTGCGTGGCGTGCAGCTCGGCTAACTTCTCGGGCCTGCCGGCCAAGGCGTCGGCGTGGGCCGCTTCCAGGTACCGCTGCACGTTGGTCATCAGGTCCGGCAGCGAGAAGGTGATCTGCCCCGTCTCGGGGTTGGGGTTGGTCAAGACGATCCCGACCAGGCCGACGAGCGTCAGCAGGCTCCCGGCCAGGGTGTAGAGGAAGAATTTGGCGGCGGCGTCACGCCGGCCGGAGCCTGTGCCCCAGTTGCCGATCAGGAAGAAGGCCGGGATCAGCGTCAGTTCAAAGAACACGTAAAACAGGATCACGTCGAACGACAGGAAGGCCCCGATCGCCCCGCCCTGCAGGACGAAGAGCCAGGCGTAGAACGCCCCGGGTCTGGTCGTCACCGACTCCCAGGAGACCAGGACCGCCGGGATGAGCATGAAGCTGGCCAGGGCCAGCAGCCAGACGTTCAGGCCGTCGAGGCCGACGTAGAACTGGACGTTGGCCGTGACCCGGTTCGGGTCGGCCCCCGGCGAGAAGCTCAGCAGGTTCCAGGCGGTTCGGCCGCTAGTACTCTCTTTGCCGCCGGCGTCGCCGGGGACCAGTTGCGGCCGGAAGCGGATCGACCCGTCCGCCCGGACCCGGGCGTCCAGCTCACTCCGCTCGCTGAGGACCGGCAAGCTCAGCCCCAGGGCGGTGCCGGTCACGGCCAGGTGCAGGATCGCCAGCCAGAGGGCGACCCGGCGGGCGAGTGGGCCGAGCAACGCCAGCACCCCGGCCGAGACGAACGGCAACAGCACCGCCAGCAGCACGACGGTCCGGCCGGTGCGGGGGTCGGCGATGATGTCCAACAAGGTGTCCATGCGTCTACTTCCTGGCCGGTCGCCCGCCCGCCTCTCGCGGGCCCTCGCGTGTCAGCCGTTACCGGGTCGGCACGTCTTCACGTCAGCTCCACACGTCAGCACTACACGTCAGCATGCCGGCCTACCGGGTCGGCCTTAGCGGGCCACCCTTAGCGGGCCACCCGGAACATCACGAACGTCAGGAACACGACCAGCCCCAGCGCCATCGACAGGGCGTAGAACTGTACCAGCCCGTTCTGTACGGGGCGGGCCCACTGGCCGATGAACCGTGGCACGGCGGCGATGAGCCGGGTCAGGCCGTCGAGAAACCCGTCGAAGGCAGCGGCCAAAAACGCCAGTATTCCCGCCGGCTTCACCACCACCGCCTCGTAGATGTCCTCGACGTACAACTTGTTCCGCGACAGCGAGAAGAGCGTCTCGACCGGGGCCGGGTAGCGTTGCGGCTCACCCCGGCGGTATACCGCGTAGGCCAGTCCGATCCCGGCCAAGGCGCAGGCGGTGCTGAGGCCCGCGGTCGTCCAGTTGAACCCGTGGTTCGGGCCGGCGTTCAGCCCCGGGTCGGCGGCCGTCGTGCCGTGTGCCGTGGCCCGCGGAGCCAGCCCGTCTGCCAGGACCTGCGGAGCCAGCGTCGGCGTCTGACCCAGGAAGTGGCTGAACCAGTGCGTGAACGGTTCCGCCACGATGCCGACGAACAAGGCCCCGACCGCCAGGACCAAAAGCGGAACGGTCATCACCGGCGGTGATTCGTGGGCGTGTGGCCCGGCCTCTCCGGGGACCTCGGGGACCTCGGGGACGCGCTCGGCTCCCCAGAAGCTGAGGAAGTACGCCCGGAAGGTGTAGAACGCCGTCAGGAACGTGGTCAGTAGCGCGACTCCGAACAGGAAGAGGTAGCCGGTCGCGTGCGGCCCGCGGTGCCCGGCTTGCTGGACCGCCTCGAGGACCAGGTCCTTGCTCCAGAACCCGGAGAGCAAGGGCACGCCGGCCAGGGCGGCGGCCCCGCACAGGAACGTCAGGTGCGTGACCGGAAGCCGCTTCCGCAGGCCGCCGAACTTCCGCACGTCGATGACCCCGCCCAGGGCGTGCATCACGCTGCCGGCCGCGAGGAAGAGCAGGGCCTTGAAGAAGGCGTGCGTGAACAGGTGGAACATGGCGGCGGTGACGGCCAACGCCGGGCTGATCGCCCCGGCCGTCCCCAGGGCCAGGAACATCAACCCCAGTTGGCTGACCGTCGAGTAGGCGAGGATTCGCTTCAGGTCGGTCTGGGCCAGGGCCAGGAACGCCGCCAGCACGGCCGTGATCCCCCCGGTCACACCGACCAGGAAGCGGGCCTCGGGGCAGATCACCAGCAGCGGGGCACAGCGGGCCAGCAGGTAGACGCCGGCCGTCACCATCGTCGCCGCGTGGATCAGGGCCGAGACGGGCGTCGGGCCTTCCATGGCGTCGGGCAACCACACATAGAGCGGGAACTGGGCACTCTTGCCGACCGCCCCGCAGAACAACAGCAGGCAGGCGGTGGTCAGCTCGGCGGTGTCCGGCGTGTGCGTGCGGATGTGGTCGAAGACCGCCGTCAGGTCGGTGTTCCAACCGCCCAGCTTCCACAGCAGCAGGACGCCGAGGATCAGTCCGGTGTCGCCGATGCGGGTGACCAGGAAGGCCTTGCGGGCGGCGGCGGCGGCGGCCGGCTTGTCGTAGTAGTAGCCGACCAGCAGGTAGGAACACAGGCCGACACCCTCCCAGAACGCCACCAGCACCAGGAAGTTGTTGGCCAGCACCAGCCCGCACATGCTGAACACGAACAGGCTCATGACGGCGAAGAAGCGGCCGTATCCCCGGTCGCCGTGCATGTAGCCCGACGAGAAGACGGCGATCCACAGGGCGACGAAGGTCACCATCGCCAGCATGACCGCCGCGAGCGGGTCGATCGTGACCGAGAAGTACACGGAGAGTTTGCCGGCGGCGAACCACGTCGCCAGGTTCCCGACGACGGCGTGACCGGGCCGGTCGTCGACCAGTAGGAGCAGCCAGGCCCCGAGGACGGCCGAGGCGGCGCTGGCGGTCACGAGCGGGATGTGGGCCAGCTCCGCCCGCGACGAGCGGGACAGCAGGGCGGCCGCCAGCGCGGCGACGAGGGGCAGGACCAGGATCGCCAGCGCGAAGCCGAGCGGGTCAGACACGGGCGGCCTCCTCCTCGTCGGCGGGCGCGGCCGGGCGGACGCCGGCCGGCGGCAGTCGGATCTCGTCCTCGGCTCGCGGGGCGGCCGGCAACGGTTCCGTGTCGACGGCCGGAGGCACCCCGAGTTCCCGCAGCGATTGCCAGACCGAGGCGTCGAGCGACTTACCCCGCCGGTAGAGCATCACGAACAGGGCCAGAGCGACGGCCGCCTCGCAGGCGGCCACGGCCAGGATGAAGACCACGAACGCCTGACCCTGCAGGTTGCCGTGATACCGGGCGAACGCCACGAAGTTGATCGCCACCCCCTGGAGCATCATCTCGGCACAGAGGAATGAGGTGATCAGGTTCCGCCGGGTCAGGAACCCGACCAGCCCGATCCCGAAGAGGGCGGCGGCGACCGCCAGGTAATGCCCGAGTGTGATCACGCGGCGACCCCCTTCCGCTGGGTGATGACGACCGCCCCGATCGTGGCGATCAGGAGCAAAATGCCGGCCAACTCGATCGCCAATAGGTGCTGTGTGTACAGCAGGTAGCCGAGGTTCGCGGTGTTGCGGGCCGGCAGGTCGGCCGAGCCGGACAGTAGCAGCGCCTCGTCGCGGACCTTGCGGAGTTCGGCGATGACGGCGGAGCGATCGGGTCGGCCCTCGAAGAGGTGGTTGATGACCGCCCGGGAGGCGTTCTCGTTGGCCTCGCGCACGGCGGCGACCCTGCGCAGGACGGCGGCGGCCTGCTCGTCGGTCCGGAGCGGTTCGGCCCGGGGGTCGTCCGGCATCGCCCCCGCAACTCCCAGGCGCTGGCCGATCGACCCGGTGACGGTCTCCAGGTCGTTGCGGATCGAGTCGAAGTAGGCCGCGGCCGGCTCGCCGGACCCGGGCGGCGCGGGGTCAGCCCCGAGCCCCTCGGGGGCCGCGTCGAGCCGGGCCACCACGTCGAGCAGCGTCTTCCGCTCCGCGGCCGTCAGGACCGTCACGGGTAGTCGTTGCGGCGGCACCGGGGCCGGGTCGCCGGCCGTGGCCGTGCTACCGAGTTGTGTCAGATAAAGGGCAAACAGTACCAGGCCCGTGAAGGCGAAGCCGGCCAGCGAGCCGAACAGCGGTTCGCGGCTCCGGTCGTTCTCGTCGGACGGCCCGCCGGTCTGCGAGAGCATCAGCACGAAGAGGAAGGTAACGACGATCGCCCCGGCATAGACGATGATGGTGGCGGCCATCAGGAGCGGGGCGGCCAGCAGCAGGAACAGGCCGCAGGTGCTGAGGATGACAAAGGCGAAGGCGATCGCCCCGCGGGCCGGGTTCCGCTGCGTGACCAGCACCGTTCCGAACCCCAGGGCACCGCAGGCGAAGAACCCGAACAACCCCGAGCCGACGAGGTCGGGCATCGGGCCTGCGAAGGTGGTGACCAGCCAGGCCGCGAACACGGCCGCGGC
>Ga0308411_10002433_pt1 | contig 12541 bp, 9 predicted proteins | sample HotsprottomLayer_2_FD_203530 | JGI IMG/M metagenome (GOLD analysis project Ga0308411, IMG submission 203530) | Hot spring phototrophic mat microbial communities from Octopus Spring, Yellowstone National Park, Wyoming, United States -... | ecosystem: Environmental > Aquatic > Thermal springs >... | reverse complement strand
GGGATCGGTGCTGTCCAGTTGCTTGATCCAGGAAGCAACCCCGCGCCCCTCGTACATCGAACGACCCGTCAGATAGTCCCACAGCGAGAGCGGACTCAGAGCGAACAACGCCGTCCCGAAAGCGATTAGGGCGACACCTGGGAGCAACCAGGGAAGCCATCGTCGCTTGCGCGGTGTCGATTGAGGTGTGTGCGTCGAGTTGGGTTGGGAAACGGGCATGCCCACGAACCCCTTGTGTTGTGCCACATCGAGCGTTGAGAGGAACTCACGCCCTTGAGTTTACCGCCCCGAGATGCTGCTGGCAATGAACTCCGCCAGCGAGCTGCCCCGGTTAAGCGGGCGGAGTTTCTCCCCCTTGGATTTACCCCCACTGTGCCGCTATGATTTAATCAATCACCGCGTATCGGGACGGACGCTTCTGGCTGAAAAAGTTGCAGAGAGGCTGAGGAATGAACGCACGCTGGCTCTTCACGGTCGTGCTGCTTGCCGTGCTGGTAGTGCCACTGGTCGCCTGTCGGCCGAATGGGACATCTGCTCCGCCGTCGGAACTCAATCTCGATCGGTTGCAAGACAGTATCCCTACCGCCGGCCCGAACTGGTTCGACGATATCACCCAGGCATCAGGCATCGCTCACACCTACCGCAACGGCGAGGACACGGCCGATCACCTGTCCATCCTCGAATCGCTAGGCGGAGGCATTGGCCTGATCGACTACGATCGCGATGGCTTGATGGATGTCTTCATCCCTGGTGGCGGCATCTTCACCGGAGCAGACAAACGCACCATTAGCGGTTGGCCCTGCAAGCTCTATCGTAATCTGGGGCAGATGCGTTTCCAAGATGTGACGGCACAGGTCGGACTGGAGGGCTTGGCCGATGGCAAGCCGTGGTTCTACTCCCATGCCGCCGCCGTCGCCGACGTGGATCGCGATGGCTGGCCAGACCTCCTAGTGACGGGATGGGAACGCATCGCCTTGTTCCGCAATGTCCCGGTCGATCCGCAGAATCCCAGTAAGGGACGACGCTTTGAGGATGTCTCTCAGAAGGCCGGTCTCGCTCAGGGCATTCAATGGGCCACTAGTGCCGCCTGGGGAGACTTAGACGGCGACGGCTATCCCGATCTGTATGTGTGTCAGTACGTCGATTGGTCGTGGCAGAACAACCCCAAGTGCGACTACGACGGCAAAACTCCCGACGTGTGCCCGCCCAAGCGGTTCTCCGGGCTGCAACACAAGGTCTATCGCAACAACGGTGACGGCACCTTCACCGATCAGACAGCGACTGCCGGCCTGCTACCCGGTGGCAAGGAGGCCAGCAAAGGATTGGGTGTCCTGATCGTCGATCTCGATAGCGACCGAAAGCCGGACATTTATGTCTGCAACGATACGGTCGATCAGTTTCTGTACATGAACGTGTCCACACCGGGTCAACTCCGCTTCAAGGAACAGGGCATGGCCAGCGGTTCGGCCCGCGACGACAAGGGCTGGCCTAACGGCAGCATGGGCGTGGATGCGGGCGACTATGAGCGGAGCGGCAAGCCGGCCATCTGGGTCACCAACTACGAAAACGAGTTGCACGCTCTCTATCGCAACGAGTGCCGACCGGGTCAGGCACTGTTCACTTTCCAGACGCATCGCTCGGGAGTGGCGGCTCTGGGGCAGACCTACGTCGGCTGGGGCACCGGCTTCATCGATTTCGATCTGGACGGCTGGGAGGATCTGTTCGTCGCCAACGGTCATGCCATCCGCTATCCCACGGGAAAGAGCAAACGCCGACAGAAGCCGGTTCTCATGCGCAATAACAAGGGCCGATTCGAGGCCATCACTCCGCTGCTCGGCTCATTCGGACAGACCGAACATCTGGCGCGTGGTGCGGCTTTCGGCGACTTGGACAACGATGGCCGCGTCGATATTGTTGTCAGTCGCATGAACGAACCGGTCGCAGTTCTGCACAACATCGCTCCGCTGCAACACTGGCTGGGCGTGGAACTGCTCGGCAAGCAGAACGCCTGCACGGTAGGAGCGCGGCTGGTACTGACGGCGGACGGGCAGACACAAACGCGATTCCGCAAGGGCGGCGGATCGTACTGTTCCTCCAACGATCCGCGTCTGGTCTTCGGCCTGGGACAGGCCGATCGAGCGACGCTGACCATCCACTGGCCCGATGGTGCGATCAGTACGCATCCCGATCTGGCGGTCGATCGCTACCATCGGATCGAACAACCGGCTCGCTGAACTCATCGACAGGCAACGGTGGCCAGGTTCGCCTCTGATTCACCCCACCTCCTCGTCGAAGAAGTGGTTGCTGCTGAGCCGTTCTCGCGCCTCGTCCACCGTCAGCCGTCGCTGCCGCTCGGCTTTGTGGCGACGAAACCAGGCGGCAACCAAGAGCAAGCCGTCCACCTCGGCCGGCGCGGGCAGATGCTCCCACGGCCCGCCGGTCGCGTACACCTCTTCCAGCCGTTGTCGAGCCGCTTCGCCGGCCCCGGCATCCACCGCACCTCGCACGCAGCCGTTGCGGATCAGATACCATGTCTGCCTTCCGCCCTCGTCCACCGGATAGACGAACGACTCACGCACCGCCTCCCGCAGTCGTCCCAGATGCTGGAACAACCAGGTCAGTGACTCCAACCGGGCATGCAGCACCGCCGCTCGCTCGAATAACTGCTCCGCCGCTGCTTCGTCGCGCTGTCGTTGCAGTTGTTCCAGCGGGGTCGTATCCCGGCCCTCCAAAAAGTCTACCACGGCCATCGCATGAAATGCATACTCGGCCTGTGTACAGGCCGCTGCACACGGCGCGATGCAGTAGCCCAGTTCGTGTCGGATGCATCCAGGCACCAGCGGGAGAGAAAACAGCTCGCGTTGATCGGCGAAGAACATCGGCACCGTGCGGGGACAGTCGCGCAGACGATACCAGTCGCTCAGATGGCGCATCGCCTGCCTGGCTCGACGCAGACCGGCCACTGGGCCGAAGACCGCCTCGGCCGTCATGGGCGGCTTGCCGGCCAGGAACAGCGAGGGAGCCGGCCGACGACCCAGACACAGGTACACCCGTCGCTGTCGTCGCGGCACGCCCTGCACGTTCAGTCGCGGTTGGTGCCGACGGATCAACTCCAACTCGCGCAACAGAGCCGCGAATTCGCTGCCGCACGGCTCCCACACCAGCCGACGTGTCTGACGGATGATGTTCGTCGAGCGGTCGTCGCGACTGTCAGGGCGAAAGTAACTCAGCAGTCGGCTCCGCAGCGACTTGGCCTTTCCCACATAGATCAGATCGCCGATGGCATCGATCATGCCGTAGATGCCAGGGCTGCGTGGGGCCATCTGCCGCACGGCCTCACGCAGTCGGCCCGGTCGTCGGGCACGCACGCCGAATAGAGGCCGCTCCCGGCCAACCGGATCCAGGGCACACGGGCCGAACCCCGTGAAGCCCTCGCGAGAGAAGAGTCCGTTCACGCTCCATCCTCCGGGCAACCGCAGTCATTATAGTCTATCTATCAGGCGGATGGATGATCAGCCGTACTCGCAGACAGCATAGCGAGTTGGCCAGCGTACAGAGCCGAGTTCTCGCGCGACCATCGTCGCTCCGCTGTCTACTTTCCCAGGGAAGTGGCGATCTGCTCAGCCTCGCTGACCATGTCGCCGAGCAACTGCAAGCCCAACTCCCAGAAACGTGGATCGGTCACGTCCACGCCGAGCCGGCCGACCAGAACGTGAGGCGGCTGCGAACCGCCGGCAGCCAGCATGTCCAGGTAGCGCGGCACGAAGGCGGAGCCTTCTTGCTCGTACTTCTTGACCAGGGCCAGCACCAGCAATTCACCAAAGGCGTAGGCGTAGCAGTAGAACGGCGTGTGGACGAAGTGGCCGATGTAGCTCCACCACCAGGCGTAGCCGTCGGTCAGTTGCACCACGTCGCCGTGCATCGGGCCGTTGGCCTCCATCCACAGAGTGTTGATCCGCTCAGTAGACAGTTCGCCCTCGGCGTGACGGGCGGCATGGACTTTTTGCTCGAAACGGGTCAACACCACCTGACGAAACACGGTGGCGAAGCCGTCCTCGATCTTGCTGCATAGCATGGCCAGCCGAGTGCGCGGCTCGGTGTAGAGTTGGTTGAGCCGACGGAAGGTCAGCATCTCGCCGAAGACGCTGGCTGTCTCGGCCGTGGTCAGAGGCGTGTCGCATTGCAGATAGCCGACCGAACGAGCTAGGTACTGATGCAGGCCGTGCCCTAGTTCGTGCGCCAGAGTCATCACGTCGCGAAGGCGATCGGTGTAGTTCATCAGGATGTAGGGATGCACCGAGGGAATCGTGCTGGAGGCGAAGGCTCCGCCGCGCTTGCCTGGACGCAGTTCGGCATCGATCCACTTTTTCTCGAAGAACTCGCGAATGATCGAGCCGGCCAGCGGATCGAAAGCGGCATAGCTCTCCTCGACGATGCACCGAGCGGTGGGCCAGTCCACGGTCGGCTGATCGGCGAACAGCGGCGCGTAGCGGTCGTAGTCGAACAGTTGCTCCAGCCCCAGCAGGCGAGCCTTGAGCCGATAGTATCGCTGCACCGTGGCGTGATGCCGTTCGGTGGCAGTCAGCAAGGCATCGACGACGACCGGATCGATCTCGTTGGCCAAGTGCCGCGGAGACATCACATCGGCGTGCTTGCGTAGGGTGCAGTCGGAGCGGTGATCCAGCACAATCGTATTGAGGATGAAAGTGGTCAGCCGGGCATTCTTTTCCAGAGCAGTGGACAGGGCAATGGCTCCGGCGCGACGGACGGCTCGGTCGGGATCGTAGAGTTTGGTCAGCACTTGCTGAATGGACAGTTCCTCGGTGCCGCCGTCGGGAGCGACGTAGGGGCAGCGAATCGCCGAGACGCTCTCATCGAACAGCCGAACGAAGGCAGCTCGGCCGGTGATGGCCTTTTCTTCGAGGATCTTTTCCTCTGGCTCTGAGAGGTAGTGCGGCTTCCAGACGCGTTTCTGCTGGAGATAGTGGCGATAGCGAGCCAGGGCGGGATGGTCGATCAGGGCGTTGGCCGGCCCATCGTCCAGAGCGACCCATTCCAGATCGAAGAAGATGAGGTGCTTGTTGATCTCAGTCCGCCGCTCGCGAGTGCGGGCCAGCAGTGCGCCGTGACGCGGGTCGTCGGTCTTCGCCGCATGGACGAGATGGGCGTAGATGAGCGGTCGATCCATCTGCTCGCACAGCGATTCCAGTTCGGCGAGGGCGGCAGCCAGGGTTTCGGGACTCGGGCCGGTCGAACTAGCAATCTGCCCGCGATAGCTGGCTTCGAAGCGACGGGCGCGCTCGTGCGCGCCGGCCAGATCCCGGTCGATGCACGGATCGTCCAGCCCGGCGTACAGATCGGTCAGATCCCAGGCGACACCCGCTGCTGAAGTAAGTCCACTCGCGTCAGCGGTAGGAGAAGCGAGCCCACCCGCGTCAGCGGTGGGAGAACTTCTTAGTTGCGATTCCTTGGCGAGAGTGGACATGCTTGCCTCCTCAAGAAGATAGGAGTATGGATTCCCGGGCTTCTAAAACGGATAGCTCGACATGCCCCGAACGGCCAGCCGGACATCCCAGGCTTGTCACTCTGTGCGCCCTGCTCGTCGTGTTGACCACCTCGACTCGGAGCATAATTGCTGGCATGGCAGAGCCGCTGCTGCTCGGCACGTTGGCGGCCATCCTGACGGCCTGGCTACGCGAGAGTTTCCTGGGTTGGTGAATGTCGGCCGTTGACGACCGCCCCGGATCGGGCTAGATCAGACAGTATCGTACCAGCCCCTGTTCACCTCTTTCTCCAACAAGGAGGGAAGTCGCCGTGAGTGACATTCCCGTGACGAACAACCTCTCCCGACGCGAAGCCCTTCAGACGACGGGTCGCGTCGCTGTGGCCGGCGTCCTGGCGGGCGTGGCCATTCCCGCTGTGCATGCCCAGGGGGGCGAAACCATTCGCCTGGCCCTGATCGGCTGCGGCGGCCGAGGCACCGGTGCCGCTGCCAACGCGTTGTCTACCAAGTCCGGCCCGATCGAACTGGTCGCGATGGCCGATGTCTTCCAGAGCAACCTCAAGTCTAGCCTCCGCAACATTCAGGGGGCATTCGAGAAGCAAGTGAAGGTGCCGGTCGAACGGCAATTCATCGGCTTCGATGCCTACCAGAAGGCGATGGACTGCCTGCGTCCGGGGGATGTGGCCATTCTGACCACGCCGCCCGCCTTCCGCTGGGTACAGTTCAAGTATGCCATCGACAAGGGCATCCACGTCTTCATGGAAAAGCCGATCACCGTGGACGGCCCCAGCACTCGCAAGATGCTGAAACTGGGCGAGGAATCCGTCAAGAAGGGGCTGAAGGTCGGAGTTGGCCTGATGTGCCGCCACTGCGATGCTCGCCAAAAGCTCTACGACCGCATCAAGAACGGCGAGATGGGCGACATCATCCTACTGCGAGCCTATCGCATGGCGGGCCTGACCGGCTCAGCCCACTGCGGGGCGTGGGACAAGAAGCAGCCGCCATCGGAACTGCTCTACCAGATCCGCAACTTCCATGCTTTCCTGTGGGCCTCTGGTGGTGCCTACAGCGACTTCCTCATCCACAACATCGACGAGTGCTGTTGGATGAAGGATGCCTGGCCGATCGAGGCCAAATCTTCGGGAGGCCGACACTATCGCGGCAACTACGTCGATCAGAACTTCGACACCTACTCCACCGAGTTCACCTTCGCCGACGGAGCCAAGCTGTTCCTGGAGGGGCGAACCATCCCCGGCTGCCACGGCGAGTTCTCCAGCTACGCACACGGCACCAAGGCCAGCGCGGTCATCTCGCAGTCGGGACACACGCCGGCCCGTTGCCGAATCTACAAGGGCCAGAAGATCAACTCGCGGGTCAAGGAAGATCTGCTATGGCGTTATCCGCCGCGCGAGCCGGATCCCTATCAAGTGGAGTGGGATCGGCTGATCGAGGCCATCCGCAACAACAAGCCGCACAACGAGGTCGAGCGTGGGGCGAAGGCCAGTCTGGTGACCGCAATGGGCCGCATGGCCGCCCACACCGGCAAGGTCATCACCTACGAGCAGATGCTCAACTGCGAGCATGAGTTTGCCCCAACCGTGGACAAACTGACGATGGACAGCCCAGCCCCCGTGCAAGCCGACGCACAGGGCAAGTATCCCGTTCCTGAACCTGGCCGAAAGATCGACCGGGAGTATTGAGAGTATCACGCCACCTTCCGCTCTCCCTCTGCTCTCGTCGGCAGAGGGAGACGGATAGGGGCAAGGTGGGAAGCACGAACATGATCCGTTCGCTGGTGGTGGTACTGACGGCTCTATGGGCGGGTAGCTTGTTCGCGATCGGGTTTGTGTTCGCGCCGTATCTGTTTGCCCTGGCGGCTCAAAAGAGTGCCACCGTCCCGAACACCGGGGTGGCCGCCGACCTCATTGGCCCTCTGCTGTGGGGGGCCGACCTGGCGAGTCTGGCGGTAGGTCTGCTCGTGCTACTCGGTCTGGGTCTGTTGCGCTGGAACAAACAGGTTCCCTTGGCGGGGCGCGTGTATCTGCCCGAGGCGGCCCTGTTGGTGACACTCCTCTGTGCGGCCGTCAATCTGTGCTGGCTCAATCCAGCAGTGCGAGCGATCAAGGCTCAGCTTGCTGAACTGTACGGAGCCTTTCATCAGGCCGATCGAAGTCATCCGCTCTACACGCAATTCAACGCATGGCACCAGACCTCGACCGCCCTGTTCGTGGTCGGTTTCCTGGCCGTGCTGGTGTGTCTGATCTGTCTGTCCCACATCCGAACGACCACTGCATGCGCATCATCCACGACCTGACCACCGAAGAAGCCTACCACCTTGTAGCCGACACGCTGAACGAGTCGCTGCCTCCCCTGGAAGCCATCGAGAATGAGGACTGGGGACGCGACTATGTGCTGCAACGCCTGCTGGAACGCAGCCCAGAGGAACTAGCCGCCCTGGGGATTCTTCGCGAGCCAGCCACCAGGGCGGAAGACAGCTCTCAAGAGGGCGAGGGCTGTTCGTCAGGAGAGTCGGCCAGGAGTTGACGACGCAGGGTTTCGCGTTCCTGCGGAGTCAGGCTCTGAAGAAACTGCGGATTCGCGATCACTTGCAGCAACTGTTTGACGGTCAGAGTCATGGTGCCACGCCACGCTCGTCCGTGCCCATCGCTCGCTTGCCTGGCCGTTGCTGGGGGCAATGCTCAGCGACCAGCCAGAAGTTGGCCCAGCAGGTTATCCTGCGGATAACTATGCCCCAGATGTTGGCTGAATCCCTCAGCAAAGGCCACGCCCAGTTCCTTGCCCCGATGTGCGCTCCAGTCGCGGAGAGACTGAACGTAATGATCCATGCCGTGATGCTTCATCAGCCATTCCCGCTGGCTGGCATGAGCAGCAAGCATGCTGGCTTTGAGATCGATCTGCTTGCTGATGTCGATGCGGAAGGCAGGATCGATCTTTCGCCCCAGAAGATCTTTGCCTTCCAGAGGATCGCAATAATACAGATGTGGGATGTGTTCCAGAGGGGGCGGCATGTCGCGTTCGACGAGGAAATTCGGAACCGCAGCTGCGAAAGTGGCCGCCCGGACGAGCGTGCTGGTTTGCTCGTGATCGAGGTGATAGTCGGAAGGATTATGCGTCAGTACGATGCGTGGCCGAACGGTACGCAGCAGACGCACGACACGCTCTAGAGGTTTCTCGGCATAGAAGACCAGCAGGTCGCGTTCCTCGACACAGTGATAGGTGGCTCCCATCAGGCTAGCCGCCGCCGCGCCCTCGGCGCGGCGGATGGCCGCGATCTTCTCGGGAGGTAGGTCAGCCGATCCGCAGTCGCCCGGTGTCATGCTCGCGATGTGAACGGCGTAACCGTGTTCTTGCTTCAGGCGGATCAGTACTCCGGCACAGAGGAACTCGGCATCGTCAGGATGAGCTAGGACACTCAGAACAACAGCATTCATCGGCACAGGTTCCTTCGCTTACTTCGCGGTAGGTGGCTCTGGAGTCGGAGTCGGATTGGCTGTGGGTTGGCCCGATGAGCTACCCGGTGCCTGCGGTTTCGGACTGACCAATCCCATTCGATCCAGAACCGTTCGCATACTGCCTTCGCCGATGAGCGGTACTCCCTCGTCGTCGGTACCGGCGAACGGCCCCTGGATGATGGGCGCGGTGAACTCGCTCGGTACGAACTTGGGAGTCAGCGGCAATCCTGGTGCGGCTCGCACCAGTTGCTCCTTCAACTTCAGCCCCTCGGCTCGGTTGTAAAGTTGAAGATAGCGAATCTGTACCTCGGCGGACAGTTCCTCGGCGAAACTGTCGCGACGAAAGGCTTTGTTTTTGAGCAACACCAGATCGCGCCAGGCTTGGAGCGGACTGTATGCTTTGGCCTTCCAGGCATCGGACTCCACCGTGGCGTTGTATTGCTCCTTGATCTGGTCAGTGGTCACGGGACGGCTGTAGATGTCCAGCGTCCGCAGCGGCGAGCCCGCCAGGTTGGCCTGATCGGCTAGATAGAACAGCAGCCGGCAAGCGATGGTTTCGGGTTTCTGTTCGACCTCGCAGCGGTTGTAGTGATGCGCGAAATTACTCAACTGACGATAGAAATTGTACTCGAACATCACCCGCGCCGCTCGGTACTCCCGCTGCTCCTCGGGACTCAGTTCGTCGGGGTTCAGTTCTGGAGGCATACCATTGGGCTGCATGCGATACTTCTTGGCGAAGCGTTCTGCTTCCTGGCGAGTGCGCTCTTCCTCGGCAATGTCGCCGAAGAGCAACTTGTTCTCCTGACCGTGCCGTTCCCAGGCGCGGAAAGCTCGCTTCCAGGCATCTAGCGACCATTTCTCGCCTCCGCCCACCACTAGAGTTCGGCTATCGCTGAACAGATTCTTGCAGTCCCAGCCCTCATCGAGGAACCAGCCTTCTTGTTGCAAACGCTCGGCCATGTAACGACGACCCTGGGCAGGGTAGTTGCGGAAGATCAGCGTGGTCATGTTGCGTGGCCGACGCAACCGGGTACGCTCATTCAGATCGATTGGCTCGCTCGATCCGGGCAGTTCACCGGGACGGGGCAAGGCTTCCTGAGAGTAGGCGAACCAAGCCTGAGCGCAGGTGAACATGTCTGTCGAATCACGCAACGGGGAGGCATCGGTGATCGACTCCGGATCGTACATGCCGTCCCGCTGCGGGGGCAGAACCGGGAACCGCGCCTCGACGTTCAGCAGCTGATCTTTCTTGCTCGCATCCCATCGCCGAATGCGAGCGTTGGGATCTTCCTTAGTGCTGCTGACGAACAACGGGGGCAGCGGGGGCACGACGTAGAGCGAGGGCACCTGATAGTTCTCTTCGAGGAACTGTACGATGTCCGCGAAGGTTTCGCAGGTGAATAGTCGTTTCTTCTCGCGCAGATTTTCGCGGTGCATGCCCACATGTAGCCGACGGACGAGTTGCGGCCATTCCTTGCAGAACTTCTCGGCCTCGGCCCAGTTGATCTCGCCATCGGGCAGGTAGAATCGCGCCGGGTCACGTTCGTTGGGCGGAACTATGCTGAGCTGGAACAACGAGCGTAGATAGTTCGTCTCGTCAGACAGGCAGATCTTGTGCTGACCATAAAAGCCGATCGACCAGCGTAGATCGGGCTGGTACTTGTTCTGCCGCTCCCCTTGGGCCAGCAACTCCAGTCCACGCGTAATGTAGAAGTATTTATCACGAACGCGATCCGCTTCGACAGAGACGTTGTAGGACAGATTCCAACTCTGGAACAACCAGGGCGTGATGAAGTGCGGCTGGAGCTTGGTGAGAACCCGAGCCAGCACTTCCAGTTCGTTCCACTGGTTCTTCTTCTGCTTGTCGATGGCGGTGTACCACAGCACGCAGGTGGCCAGACCGCGCGACACGCCGGTCAGTCCGAGGCGAACCACGGCACCCACCAGTTCGACCTCGCCACGATCTTCCTCGCGGAGCGACAATTCGGCGGCTTTAGGATTGATCGCGTAAGTTCGCCCCAAGAACGCCAGGGTGAACAGCACCACAATCAGACCGATGTACAGGATCTTACGCTGTCGAACCTGTTGCTGAAAGGGATTGGCCATCGGCTAGAACTCCTCTTGGGAATGGACGGTAGTCGGTTCCGTTCGAACTGCTGTCTACTCCCGATCAGGTAGATGAGGCAATCTCACGCCAGCGCATTAGATAGTACGCCAGCACGGCCCAGGGGAGCAGGTAAGCGAAGAGCAGCAAAGTAGCCATCACAAGCTGGCCTACAGAGATGCTGAACCCTTCGGCGACGTAGTTGGTCAGGAAAAAGCGATTGACATCGGGGATGACATCAACGATACGTTGCAGGAAGAAGCGAAACGCCTGGTCGGAAAAAGCGACAATTTGGTCGCCCGTCGAGACGGAATCTTGCAAACTAGGGCCGACCAGTTCGCGTCGGCTCAGGCGAACCAGAGCCTCGAACGGCCCACCGCCTGGATTGACTCCCTGTGCCACGCTTTCGATGAATTCTCGCGACCAACCGCCCAGGAACAATAGCAGAGCCACTAGGAAGCTAATCACGCCGTTGAGGTAGGTGCTGAGAATGACGGCCAAGCCAATCAGCAGGGCCAGTTGCAGCCACAGACCGAAAGCACCTTTGTAAAAGTTGATGGCAAAAAGCAGACGTTCGGAGCTGGAGGCATCGTCCAGACGCAGGTATAGATCGTGCTTGGCCATACCGACGTACTGGGTGGGACTGTCACAGGTAACGCGGACGCGGAACGGGGGCGGCAGATCGTTGCCGAGTGCCTTCAACTCGCTGGCGCGTTGCGGGTCGCTGGCTAGGGCGTTGCGGAACAAGCCGGCGGGCAGCAGCAGAGTTTGCGTCTGGTAGTCGGTGACCTGTTGGGAGGGGATTTCCCAGTAGCCGAACTTCTCAGCGAGTTCGTTCTCGGCTTTGATGCGTGCTTCACCAGCGAGGTTGGCTAGCTGCTTGCGTTCCTCGCGGAATAAGTTTTCGTCGCCGGGCTTGAATCGCCAGGTGAAGAAGCGGAAGGTACAGGCAACACCTCGCCCCTCGTCGCCCTTGGTGGTGCGATAGATGTCGAAGGTGAACTCACAGCGGACGCGGTCACGGTTAGCCAGAGTCGGACTCACTGAGAGGAAATCCCAGCGAGCCGTCTTGGGATCTTGCCCCGGTAGCGGGCGGTCGATGTACTGACGATATTCCCACTCACGACCGACGTTGACAGCTCGATTGGCCTCTTCGGTGTTCTCGAAACGGAGTTCGCCGTATAGCGGATCGCGAGCCTTGAGACTCTCCTCGGCCGCCTCGGGATTGATGCCACGCAACACATAGAGCAAACTGAGTGTGGTCATCACTACCAGAACCACGGTCATCAACGCCAAGAAACCGAGAAAGCGTCCTAGGACGACCTCGAAGCGTTCGACCGGCTTGGTCACGATGGTGTGAATCGTCTGCTGTTTGATGTCCGTGGGGATGCTGAAGGCCGACAGCAAGGCGGCGGTGAACAGCAGCAGATAGGTCATGGCGGAAAAGACCACGCTGACGTA
>Ga0308411_10002430_pt1 | contig 12558 bp, 10 predicted proteins | sample HotsprottomLayer_2_FD_203530 | JGI IMG/M metagenome (GOLD analysis project Ga0308411, IMG submission 203530) | Hot spring phototrophic mat microbial communities from Octopus Spring, Yellowstone National Park, Wyoming, United States -... | ecosystem: Environmental > Aquatic > Thermal springs >... | reverse complement strand
TGAACGGAACGAAAAGTCGAGAAGTCGCCCGCGCAGCCCCACGGGGCTGCGCGGTGTGTCGTTCTCGAATCGCTCACAGAGGAACGACTCAACTCATCGGCAAGCGTCCTACACGAATAGTCGACTGCCCCAACTCACACACAGACCGAAGATTCCGCCGACAATCACCAGTACGGAGAACAGCACAGCAGCATGATAGGCATAGCAGGTGCGAGAGGGTTGGCTGCCATCGACGACCTCCATCTCGTACACCTCCAGATACGGCACGGGCTGACGACGGAACCAGCCTTTGACGCGAACTTCCTTGCCCTGATAGTTTCCCGCTCGCAGCAGGCCAAACAGGAAGTTCCAGATGGCCAAGGGCTGGTTGTAGTCCATGAACAGAATGCCGGTCTGATCGCGAAGCACAAAGTCCTCACTGTAGATCAGACCCGGTTCGCCCTTGCCGATGATCTTGCCGGTGACCGTGGCCGGTACTGGACGAACGGGCGACACCTTGACGTGTCCGAGCAAGGCGGCAACGCTCAGGTGGGGGAAGACCTGGCCGCGATAGGCGAACAGCGTGCGAATCAACATGCCCACTCCCAGGCCAATCATCGGCAACCAGATCCATTGGGCCTGCCAGGATTCAGTGAGCAGACCAATGGCCAGGAAGGCGACCAACCCCAGAACCGCGCCCAGAACCGGCATGGCTATGATGCCCAGGTCGATGAAGAAGTCATCCCAGTATGATTCGGGTTTCTTGCGATCGAAGATCAGCAGCGGTTGCTGTCCCAGGAAAGAGGCCAGATCCCCCAGTGCCTCCAATCGCTTGGCCGTCAACGGGTGCGTCGAGTTCAACTCGAACCAACTCGCCCAGGGATTCCACAGATCCCATTGCATGGCCGACTTGGTGCGTTCCAGTTCCATGCTGCTCATGCTGTTGGCCGCTGCGCTGCCTGCGGTACTCATCACTAGCGCGACGGCAGAATTCCGATCCGAAATGTTCAGTGCCCCCCAGGCACCGACCGCCGCTAGTTGCGGCTTCTTCTTTTCCTTCGCGCTGTCGTCCTCCTCCTCAGACTGCAGGCTCTCCGATCCCTGGGCGGCCAGTCCATAGGCGATCTTGATGAGGGCACGCGACAAGGCGTTGGGATTGTTGGTTTCCAACCCCGCGAAGCGATCAGCGTAGTACTCACGGGTGCGGCTGAACCACAGCACGATGTATTCGCTGATGATGTACAGCACATAGGCACCGATGGCGATGACCGCAGTCACCCCCTTATCGCGGTCGCTGCGGAAACGCTGAGCGATCTGGTAGATATAGAACAACAGCAGCGGCACCAGATTGGCCAGCGTCATCAACGCCATGTCCCAGTTGCGAGCATGGCCCAGTTCGTGGGCGACGACCGCTTCCAATTCGTCGGCACTCAGCAATTCCATCAGCCCACGGCTGATGACCACACGAGCGTTGCTAGGATGATGCCCATAGGTGAACGCCTGCGGGGCACCATCGTCGATGATGCCGAAACTCGGAAACCGCATCCGGTGACGCTCGCAGACTCCAGCCACGAACTGTTGCAGATGTTCCGGCAAGTCGTCCGGTTTGACCCAGGTTATCCTGTAGAGGAAACTCAGCATCAGATCCATGATCCAGGGGCCAACCAGATACTGCACGGCTGCCAGAACAAGCCCCCCAATCAGGGCCGCGTTCGGGGTCAGAACCTCCAGTTGAACCATGACAATCAGCAGCAGGGTCAACAGGCCGTACAGAAAAATCAGCGTCATCGCGGATCGGATGAAGAGATTGGGCAAAGCCATCAGTCCGGCAGCGATGGCCTCGTGTCGGTATTGCTTGTTTTGACGAGTCTCAAGATCGGTTTCTGGTTGATTCTCGGAGTAATGTGTGGGTTCCATTTCCGAACTCTCCCTGGTTGGTGTGATCTACAGAACACGCTGACCGCCCTCGCTGACGATTGCAGGAGGATACCGATTGTGAATCTGGTTTCTTGATGGTATTGCAATAGGTTTCACTCATCAAGCGCACCCGATTGCTATCGATTACTTCGACAGTCGGCTTGCTCTATTTGAAAAATCCGCTGTCATTAAGCGGGCGGTGCAGAAGAGACGCTATTGCTCGAGCGCGGCATGCTGTACCAGAAGATATGTTCCTAGAGGAACCATTCATGCGTCCCGAAACCCTGCTGGCCTACGTCCAGGCGGTTCCGTTTCGCCCCTTCCGCGTTGTCCTCAACAGCGGTCGTTCCTACGAGGTTCGTCACCCCGAGATGATTCGCGTTGGCCGCGATCACTTCGTCTTCTTCAGTTATGCCAGCATCTCTGAAGGGTTGCACGAACGCTTCGAGACCGTCGGTTTGCTGCTGGTCGAACGCCTGGAACACGTCGAATCGGCTCCAACCTCCGCTGGGCCGTGAGGCCGTGATGCGATTGTGGAGAACCCTTTCATACCCAGTGGGAGAACCCTTTCATACCCAGTGTGCCCCGGAGGAACCATTCATGCGTCCCGAAACCCTGCTGGCCTACGTCCAGGCGGTTCCGTTTCGCCCCTTCCGCGTTGTCCTCAACAGCGGTCGTTCCTACGAGGTTCGTCACCCCGAGATGATTCGCGTTGGCCGCGATAGCTTTGTGTTCTACTTCGCTGATACGCCAGATGCGCCTTACGAACGCTTCGAGACCGTCGGCTTGCTGCTGGTCGAACGCCTGGAACACATCGAAATCGCTCCAACCTCCGCTGGGCCGTGAGGCCGTGAGGCGATTGGCCTGCATCCACGCACTGTCACTCACTGTTGCTGTTGCTGTGAGGCATCATCTTCCGGCACTTGCTCCCAGGCACGTCGGCCACTGACGATGGCGGTCAGGGGCACATGCAAAGGCGGCAACTGTTCTTGCCAGGACAGCGACGGCAGCATCTCCAGTTCTCTCGTCTCCACGCGGACGAAAATGGTTTCGATCCCTCGCCCGCGATACACCCCCTTGTTGGGGGGCACGTCGGTGAAGTCGCGTCCAGTTGCCACCTTGACAAACCGTTCATCGACCAGAGCATCATTGGTCGGATCGATGCCCACCCAGTTTAAGCCGGGCAACCAAACCTCACACCAAGCGTGCGACTGCGATTCCTGTTCGGGACGATGGATGTAGCCCGAAACGTAGCGGGCAGGTAGACCGAAACTGCGGAGCAAGGCGATCATCAGATGAGTGAAGTCCTGACACACGCCCTTACCGTAACGCAACACGTCGTCGATGGCTGAAGTGGCTAGGGTCACGTCACGGGCATACTCGAAATGTTCGTGGATGTAGGCCGACACCCGAAGCACCACGTTGCTAAGCGGTTCGCCTGCTGTGGGCCGGAGCAACACCAGCAGCGGTTCGAGTGCCGGCGTGTAGCGAGTCGGCCCGCGCAACTGCAAGTTCATCAGCAGTTCCAGCGGCAGCCAGTTCAGTTCGAGCGGATAGACTGCTGTGCAGGCGTGTAAATCGACAGCTCGGGGATTGGTTTCGACCACGCTGGCTGCCAGGATCACCACTTCCTGATGCGGCGGCAGGATGTTGAAGTGATGCACTCGGTTGCCGAAGCCATCCACATAGCGGAACAACTGGGTCGGCGGGTCGATGGCCAGATGGAACGACCGACAACTCTGCTCCGCATCACTCGCAGGTTCCATACGTACTTCCGTCACCGACTCGATCACCGGCTCGGAGTAAGTCAGGCGGGTTTCGTGCTGGATTTCGAGGATCATGGCGGTCTCATCGCAGGGAGTAGCGTTCCTGTATTGCTCGACTAACCTGTCCCACCTGATCGATCAACCGACTCAGGAAATCGTGCAAGTCGCTGGCGAGAATCTGTTCCAGGGGCCGGTAGGTCAACTCGGCCAGCATCAACCCGAGTAGGCGGTCGGCCTTGCTTAGTTCGCGTGGGTGGGCATCTCGTTCGATGGCATTGAGCGAACGCGCCATCGCTTCCAGGCTGAAGCGAACCGAGCGGGGAAAGCTGGGGTCGAGCAACAAGAAGTTGACGACTCGTGCCGGTTCGACCCGGCCGACGTGCCGACGCTGATACGACTCGTAGGCGCGACAACTCATCAGAACGGCCGCCCAGTGCAGCGTGGACAGTGAGACATCCGCCGGGTTGGTCAGATCGCGTAGCAGGTGGTACTGAATGTCGAGAATCCGCAGCGTCTTGTCGGCACGCTCGACGAACTTGCCGAGTTGGATGAATTGCCAGCCCTCATCGTGCGTGCTGGTAGCATCGCACAACCCCTGGAACAGGGCACTGCCGGCCTCGACGGCTTGATAGAACTCGTAAGGCGATTCCTTGCTGCGACGGATGAACTCCGGGTCGGAAAGTTTCCAGTAGAGCTTGTTCAGCTCGCGCCAGATTTCCGAGTTGATGGTGCCCCGAATGCTGCGAGCGTTGAGCCTGGCTCGCGTGATACACGCCATGATGCTGCCGGGATTGTCCAAATCGAAGGTCAGCCAGTGAGCGATACCGACCTGCGGCAACACATCGTTGCCCAGAGCCGGCACATGCTGTTGCAAAATCGCCGTCAAACTTGTCCAGTGCATCTCGTAGGGGGCACCAGCCCCGCTCAGATCGAGTTCGAGATGGAACCACACATCGAGCAAGCGAGCCACATGCTCGGCTCGCTCGAAATAGCGGCTCATCCAGAACAAAGCGTCGGCAACCCGGCTCAACATGTGCGTTACTCCGCCAGAACCCAGGTGTCTTTGCTGCCGCCTCCTTGCGAACTGTTGACCACTAGGCTGCCGCGCGGCAACGCCACTCGCGTCAAGGCTCCAGGAACTACCACCACTTTTTCGCCACACAAGACGAACGGTCGCAGATCGACATGTCGGCCCTCAATACCTCCTTCAACAAAGGTGGGATGGGTGGAAAGTTGCACGACAGGTTGAGCGATGAAATTGCGCGGCTGCTGGCGGATGTGCTCACGGAACTTGTCGCGTTGCTCGGCCGTCGATGCTGGCCCGATCAGCATCCCATAGCCGCCCGACTCGTTGACCGTCTTGACCACCAGCCGTTCGAGATTGGCCAAAATGTGCTGCAGGTGCGAAGGCACCAGCGGCCGGAACGTCTCGACGTTGTCCAGAATCGGATCTTGCTTGAGATAGTAGCGGATCATGTCCGGCACAAACGGATAGATGCCCTTATCGTCAGCAATGCCCGTTCCCACGCCGTTGGCCAGCGACACCTGTCCGGCCCGATAAGCGTTGATCAACCCCGGTACACCCAGGATGCTGTCCGGTCGAAACACCAGCGGATCGAGGAAGTCGTCGTCGATGCGGCGATAGATGACATCGACTCGCTCTAGGCCGCGCGTCGTTCGCATGTAAACACGGTTCTGATCGACGACCAGATCGCGGCCTTCGACCAGTTCGATGCCCATGCGTTGCGCCAGGAAGGTATGCTCGAAATAGGCAGAGTTGTAGATGCCCGGACTGAGCAAGACCACGGTCGGATCGGGTCGGCCTCCTGGGGCAATGTAACGCAGCACATCCAGCAGCGCGGAGGGATAGTCGTCGTTGCTCTGGACGGTGTACGACTCGAAGACCTGGGGCCAGACGCGCTTGAGTACCTGTCGGTTGGTCAGCATGTAGCTGACTCCCGAAGGCGTTCGGCCATTGTCCTCCAAGACGAGATAGCGACCGTTGACATCGCGGATCAGATCGGTGCCGCAGATATGGATGTAGATGTCGCGCGGCACCTTGGCCCCGACGAACTCGCGACGAAAGAAGGCCCCCTCGAAGACGAGCCTAGGGTCGATGACCCGATCGCGCAGGATGAACTGGTCGTTGTAGACATCCTTGAGGAACAGATTCAGAGCCAAAATGCGCTGGATCAGGCCGCGTTCGATGACCTGCCATTCCTGGGCGGGAATGATGCGGGGAATGGGATCCATCGGCCAGACACGTTCGATGCCCTCTTCCTGGCGATAGACGGTGAAGCCGACACCATCCTGGAGCATGGACAGATCGGTCATGACCTTGATGCGGCGGAAGGCATCGTAGCTCAGGCTGCTGAGCTGGCGGTGCAGACTGGCGTAGTGCCAACGAGGTTCGCCAGGGCGAGCGAACATTTCATCATAGGCCTGGCCCAGCGTGTAGCCGGTAAACAGCCCCTCGCGTTCCGCCACTTCCGCTACTCCGCTCATGCAAGGATACTCCGACCAAAGCATGACAATCCATCTCCCGCAGCGGGAAGGGATGGCCACGCGAATCGGAGAGGCTCCCTCAACGGGGAGTTATTCGCGCTACCGGACACGTCAGGTTTAGCATACCTCTCCAGGCAACAGAGGCAACTGCCCCGGCTAGCAAGGACACATCGAGTTTGCTACGATATCCTTCGACAGCGACGGTTACATAGAGAGGACGGGTTGTGACGTATTGCGTGGGCATCCTCACCCATCAGGGATTAGTGCTGGCTTCGGATTCACGAACCAACGCCGGCATGGATCAGGTGAACGTCTGCCGCAAGATGCACCTGTTCGTCCGCGAAGGTGAACGTGTTTTTGCGATTCTCAGTAGTGGCAGTTTGTCGGTCAGCCAGTCTGTCATCACCCATCTGCGACTGGACTTCGAGCAGGGACGCGGACTGGCCCGTGCCCCGTCGCTGTACGATGCCGCTCGCGTGGTCGGGGCACAGGTACGACATGTGGCTGAACTGGATCGCGAAGCTCTCGAGCGGGACAACATGGTCTTCAACATCCATCTGATCCTCGGAGGGCAGATCGCCGGCGAACGGCCTGGATTGTACCTCATCTATCCGCAGGGCAATCCGTTGTCGGCTACCGAAGATTCGCCCTACTTGCAGATCGGCGAAAGCAAGTATGGCCGACCCATCCTCGATCGAGGCGTTCGCTTTCATGTAACCACCCTGCAAGAGGCTGCCAAGTTCGCCCTGATCTCCCTCGATTCGACCATGCGCTCCAACGTGACGGTCGGCCCGCCCATCGACCTGGCGGTTATCCGCAACGACGATCTGCGCCTCACACACTACCGTCGCTTCACCGCTCGCGATCCGGATTTACAGCGGATTCACTTTCAGTGGGAACACGCTCTACGCAAGGCCGTGCTAGAACTCCCCGAAATTCTCTTCGACGAGGATCAAGAACCGTCCATCTGAGCGACCGTCATGCAACGGGTACTTCTGACCGCCTTCGAGCCATTCGACAACCAAGCTCGCAATTCTTCCCTGGAGGTGGCTCAGGGATTGCTCGCCAAGTCGCCGCCGGGAGTGGATTGTCGCCTGGCCGTACTGCCCGTAGTCGCCGATCTCTGCGCCGAGCGGGCCTGGTCGGCCGTCGAGCAACACCAACCGGACTTCATCCTGTCGCTGGGCCAGTCGGGAGCCTCGCCCTGCCTTCGCCTGGAAGATCGGGCCGTCAATCTCGATGACTTCAGTCTGCCGGACAATGCCGGTCAAGTCCGCATTCGGCAACCCATCATCGAGGGGGCCCCCGCTCTGCTGCGAACCCAGATCGATGTGGAACGCCTGTTCGCCTGCTTGCGGGATCGCGGGCATCCCGTCGAATGGTCGTTCTCCGCAGGCACCTTCGTGTGCAATCACCTCTACTACCGCTTGTTGCATCGCTGCCACGCCGTGGCCAGGCCTGTGCTGTTCGTGCATCTGCCCTTTCTGCCCGGACAGATCGGCCCGAAGCAACTAGGGTTCGTTCTGGACATGCAGGTGCAGTTGCGTTGTCTGACCGCGCTGCTTATGGAGTTGGCCTCGCAGAGGGCCGCTGCCGAGGCGGGATAACCAACAACCCCCTGCCGCACTCTGGAAGGCTGACAGGGGGTTGCCAATTCGGTTTCGGTCGCGAGCGATTACAGCGTCCAGCCACGACGATACTCGCGGTGGAGGAACTTGTTAGCGGCTTCGTTGGTGAACTTGCCGGTCTCGCCGTTGTAGGTGAGCTTTTCGCCTGCCCGCATGGCGGCATTGCCGAGCAGAATGGCTTCGGTCAACATGCCGGCATAGTCGAAGTTGGACAGGGCCAGTTTCGGATCACCCTTGCGGATGGCCTCGACCCACTCCTTTTTCATCTCCAGATCGCTGTTGCCGCCACGCCGCTTCATGGTCTTTTCGGGCCGCTTGAGATCTTTGGCGTTCTTGCCGATGATCCGTAGCGTCGCGCCGTAGTCGTCGGGAGAATACAGGGTGGCCTTCTCAGCGACGATCAGCGAGCCTGACCCGGAGAAGCTCTTCTCGGTGCCCTGGAGCAGATCGAGCGGAGGCAGCACCCGCTGACCGTTGTTGCGGCCTTCGTACCAGGTGAGCTTGCAACGCGGGAACTCGAAGACCACCTTGGCCCAACCAGGATACGTCTCCGGGTTGAGCGGCTCGTTCTCAGCGAAAACGCTGGTCGGCAGCCCCAGTTCCAGACCCATGTAGGGCATGTTGACGGTGTGGCAGGCCATGTCGCCCAGTGCCCCGGTGCCGAAATCCCACCAGCCGCGCCAGTTGAACGGCGTGTAGCCGTTGGCGTAGGGCCGCTCGGGAGCCGGCCCAAGGAACAGATCCCACTTGATGTGCCGTGGGCACTCCGTAGGCTCGGGTCGCTTGGTCACCTTGGGCGACTGCGGCCAAACCGGACGATTCGTCCAGCAGTGGACTTCGAGAATCTTGCCCAACTCGCCCGAGCGGAGCAGTTCGACCGAGGTACGGAACTGATCCAGAGCGGTGCCCTGGTTGCCCATCTGAGTGCAGACCTTGTACTCGCGGGCCAGTTCACGCAGCCGACGCGCTTCGTAGACCGAGTGGGTCAGGGGCTTCTGACAGTAGACGTGCTTGCCCATCTTGATCGCCATCGCGGCGGCGGCAGCGTGGGTGTGGTCAGCCGTCGAGACGACGACTGCATCAACGCCCTTGCCGAGCTTTTCGAGCATTTCGCGGAAATCGACGAACTTCTGCGCTTTGGGGAAGCGTTCGCCCTTCTGGTTCAGCCGATTCTCGTCGATGTCGCACAAGGCCACGACATTGCCGACCTCGCCGGCGTGATCGGTATCGCTGGAACCCTTGCCGCCCACGCCGATGCAGGCGATGTTCAGCCGCTCCAGCGACGACCGCTCCTTGCGATCCTCAGCGGAGAGTCCGCCGATCCAGAAGCCGGCACCGGCAATGGCACCTGCCTGAAGGGCTTGCCGACGATCGAACAGATGACTCATGAAGTTTCTCCTGGTGAAAGAGGGTGGGAATCGTGAGAGAATCGTTGTCAGTCTAAGAGATCCTGCCGTGGGAAGCAACCAGCTCCCGGCTTAAAATCCCAAGGTGTCCGGCTCGCCTTATCGCTCGGGCGAGCCGCGAAGCGATTGGCCCTGTTCGGCCCGTCGTCGCAGTTCCGGACACGGAGCGAAACGCGGCCCGAGTCGGTTGGCCAGGCGATCGAGAGCGGCTGTCACGTCGGCCAAGCCACGCTGATCGGCATAGCGCAACGGCCCACCGCGATGCGGTGCCCAGCCGGCTCCCAGCACCATCGCCAGATCGACGATCAGCGGCTCGGCTAGGCCGGCCGCCACCACCGCGACCGCTTCGTTGACCATCGGCAACACCAGGCGTTCGCGTGCTTCAGCCAGGCGAGCCGCTTCGGGAAGTTGGCTCAACTCGTTCGGAGTCCCCTGACGGAGGAGTTTCTGCGACTCCACATGTGGCCGAGCCTTGCCCTGGTGTATGTAGAACCCCAAGCCGCTTTTCTGTCCCAGCCAGCCCCGTTTCACCAGCGGTTCCAGAGGACTCGGCCTGTCGAGAACCTGAGCAACTCGCAGCGCCACATCCAGGCCGATCTGGTCGAGCAATTCTAGAGGGCCGACCGGCATGCCGAAGCGGCGCATCAGCCCGTCGATGTCGGCAATGGCCAGTCCTTCGCCGACCAGGCGCATGGCCTCGTCCAGATAGACCATCAGCACGCGGTTGACCACGAAGCCCGGCCCATCGCCGACCTGTGCCGGGGTCTTGCCCAGGTCGATGACGAATCGCGTCAACACTCCGGCCACGTCGGTATCCGTGTTCGGTGTGACAACCACCTCGACGAGCGGCAGTTTGTGAACCGGGTTGAAGAAGTGCAGCCCGGCAATGCGGCCGGGACGGCTGGCTCCTTGCTGAAGGGCACTGATGCACAGCGATGAGGTGTTGCTCGCGACCACCGCTTGTCGCGGCACTTGACTCAAGACCTCGCGAAACAAATTGCGTTTGACGGCCAAGTCTTCGACGGCCGCCTCGATGACCAGATCGACTTTCTCGAAGCCTTCCCAGGCCACGGTGCCGCGAATGGCCGCGCGTCGCCGACTCATCTCAGCTGAATCGAGCTTGCCGCGGGCGACCGCACGGGCAAATAGATCGTCGATGCGTTTGAGGCCGGCCGTCAGAGCATCCGGGTTGACTTCCTGGACGACCACCTCGATCCCCTTGAGGGCGGCGAGTTGGGCAATGCCTGCTCCCATGACTCCCGCGCCGATGACTCCCAACCGCTGTACCGAGGGGATGCCGGCCAGAGCAGCCGGCAACTTGCGAGCCGACTCGCGTTCAAAGAACAATTCGATCAGATTGCGACAGGCACTGGACACCGCCAATCGGCCCGCCGCCTCGCGCTCGCGAGCCAAGCCCGCTTCCAGTCCACGCTGGATGCCCAGTCGGACGGCGGCCAGGGCCTCTGCCGGAGCGGGCATATCCTCGGGCACACGCTGACGCAGTCGCCGTTCGCTGCCCTGGAACAGCAGTCGGCGACCGAGCAGATTCGATTCCAACAGTCGCTGTCGCCAGGTTCGCAGGGGCAGACCTGCCACCTTGCGTTTGCCCTGGGCCACCGCTCGGAACAACAGGCGGGCGTACTGGTCGCGGAAACTGGCCTCGTCGGTTCCCAGAGCATCGGCCAATCCCCAGTCCAGGGCTTCTCGGGCCGTGAGTCGTCGGCCGGTCAGGATCATTTGCAAGGCGCGTTCCAGACCGACGACACGAGGCAGCCGCTGCGTGCCGCCCCAACCGGGCAACAACCCCAGTTCGACCTCGGGCAAGCCCAGTTGCGTATCGGGGCGATCAAACACCAACCGATAATCGCAGGCCAGGGCCAGTTCCAATCCTCCGCCCAGACACGGGCCATGCACCACAGCCACACTCGGCATGGCAAGGCGGGCGAGCTTGTCGAACAGTTTCTGCCCTCGTTCCGACAGAGCGCGAGCCGTTTGCTCGTCGGCGATGGTGCGAAATTCGGCGAGATCCGCGCCGGCCAGGAAGCCACTCTTCTTGCCGCTTCGCACCACGAGAACGGGCAATTGTCGGTGCGTCCCGATCACATCGAAGGCATTGTCGAGATCGAGGAGTACCTGGCGAGTCAGGACGTTCAGACTTCGTCCGGGCACGTCCAGTTTCAGGACGGCACTGCCATCCGTGTCGCGTTCCACGACCACAGTTTCGGATTGGAACACCTGTCTGGCTCCCCACGGGGCAAGGCTTTGTGTGGAGGTTGTTGTAGGAACTATTGGGCCGAGTAGGCAGGGTACTGGGATTCCAGGCTCACAGATCACCCGTGCCGGCAAGCGACGGCTCTGCTAACATGGCAAGAAGCATCGGTTCTCCGTGGAGGGTCTCATGAAGCGTATCGTACTTTTGCTGTGCCTGTTCGCTGTGCTGCCGCTGTTGCCTGCTGCCGACAAGGACTTGCGCCGGCCTGGGCCGAATCGTCCTGACGAACCGCTGGCCAAGCTCGCCTCACTCGAACAAGGTGTGCAATTCCTCGACGCGGTCGCTCTGCACTGGACGCAGCAACAGAAATGTGCGACCTGTCACACCAACGTGCCGTATCTGCTGGCTCGGCCGGCACTCGGTGGCAAGACCAGTACCGCGGAACGCACCGTGCGAACCTTTTTCGAGCAGCGAGTGGCCAACTGGGATCGCGGCGGCAAGGGCGACAAGCCGCGCTGGGATACTGAGGTCGTGGTGACGGCAGCGACTCTGGCTCTACACGACGCGGCGACCACTGGCAAATTGCATCCATTGACACGCCAGGCTCTGGATCGCATGTGGACGGTGCAACAGAAAAATGGAGCCTGGAATTGGCTCAAGTGCAACTGGCCTCCCTTTGAACACGACGACTACTATGGCGCGGTGTTCGCCGCCCTTGGAGTGGGAGCGGCTCCCGACGACTACGCGCAGTCGGCCAGTGCCAAGGCGGGCGTGGCGCGACTGCGCGACTACCTCCGTCGCCAGAGCAGTCCCACCTTGCACCACAGCGCCTGGCTGTTGTGGGTCTCGTTGCGACTGGACGGACTACTCGATCAGGCCCAGCAGCAGAAGATCGTCCAGACCCTGTTGTCCGTGCAACGTCCCGATGGCGGCTGGAGTTTGCCGAGCCTGGGCGACTGGAAGGGCTACGATGGCCGGGACAACGATGTCAACGCGCCGAGCGACGGCTACGCGACCGGATTCGTCGTCCACGTTCTGCGACAGGCCGGTCTGCCGAAGGATCACGCCGCGATTCGCAAGGGAGCCGACTGGTTGCGCAAGAACCAGCGGGTTTCCGGCCGCTATTTCACTCGTTCGCTCAATCG
>Ga0308411_10002429_pt1 | contig 12558 bp, 7 predicted proteins | sample HotsprottomLayer_2_FD_203530 | JGI IMG/M metagenome (GOLD analysis project Ga0308411, IMG submission 203530) | Hot spring phototrophic mat microbial communities from Octopus Spring, Yellowstone National Park, Wyoming, United States -... | ecosystem: Environmental > Aquatic > Thermal springs >... | reverse complement strand
TCCTCTCCCGGATTGCGGATGCCGGCTGGGACTATTCCCAGCGGACCAACAAACTGGCCCACCATGTGGTCCTGGAGGAAAGCGAATGCATCCCGCCCGGCCCAGCGTGGCTGCTGGCACAACCGGGCTTCTGCCTGACGCAGTTTTCCGGTTCCCCACGCGTCCTTCCTCCCAACCGGCCTCTACCTCCCGGTGAATTGCTACCCGCTCGCTGCGTGATGTGGGAGGAAGTGACGGGTGACGCCGGCTGGGCGGGGGTGCTGGTGCGGCAGGCCCTGGAGAAAAAGCAACCAGCGTACTTGATTTTTCGGGAAGGGATGGAGCTATTGCCGCTGCTCCTCGAAGCGCAGGCTTTGTTGCCGCCAAAGGAGCGCTGGGAGGTGACCTTTTCCACCTACTACACGCGGCTGCCGCCAGGAGTGGACTGCTTGTGGCGGTGCGTGCTGACCGGCAGTGCAGAGGCCCAGGAGGCTCAAAACGCCCGCAGCACCCTGGTGCTTGACCTGACCCGCCCGCTGGGACCAGCTCCCAACGACCCTTGGACGCAAGCGGCCCGGGACGGCCTTCCCGCACCCCGGGAACTGTTGCCCGCCTCTCCGAGCGTCGGATCCTCCAGTTCCCTGTTGTCGATGGCTGCGGCAGGGACCATTCCGCCCGCTCCCTGGGATTCGCCGTCTCCGCCTCTGGACCTGCCCGGCTGGTCGGGGATCGAACCGGTTTCGGCAGCGGATCGCAACGGGTTGATGGCCCCGCCAGCCCCTCCTCCGCTGGCCGCCTCGCGGGGATCGTCCTGGCTTGCGATGGCGGGCGGGCTGCTGCTGGGGCTCTTCCTGGGTGCCGCCGGGGCCGTGATCGCCTTGCGTCCTCCGCCGCCACTCCCCGCAGTCGATCAAAAAGTGCCAGACTCGCAGCCTCTGCCCCAGGACACCAAGACCCTCGCTGAACCTTCAGACAACACGACTGAAAACCTGTCCGACACCCAGAGCCCCCCAAAATCAACCGAGGCTGAAAAGCTCCGGCCCGCCGAAACCCGTGCCGTACACTCTCCCGAGCCTTCCGAACCTACTTCCGATACGCGACCCGGACCAAATCAAGCCGAGAAACAGCTTACGGACGGCCCCTCAACGCCGAGCCCCACTCCGCAGGAAAACGCCCGACAACAGTCCGCCAACAAATACCGCAACGAATTGGGCTGGCCACTTGATAAGTTACCAAAGCCGCAAGACTCGTGTGTCCTTGCAGATGATCTTCCCGACGGCACTACCATAGACCGGCTCTCGCTTTTGCCCAACGACCTCGCCCAGCAGCCCTCATCGACCGATCACGACCGATCCACTGTTATCTTCACCATACAAAAAACACACGATGAGTACCATGGCAACATCACCGTGGAAAGTACCTCCGCTACCCCCCCCATCGCGGCAACGCTCACAATTGACAACAAACAGCTCATTCTCAAGTGGGCGAACCGTATCAACAAGGACGCCAAGTTACTGCAACTCCTCTCGCGTGTCATCGTTTGTCGAGGCGACCCTCAGCCTGGCACACCTATGTTTATCCCTATCTGGCGTCCCTATACAATTAATCACACACTGCGCTTACGGCACTGCTTCCCTTCAGAGTGGCTGTACTCTTGGAATGATTCCGCGGCAGGACCCCATATCCCCTGTCTCACTCCCGAGATATTTTCCGAGGAGGACCTCTATTTCCGCACCACAGAGGCTCCGAACCTATTTGGCACACCGGACACTGGCGCACCTGCCTCTGGGTCCTTAGAGCAACCATCGGATTATTACAAAGCGACGGAGGGAGTGACCTGGAACCATAATATCATTGGCCTCTCCTGCCCCTATCGGTACACACTTAAGCTACAGGGGAAAACCGCTTCGACCCAGCCCGAGACCGCGGCAAATGCGTACACGCTTTGGGGAGCGTACATGCTTGACCAGGAGCGAAGCAACGACGACAAAGAATCTAATTCTAATCTTGTGCGTGCCTGGCTAGGTAAAATCCTCAACAGTCGTGGCGACTTAAGAAAGCTCATCAGGCACAAGAAAGCCATTGAGTTAGCAGTAATTGGCGATCAAATACTCACCGACTTGAAGGCGGCGTCAGAACAATCCAAAAATCATGCCCACGAGAGAATCGACTCGAGGCTTCTCCAGCGTGTGCAAAAATGGCTTGGTGATGTTCAAACGTCCGGTGTCCTTCCGAACGCACGGTTTCTAATCGAGCGCCAGAATACGGTCACGGAACTGCAAAAGGCAAAACAGGCAGCCTCGCAAATATACATGAAGCTTTATGACATTGTTAAAGAAGTATCAGAGTCAATTGGAAAGCAATTGGTAAATCAACCAATAACGCGGTCTATGTTGGATGAGCTGAAAATGTTTCGCGACATCATTCTGTCGCGGGAGGAGATGTTCACTAAGGACGGGACAGGAGGATCGGAAGTGAGTGTGGTGCTGTATCGGCGTGTTGAAATGGATAAGACTAAACCTCCACGGTATTTACCTGTCATCCGCTTCGGCGAGATGGAGAACCACGAAGTGGGTGAGGAAAGGTGAATGAAGTCATAAGCAGTCAACACCGCACGCTGGCAAGGTCAATGCGGCGTGACGGCTGGGGCACAAGAGCAGGGCGACCATTGCTGCCGTGCAACTCGCACGAGATGAGGCCGTTGCGCTGGCAGGCACCGACGAAAGCAGTCGAGGAGGGACGCGTACACGGGTTGCTTCAAGACCCTGCGTTGCTAGTGCTTTCCATTTAAGGGGACGGGCGAGCAGAGTCACACGGTCATCTCGAAGGCACATCGCAGTGAGGTACCCATGGCCACGATAGCGCGGGACGGGCTCCATCAATATGCTCAGGTCGTGGAAGAGATCCGCGCTGCGCTGCAGAGCGGTTCGGAACCGGACTGGAACCTGCTGTACGAGGCGGCGGCCGAATATGCGGCCGCGTGCGACGCCGTCAACGAACGGTTGCGACGGTGCAAGGAGCTGCTGCGGCAGGGGCTGAGGAGCGAAGCGTTGCAGGAAGCCGAGCGCGAGCCGCCACTGTTGGAGGCCTGCGCCGCGCTCGACTTTCCCGAGCTGCCGCAGTGGCGCGCCGCGCTGGCCAGCGCGCAGATGCCCCTGCCACTTCCTTTGCAGATGGACCTGGCGGCAGAACTCAACGCCGCCTACGCCGCCCAGACGCCGCTGGAGGGGCTGCTGCGGCGGATACGCCTGGCAGCCCTGTGTCGGGCGCCCCTGCGCGTGCGGATCGACCTCTTGGCGCAGCTTGCCGCCGCCGACCGCGACAACCCCATCTGGACCCAAGACCTCAAAGAGCTGGAACTGGCGCGGCAACAGGAAATCCGCAATGAGCTCTCCGCAGCCTTGGCAGCGCGAGACCTTCCGCACGTCCAGTCGCTGGTGAAGGAACTCTCCGAGGGCGCCTGGAAATTCCCACCCCCCGCCACTGCGGTCGCCGAAGCCCAAGCGGCACTGAGGCGGCTGACGGTGCAGCAGGCGCAGAGCCGGCTGGAGGAGATCGCGCAGCGTCTGGAAGCCGCCTACTGCGCCCTTGACGAGGCCGCCGGGTATGCGGCAGCCGATGAATGGAAACAGACCAGTCGGCTGGCGGAGTTGCCGGCCGCAGCGCCGCTGCACGCGCGCGTGGCACCGGCGCTGCGGTGGGTGGCCCAGCAGCGGGCGCATCAGCAGCAACAGCAGGCACTGACCCAGGCGGCGGCGGCGCTAGCCGCGGCCCTGAATCGAGGCGCCGGGCTGCGGGAACTGGAGGCACTTTCAGCGCAGGTCTGGCAGCTCCAGGGACAGGAAGATCCGGCCGTCGCCGAGCTGCTCCAGCGCTGCGCACAGCGGATGGAGGCGCTGCGACGATCGTTCCGGAGAAGGTTGGTCCTGGCAGCCGCGGCGGGGGGCGTGGTCCTGGCACTGACGGTCGTCTGGATGGCCCGGCAGATGCAGTTTCACGCGCGCCAGCGCGAGGCCCAAGCGGAGGCTGAGGCCTTGGCACAGCTCATCACCCAAGAGCAGTGGAAGGCGGCCGAAGCGCGGCTCAATGCGGTGAAGCGCCGGCGGCCGGCGCTGTGGTCGCACGCGGTGGTCCAGGAACAGGCCACGCGGCTGCGCCGCCATCAGCAGCAGGAAAATGAACGCAAGGCCACGTTCACACGGCTTCTGGAAACGGTCGAACAAGCCGACCCTCAGCACGCAGACCGCCGCCTTCTTCAGGAGGCGGAGGCGCTGGCACGTTCCCCCGCCGAGCACGAGCGGGTGGCCCAGGTGCGGGCGCGGTGGGAGGAGCACGACCGCGTGCAGCAACAGCAGCACCAGCGGCGGTTTGACGAAGCGTTCTCGCCGCTCCTGGCCGAAGCGGAAGCGATGGAACGACGACTGGCCGCCGGCGATCCTGTCGACGCGTCCGACCTCGGCCGCCTGCGCAGCCAACTGGGGGCTTTAGATGCCGGCACGGAACCTCTCACCGCGGCGCAGCGCGAACAGCTTCAGGGCCTGCGGGCACGCCTCACTGCGATCGAGCAACAGAGTGACCAGCTCCGCTCGCGTCTGGCAGGCCTGGCTCGCGTGACCCAGGCGGTGGGCCAGCCTCCGCGGTTTGTGCAGGCCTTGCGAGAACTCGTCGACCAGCACCCGACCCTGCCCGGCGCGCCCCAGATGCGGCGCGTCGTCCACGAAGAAGCCGGCTGGTGGATGGAGGTGGAGGCGTGGCGAACCATCCTCCGCGACCCGGCATGGACGCAGCTCGGCACGCTTTCGTCCCTGCAGGCGCTGCGACTGTTAGCGACGGTCCAACCGCTGCTGGGTCCCGAGCAAACCGCGCCGCCGGGCCGGTGGGTCCACGTGAAGGTTCCGGTGCTGCATGCCATCGCGCAGCGGGAAGATGAGCAGGGACTGCCGCGCAGCCGCCAACTGGCGATGCAGTTCAGGGCACCGTCGATGCGCGATTTGTGGATTCTACGAACGGAGGGGGGCAACCCTCCCAAAGAACGGACCTACTACCTGACTGGCCGGGACAAGATCGAGCTGAACCAGAGCACGGGGCTGCTTTCGATCGACTACGTCGTCGATTTTCGCCTGGCGACGAAACGGGTCACCCGTAACGAGCAAATGAAGATGCTACGCCCCGCCCCCCAGGCCGCCCTGGCCCAGCAGGTCGAAGAGCATGTGCTGCCCAAACTCCGCGAGGGAACCTGGGAAATCGCGCTGTGGGAACTGGTGGAGCAAATCCTCGATCATGAGGAGGTTGATCCTGTCCTGCGGTACCTCCTGCTGGTGGAGGTGGTGGAATTTGGGAGGCAGACGAGCTTCAGCTTCCAGGAGGCACTCCAGCCGCTCAAGCAGCTTTTGGATGACGCCCCGGTGGACCGGACCGTCAACTGGCTTTTGCCCGACGATGTGTCGGCCGAGAGGGCTCGCGAAAATGCCCTCCGCTTGTTCCAGACGCTCCAGGAGAAGCGCACGCAGTGGCGGAACGCGCTTCAGGAAAAGCTGAAGGAGCACTGGGCACCGCTTCCACCCATGCCGCAATGGGTCGGATGGCTGGCGGTGGAACCCGCCGCCGAAGCCGAAACGTATCGCTGCCACACGCCGCAGCCGCTGGCCGAAGACGGAATCCTCTGGGTGCTCGCACCGCCGCAGCCACCCGCCGCAGACAGCCCCCAGACGGTGCAAGTCGAGTGGGTCAACATCGGAACCGTGCGGCAGGGCACGATCACCTGGTCCGCCTCGGCGCGGCCGTTCCTGCAAGCCGGCCGGCCTGTGTACTGGGTGGCATCGATAGCGCCACCCGCCGCCACGCCGCCGCAGCCGTAGGCGACGCAGCACCCGGCGACGCGGCCCGACCGTCGCAGGACCAACATGCGTTGCGGGGACGCCTCGATGGCGACTTCTTACTTCATCCGTCTGCGCGGCAATGTCCAAGGGCCATTCGATGCCGAGCGGCTGCGTCAGCTTGCCCGGCGGGGGCAGTTCACCCGTCTGCATGAGGTCTCGACGGATGGCCAGGAGTGGAGGCCGGCGGGGAGGCTTTTGGCACAGATCGTGCAAGTTCCGGGCAGCATATCGGAAGAGCGACTACTGACCATGGCAGCCGAGCGCCTGCGCAAGCTGCTAGAGAACGTCCCTTACCGCAGGCGCAGACTTACCGCACCGCCCAAGTCACTCAAGCCTCTTGAGCGCATCGCTCGGCTGTCGCCTGGTGAACGCGAGGTCTTGCGCCTGTATTTTGAGAGCTTTAACGCGAAGCAAGTCGCCCTGCGAGTCGGCACACGGCCGCAAACCGTTAAGAACCAACTGCGGGCGATCGAGCGCAAGCTTGGCGTCGATTCGCGTGAAGCCATGCTGGCCTTTGTATTTAGCCTGCTGCTCGCGCTGCACTCGCCACAGTGAACGGGACGCCTGAACATAGTTCACGGGACTAATTGACAGCCCTCGACGCCCGCGATAGTTTTTTTTGTGGAATTCCACGGGTGTCGGTGCCAACCGCCGGCTTTCGATTGGCCGCAGATGGAAAGATCAAGGTGGCCGCGGCGTGAGTCCGGGCGGACGGGCTGCCACCGGACCTACCGCGTTCGTCGCGGACATCGTACGGCATGGTGGTTCGATGTCCGGGTCTCGACTCTTATACCGTCTGGCACCTTTGGCCGTGGCCGTGACTGTTGCACTTGGCATCGCGGCCCTCCTGACGCGATCGACGCTATGGCAGCGGGCCGATGTCGATTCGGGAGTTGTACTTGAACCCAGCTATCTATCCCTAGACGATGTCGGTCAAGGAGAAAGCATCGTCCGGATTCTGACGCTTCGCAACGACCTTCAGGAGGACGTGCGCATCGTCGGTGTAAAATCAAGTTGCAATTGCATGACACTGTCCACCGAGCTCGTGGGCAAAGTCCTGCCACCTCGTGGTGAGACTGTTGTTCCCGTTGAGTTCCGAACTGGCACGTCGGATGGCCCTATTTCGGGCACGGTGACTGTTTATTACCTCCCACGTGGCGTCGGTCTCATTTCCCGCTGCGGCGCGATCATCGCTGCCACAGTATCGCCTGATTACAGACTTCATCCACCGAGTGTAGATTTCGGGACCGTCACTGGACCGACCGACCCTGCGAGAACTATCCGGCTACACCCGATGAGGGATCCGGATGTTCAAATTGTTGACGTCCAGTGCTCACATCGCGAGTTTGTTATCGAGCGCAATCCCGCCACCGGCGACCCTCGCGCAATAAGTGTGCGATTTGTTCCCCGTGGCGACACGACCACACGGGCTTACACGGGCTTCATTGCAGTGAAGACTACGAGTACACGCGCTCCCATTGCTCATATACCTGTTCAAGGATATTATGCGCCCCTAGTACAGGCTTCACCCCCAGCCCTCGTCTTCAGTCCAGATATCACGTCCGAATTGCGGCTTCCGGTAAGGATTCAGTCGGCGTCGGCATCAAAGCTTCTGCAGGTCGAGTGCGAACCTCCAGGGGTGTTTGCCGTTTCGTGCAAACTTGGCGCGAATGGTAAAGAGCATCTGCTCGAGGTGCGCACGTTAGACACCATCGGAGCTACCGATGTGCATGGAAGGCTGTGTGTACGCCTGGAGCTGGCCGGTGCGCAGTGTGAGCACACCCCTGTTGAGCTTGCGCTGCCAATTCACGTCCTGCGGGGAAGGGAGGAATAACATGTGTCCGTTAGAGTGTCGTACGCGCTGGGTGTGGTGGCGCACGCGGCCTTTCGGGAAGGTCGCCGTCGCCTCGGTCGTGTTGTTGGTATTAGCAGGTGGTTGGGACCTCATCCGGGCAGCCTGCGACAACAAGGGGGCATCGTCAAGCGTGGGAGCTTGCCATGAGCCTGGCCCTTTGCAGCTAACCTGTGACTCGATCACGTCGCAAGATCTTTGCCGCCCAAGCGGCGTAGTGTTTACGATCGAAATTAACGAAGACTTTCCAACGGGCTGCATTGATATGGCGGATCACAATTGCGATGAGCCGCTTGAAGTGTGTTACTACCATGTGGAGTGCGTATGGGAGGGCAATAAATGTCAAGTGAAGTCAGGCAGTCAAAAAACCCTGTGATGAGGAAGAAGCGCACGACAGTAAAGTGCAAAGAGGGAAGTGTGTGATCCAAGGCAGGTTGAACCCGGAGGTACAAGGAGTGGCGTCGCTCAGTTGCCCAGGGACGCCTCCCGCGAGAGTTCGCACGGCTAGGTTAAGTGCGAAAGGTGCGTTTTTTTCCGGTCCAACGGTTGCCATCACGCGCTGCATGGCCGCAATGTCGGCTCGGAGCGGAAAGGGTAGCCGTGCAGGACCGGTAGGTCGGCATCCACAGAGTGGCCGCGTGCGCGTGGCAATCCGGGCGGCTCTCGCCCTGCTGTTCCTCGCCTGCGCCGATGGCTCGGCCTGGGCGGCGGACGACCCGAACCGGGCCTTAGCGTTGCTACGCGCGGTCGAAAACGCACGCCTGGCCGTGCTTCCGTCGTCGGTTGAGCTGGAGCACGAGTATCGCAGCGGCCAGGTCCACAACCGCACGGAGCTGGTTCTCTGGTTTCAAGACGACTTCGTGCGGTGCGAGGCAAGGGGGAATACCAAGAGCGTTGTGGTGCGGCGGCGCGGTGAGTTGTTGCATTTCGATGGCAAGAACTCCTCTACGATCCGAGACCCTGCCAAGGCCCTGGCAGACGTGTGCTTCGACCCGCGAGTGCTTGGGATTTCCGCCCACTATCTGGTCTCTGACACCGTCCATAAGTGCGTGGCCATTCACGATAGCCAATCGGTGCGGTTGGTTGGACGGGAGGAGGTTGCCGGCATCATGACCAATCACGTGGAAGTGATCGATGCCTACCGCCAGCGGCGGGAGTTCTGGATCGAGGAGGCCCCTGGTTGGCCGGTCCACAAGTTTCGCTTTCAGGCACCTGGGAGCAATAGCTATGTCATTTCCCTCAGCCGATTTGACACGAACGTGATGCCGCCGGGGCTGCCTGTGGAGGTAACCTCCACGATGTACGACCTGGCCGGGCGGGTCATGGCGCAGGATCGACTACGTGTGACCCGGGCAACGGTCGGGATCGTGATCGAGCCCGAGAAGTGGGAGTTGGCGGGGTTGGGAATGCCCGTCGGCACGCCAGTGGCCGATTTGCGGATCAAGCAGCGTGTGGGTTACTGGAACGGCCACCAGCTCACGAAGGACTTTCCGAGGAGCGCAAAACAGCCAACGAGTCTCGGCGTGATCGTGCTCGGTTGCGTTGTTGCGGGGGCGATCATGGTGGTGACGCTGAGCATCGTTTTCGTACGCAGGCGGAGGTAGAGATCACTGTTGGTGGCAAGTTAATCGAACGGGTCTTGACAAGCGTGCTCATAGGGTCAGTCCCCCGCTTGGGGATCAGTCCACCAGTTCGGGGTGCTGGATGTTGTGGCTTATGAGTGGCCGCCAAGTCGAGGGGACTCCCAATGACCAACCGAAGATTTGCCTCCCTCATCGTTCGCCTAGACGGCTTTTCCCTCACGGAACTGCTGGTGGCGCTGGCCCTTATTGGCCTACTGGTCGCCCTGCTCCTTCCCGCCGTCCAGGCGGCGCGGGAGGCCGGGCGGAATACGCACTGCAAGAACCACCTCCGCCAACTCGGTCTGGCCCTGGCTGGCCACGAGGCGGCCCGGGGCTATTTCCCTTCTGGGGGCTGGGGCTTCCAGTGGGTGGGCGATCCGGATCGCGGCTCCGGCCGCCAGCAGCCGGGCGGGTGGCTCTTTTCCCTCCTGCCCTACCTGGAAGCCGGGGCCGTCCATGACCTGGGCCGCAAAGTCCCACCCGCCGAGAAGCCCGCGGCCCTGGGCCAGATGCTGCAAACGCCCGTGCCGGTGCTCGTGTGTCCCAGCCGCCGCAAGCCTGCCCTGGCTCCGTTTTTGGGCCAGTATCCCCTGCGCAACGCAATCAAGCCGACCATGGCGTTCAAGAGCGACTACGCCGGCTGCGGCGGCGACCAACAGCTTACCAACGGCTTCGGTCCAGAGAACGATTCGCGCGAAGCCCTCGCCCGCTACGCCTGGCCGAGTCCCGAACAGGCGACCGGGTTGTTTTTTGCTGGCAGCCAGGTACGCCTCGCTGACGTGACCGACGGGCTGAGTCAGACCTACGCGGCGGGCGAGAAGTACGTGCGGTGGCGGCCGGCTGCGACGCCCGAGGAGCGCGATTTTGGCGATGACCAGGCGGCCTGGATGGGGGATGACCGCGACGTCCGCCGCTGGACCGCCAAGCCGCCCCAGCGCGACCAGCGCGACGCCAACGCCTGGGACGTGTTCGGCTCGCGCCATCCCAGCACCTGGAACGCGCTATTTGCGGACGCATCCGTGCGGAGCCTCGCGTACACGCTGGACGCCGAGGTCCACCGGGCGCAGGGAAATCGCAATGACGGCGAGGGAAGATAATGGACGAGAGAGGAAGAGAGCGTCGAAGCGGAGGAATAAGCGAACAACAACTGACTCATGAGTAAAGACCAGCTCCTATCGCTATTGATTCCCGTGCACAACGAGGCAGGCAGCGTGGAGCCACTCGCGCGGGAGCTGCAGGCCCAGCTTCCTGCGACGGGGCTGGCGTGGGAGATCCTTTGGATCGACGACGGCTCGACGGACGGCACCGCGGCAGCACTCGAATCGCTGTTGGCAAGTTGGCTAAAGGGCGCTTTGCCGTCGGCCGCTATCCACCTCCGCGTCCTGCGTCTTGCCCGCCGCTCCGGCCAGTCTGCCGCGCTCTGGACCGGTCTTTCCGCAGCTCGCGGCCAGATCATCGTGACACTGGACGGCGACGGGCAAAACGACCCGGCGGATATTCCGCGCCTGATCGAGGTGCTCGACCGAGCCGACATGGTCGTCGGCCAGCGGGTGCGGCGGCAGGACGGCCTGGGCAAGCGGGTGTTTGCTCGCCTCGCCAATGGCCTGCGCAACTGGCTCACGGGGTCACAAATCCCCGATTCCGGATGCGGCCTGAAGGCGTTTCGGCGGGAAGTGGTGGCGAGTTTTTTGCCATTTGAGGGGTTTCACCGATTCTTGCCGACCATGGCCGAGATCGCCGGCTACCGCGTGCTGTCGCTCCCAGTGAATCATCGGCCCCGGCGGCAGGGCCGCAGCAAGTACGGTCTGGTCGATCGCCTGATCGGACCGCTGCTGGATTGTCTCATGCTCTGCTGGCTGAAAAAGCGACGGCTCGGCGAGCCGAGGTGGGAAGAAATCGGCGGCCGCTCGACCCGTCCCGGGCCGGAACCACTTGCGCCAAAGGCCGCTACCGGAAGACACGTGTGCCTGACCACCGATAGCACACACCGTGTGGCGGCTCCTTCACGATAAGACCATGGCACGCGACGCGACTATGGACAACGGGCCTGACTCGCCACACGCCGCCGCCGGCTGGCGTGGCTGTCTGGGGGGTCTGCACGCTGCCGCGCCTTATGTTCTCTTGGCGGGCCTCTATCTGACGTTCATGGCCGCCACGCTCGACTGGCACGGCTATTGGTCGGATGAGTTTCACACGATCCGTGCCGTGAAGCTGCCTGTTGCCGAGCTGGTGCGGCAGCGGGCGGCGGTAGGCCACCCGCCGCTCTTTTTTCTGTTGGAAAAAGCCTGGGTCGGCTTCGTGGGGGAGACCAGCGAGGTCGCGTACCGGTCGCTGCCGGCACTGTGGGGCCTGGGGACGCTGCTCCTCGTGTACCGCATCGTCGAGCGCGAGGCGGGGGCAAGTGCCGCATGGCTAGCGTGCGGGCTATTGATGACCAGCGCGACGCAACTTCTGGTCTGCCACATGGCCCGGTCGTATACGCAATTACAGTTCCTGGTTGCGGCCCACGGGGCGCTCGTTCTGAGCCCGAAGCCCGCGACTGCCGGTCGCGTGGCGCTTTCCGCGGCCCTGTCGGCCGCTGCATTCTACGCGCATGGCGCGGCGCTGGTGGCCGTTGTTACCCACTTGGCGGCGACGGCCCTGGTCCTCCCTACGCGGTGGAGGTATCTGCTTTCCGGTGCCGCGGGCAGCTTCCTGTACCTGCCATTCGTCTTTGCCTATCCGAGCCTGGGGAATGTCGAGGGGCACGTGGGCTGGATTCCGCCGACCACGGTGGCGGCGCAATTGCAATTTCCCGCACTGCTGCAGTTCGGCCGGCAACTGTCAGATACGCCTGTCGTGGTCCAGGCCGCCGCCGGGCTGCTCACGACCGGACTGGCGATTTTCGCGCTGCGGCTGAGCGACGGTGCGGCGCTTTTGGCCTTGCAGTGGTGTTTGACCTGGGCTGCGGCTGCGGCTGCCGCGGCCTATGGCATCGGCATCATCGCGGTCGAGCGGTACTTTGCACCCGCGGTGATGTGTCAGGCGGTGTTTCTGGCTATGACGGTGGCTTGGCTGGTCAAGAGCCAGCGCCTGCTGGGACGCCTGACGGCCGCTGGCGTGGTGCTGCTGGGCATTGTGAGCAGCGGTTTGTACTTTGCGTCGCCTCCCTTCACGCCGTGGCGGGAGATGGCGGCGCTCGTCCGCCGAGAAAAGGTGGAGGGCGAAGCGGTGGTCGTGGCCGAGC
>Ga0308411_10002427_pt1 | contig 12560 bp, 13 predicted proteins | sample HotsprottomLayer_2_FD_203530 | JGI IMG/M metagenome (GOLD analysis project Ga0308411, IMG submission 203530) | Hot spring phototrophic mat microbial communities from Octopus Spring, Yellowstone National Park, Wyoming, United States -... | ecosystem: Environmental > Aquatic > Thermal springs >... | reverse complement strand
GCCGAGGAGTTCGAGCGGGAGTTCATCGGGCAGGGGCAGACCGACCGGACGATCGAGGAGACGCTGGCGACCGGCTGGCGACTGCTCTCGCACTTCCCGCGCGGCGAGCTCAAGCGTATCAAGCAGGACCACGTGGACCGGTACTACTTCGGCGAGCAGATGGAGAAGCTCTGGGAGGACCGCTCGACCCGCTCGTAGGAGAGGGGGAGCGGGGGGAGCGCGCGCATGGCCGAGGTCATCAGCCCGACCCGCATGAACCTGCTGCAGCGGCGCAACCAGCTGCGCGTCGCGCAGCAGGGCGTCGACCTGCTCAAGCGCAAGCGGGACGCGCTGGTGGCCGACTTCTTCAAGATCGTCCGGCAGTCGCTCGCGGCCCGGGACCAGCTCGCGGCGGCGTGCCGCGACGCCTACGTCCTGCTGACCGTGGCGAAGGCGGTCGAGGGGCGCGAGGCGCTGGAGGCAGCCGCCATTCCCGCCCGGCGCGACCTGCTCATCGATATCGAGGTCCGCAACGTGTGGGGAACCAAGATCCCCGAGGTCGCGGTGGTGCCGGTGCGCCGGCAGGCGCTCGAGCGCGGGCAGAACCCCGTCGCCACCAGTGCCCGCACCATCGAGAGCGCCGCCAACTTCGAGGAGGTCGTCGCCGCGATCCTGGCGGTGGCGGCCACCGAGATCAAGCTCCGCAAGATCGGCGAGGAGATCAAGAAGACCACCCGGCGCGTCAACGCGCTGGAGCAGGTGGTCATCCCGCGCCTGCGCGGCGAGACGCGGTACATCGCGTCGGTGCTCGAACAGCGCGCGCGCGAGGACGTCTTCCGGCTCAAGCGCATCAAGCGGAAGCTCGAGGCGAAGGCCGCCGATGCCTGACCACCGCACCGCCGGTCCCTCGCCGCCCGGGATGCGGGCGCGGCCGGGCCGGTGGGCCGCGGCGATGGCCACCCTGCTCGCGGTGGCCGGGTTCCTGGCCGTCACCCAGGCCCGCACCGAGTGGCAGATCCGCCGCACCCTGCGCATCCCGTCCACCCGGCTGGAGGAGCTGGCGTTCGAGCTCCGCGAGCAGGAGCGCCGCCGGGCGGCCCTCGAGGGACAGGTGGGCGAGCTGCGCGTGCGCCTGGCCGAGTACGAGCGGGCGGCGGCGGAGGGGCGCACGGCCGCGGTGCGTCTGAGCCGCGACCTGCAGGAGCTGCGGGCGCGCGTCGGGCTCACGGCGCTCGAAGGCCCCGGGGTGGTGGTCACGCTGAGCGACAGCACCCGGCCGCCGCGGGCCGGGGAAGACCCCAACAAGACCATCCTGCACTACTCCGACATCGCCGCCGTGGTCGCGGAGCTGTGGGCCGCCGGCGCCGAGGCGGTCGCCCTCAACGGCGAGCGCGTCATCTCGAACACCGGCGTCAACTGCGTGGGGACGACCATCCTGTGCAACACCAAGCGCATGGCCCCGCCCTACGTGATCACCGCGATCGGTGACCGGGCGCGTCTGACCGAGTACCTGCGCCGGCCCGGCGGCGTGCTGGAGCTCCTGGCCGCCTTCGACTTTCCCGTCCGGCTGGCCGCGTACGCCCGGGTCCAGGTGCCGCCCTACCGCGGCACCTTTCGGTTCGAGTATGCTGGGGTCAGCGAGAAGGAGTAGACGGCCATGTGGCTACCCGTCGTCGGCCTGGTCGTGGGCGTCGCGCTGGGCTTCCTCTTCTCGGTCGAGATCCCGCTCGGATACGTCAAGTACACCGCGATCATGATCCTGGCCGCCATCGACACCATCCTGGGCGGGCTGCGCGCACAGGTCGAGGACCGCTTCGACCTCCGCATCTTCCTGTCGGGATTCGTGGTGAACGCGGCGTTCGCGGCGCTGCTGACGGGGATCGGCGACCTGCTGGGCCTCGACATCTACCTGGGCGCCGTCATCGCGTTCTCGATCCGGATCTTCGACAACGTGGGCTTCATCCGGCGCGACGTGCTGACGCACTACCTGAAGATCGGGAGGTAGACCATGTCCGTGCGGGTCGGCATCAACGGGTTCGGCCGCATCGGCCGCCTGACGCTGCGGGCGATGCGCCAGCGCTACCCCAGCGAGGTCGAGGTCGTGGCGATCAACGACATCGCCGACCTCCACACCAACGCCCACCTGTTCGCCTACGACTCGAACTACGGTGCCTACCCCGGGACGGTGGGGACGACCGACGGCCGGTTGATCGTGGACGGGCGCGAGATCGCGGTGTTCGCGGAGCGGGACCCGGCGGCCATCCCCTGGGCGAAGGCCGGGGCCGAGATCGTCGTCGAGTCCACGGGGCGGTTCACCGCAGCCGAGCGGGCGCGCGGTCACCTCCAGGGGGGCGCCCGGAAGGTCGTGATCAGCGCGCCGGCCAAGGGCGAGGACATCACGCTCAACATGGGCGTGAACCATGAGCAGTACGACCCCGCACGCCACACCATCGTCAGCAACGGATCGTGCACCACCAACGGTCTGTCGGTGACGGCGAAGGTGCTCAGCCGGCGGTTCGGCATCCGGCGCGGGCACATGACGACCGTGCACTCGTACACGAACACCCAGCGCATCCTCGACGTGGTCAGCGACGACCTCCGCGAGGCGCGGGCGGCGGCGCTGAACATCATCCCGGCCAGCACCGGGGCCGCGCGCGCGATCTTCCTGGTGCTCCCGGAGCTCAAGGGGAAGCTCACGGGCATCGCGCTGCGCGTGCCGACGCCCACGGTCTCCATCGTGGATCTCACGGTGGACCTGGAGCAGCAGGCGACGGCCGAGGAGCTCAACGCGGCCTTCCGCGAGGCCGCCGAGGGCGAGATGAAGGGCTACCTGGGCTACAGCGAGGTGCCGCTCGTCTCGATGGACTTCAAAGGCGACGCGCGGTCCGGCGTGGTGGACGGCCCGCTGACCCAGGTGATCGACGGTCTGGCGAAGGTCATGACGTGGTACGACAACGAGTGGGGTTACGCGTGCCGCGTGGCCGACCTGGTGCACTACATGGCGGAACGCGGTTGAGGGACGCGCCGCCGCCGGGGGCCGCGGGGGTCTGCCCGCGGCCCCCGGCGCGATCGACCGGCCCGCGGCGACGCCCGCACGCGACGTGATGGCCAAGAAGACGATCCGGGACATCGACCCGCGCGGCCGGCGTGTCCTCGTGCGCGTCGACTTCAACGTGCCCATGGACGGCGGCGCCATCAGCGACGATCGCCGCATCCGCGAGGCGCTCCCGACGATCCGCTATCTGCTCGACCACGGCGCCTCCGTCGTGCTGTGCTCGCACCTGGGACGGCCGGGCGGGAAGCCCGACGTGGCGCTGAGCCTGGCGCCGGTGGCCGCGCGGCTCGGCGCGCTGCTCGGCCGGCCGGTCCCGCTGCTGCCGGACTGCGTGGGCCCCGAGGTGGAAGCGGCGGTGACCGCGCTCGCTCCCGGGAGCGTGGTGTTGCTCGAGAACCTGCGCTTCCATCCGGAGGAGGAGGCGAACGATCCGACCTTCGCGCGCCGGCTCGCGCGCCTGGCCGATCTCTACGTCAACGACGCGTTCGGCACGGCGCACCGCGCGCACGCGTCGACCGCGGGCGTGGCGGCATACCTGCCGGCGGTGGCCGGATTCCTGATGGAGAAGGAGCTGCTGCACCTCGGGCGCGCGCTGGAGTCGCCCGCGCGCCCGTTCGTGGCGATCCTCGGAGGCAAGAAGGTCTCGGACAAGATCGCGGTCATCCGCAACCTGCTGACCCGCGCGGACGCGTTGCTCGTCGGCGGCGGCATGGCGTACACCTTCCTGCGGGCGCGGGGCTACGACGTCGGCGCCTCCATCCTCGACCTCGAGCACGTGCCCCTGGCCGCGGAGTTCCTCGCCGCGGCCGCGGCGCGCGGGGTGGCGTTCGAGCTCCCCCAGGACGTCGTGGTCACCACCGACCCCGCAGGCGGCGCCGGCACCCAGGTGGTGCCCGCCGACGCGATCCCCGCGCAGATGCGGGGTGTGGACATCGGCCCCCGGACGGCCGCCGCGTTCGCCGCGGTCATCGCGCGCGCCGGCACCGTGTTGTGGAACGGCCCGATGGGGATCTTCGAGGTGCCGGCCTTCGCCGCGGGCACGCGCGCGGTCGCCGAGGCGATGGCGGCGTCGTCCGCGGTCACGGTCGTGGGCGGCGGAGATACCGCCGCGGCCGTCGAAGAGTTCGGACTGGCGGACCGGATGACGCACATCTCCACCGGGGGCGGCGCGTCGCTCGAGTTCCTCGAGGGACGCGAGCTGCCCGGTGTGGCGGTCCTCCAGGACGCCTGAGACGAGACGATTGCGGGGGGCGCATGCGGACACCACTGGTGGCCGGCAACTGGAAGATGCACACGACCGTGCGCGAGGCCCACGATCTGGCGGCGCGGCTGCGCGACCGGCTGGCGGCCACCGACGGCGCGGACGTCGTCGTCTGCCCGCCGTTCACCGCGCTGGCCGAGGTGGGCCGGACCCTGGCCGGCTCGGCGATCGAGCTCGGCGCGCAGGACGTCCACTGGGAGCCCCACGGCGCGTTCACCGGCGAGATCTCCGCGCCCATGCTGTGGGACCTGGGTTGCACGTACGTGATCGTCGGTCACTCCGAGCGGCGCCGCCTGGTCGGCGAGGATGACGAGGTCGTTCGCCGCAAGGTGGCCGCCGCGCTCGCGCACGAGCTCATCCCCATCCTGTGCGTGGGCGAGTCGCTGGAGGAGCGGGACCGCGGCCGCACGGAGCGCGTCGTGCAGACGCAGGCCCGCATCGCCACGCTCGACGTGCCCCCCGACCAGGCCCCCCAGCTCGTGGTCGCCTACGAGCCGGTGTGGGCCATCGGCACCGGGCGGCCCGCCACCGGCGCGGAGGCCGGCCGCATCGCCGGGCTCCTGCGGGGCTGGCTGCGCGAGTGGTTCGGCGAGGCGGCCGCGGCGATCCGCATCCTCTACGGCGGGAGCGTCACCCCGGAGACCATCGGCGAGTTCGCGGCGCACCCCGAGGTGGACGGCGCGCTCGTGGGTGGTGCGAGCCTCGACGCCGACGCGTTCGCGCGCATCGTCCAGGCGGTGGCCGCGAAGGACTCCTCCCGGGCGTCTTAGAATCTCGGGGGCATCGTGTCCCCCGGCGACGCCGTCGCGGTCTACCACGACCTCCTGACCGACGACCTGGCGGCCGCGTCCCAGGCCGCGCTCGACGATGCCCTGCGGCGGCGCGGTCTCTTCTTCGGGGAGCGCGCGCTGTGCACCGTGCTGCGCCCCCGGTTCCTCACGGCCGACCAGTACCGGGCCATGCGTGCCGGGCTGCGGCCACTGCTGCGCGCGCTCGCCCGGGCGCACGAGGCGGCGATGGCCGACCCCGGGTTCCGGCGGCAGTTCGGCCTGCGCGAGTGGGAGGAGGCGCTGCTGGGCCCCGACCCGGGCTTCCCGGCGCCGAGCCCGACCGCGCGGCTCGACGGCTTCCTGGCGCCGGACGGGACGCTCGTGCTCACCGAGTACAACGCGGAGACGCCGGCCGCGATCGCCTACGCCGACGTGCTGGCCGAGATTTTCTTCACCCTGCCGGTCATGCGCGAGTTCCTGCGGCGCTTCGACGTGCGGCCGCTGCCCGGGCGGCACAACCTGCTGCTCGTGCTGCTCGACGCCTATCGCCGCTGGGCGGGGCCGGGTCGCGCGCCGCGCATCGTCATCCTCGACTGGCACGACGTGCCCACCTACAGCGAGTTCGTGCTCTTCGACGAGTACTTCCGCGCGCAGGGCCTGGACTGCTTCATCGGCGACCCCCGGACCGCGGAGTACCGCGGCGGCCGTCTCTTCGTGGAGGGCCGGCCCGCCGACCTGATCTACAAGCGCGTGCTCCTCAGCGAGCTCGTCGAGCGCGGCGGCGTGGACCACCCGGTGATCCGCGCGGTGTGCGACGGCGCGGCGTGCATGGTCAACCCGTTCCGGTGCAAGATCCTCCACAAGAAGGCGAGCCTGGCGGTGCTCTCCGACGAACGCCACGCCGGGCTGTTCGACGCCGAAGAGCGCCGCGCCATCGCCGCGCACGTCCCGTGGACGCGGCGGCTGGAGGAGCGGACCACCCTGTACGCCGGGCAGCCGGTGGATCTCATCCCGTTCGTGCTCGAGCACCGCGACCGCTTCGTGGTGAAGCCAGACGACGAGTACGGCGGGAGAGGTGTCGTGCTCGGCTGGGAGACCGCCCCGGGCGACTGGGAGCGCGCGGTGCTGGCGGCGATGGCCGAGGGGGCCGTCGTGCAGGAGCGTGTGGCGGTCCCGTGGGAACCCTACCCCAGCCTGGTGGACGGCCGCCTGCGGCTGCTGGACCGGATGCTGGACACGAACCCCTACGTCTACGGCGGCGAGTACGTGGACGGGTGCATGACCCGGCTGTCCACCGCCGCGCTGCTCAACGTCACCGTCGGCGGCGGGTCGACGACGGCGACGTTCGTCGTGGAGGCGCGCTAGGACCGTGGAGCCCCCCTCGCTGACGATCGGCATCGAGGAAGAGTACCAGATCATCGACCCGCAGACGCGCGAGCTGCGGAGCTATATTACCGAGATCCTCCAGGGCGACTCGATCGCGCTGCGCGAACAGGTGAAGCCCGAGCTCCACCAGTCGATCGTCGAGATCGGCACGCGGGTCTGCCGCACCGCCGCCGAGGCCCGCGAGGAGTTGGTGCGCCTGCGCCGGGAGATCCGGCGTGCCGCCGGGCGCAACGGCCTGGTGATCGCGGCGGCCGGGACGCACCCGTTCTCGTCGTGGCTGACCCAGGAGATCACGCCCTACGAGCGCTACCTGGGCGTGAAGGAGGACATGCAGGAGCTCGCGCAGCAGCTGTTGATCTTCGGGACCCACGTGCACATCGGCATCGAGGACCGCGAGTTCCTGATCGACGCGATGAACGTCGCCCGCTACCTGTTGCCGCACGTGCTGTGCCTGTCCACCAGCAGCCCGTTCTGGATGGGACGCAACACCGGGTTGAAGTCGTACCGGAGCATTATCTTCCGCAACTTCCCGCGTACCGGCATCCCGCGCGTGTTCCAGTCGTGGGCGGACTACGCCTCGATGGTGGAGGTGCTGGCTCGTACCGGCAGCATCCCCGACGGGACGAAGATCTGGTGGGACGCGCGGCCCAACTGGAACCACCCGACGCTGGAGTTCCGCATCTGCGACGTCTGCACACGGGTGGACGAGGCCGTCTGCGTCGCGGCGCTCTTCCAGGCGATCGTCGCGAAGTGCTGGAAGCTCCGGCGCGACAACCTGACGTTCCGTGTCTACCCGGCCGAGCTCATCGAGGAGAACAAGTGGCGGGCGGTCCGCTACGGGCTGGACGGTCGGTTGATCGACTTCGGTCGGCGCGAGGAGCTGCCCGCCCGCGACCTGATCCGCGAGCTGGTCGAGTGGTTCGTGGACGACGTGGTGGACGAGCTCGACAGTCGCCGCGAGGTGGCCTACGCGCTGCGCATTCTCCAGGAGGGGTCGAGTGCCGACCGGCAGCTCGCCACCTTCCGGCGGACCGGCAACCTGCACGACGTGGTGGACCACCTCGTGCGCGAGACCGCGGAGGGCGTGGAGTAGTCTGGCGGAGGCGGAGATTCCGTGCTATTCTTAGATGTTAGCGCGTGGCCGGTGCGAGAGCGCGCCGGCCATGCGCTCCGGAGGCTGCCGTCGTGAACGAGATCGTCCTGATCGTGCACATCGTCGTATCGCTCGCGCTGATCGGCGTCATCTTGCTCCAGGGGCCGAAGGGTGAGGGGCTCGGCGCCATCGGCGGCAGCGCGCGCATGTTCCACGGCCCGCGACCGCGGGAGACGCTGATGACGCGTGTCACGGCCGGCGTCGCCGTGCTGTTCGTCATCACCGGCGGGGTCCTGGTGTTCGTGCGGTAGCCGTCGGGCCGGACGGTCGCGCCCCGGGGGCATCCAGCCGCGGGCGATGCTGCCACTGCTCCTGACGATTCTGCTCCTGGCTGCGCCCTCGCCCACCCGGACGGCGAGCTGGGCCGCGCTCCACTCCGACGCCTACCAGGTGAACGTGGCGCGGGGGGCGACGCGCGCCTGGTCGTTTCCCGTGCCGCCGGCGCTCGGGGCCGAGGAGCGGCCGCTCTCGTTCACCTGGACGGTCGTCCGTCCCGTGCCGGCCCCGACCTTCGTCATCCTCGAGCAGTGCCCGCGGCCGGAGGCGTGCCACGCCGCGGTCCTGCGGCCCACCGGCCAGGGCAGCGGGACGACGCGGAGCGCCTACCGGATCACGAACCGCGGGTTCCAGGAGGTCGCCGTGCTGTTTCGCTACACGATTTGGGGCGCCCGGTAGGACACGGGCACGCCGCGGCGCCGCCCGCCGGGCGCGCGTGGTCTGGCCGATGCGGCGGCCGGCGGTTTGACACCCTCTCCGCCCCGTCCCTATAATGGGCCCGCTGACCCCGACGGCCTCGGTCGGGCCGACCCGAAGTGCCTCTTGCCGGGATGGCGGAATTTGGCAGACGCGCACGCTTGAGGGGCGTGTGGGGTTTCCCGTGGGGGTTCAAATCCCCCTCCCGGCACCATGGTCATAGAATGGCAGCCCCAGGATGCCAGGCACGTTCCCTTGCAGCACGGCGACAAGTCCCTTGTCGTCTGGCTGCAGCGTGATCTCACCAAGTGGGTCGCGTAGGATCGCCCGCGTCCTCTCAGCATCGCGCCCTCCCATCCCCCGCGGGTCTTTCAAGCTGGCTGCGATCACAGAAGGGATGACGACGATTGCCCCAGTCGGCAGATCAAGCAGATCAGCCAGGTTGGCTTCCGACCGGGAGACAATTGGGTTGTAAGTGAGCTCACACTCTCCGAGCAGCGCGCTCCGTACAATTTCTCCGAGCTCACCCTGCGATATGACAGCACGTGGCGCGGGAGTGCGGAATGTGGTGCGTCTACTGTCGACGCGCGCTACGGTCGAATTCTCTGAGGCAGCGGGCGTTGGGCATGGGCGATGGTGCTGATGCCCAAGGAGGTGATTGTGTATGGTCAGGTCAGTGATCGTCTACTCGCAGCGAGGCTGACTCTTCTGCGGCCGTGTGTAAGGAGTTCCTTGGTGAGGCTGTCGAGGGGTTGGACAAGAAACGACTGGAGAAACTTCTGCGAAGATAGCCACATAGCTTGGGAATGGATGCGGAGCGATGCGCAATGCTGGAGTCGTACCTGCGGGGGCGCACCCACAGATGAGCATCTTGCAGGTGTTCCCCGACGCCGACAGCCTAACGCAGGCCGCGGCGGAGCACATCGTGGGGGTCGCCGCAGAGGCAGTCACTGCGCGTGGCTGCTTCACGGTCGCCCTGGCCGGCGGGTCCACACCCCGACCGGTGTACACGCTCCTTGGCACCCCAGCGTTCGCCCGGCGCATGAACTGGGAGCGCGTGCAGGTCTTCTGGGGCGATGAGCGGGGTGTGCCTCCCAACGATCCCCGCAGCAACTACCGCTTCGCGCGCGAGGCCCTGCTCGAGCGCGTTCCACTGCCACCAGGGAACGTGCACCGCCTGCGCGGCGAGGATCCGCCGGTCCGGGCCGCGGCGGCATACGAAACCATACTGCGCGGATTCTTTGCCGCACCTGGCGCGCCGGCGGATGCGTCGCCGTCGTCGGGCTTCGACCTGATTCTACTGGGGCTGGGGGCAGACGGGCACACGGCGTCGCTGTTTCCGGGACACGCCGCGGTGACCGAGCGCGTGCGGTGGGTCGTGGCCGAGTACGTTGCGGCCGTGTCGATGTGGCGCATCACGTTGACGCCGATCCTGATCAACGCGGCGGCGAACGTGACGTTTCTGGTCGCAGGGGCCGACAAGGCGCAGCGGCTCCACGAGGTGCTGGAAGGCCGATCGCGACCCGAGGTGCTGCCGGCCCAGGCCGTCCAACCGACGCGCGGGCGCCTCCGGTGGTTGGTGGATGCTGCCGCCGCGCACCTGAGGCAAGCTCCATGAGGAGGGCTCCACGATGCAGCTTGGGATGATCGGACTGGGTCGCATGGGCGGCAACATGGTGCGCCGACTGATGCGGGCGGGGCATGAGTGCGTCGGTACGGCGCGGAGCCCAGCCACCATACACGCTCTGGAGAAAGAAGGGATGGTGGGGGCGGGCTCTCCGGCCGACCTGGTCGAGAAGCTGGCCAGGCCGAGGACGATCTGGCTGATGATTCCGGCCGCGGCCGTGGACGATACGCTGGCGACCCTGGTGCCGCTGCTTGACCAGGACGATGTGGTGATCGACGGGGGCAACTCGCACTACCATGACGATATCCGTCGGGCGCGCCATCTGGCCCCCAAGGGGATCCAGTATGTTGACGTCGGCGTGAGCGGAGGCGTGTGGGGCCTCGAACGCGGCTACTGCCTGATGATTGGCGGCGAGGTCGCCGCCGTGGGACGTCTGGAGCCCCTCTTCGCAGCGTTGGCCCCCGGCGTCGGGGCGGCGCCCCGGACCCCGGGGCGAGAGCACGTCGGCGGCACCGCGGAGCACGGGTACCTGCACTGCGGGCCTGCCGGCGCGGGCCACTTCGTGAAGATGATCCACAATGGTATCGAGTACGGCATCATGGCGGCCTACGCCGAGGGACTGAACATCCTGAACCGCGCGAACGTCGGGAAGCGGCAGCGCACGGCAGACGCCGAAACCGCGCCCCTGCGCCATCCGGAACACTACCAGTACGATCTCGTTCTAGCGGATATCACCGAGGTCTGGCGGCGCGGCAGCGTGATCGCTTCCTGGCTCCTCGACCTCGCCGCACGCGCGCTCCTCGAAAGCTCGGATCTGCACGAGTATGCTGGGAGGGTGTCCGATTCGGGGCAGGGCCGATGGACCATTATGGCCGCCATAGAGGAATCCGTCCCAGCGCCGGTGCTGTCGTCGGCGTTGTACGCGCGCTTTGAGTCGCGCGGCGAGGCCGAGTTCGCCAATCGGGTGTTGTCAGCGATGCGCCACCAGTTCGGTGGTCATCTGGAACAGCGCGCCGAGACGCCTCGAGGTTGACAGTGGACGCTGAGCGTTCCGATGCCCTGGTACTCTTCGGCGCGACGGGTAATCTCGCATTCAAGCAGATCTTCCCGGCGTTGCAGGCGATGATCCGGCGAGGCAGTCTCACCGTTCCCGTGATCGGCGTCGGCCGCCGCGCCTCGGGACTCGATGAGCTGAGAGCCCGTGTCCGGGCCAGCCTCGAGCAGTCCGGTGGTGTCGATCCTGGGGCATTCGCCCGGATTTCGAGCCTGCTCCGATACGTTGGTGGCGACTACCACGATGCGGGGACATTTGAACGCCTGAAGCAGGCGCTTGGCGAGGCGCGACGCCCCCTGCACTATCTGGCCATCCCGCCGAGCCTCTTTACGCCGGTGGTGGAGCATCTCTCGTCATCGGGCGCCGCGCGGGGAGCCAGGGTGGTCGTGGAGAAGCCTTTCGGGCGCGATCTCGCCTCGGCACGGACGCTCAACGAGACCCTGCGCCAGGTCTTCCCCGACGATGCCATCTTTCGGATCGACCACTACCTGGGCAAAGAGCCTATCCAGAACCTCATCTACTTCCGATTCGCCAACGCGTTCCTCGAGCCGATCTGGAACCGCAACTACATCGACAGCGTGCAGATTACCATGGCCGAGGACTTTGGCGTGGCCGGCCGCGGGCAATTCTACGAGGAGGTCGGCGCCATCAGGGACGTGGTGCAGAACCACATGCTACAGGTCGCAGCACTGCTCGCTTTGGAGCCGCCGCCGGAGATGAGCGCGGACGCGCTGCGCGATTGCAAGGAGGCGACGCTTCGATCGATGCGTGCCGTGGAGCCGGCTGCTGCAGTGCGGGGCCAGTACCGGGGATACCGCCTGGAGGACGGAGTCGCGCCGACCTCACAGGTCGAGACGTTCGCCGCGATCCGGTTTGGAATCGACACCTGGCGGTGGGCGGGTGTGCCCTTCTACATTCGCGCCGGCAAGCGCCTGCCGGTCACCTCGACCGAGGTGGTCGTGACCTTGAAGCGCCCGCCGGCCGACATCTTCAGGGAAGGTGCCTCCGGGAGCTCCGACTATGTGCGGTTTCGCCTCAGCCCTGAGGTGGTGATCGCGCTCGGCGTCCGCGCCAAGGCGTCGGGTGAGGCGATGGTCGGCGAGCCGATCGAAGTGCGGGCCTGCCACCAGCGCGGCGATGAGATGCAGCCATACGAGCGCCTCCTCGGCGATGCCATGCGGGGGGAAGCCACGCTGTTCATCCGCCAGGGCGGCGTCGAGGCATCGTGGCGTGTCGTGGAACCCATCCTGGGGAACGCCACCCCGCTGCGCGAGTACGAACCAGGAACCTGGGGACCGCAGGAAGCCGACCGGTTGCTCCTCAACGGGGCGCAATGGCGCAACCCGGCCGCCGTGGAGCAGGTGCCATGACGTCGTCCAGCCAGATGGTTTTTCTGTTCGACGTGGACAACACACTCCTGGACAACGATCGGGTTCAGCAGGACATCGCGTGACATCTCGAGCCAGTTCGGAAGGAAGTCCTGTGGTCGCTACTGGGAGATCTTCGAGGCCCTACCCACAGGCACTCGATGTGATCGAGCGAGCAGTCGTGTGGGGACCGACGGTGACTTTGTCCGGTGGCG
>Ga0308411_10002421_pt1 | contig 12572 bp, 9 predicted proteins | sample HotsprottomLayer_2_FD_203530 | JGI IMG/M metagenome (GOLD analysis project Ga0308411, IMG submission 203530) | Hot spring phototrophic mat microbial communities from Octopus Spring, Yellowstone National Park, Wyoming, United States -... | ecosystem: Environmental > Aquatic > Thermal springs >... | reverse complement strand
ACAAGGAAACTCCGGGAAAGGATGCCGGGAGCCTAGTAGATTGCATGGATGGCTCTCGCTATTTCCTTTTCGTTCTTCTTTGCAGTGCCACGCTCCGCCCCAGAGAGTCGGCCCGAGAACTGGAGTTTCTGCCGATGACACGCGACCAGTTGCTTGCCTTGACCCGGAAAGAACTTGCCGCGATGGCCCGAGAACGGGGAATCGCCGGTTGGCATGGCATGAACAAACCGGAACTGGTACGCGTACTGGCAAAGTGGCACAACTCCGAGTCGGCTAGCAAAGCGAAAGCCAAAACGAATCCCGCCGGCTCCCGTAAGCGTCAGCAAAAAGCTCCCTTGCAAAAGGCTGCTGCTCGCAACACCTCGCCCGAAGAATGCGTCGAAAGCAGCAAGTATGACATGGGAGTGCCGACTCGCGAATTGTCGCCACGCGTGCCCCGTGATTTGCCGACAGGCTACGGCAAGGATCGCATCGTGGCGATGGTTCGCGATCCCTACTGGCTGCACGTCTACTGGGAGTTGACCACTCAGGCGCAGCAACGCGCTGAAGCCGCCCTCGGTCAGGATTGGTACGGTGTCAAACCGATTCTCCGTCTGTTGGAGGTGACCAGCAATGACACCTCCATCTCCTCGGAACGCGTTCTCCGCGACATCGAGATCCACGGTGGCTGCAACAACTGGTACATCGATGTGACCAATCCGCCGCGCTCCTACCGCATCGACATCGGCTATCTGACCCGCGGCGGTCGGTTCTATGTGATGGCACGCTCCAATGTGGTCACGACTCCCCGAGCCGGCATCAGTGAAGTGATCGACGAAAACTGGACCGACCTGGATGAACGCAAGGCCGACCGCATCTACGCCATGTCCTCCGGCTACAATCCGTCAGCCAGCAGCCTGGAAATCAAACAGTTCCTAGAAGAACGACTGCGTCGGCCGCTCGGTTCGCCGGCCGTCAGCAGTTTTGGTTCGGGTGGCCTACTGCCCGCCGGCAAGACCCGGCCCCTGCACTTCCAGATCGAGGCAGAACTGATCGTTTACGGCAGCACGGACCCCAACGCTCGCTTGACGCTTCAGGGCCAGCCCGTCAGTCTGCGAAGCGACGGCACCTTCACCATGCGCTTCAAGTTGCCCGATAGCCGACAGATCATCCCAGCGGTGGCCACCTCGCCCGATGGGCAGGAATCCCGCACCATTGTGCTGGCCATCGAACGCAACACCAAGCACCTCGAACCCGTGGTGCAGGATCAGGATGAGTGAGTCGGTTGCCCGGCGGAGGATTCAGCCGGATTGCCTTTCCACGCCTTGGGGCGTGGCCTACGCATTCGCTCTCCCGAGTCTTACCTCATGCACCGCCGGTCGTTTCTGAATCCACGCCATCTCGCCCAGACCGCAGGCCAATTGCTGGCCGCCGCAGACGAGTTATCGCCTTCCCGGCTCGCCGAGGATCCTGATCTGGAAGAAATCGCCCTGCTGCGGCTCGGTTGGCGAGCGATGGCTACTGGTTTTGAGATCGTGCTGCCCTGGGACAGTCCCCAGCCCCTCGAGGCCGGACGAGCCGCCTTTGAACTGCTCGATTGCCTCGAAGAGCAACTCAGCGTCTATCGGGAACACAGCGAGGTATCTCGCCTCAATCGGCTCGCCTTTGTGCGTCCGGTTGGTGTCGAACCCCGATTGTTCGAGTTGCTCCAACAGGCCCAACAGATCCATCAGGACACCGCCGGTGCCTTCGACATCACCAGTGGCCCACTCATCAAGGTCTGGGGCTTTTTCCGTGGCCCGCGACGTGTGCCCGCTGCGGCGGAACTCGCCGCTGCTCTGAGTCGGGTCGGGATGCAGCATGTGGTTCTCACTCCCGAACGCTGGCACGTTCGTTTCACCCAGCCGAATATGGAGATCAACCTCGGATCGATCGGCAAGGGTTATGCTCTGGATCGGCTGGCGCAGCACCTCCGCGAGCAATGGAATTTGTCGTGTGTTCTGTTGCATGGTGGCAATAGCAGTGTGTACGCTGGAGGGGATCCCCTGGGCACGGGGCGTGGCTGGCGGGTGCGTATCCGACATCCCTGGCAACCGGATCGTTACCTGGCTGAGGTCTGGCTTCGCGACCGGGCACTGGGAACCTCGGCTGCTACGTTTCAGTACTTGGAACACCAGGGCAAAAAACTGGGGCACATTCTCGATCCGCGCACGGGCTGGCCCGCTTCGGGACTGGACAGTGTCTCGGTGATCGCTCCCACCGGAGCTGAGGCGGATGCCCTTTCCACGGCGTTCTACGTCGGCGGCAGAGAACTGGCTCAGCAGTATTGTGCCGCCCATCCCGCCGTCGGAGCGATCCTGCTTCCCGCAGGTTGTGAGGTGCCAGAAGTGATCGGTTCATTCCCCGATCACTACACTATCCTCACTGAGCAAGCCTAATTCGAGGGGATGAACCTTGACATGACACGATTGACCGGCTTTTTCCTGATTTTGCTCCGCCTGGCCATTGGCTGGCACTTCCTGGTCGAAGGCTATCAAAAGATTGAGTCGCAGTACCTCATCGGTGAAACCGTCTACAACAAGCCATTCTCCAGCGCGGGCTATTTCCGCGAGGCACCCGGCCCATTAGGACAACTGGTTCGCAGCTACGCAGGTGATCCGGATCGCGAGATCCTGGCTCGGTTGACCGTCCGGCAGATTCCCGAAGGGCAGGATTCCGCCACTTATCCGCCCCAGAAACGCGTTCCGCCTGCGCTACATCGGGACTGGATTCGCTACCTGCAAGAGTTCACGGCTCACTACGATCTGAGCCAATCACAGAGTACGCGAGCCGCCGCGATTCTCGAGCAAGCCGAGAGCAAAGTGGTGCAGTGGCTCACCTACCAACCGTCCGCCGATCCGCAACGCGATCCCAACTACACCGAATACACCAGCGAACAATCGCGCACCTATCCCTCGGGAGAAATCAAGGTGCGGATGAACATGAGCCAGCGACTGGAGGAATATCGTCGCCGACTGGATGAGTTGCAAGCGGCCGACGATCGCAATTATCGCTTTGGCCGCGATGTCGAGAAGGCACGCTGGCGGCAAGCCAAGGCTGATGTGGCGAGTTGGCGAGCCGGCTTGCAAGCGGACTTGGACAAGCACACGCAAGCGTACAAGACAGCTCTAGAGGGGATTTTGACTCCCGAGCAAAAAGCCCTGGCACCGTTCCAACCGACCAAGGAGGCCAATCTCATCGACTATCTCGATCTGGTCACCCCCTGGGCACTGGCGGTGATGGGCGGCTGTCTGATTCTCGGTTTGTTCAGCCGATTGGCCGCCCTCGCTGCAGCGTTCTTCCTGCTCATGACCTACCTAGCCGTTCCCAGTTATCCCTGGTTGCCGACTCCTCCCGCGAGCGAGGGCAACTACTTCTTTGTTAACAAGAACGTCATCGAGATGCTTGCCCTGTTGGTGCTGGCGGTCACTCCGACTGGCCGGTGGTTCGGGTTGGATGCTATCCCCTATGCAATCGGGGTGTGGTTGTTCGGCCCCAAAGAAGAATCTGCACAATCGTGATTTTCCCGAAGAGGAGATACTCTCATGGCTATTGACCTTACTCCCGAACACCGCGCGGTCGGCCAGGCCAACTTCGACAAGGCGGTCGATCACCTGGGCTTGTCGCGTCGCGATTTTCTGAAAGCCGGGGCGGCTGGTGCTGGGGCACTGGGTCTGGGTGCCGCTGCTGCCTACTTCGGCTATCGAAGTCTGCCCGGCAGGCCTGTCAAGGCGGCCCTGATCGGTGGCGGCGATGAGGGCGGCGTGTTGGTCGGCGAACACAATCCCGATTTCCTCGAGTTCATCGCCTATTGCGACATCCGCCCGTCCAATCTGCGCCGCATCGTCGAGGGCGATCCCAAGGTTCCTCTGCGCAAGGGCTTCCGCAAGATCTACGGCAACAAGACCTCCGGCTTGCGGGCCTTCACCGACTACAAGCAGATGCTGCAAGAATGCCCGGAGATCGAAGCCGTGGTCATCGCCACGCCACTGCATCTGCACGCTCCGATGACGATTGATTGCCTCAATGCCGGCAAGCATGTGCTGTGCGAAAAGCTCATGGCACGCGACATCACCGGCTGCAAGGAGATGATCCGAGCCGCCATCGCCAACAAAAAGATTCTGTCCATCGGCCATCAGCGGCATTACAGCATGCTCTATGCCCACGCCGCTGAGGTTCTCAAGGCTGGCATCCTGGGCGACATCAAGCACATTCGCGCCCTGTGGCATCGGAATTTTAGCTGGCCCTACAAGCACGACGACAAGCTGGGCAAGCAGGTGGCCGGTATCACCCCTCCGGTGATCCGCGATGGCTGGTTCCCACCGGTTCTTGAAGAGGACTACGAAGCGCTCAAGGATGTGATCCAGAAGTACGGCTACGATTCGGTCGAGCAACTGATTCGCTGGCGGTTGTACGAAAAGACCGGTGGCGGGCTGATGGCCGAACTGGGCAGCCATCAACTCGATGCCTGCAGCATCTTCTTGGGCAAGGTCAAGCCGCTGGCCGTCTCCGGGGTTGGCACGCGATCGTTCTTCGGCCCCGGGCGCAACAATCGCGAGATCGACGATCACGTCTTTGCCACCTTCGAGTTCCCCGGGGCCCGTCATCCGCGCGGCCCAATGGGCGGCGGCGATGATCGCGATGTGGTAGTGGTGACCTACTCGTCGATCAGCACCAACTCGTTCGAGCAGTACGGCGAGTGCTTGATGGGCACCCGCGGCACCATGATCGTCGAGGCCGAACAGCGCGTCATGCTCTACACCGAGAAAGATCCGACCCAGAAGGGCGATCAGCGGATGATGGAAGTGAACGTCAGCACCATGAAGAAGGATCAGGCAGCGGCCGACAGTTCCTCCACCTGGGGCGGCCCGGCTGCTGCGGCCGGCGGGATGGCCACCGCAGCAGCCGGCGGCAGCAGCGGCCCAATCAGCCGCGGTTACCGAGAGGAAATGGAGGACTTCGCCTACTGCATTCGCCTGTGGGACAATGCGGCCGGCTACGAAAAGGGCTCCGACGGCAAGTACAAGCAACGCCTGCCGCGCTGCCACGGTGAAGTGGCCATGGCCGATGCCATCATCGCCTTGACCTCCAATCTAGCGATGAAGAAGCACCAGCGTATCGAGTTCAAGGCTGACTGGTTCGACTACACCAGCCCAGCCGTGCCCGAGAAAGCCTGAGCGAATCGTCACGCCGTCTCAACAGACCCACCCGCAAGCTCGGGTGGGTCTTGCTTGCGCAGCCACTCGGCATAGCGTTGTCCACGCCCCTCGATCACGGCAAGTCGGCTTTCCGGCCCCGTCAAGGACAATTCGATCCACAGATGCTCGGCGGGCAGCACACGCGCCACGCGATCCGCCCATTCGATCAGGCACACGCCTTCGCCCTCCAGATACTCATCGGTTCCCAGATCCACAAAGGCTCGTTCACTGCCCAGGCGATACACGTCGAAGTGATAGACGGGCAAGCGGCCCTGATACTCCTGAAGCAGCACGAAGGTCGGACTGGTCACCAGGCGTTCGTCCGTCACCCCCAGTCCCACAGCGATGGCCCGAGCTAGATGCGTCTTGCCCGCCCCCAGCGGGCCGACTAGAGCCACGACCGCACCAGCAAAAAGCCGTTGCCCCAGCCACCGGCCCAGAGCCTGGGTGGCCGTCAGGTTGGGCAGTGGGATCGACTGACGAATCAACTCGGGCATCGTATCTCTCGACCTCCTAGGGACAACGCAGCCACCCCGTGAGCCTGGCACGCCTTGACGATCTGCTTCATAATATCAGCATGACCAGCTAGCTGCTCACCTTGACGGAAACCCCAGAGAACGGCTCTTTCGATCCAAGGGTAAGATAATCCACCCGGCAAAGACTGAAGACCATTCCGACAGGGCGAGTTGTTCGCATGAAAGTCTTTCGTACCGATCGCTTCCCTCTACCGTTGCCCCCGCAGCATCGCTTTCCGGCGAGCAAGTATCGCTTACTGGTGGAGCGAGTGCTGGCTTCGGGGCTGTTTGCCCCTGAGGACATCGAGGAAGCACCGCCAGCCAGCGATGAGGAATTGCTGCACGTCCACACTCTGGAGTATCTGCAAAAACTGAAGCACGGTCTGTTGAGCGAGTCGGAACAACGGCGGATTGGCCTGCCGTGGTCGCCGGAGATGATCGAGCGATCGCGTCGCTCCACAGGCGGCACTCTGGCAGCGGCACGGGCCGCCCTCCGCGACGGCATCGCCGTCAACCTCGCTGGCGGTACGCACCACGCTTTCGCCGACTTCGGCGAAGGGTTTTGTGTGTTCAATGACAGTGCGGTGGCCATTCGCGTGTTGCAAGCCGAAGGGCGGATTCAGCGAGCCGTTGTGCTGGACACCGATGTGCATCAGGGCAACGGGACAGCGAAACTCTTCCAGGGCGATCCGAATGTATTCACCCTGTCGATCCACGGCGCGAAGAATTTCCCGCTCCGCAAGGAGCAAAGCGATCTGGATGTCGAGTTGCCCGATGGAGCAACAGACGAGATGTACCTGTCGGCACTGGAGCCGGCTCTGTGGGAAGCGTTGCACCGTTCGAGAGCGGATTTGGCCATCTTCCTCTCGGGAGCCGACCCGCACGAGGGCGACCGTTTCGGACGACTGAAGTTGACCAAGCAGGGGTTGGCCCAGCGGGATGCCATGGTTCTAGAGGCGTGTTCCCGGCTCGGCTTGGCGACGGCAGTAACGATGGGAGGGGGATACGGTCACGACATCAACGATTCGGTCGAGGTGTACTTCCAGACCGTCAAGGCGGCCTTGGAGTGGTCGCTTCGCTGGGGCAGGTAGGGCGACCATGTAAAGAACCGCTCATCGCGAGCAAATGCCGTCTCTTTCAGACGTTGAACAAGGCACGTCTTCGCCGATGGCCGTCGCGTTCCTATACTGGAAGACTGATAACCAGAAAGAACCGGCATGCCGGGCATCGGGGATTAGCGATTATGCGACAGATTCAAGTCGGCAACGAAGTGGAAACGGTGATTGAACGCGCGGATTATCCACCGGAGAAGATTCAGGCCATTCTCGGTAAGGAGACGGTGGCGGTGCTGGGTTATGGCGTGCAAGGGCCGGGCCAGGCACTGAACATGCGCGACAATGGGCTGAACGTCATCATCGGCCAGCGCGAGAAGACCAAGTCCTGGGACAAAGCCATTGCCGACGGCTGGGTGCCCGGACAGACGCTCTTCAGTCTCGAGGAAGCCGCTCAGCGAGGCACCATCATCCAGTATCTGCTCTCCGATGCCGGGCAAAAGGAATTCTGGCCCACTCTCAAGCCGTACCTGACTCCCGGCAAGGCTCTGTACTTCTCGCATGGCTTCAGCATCGTTTACAACGATCAGACGGGCGTGGTGCCGCCGCCCGACATCGATGTCATCCTGGTGGCTCCCAAGGGCTCGGGCACCACAGTGCGACGACTCTTCCTGCAAGGCAAGGGCATCAACGCCAGCTACGCCGTTCATCAGGATGCCACCGGCCGGGCTCTCGAACGCGTTCGCGCCTTGGGCATCGCCATCGGTTCGGGCTATCTATTCGAGACGACCTTCCAGAAGGAAGTCTTCAGCGATCTGACCGGCGAGCGTGGCGTTCTCATGGGAGCGATCTACGGCCTGTGGCTGGCTCAGTACGAAGTGCTGCGCGAACACGGCCACTCGCCCTCGGAAGCGTTCAACGAGACGGTCGAAGAGGCCACCCAGAGCCTGTATCCGCTCATCGCCGAGAACGGCATGGACTGGATGTACGCCAACTGTTCGACGACGGCGCAGCGCGGTGCGCTGGACTGGTTCCGCAGGTTCCGAGATGCCACTCGCCCTGTCTTCGAGGAACTGTACAACCGGGTGGCATCCGGCGATGAGACGCGACGGGTGCTGGAGGCCAACAGCCGACCCGATTACCGCGAGCAACTCGAAAAGGAACTCAAGGAGATCGCCGACAGCGAACTCTGGCAAGCCGGCGCGGTCGTTCGCTCGCTGCGTCCAGAGCGAGCGGCCAAATCGCAGGGCTAAGAGATGCAACGCCCCATTGTGCTGGGCGACCTAGTCGGCCGAGTTTCATTCCCTTAGCCGCTTACGCCGATTGGCTCGCCGTTTCCTGCCCGGAAGTGTTGTTCGACCTTATGGGACGGGGTTGTGGTGGCACCACGACAACTCCGTCGCGAATCAGCACGATTCGCCTCGGTTTGTGGTGATGACAACGCTTCGACACTACGGGTTGCGGTCGCATGGCGGCTCCTATCACTGAAATGTATACAGGTGTACTCGTCAACAAGAGTACACATCCCTAGCAAGACCGTCAAGGACAGTCGAACTGTTTTGTGCGGCGAAATCGGCCTAAGCGGAGATCACGATGTAGGTGGACGACAAGGGTTCAGCGAGCCGATTCGCCTAGAATGGGGTACAGCAATGGCCGCTCAGCGATCGTCGGGGGGTGCGAATCCGCTCTGGTGTGGTTGGGAATCCTTCTGGGAAACATGTAGAGAAATCGTACAATAGTTCTCTAGCAACAGAAAGGTCGGCAGGTGGGCATCGCTCAGGAAGCCCTGGCCGATTCGCCAACGCCCCTAACGCATACTCGCGAGGAACCTGACGCATGACGGGCAAACGCGTTCTGAGCATCGGCCAGTGCCAGGCCGACCACAGCCGCATCAGCCGACTGCTGCATACCCAGTTTTCCGCCGATGTCGTGGCGGCCGACACTGCCGAGCAAGCTCTGAAACACCTCCAACGCGAACGCTTCGCGCTGGTGCTAGTCAATCGCGTTTTCGATGCCGATTCGCACAGCGGGCTGGACTTCATCCGAGCCTTGCGACAGCGTGCAGACATTCCGGAAATGCCGGTGATGCTGGTGAGCAACTTCCCTGAGGCTCAGGAAGAGGCGGCCGCTGCTGGTGCCGTGCCGGGCTTTGGCAAAGATCACCTGCACGAATTGGAAACGATCGAGAAACTGCGGCGATACCTGGGCGATTGAGGCGCGATCACTTCGCGGCGAAGATGCGGCTGACCGCTTGATGCAGCGGGCCGTTGACCAGGGCGATCGGTTCGGGATCGCCCTCCTTGCCGCGAGCGTTGAACAGAACGGCGAAGGTGATGCCATCGGGCCGTCGTACTACCATGCTGGCTGACCCTTCCATAGCACCATCGTGCCAGTAGACGATCTGCTCCTTGCCCAACGGTTGCACCAGCCAGCCACGCGCGTAGTAGGCTCCGCCCTTGCTCTCTTCGCGGTTGCTACTCTGGAACAGTTGCTGAACGGATTCGGGCTTGAGGATCTTGCACGCTTGCGGATCGTCGAAAGCCTGAGCGAAGCGCGCCAGGTCGGCCGCTGATCCGAGCCAACCGCCGTGGGCATCCATCGCTTCGAGGTAAAAGCCGCCATAGGGCGCAGATACCGAGCGGCGGATCGGCGAACCGACGACCGCATTCGCCGTCACCGGCGAGTGATAGCGTACCTCGTCGGCAAATCGCTGCGACAACAGCGATCGCCCTAGACGCATTCGCGTGATGCCCAGTGGTTTGAGAACTTCTTGCTGGACGAACTTTTCGTAGCTCTTCTGTTTGCTAACCTTTTCGATAACACGTCCGAGCAGACAGTAGCCGAAGTTGTTGTAGGCGAACTTGCTGCCCGGCTCGAAGTCGAGCGGCTGTCGTAGCATGTACTGGATGATGGTGTGCGGCAGAACCGGAGGGAATACCCTCATCTCACGCACGATGGGGCCGGGCGCAAACATCGGATCGAACTTGCTCGCCTTGACATCCCAGCCGCCACGGTGTTCGAGCAGATGCCGGATGGTGATCTTGTGCCAGCGTTCGTCGGCCTTGCGTCCGGTAGGATGCAGGTCGAGCAACCGAGTGACGCTGGAGTCCAACTCGAATTTGCCCTGTTCGATGAGTTTGAGAATGGCTACCGCCGTGAGGGCCTTGGACACGCTGCACAAGCGAAAAAGCGCGTTGGGCGGCATGGGCTGCATATTCTCGCGGTCGGCATAGCCGAAGCCCCGCGAGTAGACGAGTTTGCCATCCTTGAGAACGGCGAGACTGGCCCCGGCCAGGGACTGCTTGTCGATCACGGTGGTCATGATCTCGTCAAGCAGGGCAAAGCGAGGATCTGCCGTGCCACTGAGGGGCACGGTCGGTTTTTTATCCTCGCCCAGGGCCGACCCAGCGTAGACCGCTAGAACAACGACAACGAGACGTGCGCGCATCACAGAAAACCTCTTCTGTGCCGTTCGTGATCAATTCTTCGGTCAAGCGTTTCCTCACATTTCAACGGAGCGACAGCGATATCGCTCGGTAAGGCGACGAAACGCCAGACCGTGGTTGGCTCGCCTGCGGCTCACTCTTGCGGCACACAAGGGCGGCGATTGCGACGGCGTTGCTCCTCGGACTGACGCTCTTGGTGAGATTGCAGAGCATCGATCGCTAGGTGTCCCGCCAAGTTCAGCCCAGCTTGCAAGGCTAGCACGGCTGCCGTCAGTTCGCCTTGATCTTGGCTGAAAACCTCGTCGGTTAGTTGCTCCTGCTGGACAGAAGGAAGGGGCCGTTGTGGGCCGGCCTCCGCATCGTGAAGTAGTGGTGCGATCTCAAGGGGAAGAATCGTTTGTTCTTGCATGGCACACCTCGACTGCGCAGGCGTGTAGCCACTCGACTCACTTTTAGTATACGTCAGCCTGTGCCTAGCTGAAAGGCCAGCCCCTGGCGTTCGTTGCTGCCGACACGCTGCTTGAACCTGTCGCTGCCGTGCGATACGCTGAGGAGAACGAGTTTTCCGAGGATTCGATCTCGAGATTCGGCCGGCGGATGCAAGGAGAATATGCTCCACCTTCTTGTTGCCCTAACGCTGGGCGTGCTACTGGTTCTGTTCCTTGCTCCAGTTTTACGACGCTGGCGTACTTACCGCACAGCGCGCACGCGATTGGCGGCCGGTGACTGGTCGGCCGCCTTGCAACTCATCACCCCATTGTGTCAGCCTGGTCTGAACGCAACCTGGCAAGCTCGAATTCGTCAGTTGCAGGGCGAGGCCCATCAACTGGCTCTGCAAGCCGCTCTCGATGCACACAATTTCGAGGCGGCTCTGGAACACGCCGCCCGGTCTGCCGAACTGCTCGCTCTGGATGCGACCGAGCAACGCCAACGGGTGATCGAAGCCTGCCTGGCGGAGGTACGGCATCTGTTTGCCCTTGGGCCGGCCCGCTCTCAGGACTTGCAGGCTCTGTTGCAACGCGCGCAGCAACTGGCCGGTTCCTCGATCCCCGAAGCGACCTTCTGGCACGCCCTGGATCTTGCCCGCGACGGACAACTCGAACAGGCCCATGATCTGCTCTTGGGAATCCATGCCGAGGTGGGCAAACAGATCTTCGATGTACCGCTCTATCTCGGTCTGTTGCTGCATCGCTTGGGCAAGCCGCACGAGGCACTTCGCTACCTGGCAGAAGCCAACCGCATCGATGCCAATCCGCCGTTTCTGGCCTGGCAAATGGGAGTTTCTCTGGTCGCCTCGGGCGGCGATGCCATACTTGCCGTGCGATTGCTGCAGCGAGCCATCAGTTCGCGTGGCCTACTCGGTTGGGAAAAGCAACCCGATCGCCTGTGGATCGACGGTCTGCCCGAGGGGCGATCCTACGTGCGGCGATTGGCCGTCCGACATCCCTACACTTGTCCGCTGCTGGGCAAGGATCTGTCCCTGTTGCTGCGACAGGCGCGGCTGGCTCTGGCTCAGGCTCTTTATCGACAGGAACGCTTTGCCGATGCCGCCGAACAGTACGCCCAGTTGCTGCTCCAGGCTCCGCCGACCCCCTTGCTGCTGCGTGGCCACGGCATCGCTCTGGCCCGTAGTGGTCAATACGATTCCGCCTATCGGCAACTGCGCCTGGCCTTCGATCAGGAGTCGCCCAAAGATCCGTTGACCGCCGGCTATCTGGCTCTCTGTGGTGCCCTGGGCAAACCGGCCAATGTCGAGGACAAACCGCGTAATGTGCAGGGAGCTTTGCGACTGCTAGCTCGATTTCCCTTGCTCGGCAGTGCCGAATGGGCCGCCATTCTCCAGACGGTTCATGCCGAAGCACGACTGATCCACCTGGAACCGGCCCAGGAGGATCTAGTTTTACTGTGTCGGGCACTGGCGAGTGTAGGGGCTCACGATTCGCGAGCGGCGGTGGCCTATGCCGATCTCGCGCGGCGATTTCCGCACGCGGTCGAGCCTTTATATGCTTGGCTGTATTGTCGAGCCGTCACTTTGGAAGCCGGCCCATCGATCTGCACCGAGTTGTTCGAACTCACCTTCCAGACGCAGCAAGCGGCACGCAGTCATTTCGCGCAACAGGGGTGGGACTTTGATCTGGTCGAGTTTGCCTTCCTCGATCACGCCTCACGGCAGCATCCGGGGCATTTCCCAGCGGTTCTCGGCGACGATTATCCCCCGCGAGGCGAGGCATTTCTGCTCGAACGCTCGCAGCGTCTGGAGTCGGCGGGGCAGTTGCTGTTGGCACGCGATTGCGCCGAAGTTCTTCTACGACTACGACCGGACAGCGCCGTCGCCTACGACCG
>Ga0308411_10002420_pt1 | contig 12573 bp, 11 predicted proteins | sample HotsprottomLayer_2_FD_203530 | JGI IMG/M metagenome (GOLD analysis project Ga0308411, IMG submission 203530) | Hot spring phototrophic mat microbial communities from Octopus Spring, Yellowstone National Park, Wyoming, United States -... | ecosystem: Environmental > Aquatic > Thermal springs >... | reverse complement strand
TCAGTAATTAATATTTTTTCTTCAGGATAAACTTCAAATTTATTAAAGTATTTTGTAAAAACTACAAGAATTTCTTCAGTAATTGAACCCCCTGACATATCTGTTCCGGCTGCTCTTGCAGTCAAAGAAAGATTATTTTCTTTAGCAAATTTTATCAAGTTTTTAATATCTTGAGAATTTTTAGGAAAAACAACTAAAGAAGGCTTAGCACTAAATAAGCTTTTATCTTGAGAATAATTTATTAATTCTTTTTCTTCGTTTATAATATCGCCCTCTATTAAATTTTTTAGACTATCAAAATACATAGCAATATTATTTAAATTAATTTATCGATTTAAATATTTTTATCTATTTTTAACCTGTTTATTATAATCTCTCCAAGTCTTAGATATCAATGGATATTCTTGATCAAGCTTATTAAGTATCAAATCTTCTAAAGATTGGCTATCTACTCTTTCTAAATCTTTTATTGATTCTAAAACATAGTTTGTTATACTTTCAACAATTTCTTTTATTTTAGATTCTTCATAATTAGCATCAATTGCTGCATTTTCTATAGATTTTTTTAATTTTTCAACATTAAAATCTTCAATATTACCATTTCTTTTTACTATTGATTGTACCATTTTTGAAAATTTTTGCTAATTACGACCATTAAAAATTTAAATTAATTATTTAATTAATTTTAAAACAATTAATGATTCCAAATGCGGGGTTTGGGGGTAAAAATCAAAACCAAAAAATTTTTCAATTTTATAGTCATTTTTTAAAAAGTTGAAATCTCGAGCTTGAGTAATAGGATTACAAGAAAGATAAAATATATTTTTAGGCTTGGTTTCTAAAATAAGATTGATCAACTTTTTATGAAGGCCAGTACGTGGAGGATCCAAAATAAGCAAATCTGTATTTTCTAAAGCGTCTCTTGGTATTTTTTCAGAAGCTAAGGTTAAAGTTTTAATATTTTTAATATTATTTAAATCTGCATTTACTTTGGCATATTGAGTAGCTTTTTTATCTATTTCAACGCTCCAGATTTCTTTGGAATAATCTTTTAAAGAAAGTCCTATTACTCCTACTCCTGCATAAAGATCAACAACTTTATTAAACTCATTTGAATTTTTTCTCATTATTTCTAAAGCTTTCTCAAAAAGTTCTATATTATTTTGAAAAAATGAAGTATAATGATATCTTATTTCTAAATTAAGAATTTTTTCTTTTAAATATTCCCTGCCCCATTCGTAAATAATTTCATCAAAAGTGCTTGCGGGTGATTCTTTTTTAGAATAAACAAAAGAAAAACCTGTCAATTCTTGATTAAAAAAAGTAAAATTTTGATTTTTATTTGAAGTCAAAAGAGCTATATATACATCATCATAACGTCTGCTTTTTCTTATAATCAAAGTTTTTAGATCTTTAATCTTTCTTTTATTAATTTCTTCCAAAACTAAAAATGAAACACTATTTGCTTTTTCTGAAATTAATTTACATCCTTCACTTAATTTAACTTTTTCTTTAAAATTTTCTCTTTTATGAAAAGCAAAAAAATATCTATTATTTTCCTCTAAAAATGAATATTCAATTTTTGTTCGATAATCAAAAATATCTGGTGAAGCAAAAAAATCATTTATTTTGATATCGACTTTAGAAAAATTTCTAAATATTTCTCTTAAAAGCTCTTTTTTAATTTCTATTTGATAGTTATAAGAAAAAACCTGCCAAGGGGAGCAAGAAAGATAATGATCTTCCAATTCTTGGATTCTATATTTAGATTTTTCTAAAATTTCTACGACTTCTCCTTTAATTAAATTTTTCTTTTCTTTGGTTATTCTAATTTTTGCTTTCTCTCCTGGCAAAATTCCATAAGCAAAAACAACTTTTCCATTATATCTTCCAATACTTACACCATTATGTCCTATTTTCTCAAATTCAACAATTATTTCTTTCATCTGTTTTTAGATACAATTTTAAATCAAAAACGAATTGGAACGAATGACAAACGAATTGGAACGAATGATTTGTTATCATTTATTTTCAAATTTGTTGTCATTCTTGTTTATAATTCAATTAATCTTTTTACTGCTTTTTTAATTGCTTCTTTATCCATTTTATATTTTCTCAAAAGATCTTGCATACTTCCAGACTCTCCAAAAGTATCTTGAAGACCGATGAAAATTATTGGCGGTACATTAAATTTACCCGAATTATGACCGAATGAACTACCCGAATGTTGACCGAATTCTTGATGATTATTCGGGTTGTATTCGGGTATATTATTCGGTCTGTTATTCGGGTAATTATCTCGTCGCAGGCTAGCGTTAACCAAAACTTCACTAATAGCACTTCCCAATCCGCCGGCAACTTGATGATCCTCAACAGTCACAATTCCTTTAACTTTATTTGCTACTTCAAAAATTGTTTCAATATCCAAAGGTTTTATTGTATGAACATTTAAAACATAAGTTTCTATCCCCTCCTCTTCTAATTCTTTGGCTGCAAGTAAAGCTTGATAAACTAGGTGTCCTGTGGCAAAAATAGCTATTAAGTTACCCGAATTAGGACCGAATGGATTACCCGAATCATGACCGAATTTTAAATTTTTATTCGGTTTTCCATTCGGGTATTTTATTCGGTTATCATTCGGGTAAGTGGGCATCCAGTATTCTTCTATTTTTCCAAATCTAAATGGAGTTTCTTCTGTAGTAATTAATGATGTTTTATCTCTTACAAATCTTATATAAACAGGACCATAAATTTCTGCTGCATAAAGCGTTGCTTTTTTTGCTTCAATGGCATCACAAGGAGAAATGATTTTTATATTTGGTAAGCACCTCATAATAGCAATATCTTCTGTTGCTTGATGCGTGGCTCCATCAGGACCAGTAACAATTCCAGAATGATGACCAGCAATTTTAACATTCGCTTCATTATAAATGATCGTTGTTCTTATAGTTTCCCAGTTTTTCCCCGGAGAAAAAGTAGCATAAGAAGAAATAAATGAAATTTTACCAGAAACAGCAAGACCTGCTGCAACTGCAGCCATATTTTGTTCAGCAACACCACATTCAATAAATCTTTCAGGCCATTTTTCAGCAAACTTATGAACTCTTGTTGATTCAGCTAAATCAGCAGTCAAAACAACAACATTAGGATTTTTTTCTCCTAGCTCCATCAAAGCTTCACCATAACCATCTCTTATCGGCTTTTGTTCAACATCGCTATCAAAAATTTTTGGATTTAATTTTAATTCTGGATTAAGCATCAAGATAGTTTAAATTATCTAAAATAAAGATATTAAGATCTTTTGTATAGTTCATTTTTTTTAGATTCCATCGCTATAAAAAGCGAAGATACCATTTGGCGTGGCAAAGAAAGAATTATATTTTCACCCCTCAAAGCTCTATCTATTTTATCTTCAAATTCTTGTGGAACCATTTCTTTTTCTTTTAGAAAATTATATAGTTTCTCGGGGAAAGGATAAAATGCGGGATAAAAATTATTTTCAACATAAAAACAAAAATTACCATCTTTATTAATAGTATAATATATATCAAAAATAATTCTATCTTCTTTAATTTCCTCTCCTGTATTTTTTTTATAATCTTCTTTGATTTCGTCTATTTCGATCTCACATCTATCTGTATATATTCTATTTTCTGAACAGTCAGCAAAAAACAATGTATCATAAGAATTAGGTATCATTACTACACAAGGATTTTCCTGAATTGTTGAAGGCCACAGATCATTTTTTAATTCAAAATTTTCTAATTTACAAATTACAACTCTTTCAGAAATTTCCTCAATTGAATGAAGCCCATGCAGATATTTAGGCACACTATAATCGTCTGAAATTCTTATTTCATAGGTAGATTCTTTTTCTTTTTCTTTTTCTTTATGAGTATATTCTCGTCTTTCTTTATGTATATTTTCCATTTCTATAAATTCTTATTTAATAATCGACTTTAATTAAAATTATTATTTAAATTATAAATCAAAATATAATTTTAACTCTGGGTTAAGCATTTTTAAAAACGCAGACTTTGCAGACCTTACGCATATCTTGCAGATTTTTAGCTAATCCGTATAAAATAATATTTCTGCTAAATCTGCGTTAAGTCAGAATAGTCCGCGTTTTAATGTTCTTCTGCTCTTTCTGCGTTCAGTCTGCCTCGTCAGCATAATTTATACTTCTTTAATATCTTCTTTAACAAATTTTTTATACCAATTTTCGAAAATTTCTGGAGTAGCTAGGTGAATTTCAAAAGGATTATAAAACGAAAAACCTCTTTTTAAGTATACCAAAATTTCTGATTTTTTGCCCGTCTCAATTGGAGTTTTAGGAGATACAACTAAAACATCTATATCACTATTTGGCCCAAAATTTCCCCTTAAAAATGATCCAAATAGATAAACCTTTGTATCCTTGCCTAAAACTTTTTTTGCTCTCTTTTTAATGATTTGAAGATATTTTTTGATATTTTTTATATATCTTTCCCTAACTTTTTGTCTTTCTATTAAAAGATCGATGAACCTCATTTTTACAAATTAATTAATTTTTTTAACTTATTTAAAAATTCAAAAGCTTTATCAATGTCTTCTTTAAAAAATTGTGCCGGCAAGTATCTGCTTTCAATATAAGCAATTTCTAAATCGTTTATCAATTTTAAATTTTCTTTTATGAGTTTATTTATCGCCTTTGATTTTTTATAAACTCTTCCAAAATTTTTTAAAAGCTTCGTAATGCTATGAGTTTTTTCAAAATCTCCTAATTTTTGCCAAATTTTATATTTTAAATAAAGTTGAATAGCTTGTTCTAAATTAAACACAGATAAATCATATCTTTTTCTCTTATAGGCATATTGAGCCAATTTCACAAACTCATCTGCTCTTTCTTTTAAAATCTCTCCCATAAAAAAATTATAACATAATTAAAATTTTAAAAATTTTCATTCTAATTCTTTTAGTTTTTCTTCGATTTTCTTTTCAGCTTCTTCTAAAATGTTTTTTGCTTCTTGATAAAGTTCTTTTTCTTTTTGGCTCAATTTGGGACCTTCATCTAATAAACTTATATCATGCCTCAAGTCTTGTAAGGTTTCTTTAATATGTTTTCTTAAATCACTTTTTATATTTTCTATTTTTTCTTTTTTAATCTCTTTATGAATTATCTCTATTCGATGTTTAGTAATATAAATTATCAAAATCACAATTATAAGCAAAATCAAAGCAAATAAGAGGATGAAGTAGAGAGTATAATCTTTTTGAACTATAACTTCAGTTTTAGTAATTACTTGCGGTATATTAATTCCTTCTTCTTTTTCTAAAACATTACCAGCTTTATCATAAATTTTCACTTTAAAAATATGTTTACTTGCGTCGAGATTTTTTATTATATCTTCGATATTTTCTGAAGAAGTGCTTACTAATAAATCCTCATTTAAATAAATGTCTATCTTATCAATTCCAGAAAGCTCATCCTTTACTTTAATTTTGAATTTAATTGAATTTGTATCTACTAAACCAATAGAAAACTCTTCTAAAATTGGAGGCTGGGTATCAATGTTAAACTTAAATCTTCCAACATTACTTTCTATACCTTCTCCTATAAATTGAACGTTAAACCAGTAAGTACCATCAGGAATATCGCTTAAACTTCTTTTTGAAATTGGAGGAGAATATCTTACTGTAGGAATAGCATCTGGATTTTTGCCATATAAAACTCTTACCTCAACTACACCTTCTGGTACCTTCCATTCAAATATAGGATTATTGTTGTTATACCATTTTTCTTGATCGGGATGTGTTGGTGAAAAAATTTTGGGGGTTGGTAAATATGGTAATGTTGGTTGTTCTACAACTTCTTTTTTGATTACCTTTTCTTCTTTAATTATCCTTTCTTTAATAACGTAATTTGCTCCTTTCATATTTTTTAAAATATTCGTTCCTAAACCATCATTCGCTAAAACAGCGCATGAAACAAAACTTAGATCAGTTTTGCCAGAACTTAAAGCTTTAAAAGTGATATTTAAAATTTTTCCTCTGCTTCCCGTAAAACCTGGATTTAAAACAATTCCTTCTGCCAAAACTTCTCCATTTCCTCCTTTTGGTTCTTGCACCCATAAATTTATAATCGTACCAGTTTTAGATAAAGAAACAAATTTTAAAAGATCTTCAGGATAAGAAATTTTAAAAGAAACAGCATTCATAGCTTGATCGAGAGAATCAACATAAACAGCAACATTTAAATTATCACCAACCTTCAAATCTTTACTCGAAGGTAGAATATAAAGATCAGCGGCTAAGATTGTAAATATCGGCATAAACACGAAAAGACACGAAAAAAGTACACTAAAAAACACGAAAAATATTTTGTGCTGTTTCGTGTCCAATTTGTTTTTATTTTCGTGTTTTTTCGTGTTTATAATCATTTTTTTGTGTTGTTTCGTGTATTTTTATATTTTATTCCAAAAATCATTAAACCCACCAAAATCACTAAACAAATAACAAACGTTAAAAAATCCTCCAAAACTAATACTCTTTGCGGATACAAAATCTCCACTCTTTCATTTCCTGCTTTATCAACTGCTTTGACAACAACATAACTTCTTAAACTCTGATCTTCTAAAACATAAGGGCTTTCTACTTTCTTAAAAGATAAATTTTTAATATCTGGTTTTGCTAAAAAAATAAAATTAATTGGTTTTTCAATAATTTCATAATAAGCGATCCCTGATTGTTTATCTTTTGTCTCAAAAGTTATGTAATATTTACCATTAAAAATTTCTTTATTTTTGGCAAGATAGATTTTAAATGGTTCTGGAGGAAAGTTATCTTTAATTTTTATTTTCTCCCGAAGTAGAGCAAGCTCACTTCGGGACAAGTTTTTAATATATAAAATATTAAAACTTTGAGATAAAGCAATTAATTTTGTTTTCGTCCCTAAACCATCATTAAGCAAAACTTTTGAGTTTTTATCAATTTCTATTTTTGCTATCCCACTTTCTTTTGCCTCAAAAACAAGCTCAACCAAATTCAAATTCCTTCCACTAACCCCACCAGCAATTATTCCAGAAAAAGTTATTTGGCTTGCCATGTAGTGTGCCGAAGGCGCTACTACCCGTGGTTTTTCAATCCAATGAGTAATAACACTTTTTCCATCTAAGTAATCTCTAAAAACTAAATTATCAGAAAAATTAACATAAACTTCAATTGCATTAATTTCTTCAAATTGAGTATCAAGATAAATAGGGATAACTATAAATTCGCCCTCTTTTAATTCTTTTGCTTCTATTTTCGGTTCTATTATAGCTGCGTTTCCAGATTTTATTACTATCAATATTATTGTTAGTAAAAATAAAAATTTTTTCATTTATCCGGTCCAGTAATATGCCATTATACTAAAATCAATTAAATCGACCTTGCCATCTCCATTTAAATCAACTTTTTGTCTTGCTTCTTTTGTTAATGGTCTTTTATACCAATAAGCAAGAATAGAAAAATCAATTAAATTAACTTTTTTATCACAATTTAAATCAGGCTTTTTACATACTTTTTCAACTTCTTTAGTTAAACTTTTATCGCCAACTTTAAAGCTCACCACCCTTGAATAATTACTTACTAATTGATTGGCTAAAATTGATTTTGATTTTGTAAAGTGATCTCCTTTTTCTAAAATATCTGTTCCCAATTGATATAAATAAAAACCATCTTTAGTAGATGTTGTTCTAAAAAATAATTCTTCATCTGAGCTAACACTAATTAAAATATTTGCTTCAGGCTGTGAAAAACCAAAAATTGAAATAAAGTCTCCTCTTTTAACTTCTGCTTTATCAACATCAATTGTCGGTGAAAGCAAAATATTTCCTGCTGTTATTGTTTGACCTGCTTCTAATTTAACTGGAAAAGTATATAAACTGCTTCTTCTGCCATCTTTATCTTCTGAATATAAAGTAAATAAATAGTTTCCTGGAGATAAATTATCTAAAATAAAAGAAAATTTTGCGTCAGCTCCTGCTATTGTTGTTGCTTTTATTGTTCCATCTAACATTAAAGTTACTTCACTTTTAGGTTGAGCATAACCAGAGATTATTATTTTTCCATATGAGGGAGCGCCACCACCTCCACCACTGCCTCCACCGCCTCCACCGCTTGGTGGAGCATAAGTACATCCACTAAAATTTAAAGTACAACCTGGATTACAACTCAAACTACCTCCTGAATAGCCAAAATTAAAACAAGTAAGCCCTCCAAAATCACTACCATCACATTGCTCTCCTATTTCCTTAACACCATTACCACAAACTCCGGGAACAATAGCAGTTACTGTGACAGAAGCACTTTTAATTTTTTGAAAAATGAAAAAAGAGAGAATGGGGATTAAAAAGAAGAGAGATATTTTTAAAATTTTGTTCATTCATTTATTTTATTATAAATATCACACGAATGACAACGAATTAAAAATATTAGTAACACTAATGGCAACTAATTATTCGTTGCTATTCGTTCGACATTCGTCGCAATTCGTATTTATTTTATTAATTCGTTGCAATTCGTATCTATTGCTTATTCTGAAGTGCTTTTCTAATAATATACTCATTATACTTTCTTACTAATCTTGGCAAAATAAAGAAGACAAAAATTATTAAAGCTAAAGCGATGATTACTGCTTTGACAGGAAACATAAAGAACCAATAATTAAAAACAAGATTTTGGCTTTGATTTAGGCCGTAATAGATATTAAATTTAGCTTTATAAGGACCAAAAGCAAAATTAGTTTTCCATTCATTTTCTAAAACCTTTTCTTTTCCAGGTAAAATTTGAAGTTCTCTTTCATTAACTTTTAAATTAGCCACAAGCTTTCCAAAAATATTACTAATTTCTATATCTCCTGTAGGTCTTACATAAGTATTTCCTTCATTTTTGATTTTATAAGCAAATTTAACAGGAAAACTAAAATAAACCTTTTTAGCATTAAATTCTGAAACTGAAATTTTATCAATCCTATTCCCAGAAACATTAATATAAACCAAACTTAAAACATTAACACCAATAGATACTCCGCTTCCCTTTTGTTTTGCTGGCATTGTTCCAAAGCCAATAGCTAAAAAATGTCCTCCTGGAGGAGCATCTTGAGGAACATTAATAACAACAGGAACTTCTATCATTTCTCCATGTGGTGCAGAAACTTTTTCAGGAATTTTAACCCATTCTATTTCAGGAGCATCTTCAACCCAAATTTTTGTTCCTCCTTCATCTTCAGTAAATCCTTTAACAATAGAATAAAGTTCACCAGCCGCTTCGCCATCATTTCTTGTATAAATAGAAAACTTAATTTCTTCACCAGGATTAACATTAAACTCAATCTTAGCAGGAGCAATCGTTACAGCATAAGAAAAATTAAAGGCTATCAAAATTATTCCTATAATTATTAGCAAAAATAATTTTTTAGAATTCATTAATTTGTAATTAATTACACGAATAGCAACGAATAATTCGTTGCCATTCGTTTTAAATTCGTTGCCATTAGTGTCCACTAATTAGAAACACAATCATAAGTTATTGTATCCTGATATGAACCTGCAGGAGTTAAACCGGAAACAGCTGCTTTATGAGTGACAACAACTTCTCTATTAGAAACAGGCTGAGATGATGAAGCCAAAACTACTGATGTTGTTGATAATTTACCAACAGTAGTGCCTGTTTGATTATAAATTGAATTTAAGCTTAAAGTTCCTCCAGAACCAGCAGTGGTTGTTGCTGCTTGAATTCCATAACCCTCTGTGCCAGCAACTAATGTTGCTGTGTCAGGAAAACCAGCAGCTGGAGAAGGTATTAAATGATTAGCAGTTGAATTATATAAACCTCCATTTGTTCCATTTCCCTGATCTTTCACTTGAACCTGACATCCTGCTGCAGGGTTACAAGAAACAGTTGTGGTTACATTAGGAGAAGAAGTATAGACAGCGCTGGGACCAATAGTGCCAAAAGCAGTTGTAGTTGTCGAAAGAGAACAAGCAATACTGGTTGGCACTGTAGCTGTAACAGTAACAGTTCCAGTAGTTTGAGCAGAAACTAAATAAACAAAAGACTCAAAAATCATATAGCCCATCAAAAGAGCAATTAGTATTAAACTCCCTTTAATTAATTGATTCATTTTTTAATTTATTATTAATTGTTAATTAATTCGACCTTGTTATATAAAAATTATACACGAAAATACACGAAAATTTTAAATACACGAAAACACACGAAAATCTTTTCGTGTTGTTTCGTGTCATATCATGTTCGTGCTTTTTCGTGTCCATAATCATTTTTTCGTGTTATTTCGTTTTCATTTTCGTGTTGTTTCGTGTTCTATATCTATTTTCGTGTTGTTTAGTGTTATATTATTCATTTTTCGTGTTTTTTCGTGTCATTATATTTCGTGTTATTTCGTGTCTTACAGGGCTGAGCATGTATAAGTAATCATATCTTGATAATCACCAGTTGGTGCTGAAACAGAAACACTTGCTTTATGCTTAATATTTATCGTTGAACTACTTACTGACACTGAAGAAGTTGCTAAAACGACATCAGTTAAAGAAAGCCCACCAACATCATTACCGCTTTTATTATATTTTGAATTTATTGAAATTGAAGAATTAGTTGTTGTTGCCTGAATTCCATAACCATCTGTTCCAGCACTTAAAGTTGCATCTTGAGATTGAATTAAATAAGTTGGGGAAGTTGATTTATATAATCCAGGACTTGTTCCATTTCCCGTATCTCTAATATTAATTTGAAAGCCACCACTTGAAGTAATCGTAATAGTTATATCAGGAGAAGAAGTTGAAATAGCAGAAGGAGATAAAGCAGAAAAAGAAGTTGAAGTTGAAGATAAAATGCAGGTAACAGCTCCGTTAACGGGCTTTTCCACCCATCTAATACTCATCATTGCAAAATCCCAATCTCTGGTAACACCACCAGTAGTATTTGTTGAAGCAGATGTTCTTAATCTCATATTCATTCTATTGTTTACAGTATCAATGTGTTTTTCAGCTGAGACTGTAATTCTGCTTGCTGGTAATCTCCAAGTATCAAAGTAAGAATAATTTATAGTTGCGTTAGTGTCTGCTCCTGGTGTATCTCTCCAACCTGAGCCAATAGTTTCTCCATAAATTCCAGATAAACCTCCATAAACCCTAATTGATGGTTTAACTGTTATAGTTGTATCATTTGATCTAAATTTTGCAGCATAATGAATAGCGGTAACAGACATATTGTTTGATAGAGTAATTGGAAAATCTAAATTAGAAGAAAAAGCATATTCACCATTTGTAGCATCATCGTCATTGTCTAAAGGATAATGTCCTGCTGGATATTCAATAACAGCTGTTGTTTGCCAAGTTAGTGTTGTAGGATTTGCTGTTAATGCTTCATTAATATCTCTTGTATATTGACAATTAGAGGCTGTTCCTGTTCCCCAAGAAATTTCACATTTTGTAGAATCATTGTTAACTGAACCTAAGAAAATATATATTCTATCAATCTGAATATTATAAACTGTTGCTGGAGCATTTGTTAAAAATCTTACTCTTATTTCACCTGTTGAAGAAATATAATCTGAAATATTAAAACCAGTAATAGTATAAGGATTAAAAGCAAAAGCATATTCAGTATCAGTACCGCAAGCAGTTCCTGTAATAGCTGTTCCTGGTCTTTTTGTCCAAGAATTAGTTGTAAAATTCCATAAATAAACATCAAATGCTAAAGCAGTATTTGAAACACAGACTTCAGGAACAACTAAAATTGTATTCATTCCTTGATAAGTTTTGACATTTTTAAAAGAAAAATAAAAATCTATGGGTTGATTTGCTGCCGGCATAGGAATTATTAATTTATTATTATCTGAAGCATTAACACCAGTTGAAACAGCACCCACTAAATCAGAAATAAAATTAGTTGTGGCTCCTGCTGAAGAAGTATTAAAACCTGCTACTTCATAAAAAGGATCAATGGCAACTTCAATTTGAGCAAAATCTATTCTTAAGTTTGTTGTTGAATTAACATTAGAAAAAACTCTAATTAAAACTCTTTTATTTGTTGGTTCAATAAAGTTAGATAAAGGAGTATTAATAACTGTTCCAGGAGAAGTTGCTCTTGTTGAAAAATAACCATTATAGATTTCATAAACTCTAAGTGTATCAGCGGTATTAGTATAAGCTACTTTTCTTGGGTGAAGCGTTCTCCACCCTCCACCTGTACAATAAGTATCAGCAGGATTATCTACTCCTGTTGAATTAACCCAATCGCATATTTGATGAATATAAGCATCACCAGTAGTAATATTTGAATCTTCAATATAAATTATCATTTTATTTGCTCCATAAAGTTCAACGCCATCAAAATAAATAAGTAAATTTAATCCTCCTGGGTTTGCTCTTGCTACTTGCCAATAGTTTCCAGAACCATTAGTGTTTGAATCATTTCCTAAAAGACCTCTCCAAGAACCAACATTAGCATTACTTAAAGCTGCTTCTGAACCAGTAACTAAGATGCCGTTTGTGGGATGGAAAGTTCTTTGAAGAGTAAGCCTATTTG